>Ga0208715_1000112_pt1 | contig 28663 bp, 29 predicted proteins | sample NGESurshal092012_3_FD_184473 | JGI IMG/M metagenome (GOLD analysis project Ga0208715, IMG submission 184473) | Arctic peat soil microbial communities from Barrow, Alaska - NGEE Surface sample 210 shallow-092012 (SPAdes) | ecosystem: Environmental > Terrestrial > Soil > Wetlands > Peat ... | reverse complement strand
CTACAGCCCGCCGAAGACGGTCGAGCAGGCGCGCAAGCTGGTGGAGAGCGACGAGGTTCTGTTTATCTTCAATTCGCTCGGCACGCCGCCGAATTCGGCGATCCAGAAATACATGAATATGAAAAAGGTGCCGCAGCTGTTCGTCGCCACCGGCGCCACCAAGTGGAACGACCCCAAGGAGTTCCCCTGGACCATCGGCTGGCAGCCCAACTACCAGAGCGAATCCCGGATCTACGCCAAGTATATTCTCAAGAATCTACCCAGCGCCAAGATCGCCGTGCTCTATCAGAACGATGATTACGGCAAGGATTATCTGAAAGGCTTGAAGGACGGTCTCGGCGCCAAGGCCGCCTCGATGATCGTCGCCGAGGAAAGCTACGAGACCACCGAGCCGACGATCGACTCGCACATCGTCAAGCTGAAATCGACCGGCGCCGACGTGTTTTTCAACGTTACCACTCCGAAATTTGCGGCACAGGCGATCAAGAAGAATGCCGAAATCGAATGGAAGCCGCTTCACTTCCTCAACAACGTCTCTGCCTCGATCGGTAGCGTGATCAAGCCCGCCGGCACGGAAAACGCGCAGGGCATCATCTCGTCCGCCTATCTGAAGGATACGTCCGATCCACAGTGGAAGAATGATGCCGGCATGAAGGCCTTCGACGAGTTCCTCACCAAGTACTTCCCCGAAGGCAACCGGGTCGACGCCTCGGTGATGTACGGCTACACCGTCGCGCAGGGCCTCGTGCATGTGCTGAAGGCCTGCGGCGACAATCTCACGCGCGAGAACGTCATGAAGCAGGCGGCCAGCATCAAGGGGCTCGAGCTCGGCGGCCTGCTGCCGGGCATCAAGGTCTCCACCAGTGCTACCGACTTCGCCCCGATCTCCCAGCTTCAGCTGATGAAATTCAAGGGCGAGAAGTGGGATCTGTTCGGCGAGATCATCAGCGGCGACGTTGGCGGCTGACACCTTGCAGGCCGACCGGCCAGAGCGCGATCAGCAAAGCGGGTACCGGTTTCGCCGGTCTAATGGTTAATGGGCGGACCACGCGCTGGTCGGGCCGACTGACTACTAAAGAAGCAGCCCCTGTGCCCCCGGCGCAGGGGCTTTTTCTTGATGGCTGCCGCCAAATGGTATTCAATTCCCTCCGCGTCATGAGAAATTTTCAATCAACAAAAGAACATGACGCACGCAAACATCTTAAAAATGGGAGATTCGGAATGCCTGTTGCCACCAGCAGACTCGCAATTGCCTCGGCCGCGTTCATTTTGCTCGCGGCGTCGAGCAGCGGCGCGCTCGCTCAAAAAAAATACGACACCGGTGCCACCGATACCGAGATCAAGATCGGCAACATCATGCCGTACAGCGGTCCTGCCTCCGCCTACGGCGTGATCGGCAAGACCGAAGCCGCTTACTTCAAGAAGATCAACGATGCCGGCGGCATCAATGGCCGCAAGATCAATTTCATCAGTTATGACGACGCCTACAGCCCGCCGAAGGCGGTCGAGCAGGCGCGCAAGCTGGTCGAGAGCGACGAGGTGTTGTTCGTTTTCAATTCGTTGGGAACGCCATCGAATTCGGCGATTCACAAATACATGAATTCGAAGAAGGTGCCGCAACTGTTCGTCGCCACCGGCGCCACCAAGTGGAACGATTCCAAGGACTTTCCCTGGACCATGGGCTGGCAGCCGAACTACCAGAGCGAGTCCCGGATTTATGCGAAGTACCTCCTGAAGGAGAAGCCCAACGCCAAGATCGCCGTGCTGTATCAGAACGACGATTATGGCAAGGACTACCTCAAGGGTCTGAAGGACGGGCTGGGCGCCAAGGCCGCCTCGATGATCATCGCCGAGGAAAGCTTCGAGACCACGGAGCCCACCATCGACAACCACATCGTCAAGCTCAAAGCGACCGGCGCCGACGTGTTCGTCGATATCGCGACGCCGAAGTTCGCTGCCCAGGCGATCAAGAAGGTTGCCGAGGTCGAGTGGAAACCGCTGCACTTCCTCAACAACGTTGCGGCGTCGGTCGGCAGCGTCATCAAGCCGGCCGGTTACGAGAATTCGCAAGGCATTATTTCCGCCGCCTACCTGAAGGATGTTTCCGATCCGCAGTGGGACAATGACCCCGGCATGAAGCAATTCCTCGACTTTCTCGCCAAGGATTTCCCGGAGGGCAACAAGCTCGACGGCTCGGTCGTGGTCGGCTACGGCGTCGCGCAGACCCTGGTTCAGGTCTTGAAGCAGTGCGGCGACAACCTTACCCGCGAAAACATCATGAAGCAGGCAGCGAGCCTCAAGGATTTCCGCACCGAGGTCCTGCTGCCTGGCATCAAGATCAACACCAGCCCGACCGATTTCGCCCCGATCAGCCAGCTTCAGCTGATGAGGTTCAAGGGCGAGAAGTGGGAGCTGTTCGGCGACATCGTCAGCGCCGACGTCGGGGGCTGACGCCTCACCGTCTCACCGTCGCTCGGCCCTTACGGGCTCACGCAAAACCCCCGCAGCATCCCTGCGGGGGTTTTCTTTTGCCGGAATCGGATGGATAACCGGCATTGCATGTTCCCATTTCAATTCCCGTGAAGCGATGACCAACAGGCGCCCTCTCCTGCGCGCGATCTTCGACGCCGCCGTCGCCGCCGCGCATCCCGACGTCGTGCTCTCAGGGCATCTGCGCCCGGTGCCGAACGGCCGCGTGATCTGCCTTGCCGCCGGCAAGGCGGCGGCGGCGATGGCCGCGGCAGCGGAGCGGCATTATCTCGACGAACTCGGTCTCGCGCCCTCGCGGCTGTCGGGCATCGCGACCACCCGCCACGGCCATGGCGTACCGACACGACGGATCCAGGTGATCGAAGCCGGCCATCCGGTGCCGGACGAGGCCGGACTGAAGGGCGCCGAGGGCAGCCTGCAGCTTGCGCAGGACGCCGGCGCCGACGATCTCCTGCTGGTGCTGCTGTCGGGCGGCGGCTCCGCGAACTGGATCGCGCCCGCCGAAGGCGTGTCGTTCGCGCAGAAACAACAGCTGACCCAGGCGCTGCTGCGCTCGGGCGCGCCGATCGGCGAGGTCAACACCGTTCGCAAGCACCTGTCGCGGATCAAGGGCGGCCGGCTCGCGCGCGCCGGCCGGCGCGCCGAAATCGTGACGCTGGCGATCTCCGACGTTCCGCGCGACGATCCGTCCGCGATCGCCTCGGGACCGACCGTGCCGGATCCGACCACGCTGGCCGACGCGCGCGGCATCGTCGCGAAATATGGCCTGGTAATCGACGACGCCGTCCGCCGCGCGCTCGACGACGCCAAAAACGAGAGCTGCAAGCCGGGCGATTCCGCCTTTGCGCGCGCGCGATTCGAACTGATCGCGCGGCCGAAGGCTTCGCTCGACGCCGCGATCCGGATGGCAAGAGATGCCGGATACGAGATCGTCGATCTTGGCGCCGACCTCGAAGGCGAGGCCCGCAGCGTCGCTGCCGATCACGCGCAACTGGCGTTACAGGCGCGCGCGAAAGGCAGGCGCGTTGCGATCCTGTCGGGCGGCGAACTCACCGTGACCGTGCGCGGCAACGGGCGCGGCGGCCCCAACCAGGAATATGCGCTGGCGCTGGCGGGCCTTCTCAGGAACACATCCGGCATCGCGGCGCTGGCGGCGGATACCGACGGCGCCGACGGCGGCGCTGGCAGCGCGGCCGATCCCGCCGGCGCAATGATCGATCAGGACACCTTCGCGAAGATGGCATCGCTCGGCCTCGACGCCAAAGCCTATCTCGACAACAACGACGCCACGGCATTCTTCGCCGCGACCGGCGATCTGCTGCTGACCGGCCCGACGCTCACCAACGTCAACGATATCAGGGTGATTCTGGTGGACGGGGAGTAGATAAATGTGCCGTCGTTCCGGGATGGTCCGAAGGACCAGACCTCAGATGTGCACTGCACATCGGGGAACGACGAAGTTGCGTTCGGGACCTCCTCAGGAGGCCGCGCCCACCATTGCCAGCCGATCCCGGGAGCGGAAAACATTAACGTCTTGTTGAGTGAATTCCAAGGAACTTGCAGGAAATGCCGCCATCTCAAGCACGCAGTTCACCAACTTGGCCCTCTAATATAGCGCTCCTTATTGTCGGGGCGCCGCAAGATTGCGGCAGAGGAACGCCAAATGACGGATTCTATTGAGGGTGCCATCGATCCGGAGCCGGCTCACCCGACCTCGCTTCTCGAGGAAGCTGTCAACAATCTGTCGCTGGGACTGATTGTCTTCAACAAGAAGCGTGAGGTCGTATTCTGCAACAAGCTATATCTGGAAATCTATGGGCTTGCCGCCGAGCAGGCAAAGCCTGGAACTCCGATCAGCGAGCTTATCCAGCACCGGCTGAATTTGGGACTTAAGGTACTTTCGAAACCCGACGAGTACATCCGGGAGCGCGTCGGAAATGCTGTCATTCCGGCCACGAGCGTTCATGAATTTACCGATGGCCGGGTCATTGCCTACACGGTTCGTCCGATGGCGGACGGCGGCGGGATGGCCACACATGAGGACATCACCGAGCGGCGCGCATTGAGCGCCCGGCTGGAAACGCAGCACGAGCTCGAGAATGCGCAAGAAGAGAAGCTGCGGACACGAAATCTGCAATTCGATACGGCGATCAACAACATGTCGCAGGGACTATGCTTCTTTGACGGAGCACAGCGGCTGATCGTATGCAACGATCGTTATCTGGAGATGTACGGCCTCTCGCGCGACCGCATCCATCCCGGAACCACTTTGGCTGAAATTGTCGATATGCGCTTTGAGGTCGGCAGCTTCCCCGCGATGTCCACGGATGAATACCTTAAATGGCGCAACAACGTTGCGGTTTCTGCAGATCCCACGGACAGTGTTGTCGAGCTACACAACGGGCGCACCTTCGAGATTCGGCATCGGCCGATGCCGGATTCCGGCTGGGTTGCGACACACGAGGATATTACCGAGCAGCGGCGATCCGAGGCCAAGATCGCGCACATGGCCCATCACGATGCCCTCACCGATCTCGCCAACCGCGTGCTGTTGAATGAGCGGCTTGAGGATGCGCTGACCCGGGTTCATCGCAACGAAATCGTGGCAATCCATCACATCGATCTCGATCAATTCAAGGCCGTGAACGACACACTGGGTCACCCTGCCGGCGACAAGCTCCTGAAGATGGTCGCGGACCGGCTGCGCCGACTGGTTCGCGAGAGCGACACCATCGCGCGGATGGGGGGTGACGAATTCGCAATCGCGCAGGTCGCCATCGCGGATCCCGCGGATGCAACCGCTCTTGCGCAACGCATTATAAAATCGATGAGCGAGCCCTTTGACATCGACGGCCGTCAGGCTGTCGTCGGCGCCAGCGTCGGCATTGCCGTTGGTCCAGGCGACGGAACAAGCCCGGATGAGCTGCTGCGGAATGCTGACCTTGCGCTGTACCGGGCCAAGGGCGACGGGCGCGGTACATTCCGCTTCTTCGAATCCGAGATGGACCTGCAAATGCAGGCCCGTCGCATCCTGGAACAGGACCTGCGCAAGGCGCTGCCTGCCGGGGAATTCGAACTCTATTACCAGCCCGTGGTAAATCTGGCGAGCAACGTGATCAGCGGTTTTGAGGCCCTGATTCGCTGGAACCATCCGGAACAGGGAGTGGTTGCTCCCGGCGCATTCATTCCGCTGGCGGAAGACATCGGTCTTATCGTTCCGATCGGCGAATGGGTCATCAGGCAAGCCTGTGCAACTGCAGCCCGCTGGCCCGAAGACCTCCATGTCGCTGTCAATATCTCGGCGATTCAGTTCCGCAATCCCGGGCTGATGCAAGTCATCGTTGGCGCCCTCGCGGCCTCGGGCTTGCCTGCAACCCGGCTCGAGATCGAAATTACCGAGACCGTCCTGCTGCAGGACAAGGAAACGACGCTTGCCATCCTGCATCAGTTGCGAGCGCTTGGTGTAGGGATCGCCATGGATGATTTCGGCACCGGCTATTCCTCGCTTACCTATCTTCAGTGTTTTCCGTTCGACAAGATCAAGATCGATCGTTCGTTCGTAAAAGACATCACGGAAAACACCGGTTCACTCAACATCGTGCGGGCGGTCGCGGCGCTCGCCATTGGAATGGGCATGACGGCCACTGCCGAAGGCGTGGAAACCAGGGAACAGCTCGACAAGGTTACCTCCGAAGGCTGTACCAAGGTGCAAGGATTCCTGTTCAGTCAGCCGCTTCCGGTACACGAAATCGAGCGGTTGTTTCTTTCAGGGCGCGAGGTGTCAAAGGCTCCCGCCCGCATTATCGCGGCCTGATCGCGCCCTCGTTCTCGATCGTACTAGAACTCCCGCGCGATCGTGGCCAGCATCGTAAGCAGCGCGGCGCGATTGGCGGGCCCCAGCAACTCGTTGAGACGCGCTTCATGCTTGGCGGCGACGAGTTTCTTCGCGCGCGCCAGCACCGCGCGGCCCTTGTCGGTCAGCATCAGGATGTGGGAGCGGCGATCGTTGGTCGAACGTATCCGCGTGCACAGATCGCGGCTCTCCAGGCCATCGAGCATCGCCACGAAATTCGGTCTGAGGATGCCCAGCGTATTGGCGATTTCGGTCTGGTTGCGTCCCGGATTCTTGTCGAGCAGCAGCAGAACAGAGAACTGCGCCGGGGTCAGTTGCAGCGGCGCGACGCAGCGCAGAAAGTCCTCGAAGATTTTCAGTTGCGCACGCTTGAGCGAATAGCCCAGTAACTCGGACAATTCGCCCATCTGCAGCGCGGTGTTTTCCGAAGCGCCGTCGGTCTCCTTGCGGGCGGCACGGGGCGCCTTGGCGGCATCGACCGCGGCGGTCTTGGAAACAGTCATCGCTCGATGCTCGCAATCCCGGTAGGCTGGAAGCCGGCCAGAACCGGCCAGGCCTTGAGATTATATTTGATAATTGTTATCCACCATATCAAATACCGGCAGCATTTTTCAACTGCTGTTATCGGACGGTCGGGCGGCTCCTGAAGGTCGCGATCGGCCGGACGTGTGAGGGGGAGCGCCCGGTCTTGAACACGACGATTATGCTGTTCCTGGTGCAGGACGGCATCACCAACGGCGCGATCTATGCGTTGCTCGGTCTTGCGCTGGTGCTGGTGTTCGCTGTGACGCGGGTGATCCTGATTCCGCAGGGCGAGTTCGTCACCTACGGCGCGCTGACCTATGCCTCGCTGTCTTCAGGCCAGATGCCGGGCACCGCGCGGCTGGCGGTGGCGATGGGCGTCGTGGCGTTCTGCCTCGACATCTTCGCCGGCCGCAGATCGCTGCGGCTGCGGCTGGTCGGGCGCGCGGTCGCGGTCAATCTCATGCTGCCTTCGGTCATCTTCGCCCTGACATCCTGGCTCGCCGGCCACCACACCCCGATCGCCATCAACATCGCGCTGTCGCTCTTGATCGTGGCGGCGATCGGACTGTTTCTCTATCGCATCGCGTTTCAGCCGATCGCGCACACCTCGGTGCTGGTGCTCTTGATCGCCTCGGTCGGCTGCCATCTCGCGCTGCAGGGCTTCGGCCTGGTGTTTTTCGGCGCCGAAGGCCAGCGCGGCCCGACCATTTCGGATGCCGCCTTCACCGTCGGCCCGCTGCGCTTCACCGGCCAGAGCATCGCCGTCTACGCCATTACGGTGGCCTTCATCGTCGGCCTGTGGCTGTTTTTCGGCTATACGCTCACCGGCAAGGCGCTGCGCGCCACCGCTGTCAATCGTCTGGGCGCGCGCCTTGTCGGCATCAGAACCACGCTGTCGGGACAGATCGCATTCCTTCTGGCCTCCGTGATCGGGGCGATTTCGGGAATCCTGATCGTGCCGATCACCACGCTGTACTACGACACCGGCTTCCTGATCGGCCTGAAAGGCTTCATCGCCGCGATCATCGGCGGCCTTGTCAGCTACCCCTTGACCGCGATCGCGGCGCTCGTGGTCGGGTCCGTCGAAGCCTTTTCCTCGTTCTATGCCAGCAATTTCAAGGAGGTCATCGTCTTCACGCTGATTCTTCCGGTTCTCGTGCTGCGGTCGCTTAAGGCGCCCGCGGTCGAGGAAGAGAAGGATTGATCGCGATGACGCAGCGGCTGCCCATCATCGTGTTCGCGCTGGTCATGGCGGCAATCCCGTTCATCCCGGGCATGCCGCCGTTCTGGATCGTGCTTCTGGACAACATCGGTCTTTCCGCGCTGGTGGCGATGGGGCTCGTGCTCCTGACCGGCGTCGGCGGTCTCACGTCATTCGGCCAGGCGGCGTTTTGCGGCTTCGGCGCCTATACCACCGCGGTGCTGACGACGGCCTACGGCGTGTCGCCGTGGCTGACGCTGCCGCTATCGCTTCTGGTCAGCGGCATCGCCGCGGTGGCGCTCGGCCTCGTCACCGTACGGCTGTCGGGACATTACCTGCCGCTCGGCACCATCGCCTGGGGCCTCGGCCTGTTCTACCTGTTCAGCAAGCTCGAATTCCTCGGCCGCAACGACGGCATCTCCGGCATCCCGCCGCTGACGATCGGCTCGCTCAGGATGATCGACCCCGGAACGATCTACTTCGCGATCTGGATCGCGGTAGTGATCTGCGCGCTGCTCACCATGAACCTCTTGGACTCGCGCACCGGCCGCGCGATCCGCGCGCTGCGGCGCGGACACATCGCCGCCGAAGCCTTCGGCGTGCAAACGCCGCGCGCAAAACTCCTGGTTTTCATCTATGCCGCGGTGCTGGCCGGACTGTCCGGGTGGTTCTATGCGCATTTCCAGCGCGCCGCCAATCCCACCCCGTTCGGCGCGCAGGCCGGCATCGAATATCTCTTCATCGCGGTCGTCGGCGGCGCCGGCTATGTCTGGGGCGGCGTGCTCGGCGCCGCCATCGTCGTCATCCTGAAAGAGATTCTCCAGAGCTATTTGCCGTATCTGTTTCACGGCGAAGGCCAGCTCGAGACCATCGTGTTCGGCATCCTACTGGTGGTCCTGCTGCAACTGGCGCCGACCGGCGTCTGGCCCTGGCTGATGGCGCGATTGCCTTTCAGCCTGAACCGCAAGCGGCCCGATACATCCCTGACATTGCCCGCGCGCGCGCGAGCCGCGGCCGCTCCCAGCGTGCTGCTGCAGATCGACAACGCACGCAAGCAATTCGGCGGCGTGATCGCCGTCAATGACGTCTCTTTCGACGTCCAGGCCCGCGAGATCGTGGCGCTGATCGGTCCGAACGGCGCCGGCAAGAGCACGACCTTCAACCTGATCACCGGCGTGCTCCCCTCGTCGGGCGGCAGCATCTCCGTGCTCGGCAGGAATATCGATGACGCGCCGCCGCAAGAGGTGGCAAGGCTTGGCATCGCCCGCACCTTCCAGCATGTCAAACTGGTGCCGGACATGAGCGTGCTGGAAAACGTCGCGATCGGCGCGCATCTGCGCGGCCAGGCCGGCGCCATCTCCAGCATGTTCCGCCTCGACCGGTCAGACGAAGCGAAATTGCTGGCAGAAGCGGCGCGCCAGATCGCGCGCGTCGGGCTCGCCGACCAGATCGACCAGCTGGCGGGCAGCCTGTCGCTCGGCCAGCAGCGCATCGTCGAGATCGCGCGCGCGCTGTGCGTCGACCCGATCTTGCTGCTGCTCGACGAGCCGGCCGCCGGACTGCGGCACATGGAGAAGCAACAGCTCGCAGGCTTGCTGCGTCAGCTGCGGGATGGCGGCATGTCGGTGCTGCTGGTGGAGCACGACATGGGATTCGTGATGGATCTGGCCGACCGCATCGTGGTGCTCGACTTCGGCACCAAGATTGCCGAAGGCACGCCGGAGGCGATCAAGATCAATCCCGAGGTGATCAGGGCCTATCTTGGAGTCGTCGCATGAGCGCGCTGCTGTCGGTGTTTGATGCGCACGTCGCCTATGGCAAGGTCGAGGCCGTCCGCTCGGTGTCGCTCGATGTCGGCGACAACGAGATCGTCACCATCATCGGCGCCAACGGCGCCGGCAAGACCACGCTGTTGAATGCCATCATGGGAATCCTGCCGCTGAAAGGCCGCGTCGCCTTTGCCGGCGAGGACGTACTGCGGCTTGAGATCGAGGACCGCGTCGCGGCCGGCCTCAGCCTGGTGCCGGAGCATCGCGAGCTGTTCGTCACCATGAACGTCGAGGACAATCTGCAGCTCGGCGCATTCAGGATCGCAAAGGCTGTCGCGGCAAGATCGTTCGAGCGGGTCTACACGCTGTTTCCGCGGCTGAAGGAGCGGCGCAAGCAACTGGCGGGAACGCTGTCGGGCGGCGAGCAGCAAATGCTGGCGATGGGCCGCGCCCTGATGGGCGCGCCGCGGCTGTTGATGCTGGACGAGCCGAGCCTCGGGCTGGCGCCGATCATCGTCGCCGATATTTTCCGGACCATCGGCGAGTTGCGCGCCGCCGGCGTGTCGGTGCTGCTGGTCGAGCAGAACGCGCAGGCCGCGCTGCAAATCGCCGACCGCGCCTATGTGATGGAGCTCGGCGAATTCATTCTGAATGGACCGGCGAAGGATATCGCGACCAATCAGCGCGTGGCCGCGAGCTATCTCGGCTTTCAGCACGAGGGCGCGAGCGCGGTTTAGACCTGCACCGCCGTCATGCCCCGCGAAAGCGGGGCATCCAGTAATACGTGACGTCGAGACTCAATCTCTGGCGGCAGCGTTTACTGGATCATCCGCTTTCGCGGATGATGACGCCAGTGCGTGTGGAAGCGCCCCGCTTATTGCGCCAGGACGTATTTCCCGTCCTTCACCGTCAGCAGAATGCGCGAGCGATCGTCGAGACCGTAGCGATCTTTTTCGGTGAAATTATAGACGCCCTGGCTGGCGGCGATATCGTGCTCGCTCATCAGCGCCTGGCGAATCGCCTCGCGGAATTCCGGCGTTCCCGGCTTGGCGTTCTTTAACGCAACCGGAACGACGCGTTCGAGAACCAGAAACGCATCGTAGGAATGCCCGGCGAACTGGCTGCGGCTGTTGGCGCCGTATTTTGCCTCGTAGGCCGTGTCCAGAGCCAGTCCCGGCTTTTTGGTCAGCGCGCTGTCGGGCTGATCTTCGGGATCCATCACCGGACCCGACGCCATCAGCACCCCCTCCGCGGCCTTTCCGGCGATGCGGATGAAGTCCATGCTGGCGGCGCCGTGGGTCTGATAGATCAGGCCCTTGTAACCGCGCTCGCGCAGCGCCGTCTGCGGCAACGCCGCCGCGGTGCCGGACGCGCCGACCAGGATCGCATCCGGATTGGCGGCGACCAGCTTCAGCACCTGCCCCGCGACCGAGGTATCCGGCCGCGCGAAGCGTTCTTCGTCGACGAGCGTCATGCCCAGCGGAACGCCTTGCGCCTTGAAGTCGTTGAACCAGAGATCGCCGTAGGAATCGGAGTAGCCGATATAGCCGACGGTTTTGACGTTATGCGCCTTCATGTGCGCGTACACAACCTTGCCCATGATCGGGATCGGCTGCGGCATCGATACCGACCATTTTGCACGCTCCGGGGTAATCGGAAACGGCGCCAGACTGATATGGGGAATGCCCGCCTCGTTGGCGACGTTGGACACCGCGATGGTCGGCGGCGTCGTCGATGAACCCATGATGATATCGGCCTTGGACTCGGTGACGAAGCGCCGCGCATTGGTGGTGGCGTTGGTCGGATCTCCGCCGTCGTCGAGCACGATCACCTTGAGCGGCACGCCGCCGATCTCCTTCGCCACGAATTCAAGCGCGTTGCGCTCGGGAATGCCGAGCGCCGCCGCGGGTCCGGTCGTCGTGACGGTGATGCCTATGGTGATTTCATTGGTTTGCGCCAGCGCGGGCAACCCCGGCAAAGCGAGAGACGCCGCAACGACGGCGGCGGACAGATAAAACTTCTTCATTGATTCCTCCCTTGGATTTTGTTGTTCAGTCTAGACCAAAGTTCGATCGATAGTTCAGCCCCTTCTTTAGGCGATGCGCTCTGCCGAGTCAGCCCCGCTTAAACCTCGCGATGATCTCCTCCGGCATCGGCGCCGACTTCAGCCGCGCGGGATCGTCCGGGTGACGTCCGACCAGCATGCGGGTCTCGAACGCCTCGACCGCCAAGGCTTCCCCCTTGAACACCTTGTGGGTCACCTCGAAGCTCGACCGCTTGAAACTCTCGACCCGGCTTTCGATCGTGATCCAGTCGCCGTGTGTCGACGCGATATGAAATTTCGCCCGCGTATCCACCATCGGAATGCCGACCAGGCCATATCGCCTGATGATGTCCTGCTTGGAGAAGCCGGCGACCTCGAACAGGATCGAGGTGGAGTCGTCGAACATCTCGAAGTAGCGCGGGTAATAGACGATGTTGGCGGGGTCGCAGTCGCCCCACTGGATCTGCACATCCCTGCGGTTGACGAACATTGCTTGACCCAACCCTTATACTGGAATGCTTAGATTGAAGCACCGCGTCCCCATGGGAGAGGTGAGACCGAACTCGCAGCGCGCTCCAATTCCATACTCATGACCGATTCAGCGCGGCGCCATGCGAAGCGCGGCATCGAGCCGCACCACCTCGCCGTTGAGATACGGATTGTCGATCATGTGCAGCGCCAGCGAGGCGAACTCGTCGGCATGCCCGAGCCGGCGCGGAAACGGGATCGACGCGGCCAGGCTGTCCTGCGCCTCCTGCGGCAAACTGCCCAGCAGCGGCGTAAGGAACAGCCCCGGCGCGATGGTGAGCACGCGAATGCCGAACTGCGCCAGCTCGCGCGCGATCGGCAGCGTCATCGCGACGATGCCGCCCTTCGACGCCGAATAGGCCGACTGTCCGATCTGGCCGTCATAGGCCGCGACCGACGCGGTGGAAATCACGACGCCACGCTCCCCGGTCGAAAGCGGCTCCAGCTTCGCCATTTCCGCAGTCGCAAGCCGCAGCATGTTGAACGAACCGATCAGATTGACCCGGATCACCCTGTCGAAATCGGCGAGCGGCATCGGCCCGTCGCGGCCGACCACCCGCCTGGCGGCGCCGATGCCGGCGCAGTTCACCAGCACCCGCGCCGGGCCATGGGCCTTGGACGCGGTGGCGATGGCGGCCTCGGCGGAGGCGGCGTCGGCGACGTCGCAGACCACCGCGATCCCCCCAATCTCGGCCGCGACGCTCTCGGCGAGCCTGGCGTTGAGGTCGCACACGGCAACCTTGGCGCCCTGCGCGGCAAGCCTGCGCGCGGTCGCGGCGCCCAATCCTGATGCACCGCCGGTGACGATAGCTGCCTGATCTTTCAACTGCATGGTTTTCTCCCTGGCAAATTGGTCTTCGATGTTAGCTCAGCGTTATCACGTGTGCGGCGGGTATTGGCGAATAAAGCTCGTCGATCAGGCCGCTGCGATGATCCAGCACCGCGCGCTGATTGATCGAGCCCTTGTCGGTGACTTCGCCGCGATCGATCGACAGCGGCGAATCGAGCAGAATCGCGCGCGTAATCCGGGTCGAAGACCCGGTCGAAGTCGCCAGAAATTTTATAAATCGTTCACGAAACGCTTCGCGGATCAGGGGGTCGGACGCCGTGACGGCGAGGTCATCGAACGGAAGCGTCGGATTGATCAAACGGCAGCCGTCGAGATCGAGAATCACCAGCGCCGACACCTCGTCGCGGTTGATCCCGGCAATCACCACATCGCGCACCAGCGGCGCGCAGGCCGCGACAAACCGCGCGCGAAGCGGACCAACGCTGACCCAGGTGCCGCTGGCGAGCTTGAAATCCTCGGCAATGCGGCCGTCGAAATCGAAGCCGGCGCTGAAATCGTTCGGATCGACCGGCTTGATGGCGTCGCCGAATTTGTAGAAACCTTCCTCGTCGAACGCGGCGGCGGTCAGTTCCGGCTGGCGCCAATAGCCCGGGGTGACGTTCGGCCCTTTGGCACGAACCTCCAGTTTGCCGTTGTTCGGAACAAGCTTCGCATCGTTGCCGGACACCGGAAGCCCGAGATGGCCGGAGCGGCTGGTGGCCGGCGTCACCGACATGAAAAACGGCGCGGTCTCGGTGGCGCCGAGGCCGGTCAGCATAGGCACGCGAAAGCCTGTTTCCTGCACCGCGAGTTCGTCGAGACTGTTCCAGACATAAGGCGACAGCGCCGCGCCGCTGAAGAACATCGCGTGCAGCCGATGGAAGAACTTTCCGCGCAGCGCCTTGTCGTCGCGCAAGTAAGGCAGCAGCGATTCATAGCCCTTCGGCACGTTGAAATAGACCGTCGGCGAAATCTCGCGGAGATTGCGCACCGTCTCCTCGATGCCGCCGGGCATCGGCTTGCCCGCGTCGAGATACATCGAGCCGCCGTTGAACAGCGTCAGCCCGATATTGTGGTTGCCGCCAAAGGTGTGATTCCACGGCAGCCAGTCGACGATGACAGGCGGCTCGTCCTTCAGGAACGCCAGCGTCTCGCGCAGCATCACCTGATTGGCACAGATCATGCGCTGGGTGTTGATGACCGCCTTCGGGTTGCCGGTCGAGCCAGACGTCAGCAGGAACTTTGCAATGGTATCCGGCCCGATCGCGTCATGCGCGGCATCGAGGCCCGGATGCTCCTGACTTGCCAGCAAGTCTGCAAGCATCGTGACATGGCGGCCGGACACTGAGCCATGCGAGGCTGCAATTTCGGTTTCGGCCGGAACATTGATGCGCAGCGCATCGGCGAATTTATCGGCATCGTCGGCGAATACCAGGCCGGGCGTCAGCAGCTTCATCAGATAGCCAAGCTTGCCGTAATCCTTCGACACCAGCGAATAGGCCGGCGACACCGGACAGAACGGGATTCCCGCATACAGCACGCCAAACGCCAGCAATGCGTGGTCGATCGAATTGCCGGAGAGAATCACGATCGGCTTCTCGGCCGAAAGATCGCGCGCGAGCAACGCCGAGGCGATACGCCGGCTCGAGGCCAGCAATTGCGCGTAGGTGATTTGCCGCCACAAGCCGCTGCCGTCCCGCTCCGCCATGAAGATGCGGTTTGGCTCTGCCTTGGCCCAATGGTGCAGGCGGTCGGTTAGTCGAACTGGATATTCGCCGAGCGCAATTTTCGGCCGCAGATAAATCGTGCCGTCATCGCGCCGCTCGATTGACACGGCGGGATCGCCGAACGAGATCGGGCGCAGCGGTGCGTCGCTGCGCGGAGTCGGGACAGACATGTTGGGTTTTGCGCTCATGTCAGGCGGGCTTCACCTTTGCGGTTTTGCGGTCGAGGAACGCGCGGATCCGAAGTTTTGCCTCTTTGTCGCTCTGCGCCACGGTCGCCATCAGGGACTCCATCAAGAGGCCGGTCTGCGGATTGGCCTCGGCAATCATCGGCAGCGCCTGCAGCACGGCGAAATTCGTCAATGGTGCATTGTTCGCGACCTGGGCGGCGAGTTCCATCGCCTTGGCTAATGCGTTGCCTTCGTCGGTAAGATATTGCGCAAAGCCGTAGGCCGCACCCTCGGTCGCGGAATAAACCCTCCCGGTCAGCATCATATCCGTCATCCGGGCGACGCCGATCAGGCGCGGCAGCCGCACCGATCCGCCGCCGCCGACGAAGATGCCGCGCTGACCCTCGGGCAGCGCGAAATAGGCACTGGGCTCGGCGACGCGAATATGCGCCGCGCAGGCGAGCTCCAGCCCGCCGCCGATCACAGCCCCCCGGAGTGCTGCGATCACCGGCACCCGGCTATATTGAATGCGGTCGAACACCCGGTGCCACATCTGCGAATGCAGCAAGCCATCCGTCGCATCGTGCTCGGTCAGTTCCGACAGGTCGAGACCCGATGAAAAATGCTCGCCGATGCCATGGAGCACCACGGCGCCGATTCCATCCGGGAGATTTGCGAAGCAATCCTGGATCGCGAGAATGATGCCGTCGTTCAGCGCGTTGCGCTTAGCCGGGCGGTTGAGGCCCACGCTCAGCACTGAACCGATTTTCTCGATCCTGAGCAGCGCGGATTGACCCGCGGTCGCGGCGGCTGCGGCGTTTCCCATTGATTATTACGTCCTGTCCAGAATAGTTATGTTTTATAACGAATTGAGGGGGAGTCAACACGTCGCTTGTTGCGCGGCCTGAAGGAAAAGCGGCGCGGCGAGTACAGACTGCTCTCTCCCCCCGTAACCGGGGTTTACCCCGGTTGCGCATTTTAATCTTGCCCAAGTCGGGCTTGCCCGACTTGCGTTGGGGGAGAGGTGGAGAGGGGGTATCACGAACTCCGGCTTTCGTGGCTTACCCCCTCCCCCACCCTCCCCCAAAAGGGGGAGGGAATAGACAAGACCCCGTCGGAGAGAAGCCTCACAGCACCTGATGCACGTCGATCACGACGCGGTCGGCATGACGCGCCGCCGATCCGATAAACAGGTTTTCCATCAGCCAGCGGTATCTTTCGCTGCCGGTTTCGAACTTCGGCACGGTACGGAAATAGATCAGCTTGGGATCGACCGGCTCGCCGCGCTTCAGCCGCTGCAGCAGTTCGACCGCTCCGAAGCGAATGCCCTTGTTCTCGACATAGATCACCGCGCCGTCGTCGGTCTCAATCGCGTATTTCGCTTCGAGTTCGATCAACTCGTTGGGCCTGATAATCTGAAAGTCCGCTCCGAACGCGCAGACCTTGCCGTTGATATCAGCGCCGCGCACCTCGCCACCGGTAATCGGAATGATCCGGCGCACGCCGTGACCGATATCGCCGACGGATGTCACGCTGCCGATATTGGCCGTGATGGTGAAAGCAAATTTTGTCGAAAGCTGCGGCGTCATGATTAGCCTTCTTACTTGAGCATGATCTTATTCGGAAAACCGGTGCCCACTTTTCCGGATCATGCTCAGCCGATCATGCGATGCGGCAGCCAGGTCGCCAGCAACGGAAACATAATCAAAATCACCAGCCGAATGAGGTCGGTCGCCACGAACGGAATCACGCCCCTGAAAATCGTGGCAAACGACACGTCCTTGACGACACTCTTGATCACGAAGACGTTCATTCCGACCGGCGGATGGATGAGGCCAAGTTCCACCGTCATCACGATGATCACGCCGAACCAGATCGGGTCGAAGCCGAGATGGATGATCACCGGAAAGATGATCGGCACCGTCAAGATGATCATGGCCATCGCATCCATCAGGCAGCCGAGCACCAGATACATCACCATGATGAGGGCGAGGATGCCGTAGCGGCCGAGACCAAGGCCGGTGAGAAGTTCGGTGACCTTCTGCGGGGTTTGCGTCACCGTGAGGAAGTATCCAAAGATCAATGCGCCGATCAGCACCGTAAAGACAGCGGCGGCGGTGCGGGTCGCCTGCAGCAGCGAGGCGAGGATCTTGTCCTTGTCCAGCCGTCCGGTGAGCACGCCGATCAGGAACGCGCCCGTAGCACCAACGCCGCCCGCTTCGGCCGGCGTGAAGCGCGGCAGGAATGGCAGGCCGTAAAGCCCGCCGATGACAAATACGAACAGCAGCACCGGCGCCCAGATATCCTTGAGGCCGGCAAACCGCTCGCGCCATGTGGTTTGCGGACCGGTTGGCAGGAAGCCCGGCCGTAAATAGCCGATCAGAGTGATAGTAATCATGTACATCGTCATGGCGAGAATGCCGGGAACGATGCCGGCGATGAACAGCTTGCCGATGTCCTGCTCGGTGATGATGCCGTATACCGCCAGCACGGTCGACGGCGGCAGCATGGCGCCCAGCGTGCCGCCGGCCGCGATCACGCCGGTGGCGAAGGATTGCGGATAGCCGAACCGCCGCATTTCCGGATAGGCCACCGCCGAAAACGTCGCGGCGGTCGCCACCGAGGAGCCGCAGATGGCGGCAAAGCCGCCGCAAGCCGCGACCGTGGCAATCCCCAGCCCGCCGCGCAAATGTCCGACGAAGCCGTTGGCAGCGCGGAACAGTTCGCGGCTCATGCCGGAATTGCTGACGAATGTTCCCATCAGCAGGAACATCGGAATGACGCCGAAGGTATAGTCGGTTACCGTCCGCAGCGAGGTCTGGCCGACCAGTTTGAGCGCCGGCGAGAAGCCGACCAGATAGCCGAAGCCGCTGACGCCGACGAGGCCCATCGCCATGCCGACCGGCACGCGCAGCAGCATCAGCACGAACAGCGCGATGAATCCCAGGATGGCGACGGCGTCGGTGCTCATCCCGGTCTACTCCGTGCCTTTGATCTTGGGATCGCGCATCAAATCCGGATTGAAAATCAGGCGGTATGTGCGGATCGCGATCAGCAGCACCGCGGAGACGTCGCCGGCCCACGCAACCGCGAAAAACGGCCAGGTCGGCATGTGCATGTCAAATGTAAGGACATTGTCGTTATAGGTTCCGCGTACCTTGTCGAACAGCGTCCAGGTCTGCACCGACACGACGAACAAAAGCACCAGCGTCGCAAACACGTCGATCATGCGCTGGTATTTCGGACCGACATTGGCCCAGATCAGATCGACCGTGATGTGTCCGCCGCGATAGCTGGTGGCAGCGATGCCCCAGAAGATCAGAATGCCAAGCAGCATGCGTCCGATGTCGAACGAATCCGGGATCGAATAGTTGAAAATATTGCGCAGCAGAACCGCGATGAAAATGTTGGCGGCGACAATGCCGACAAATCCAGCCGCGATCCATTCGATCGTATCGATGAAACGATCCATAGACGCGCGATTCATGTCCGCTCCACACCCTTGGCAATCGCAGGAAGAAAACGGCGGCAGGAGAATCCCGCCGCCGCATTGAAATAGAATAAGTTGTTACTGCGCCAGGGCGTTGTATTTGGTGAGAGCGGCACGAAGCTCGGCCATCGCGGTGTCCGGGTCGGCGCCGATTTTCTTGACACCTTCGGCCCAGGTCTTGATCAGCGGTTCGGACGCCTTCTTCCACAGCGCGATCTGATCCGGCGTCAGTTTATAGACTTCGTGGCCTTCCTCCGCCTTCACCTTGTCGATACCGGCGTCTTCGAACTTGCCCCATGGTTCGCCCACGCGGCCAGCGGCCTCGGTATTACAGTTGTCGTCGATCGCCTTTTTCTGCCGGTCGGACATCTGGTTGTATTTGTCCTTGTTCATCACGAAGGCAAACGTCGTGACGTAGAGCGGCGCGTCCATGTGATATTTCGTCACCTTGTCGATGCCGAACAGAACCAGCGATCCCCACGGGAAGGTGACGGCGTCGGCAACGCCGCGCTCGATGATGTCGCGGACTTCCGGCGCCGAGGACTGGACATTGGTGCCGCCGAGCTGCGTCACGAAATTCGCCATGGTGGCGTGCGCGGGGCGAATCTTCATGCCCTTGACGTCGTCCGGCACTGTGATTTTTTTCGTGCGCGAGTGAAACGACGAGGGCGAATGGATGAAGGCCAGGCAGAACTTGACGTCCTTCATCTCCTTCTCGGCATATTTCCGATACCAGGCATCGAGCGCCATCGAGCCGCCCTTGGCGTCCGACATCAGGAATGGAAGCTCACCGGCGCTGATAATCGGGAAACGGCCGGGCTGATAGCCCGGGTTGATGTAAGTAACGTCGGCGATGCCATCGCGCGCCATGTCGTAATGATCGAACGCCTTGCCGAGCTGCTGGGCGGGATAAACCTTATATTTGATCGTGCCTCCGGATCCTTTTTCAACCGCGGCGCCCCAGTCCTCCAGCGCCTTTTGCAGGGGATGCGACGCCGGCACCCAGTGCGACAGTTTCAGTTCGAAGGTCTTTTCCTGCGCGAATGCAGGCGTCACACTGGCGGCCAGCAGCAACGCCAAGAACGTTTTCCTCATCGACATCTTCTCCCTCATGACATCAGGGCTTCAATGGCCCTTTGCGGATATTGTTATATGATATAATTATCATTGCAAGTACGTGCGGCCGCGGCCGCACCGGCTGCGTTCAAGCCTATAATAACCAGGGGGGCAAGTATTGCGGACAAAAGTAGCAATCATTGGCGCAGGCCCGGCGGGATTGCTGCTGGGGCAACTGCTCAAAACCTACGGTATCGAAAACGTCATCCTGGAACGCCAGACGCCGGACTATGTGCTCGGCCGCATCCGCGCAGGCCTGCTTGAAGAGGGAACGGTGGCCCTGCTCGATGAAGTGGGCGCCGGCGCGCGTGCGCACCGCGAGGGCCTGGTCCATGACGGCATCGAACTGGCGTTTGGCGGTGCCCGTCATCGCATCGATATGAAGGCCGCCACCGGCAAGACTGTCATGATCTACGGCCAGACAGAAGTGACCCTCGACCTGATGAACGCGCGTCGCGCGGCCGGTCTCACCACGGTTTATGAGGCCGCCGACGTCAACCCGCATGATTTCGACACCGATCGTCCGCGCGTAACCTACCTCAAGGACGGCGTCACGCACGAGATCGCCTGCGATTTCATCGCCGGTTGCGACGGATTCCACGGTATCAGCCGCGCCAGCGTGAAGCCTTCGGCCATCCAGACATTCGAACGGATCTATCCGTTCGGCTGGCTCGGGATCTTGTCGGAGACGCCGCCGGTTTCGCACGAATTGATCTACACCAACCACGCCAGAGGATTTGCGCTTTGCACCATGCGCTCGATGCACCGCAGCCGCTACTACGTGCAATGCTCGCTTGACGATCACATCGACCAATGGCCGGACGACAGGTTCTGGGATGAATTGAAGCGGAGGCTGGATCAGAAGGCGGTGGACGATCTCGTCACCGGGCCTTCAATCGAGAAAAGTATCGCGCCGCTGCGCAGTTTCGTCGCCGAGCCGATGCGGTTCGGGCGGATGTTTCTGGCCGGCGACGCCGCGCACATCGTGCCGCCGACCGGCGCCAAGGGGCTCAACCTCGCCGCCAGCGACGTGCATTTTCTCTCGCGCGCATTACGGGAATATTACGACGAGAAATCCTCCGCCGGCATCGATGGCTATTCAAAAACGGCGCTGGCGCGGGTCTGGAAGGCGGTGCGCTTCTCCTGGTGGATGACCTCGATCCTGCACAGATTTCCCGACACCGAAGGCATCGGGGCGCGAATTCAGCTGGCCGAGTTGGACTATCTCGTGAGCTCGAAAGCGGCGACGGCGTCGCTGGCGGAAAATTATGTGGGATTGCCGTATTAGGTGTCCGCGCGATGGGCCGAGACCTTTCGCAACCCGGAGAAATCCCTCATGGTGAGGAGGGTGCCTGTTGCTAACTTGGGCGGCCACACCATGCTGACTTTGTATTTCGCGCCGGGCTCGAGTTCGATGGCGGTGCACATCGCGCTGCACGAGATCGGCGTTCCCTTCGAGGTGAAGCCGATGTCGTTCAAAAACAACGACCTGCGCGCGCCCGGCTATCTCAGGCTCAACCCGGAAGGCAAGGTTCCGACGCTCCTGATCGACGAACGTCCGCTCACCGAAGTCGCGGCGATCCTGTATTATCTGGCCAAGCGGTTTCCAGATGCGGAGCTGTTGCCCCGCGACGATATCGAGGCCGACGCGCAGGCGCTGTCGTGGATGTCCTTTGCCGCTTCCACGCTGCATCCCGCGCGCCGGCGCGGACTGGACTATGCCAGGGAGGTCTATGCAATTGCCGACCGGCGTTTGGGAAGCGAATGGGCGCTGGGCCGCTATTCGATCGCCGACATCCATCTTTTCCGCCTGTACTGGCGGTTCGCCAACTCGCTCAAGCCCGCGCCCGAAACCTTCCCGAATCTCACCGCGCATTATGCGCGCATGATGGACCGTCCCGCGGTGCAACGAACCATCGAGATCGAAACCGCGATTGGATATGAGCTGCCGGCGTGAACGCTCACGCAATGGCTTTTTGCGGCGACCTGATCTGGAAATTGCGGGTCGTGGCCAGCACTGTCCCGCACAGCATTTCCCGCCCCGCCGATACGGTATAGACATCGGCGGCGCCGACCGAATTGGTGCGGCCGGCCTGCAGCACCCTGCCCCTGGCCCTCAATTTTTCGCCCCTGGCGATGCCGGTCATTTTGATGGTGAAGTCGAGCGTCGCCAGCGCCCATCCCCGCGGCAACAGCGACAAGCAGGACGACACCGCCGCCACATCGCCCGCGACGCCCACCATCGATGCCGGAAAAAGCGATGGCGGCCCCGAGAACCTCTCGTCGAACGGCAACTCGATCGCTATTTGGCCGGGCGCGATCGAGACGACGCTGATGGCAAATTCCCGCACGAAAGCCAGTGCTGCAAGAAACGATTCAATCTCGGTTCGATCGAGGCGGTCCTGCGCGTCGTCCATTGTATCACTCCGCTGCACTTTTCCGCTCATTTGGCGACGCGCTTCTTGAGCGGCGTCTCGATCCGCAACGCGACGGCGAGCGACTTCGCCACATCGTCGATCGGCTGCGCACTGCCTTCGACCCGCGCCAGGATCAGCGCGCCTTCGATTGACGAGACCGTCAGGGTCGAAAGCCGCTTTGCCTCGGCCTTGCCGAAGCCATCGCGGACCAGCGCGCGGGCAATCACCGCGCACCAGCCGGCAAACGCCTCGCGTCCGGCGGCGGCCATCTCGACGGATTGCGGCGCGGACTCCAGCAGCGTGGTCGCGATCGGGCAGCCGTCCCGGAAGCCAGACTTGGCCATCCAGCCGGCCAGCAGCCTGCAATAGGCCAGGATCATCGACGCGGCGGATTCGTGCTCCTGCTCGAGCTTCTCCAGCGTCGCCACCACGCCGGCGCCCGCGAAGCGCACCGCGGCCTCGGCGATCTGGTCCTTGCCATTGGGAAAGTAATGGTAGAGCGAGCCCTTCGGGGCGCCGCTGACCTCGGCGATCTCATTGATGCCGGTCGCCGCGAAACCGTTACGGCGGAACAGCGTCGCCGCCGCCCGCACGATGGCGCCGCGATGCCTTGGCGGTGCCGACATAGCCTTCGCTCCCGTCTTGCCTGAATGGTTCATTTCTATATAGACTGGTCTAGATAGTCAAAGGGCCGCCGCATGACTTCCATAGAGATCCCCGATGGGTTCGAGCGCCACTGCCGGCAGAGCCCGCTCACCGCGCCCTGGGAGCCAATCTATTCGAAGCGAACCGAAGACGCCGTCATCATCGGGCTGCGGCTGGCCGAGCCGCACACCAATTCGCGCGGCCTCGTCCACGGCGGGCTGATCACGTCGCTCGCGGACAACGCGATGGGGCTGAGCTGCGGCGCCGGGCTGGAAGGCGGAGGATCGCGGCTGCTGACCGTCAGTCTTTCGATCGATTTCATCGGCTCGGCGAAAGTCGGGCAATGGCTGGCCGTAGAAACCGATGTTATCAAGCTCGGCAGCAACCTTTGCTTCGCTCAATGCTTCGTCACCGCCGACGGCGCGAGAATCGCGCGGGCCAACGGAACGTTCAGCGTCGTGAAGAAGAGAGGGTGACGGTCGGGCGCTTTGGGACGATGTGCGATTTTCGAGCCGTCATGCCGGCCTTGTGCCGGGCATCCACGTCTTTCGTACCCGCGCGGAGATGGAGATGAAGACGTGGATGGCCGGGACGAGCCCGGCCATGACGACAACTCGGCGTCGTTCGTTCCGGTCTAACCCCGGCCACCGAAATGCCAGTCGCTGATATCGGTCACTAGATCGATGAAGGTCCGCACCTTCGCCGACAACAGCCGCGACGTCGGATAGACGATGTGGATCGGCAGCGGCGGCGGCTCGAATTTCGCCAGCACGATTCTGAGCCGGCCGGCTTTGATCGCCTCCGCCGCCTGATAGGCCAGCACCCGGGTCAGGCCGCCGCCCTGCTCGGCATACTGAATCGCGGCATCGGCGCTGTCGGTGGTGAACCGCGGCGTGCACGCCACGCGAATTTCGCGGCCAGCTTCGACAAAGCGCCAGTCCGGCGACACGGTGACGGCGCCGAACTGTATCGTCTCATGCGATGCGATCGCCTCCGGCGTGTTGGGCTCGCCGCGCTGCTTGAGATAGCCGTTCGCGGCGACTACGATCCGCCGCATCTCGCCGACATGGCGCGCGACCAGGCTGGAATCGGCGAGGAGGCCGATTCTGACCGCGAGATCGACGCCGTCCTCCACCAGATTGATCATGCGATCCGATAGCCGCAGTTCGCCCGAAACCTCGGGATAGCGTGTCAGATACCCCGACATGACGGGACTGACATGGAGACGTCCGAATCCAACAGGTGCCGAGACCACCAGCCGTCCGCTCGGTCGCGTGCGTTCGTCCTGTGCCGAGCGTTCGGCTTCCTCGACATCTGCGAGAATGCGCCTGATACGCTCCAGATAGCGCGCGCCGACATCGGTCAGCGTCACCGACCGCGTGGTCCGCTGTAACAGGCGCGCGCCGAGACGATCCTCCAGCGCCGCAATCAGCCGGGTCACGCCCGAGGGCGACAGCCCGAGTTTGCGGGCCGCCGGCGCAAAACCCTTGAGGTCGGCCACCGCGACAAAGGCCTGCATGGCGTCGATGCGATCCATGGCATTATTTCATATATTGCAATTATGAAGTGTCAATCCGGAGGATTGCTCAAATTCCCAAAGGGTCCATCTTAGGAGGCGAAGACGGCGCTTTGGCGCCGAGGACCGACTTCGCAAGGATGCTCCGATGTCAGACATTCAGGCCTATTCCAGCGACGTGGCGTTCACCCCTGCCGTGAAGGCGATCCAGGCCCGCAAGGGATCGCGCGATGCCTATGCCCGCGTCGAGCAGCACGGCGGCTGGCGCACCGAGATCGACGAGGACCTCACCGCGTTTCTCGCTGCGCAGGACAGCCTGTTCCTGGCCACCGCCAGCGCCGATGGCCAGCCCTATATCCAGCATCGCGGCGGACCAAAGGGCTTCATCAGGATTTTGGACAAAAACACGCTCGCGTTCGCCGATTACATCGGCAACCGGCAATACATTACCCAGGGCAACCTCTCGGAAAACCCGAAGGCCAACATCTTCCTGATGGATTATGCCCATCGCCGCCGGGTGAAGATCTGGGGCGAAGCGCGCGTAGTGGATGACGATCCGGCGCTGCTGAAAGCGCTGATGCCGCAAGGCTACAAGGCGCGGCCCGAGCAGGTCATCCTGTTGCGGATTTCGGCGTGGGACACCAACTGCCCGCAGCATATTCCGCAGAAGTTCGACGCCGACGATGTGGCGGCGGCGCTGGCCTCGCGCGATGCGCGGATCGCGGAACTGGAGGCGGAGCTGGCGGCGTTGAAAGGCAGGCCCATCTCGGCGCGATAAACTTCAGGCGGCTTGTCGCAGCGGTGTCCAGGCGAATTCCGGATAATATTGAAGCATCATCCGGTCGACATAGGCCGTGAGATTCTGGAATTGTTCGGTACGCTCCCGCAATTGCGACACGAAGAACGGCGTCAGGATCCCGGCAAGCGCGCCGAATGCGGTAGCATCGGTACCGCAGGGCGTGTCACCCATCAAATACGGATTGTCCCCAAGCTGGACTGACAGCGCAAACAATGAGCGGACGGCAAGATCGATGTCCTCGTCCGGGGCGTGGCGGCCGAGGCCGCTCAGCAGGTAGTTCTCGGCAACGCGGAATTGCGCGTCTTCGCGAAGTTTTTCGCGCAGATGCTCGGGCGCTCCATCAAAGAAGTGCATCGGCCCTTTTGCAAAGTTTTCAGGATCGACCCAGCGCGCGCCGACCAGCGCCCAATAGACGTGGTGTTCGATCATCCGTTCGAACGCCCAGGCCTGCGCACGCTGCTGCAAATTGAGGGGCGCGTCGAAATCGAAACCGTATTTGCCTTCAATATGCGCGCGAATGAAGGTGGAATCGGCGATGCTCTCTGCCTCATCGACGATATAGGGCAGCTGGCCCTTGGGAGAGGCCGGAGGCATCGCCCTCTCCTTGCGATAGGCAAGGCCGGCCATCTTCAACTGGACCTCGGTCTTGGTCACGAACGGGCTGATTTCCGGCAGGCCAAAGCCGGCGCCAAAGCCGTAGAGGGTGATCATGTGAGTGGCGCTCCCGATTTATTGAGCAGGCGCTTCAGACTAGCGATCCCCTGCTGCCACCGTGGTGTCAGCAGCGGAGACATCGTTGTCCAGAGGTCGAGGCCGTACAGAATCATCATGGACAAAATCCTCTTGGTTGGAGTGTTCTCCCGATATACTGGCCCCCTGCTGCCAACATGCTGTCAGCATCGGATGGCGGCGCTCTAAAAGAGACAAACGAGACGCCCCATGAGACGCGCCGACCGACTGTTCCAGATCATTCAGGTGCTCCGGCGCACCCGGAAACCACTGACGGCGGATGCCATCGCAGCCGAGCTGGAGACCTCGAAGCGGACGATCTACCGCGACATCGCGACCCTGATGGAACAGCGCGTGCCAATCCGCGGTGAGGCCGGCATGGGCTATATTCTGGAGAAGGGATTTGACCTGCCGCCGCTGATGCTCACCCCCGACGAGATCGAGGCGGCCGTGCTCGGCGCGCAATGGGTCACCGGCCACGCCGATGCCGCTTTGTCCCGTGCCGCTCAGGATCTCATTGCGAAGATCGCCGACACCGTCCCCGAACGCTTGCGGCCTTTTGTGCATGAACCCGCCAGCCGCGCCCGTCCCGGCTGGCGCAGGGAACCCGACCGCATCGACATGGCGCGGACGCGTGCGCAGATTCACGAAGGAAAGAAGATCGCGCTGTGCTACGGCGACGAACATGGCCGTGACAGCGAACGCACCATCTGGCCGATTGCCATTGGCTATCTCGAGGCCGTGCGGCTTCTGGCGGCATGGTGCGAACTGCGCAAGGATTTTCGCAGTTTTCGAACCGACCGTGTCGTCGACGCGGTGTACCTCGACGAAAAATATCCGGAGCGGCGCGACGCACTCAGAGCGAAATGGCGACAGAGCCTGGTCTGGGAACAGCCGAAAGATACCTGATACGCATCACCCGCGCGGCTGGCCGGCCTCTTCATTCAGCGCTAAAGGGAAGGCATGGAGAAAACGGGCCCAGCCACGGATATCGAAAGCCTTTGCCAGGCCTGCGGCGCGTGCTGTTCTTATTCGTCGAACTGGCCGCGGTTCACTACCGAGGACGATGCGGCGCTCGATCTGATTCCGGAAAAATTCGTCAACGAAAAACTGTCGGGCATGCGCTGTGACGGCGAACGATGTTCGGCTCTGTCAGGCAAGATCGGGGTGGCGACCTCGTGCGGAATTTATGCGGTGCGGCCCGAGGTCTGCCGGACCTGCATGCCCGGCGATCCCGAATGCGAAATGGCGCGGAGACGACACGGGCTGCCGGCGCTGGGCGCGGGCGTAGAGGATTGAAGGCGACCTGCGTAAGGCCGCGACTACGTCACGCCGTTGCGGCTTGGGCGAAATCTTCTTCCAACTCGTCTTCGACCGACGAGAACGTGCTGAGCGGCTTGGTCGAGAGCGTGATCGGCTTGCGGTTGCCGTAGGACGATGACGGCGCGGAACGCGTTGCCGGCGCTTCGCGGGATAGTGTGTAAAGGGCGGAACCGACGCGTCCGCCCAACTGGATCAGATCGCGTTCGCTGCAGCTTGCGGCGATCGAGAGCGCCAGCGAGTGCAGATGGCTTCTGTGATAGCAGAACAACGCCAGCATGGCCCGGACATCGGAAGAGACGCTCTCCACCAGCTGGGGCAGGCCGTTTTCGTTGGCGCGGTACATTTCGCCGAGCAATTCATCCCGGACCGGGCAGAAATCGTTTTCATAGGCATCGCGGCTTGAAAACATTTGCATATCTCCCAGTCCGCAGGATGCAATGCGACTCTCTAACGAAAGGTTAACCACGGTAGCCAGTAGTGACACGGGTAGCTTGAACGGAATAGCCGAATCAGACAGGCGCGGCCGCGATCCGATCTCCCCTAGAGCGAGTTTGCCTTGATCCAGTCGGCCACCGCCCGGCCGATGGCCGGCCCGGAATCTTCCTGAATGAAGTGGGAGCCCGATACGGTGACTTCGGTCTGGTTTTTCCAGCTTCGGCAAAAATCCCGCGGCGCGCCGACCAGAATCGCGCCGGGCTCGGCGTTGACGAACAGTTTTGGAATATCGCTCTCTGCCATCCATTGCGAATAATCGGCTGATATCTGCACCACGTCGGCGGGTTCGCCGGAAATCGGAATCTGCCGCGGCCAGGTTAGCGTCGGCCAGCGGTCCTCACGCCGCAGGAAGGGCCGGCGATATTCCATCATCTCGGCCTCGGTCAGTTTCCTTAAGACCGATCCCGGCAATACCCGCTCGACGAATGTTGCGGTCGAGAATCATCGCCTCGCCCTTGTCGGAGCGGAACCCCTGGAAGATCGGCGTCGCCGACGCGCTCCATTCGTCCCAGGAGGCGACGGGCCGCACGATCGCCTCCATGTAGGCGATGCCGCGAACACGATCGCGGTGGTGGTTGGCCCAGTCGAAACCGAGCGCCGAGCCCCAGTCGTGCACCACGAGCACGATGGATTGCGACGGACCGATCACCGCATCGATGAAGGCTCCGAGATATTTGCGGTGAGTCGTGAAGCGGTAGGTGTCCGGACCTGGATCTGGCAGTTTGGCGGAATCACCCATGCCGATCAGATCCGGCGCGATCAGCCGGCCAAGTCCCTTAAGTTCGGGAATGACGTCGCGCCAGAGATAGGATGAGGTTGGATTGCCATGCAGAAACAACACCGGCGCCCCCTCGCCGCGCTCGTGATAGGCCATGCGGCTATCCAGCACATCGACGGTCTTTTTTGTGAGCGGTTGTTCCGTCATTTGGATTCTTGCCTCAACGATCTCGGCGGTTCATCAGCATGCCGCGCGATTGCGCTGGGTGCAAATGATGGCAAA
>Ga0208715_1000107_pt1 | contig 29381 bp, 26 predicted proteins | sample NGESurshal092012_3_FD_184473 | JGI IMG/M metagenome (GOLD analysis project Ga0208715, IMG submission 184473) | Arctic peat soil microbial communities from Barrow, Alaska - NGEE Surface sample 210 shallow-092012 (SPAdes) | ecosystem: Environmental > Terrestrial > Soil > Wetlands > Peat ... | reverse complement strand
AAAGATGCGCTGCGCAGATTTTCGCGTCTTCTCAATGCGGGTGCAGGGGCCGCAGCCCCTGCCGCCCACCGCGCAGGTGATTCTTCCTTCATGCCGCGCCCGCCAACGGCGGGCGGCCTTAATACCGGGTGCAGGGGTCACCCCTGCCGCGCGACAACGGCGGGCGGCCTTAATACTGGGTGCAGGGCTCAGCCCTGCCGAATCAGTTCGCGCAGCACGAACGGCAGGATTCCGCCGTGCCGGATATACTCGACCTCCTCGGGCGTATCGACCCGCAGCGTTGTCTCGAACTCGATCGTCTTGGCGCTGGATTGCGCGCGCACCTTGACCGCCTGGCGCGGCTTGATTCCCGCCTTCAATCCTGTGATCGAGAACACTTCATCCCCTGTCAGTCCGAGCTTCTCGCGGCTGTCGCCGCCCTTGAACTCCAGCGCCAGCACGCCCATCCCAATCAGGTTGCTGCGATGGATTCGCTCGAAGCTCTCCGCGATTACCGCGCGCACGCCGAGCAGTTGCACGCCCTTGGCGGCCCAATCGCGCGACGATCCCGTGCCGTATTCCTTGCCCGCGATCACGATTAGCGGAGTCCCTTCTATCCGGTAACGCTCCGACGCCTCGAAGATCGTCATCCGCTCGCCGTCCGGGATATGCGCGGTGAAGCCGCCTTCCACCCCCGGCACCATCAGGTTCTTGAGCCGGATATTCGCCAACGTCCCGCGCACCATCACTTCATGATTTCCGCGCCGCGCTCCGTATGAGTTGAAATCGGCGCGCTGCACGCCATGTGCGATCAGGTACTTGCCCGCCGGACTGTCGGCGGCGATCGAGCCGGCCGGCGATATGTGATCCGTCGTCACGCTGTCGCCGAGCACCGCCAGCGCCCGCGCTCCGCTGATATCGGAGAGCTCGCCCACCTTGGCCGTCACGCCGTCGAAAAACGGCGGCGCCTTCACGTACGACGAATCCTTCTCCCAGCGGAACAGGTTGCCCTCCGGCACCGCCAGGCTCTGCCATCGCTCGTCGCCGTCGAACACCTGGCCGTACGCGCTCTTGAACATCGCGGCGTCAACTGAACCCGCCAGCGCCGCCGCCACTTCCTCCTGCGACGGCCAGATGTCGCGCAGATAAACCGGACGCCCGTCGGAACCCGTGCCGAGTGCCTCGTGCTCGACGTCGATATCCATCGTGCCCGCAATCGCGTATGCGACCACCAGCGGCGGCGACGCCAGGTAGTTGAACCGCACCGCGGGATTGATGCGCCCCTCGAAATTGCGATTGCCGCTCAGTATCGCGCATGCCACCAGGTCACCCTGCTTCACGGCCCCGGCTATCGCCTCCGCGACCGGCCCGCTGTTGCCGATACACGTCGTGCATCCGTAACCGACCAGGTTGAAGCGCAGCTTATCGAGCGACTCGGTCAGCCCCGCGCGCTTGAGATACTGCGTCACGACTTTGGAACCGGGCGCCAGGCTGGTCTTCACCCACGGCTTGACCGTCAGCCCGCGCGCGACCGCCTTTTGCGCGAGAATTCCCGCCGCCAGCATCACCGACGGATTCGACGTGTTCGTGCAGCTCGTGATCGCGGCGATCACGATCGAGCCATGCGTCAACGCGTAGCGCTCGCCCTCGGAATGCACTTCGACCTTGTTGACGATATGACCGAGCTTCGATTCGACGACTGCCCCTTCCTTCGCCGACGCACCGTTGCCGCCTTCTGTGACCCACTTCGCCAGCTCTTTGGCATCGACGCTTGGATGTTTCTCGAATTCCTTGGCAAGCTCGCCCCGGAAACCGCTCTTCGCCGCCGTCAGCGCAACTCGATCCTGCGGACGGCGCGGCCCCGCCATGCTCGGCACCACGCTCCCGAGATCGAGTTCGAGGGTGTCGGAAAATTTCGGCTCGGGCGCATCGGCGGAATTAAACAGGCCTTGGGCCTTGCAGTAGGTCTCGATCAGTTTGACTTGGGCGCCGCTCCGACCCGTCAGCCGCAAATAAGTCAGCGTCTGATCGTCAACCGGGAAAAATCCCATCGTCGCGCCATACTCGGGCGACATGTTGCCCAGCGTCGCGCGATCCGCGACCGGCAGCGACTTGAGCCCCGGCCCAAAGTATTCAACGAACTTGCCGACCACGCCCTTCTTGCGCAGCATCTGCGTGACCGTCAGCACCAGGTCGGTAGCGGTGGCGCCTGGACGCAAGCTGCCCGCCAGCCGAAACCCGATCACTTCGGGAATCAGCATCGGTACCGAGCGCCCGAGCATCGCGGCTTCGGCTTCGATTCCGCCCACACCCCATCCCACCACGCCGAGACCGTTGATCATCGTGGTATGCGAATCCGTGCCAATCACCGTGTCCGGATACGCTTCGCCGTTCTTCGACGAAAAAACCACCGGCGCGAGATATTCCAGATTCACCTGGTGAACGATTCCAGTGTCGGGCGGAACGACGCGGAAGTTGTCGAATGCGCCCTGCCCCCAGCGCAGAAAAAGATAGCGCTCGCGGTTGCGCTCGAATTCCAGCCGCGCGTTGGCCGCGAACGAATCGGCGCTGCCAAAAGAATCGACCTGCACCGAGTGATCGATCACCAGGTCAACCGGCTGCAGCGGGCTGATCTTCGCAGGATCGCCGCCGAGCTTTTTGATCGCGTCGCGCATCGCCGCCAGGTCCGCCACCACCGGCACGCCGGTGAAATCCTGCAGCAGCACGCGCGCCGGCATGAACGAGATTTCCCGCTCTCCGCCCTTGCCGTTCCATTTGGCCAGCGCCTCGATCTGCCCGGTCGTCACGATCACGCCGTCTTCGCGCCGCAGCACGTTCTCGAGCATCACCCTGATCGAATACGGCATCCGCGCCAGCGAAAACCCGCGCTTCTCGAGCGCTTCGAGCTTGTAGATCGTGTAGCTTTTGCCTTCCACCGAAAGCGTCGAACGAGCACCGAAACTGTTTGTCGCCATTGATCGAGCCTTGCCCTCCTGGTGCGATGGTAAAAATGGAAGAATCGGACCCGAGTTCCAAATCCGGCGCGCCGCCCAATCCGATTCGATTTGCTATGCGTTCAGAATACCGTGCGAGCGCGCTCGATCAACTGGCCAACTTGCGGGAGACGACCGCCCTCTAGCCGGGGCCGGCGCCGCGGCGCGATGCGCGCGCGGGCGCCGGGCCATGCAATCCGTCGAACACCAGCGAGCGTCCGTCGGAATGGAATCGCATCGCGGCCAGAATGCCGACCCGCGGCGATTCGAGCGCCGCCACGCCGTCGATTGAATCGATCACGATACGCGGCTTCAGCGCCAGAACAGCCGCCACCGCCGCGCTGAAACTCTCGTCGTCGGCTCCGCACTGGGCCGCCGTGATCATCGCGCGTCCCTGCAATCCCGCAATCACGCACCCGGCGCGAATCACCACGACGTTGGCCGCCTCGCGCGCGATACCGCATCCGGCAATCACGGCGCCGTACGGATTGGCGGGATCGATTGCGCTCAACGCAACCGGTTTCTCTCGCGCCGGAATAAGACTCCGCGCCGCGCGCAGCATCGCTACCGCCTCTGGCAGGGCATATTGTTCCCCCGAAATCGATCTCACGAACCATCCGCGCCGAATCGCACCGCCGTATTCCAGCCGCCGCAGCGCGAACGCGATCTCGTGCCACGAGATATGCGTCGATTCGAGGCCGAGCATCTCCCGGGCGAGAATTCCATGGCGCTCGAGCAATTTAAGCGCGAGATCCCGAGCGTCATCCGCGCTCGCCGCGCGATGCTCGCCCGCGCGTATCAGCGACCACCTTCCCGCCAGGCTCGACTTCAGCCGCGCGCGAACCGCCGCGTCGTGACGGGTCGTCGGGCGGCGCGCGACCGACTCGAGCGCACGCGCGGCGCCGCGATCGTCGGCAAACATACGCAACGGCGCAAAGTTGTCGTTGCTCACGCGCCCCGCCGCCGCCATCCGCCATAGCGCGGACAATGCGTCGCGCTCCGAAACATTCGCGCGCTCCGCGACTTCGTCCAGGTACTGCGCACCCGCGGCTCCCAGCGCCTCCAGCACCGCTTTTTCGTTGGCGTCATCCGGCGCAGATTCGGCGCCACGCACAAAGAGACTCGCCTTGCGCGCAATGAATGTGACCCGCGACGGCGTGCTCGCGCGATGCGCGCTTTCGATCCCTTCTTCGGCAACGGCGACCCACTTCATCCGGCCGCTCATGCAGACCAGGTCGAGCATCTCGGGCCGATAGCCTGCGATGCGCGCCGGGATAATCGCGTGCTCCCAAATCTCGGGCGTCGCCGCGATTCCTGACAACTGTTCGAGCACCGCCGCGACGCCGCTCTGATCGGGCGGCAGTTCAGCACCGCCGACGCGCATCCATCGCAGCCGAAACGCCGCGTACTCGTGATCCGCGCACGGCTCGATTTCAGCGCGCACCCGCGCCAGCGTCATCCGATGAATCCGTTCCAGGTTGTAGCGGTCGCACCACTGAATCGCGTCGGCGCGCGTGAAATGACCGCGAAAAATCGCGCCATTCCCTTCCAGCGCCGCGAGAATCTGCTCGATTTCCGATTCTTTGATATGCAGTCGCGCCGCGATTTCACCGGGATTCGTCGGTCCGCAGGTCTTCATCGCGCGGCGCACAAGCTCGGCGCGCGCGCTGTCGCCGTCAATCGATGCGCCGGCATACGCCGAAGCGAACAGCGCTTTGTCCTCGATTGCAATAATTCTTTCCAGTAATTCGCCGCTGAGACTGACACGTGCGATTCGCTGCTCCGCGTCCAACTCCGCAATCATCGCGCGGCCACCCTCGCCGGCGCGTTCTTCGACCTCGGCTTGCGTGAGCGAACCGTGCGCCCGAATCAATTCGTACAATTCGTCGCGCGAGCGCGGCCTGCGTCCGGCCGCGCGGCCCGTCACCTCGGCGACGACGCTGTCGACCGCCTCCGCCGAGAGCAGATCGGAAAGGTCTTCTTTGCGCAGCACGTCCTCGGCCATGGCGCGATTCATCGTCACGGTGCGCGAACGGCGATTGGCGCGTTCGCCGTCGTCGAGAAATGAATAGTCCGACGCGAGCAGGATGCGATGGGCAAACACTGACGGCGCGATCGCATCGACGGCGACGGTGCGAATCGCGCCGCTCTCGATACCTTCGAGCATCCGCACCGCGCGCGGCAGGTCGGTGGACTCCTCCAGGCATTCGCGAATCGTTTCCTCGATCAGAAAATGGTCCGGGAGTTCGATCACGCCGGGGCGGTTCTCGAAGCAGGCTTGCTGGCCGGGAAAAATCGCGGACAAAAGTTCCTGCGAGCGCAGACGTTGAATCCAGGCAGGCACCCTCATCCCGTGCGCCGAGCGCATCACGGCCAGCGCGCGCGTGGCAACGTGGCGGAAGCGCACCTCGAACATCGGCGCAGCCAGAATCGCCTGGATGAGTACGTCGCGCGCGTTGCGCGCCTTGAGCATGCCGAACAGAGTGTCGAGCGGAAAACTATGCCGCGAATTCAGCGCGAGCAGCACGCCGTCGTCGATCGCCGACGCCTGGATTTCGAAATCGAACGACTGGCACAGGCGCTTTCGAATCGCCAGACCGAGTCCGCGATTGAGGCGGATTCCGAATGGCGAGTGAATGACGATTTGCGTGCCGCCCAGGCCGTCGAAGAAGCGCTCGACGATGACGGTCTTCTCGTCCGGGATCGCGCCGAGCGCCTCGACGCCGCGGCGGACGTAGTCGACGGCTTGCGTGGCGGCGCGCTCCGGCATCGCGCATTCGCTCATCAGCCAGTCGGCGGCAGATTCGTTACGTTCGAGACGGTGCCAAATCTCGCGGCGAAGGTCGCAAACCTCCGCCGACAGCGCATCCGAGCGGCCGCCCGCCTCGGTCTGCCAGAACGGCAGCGACGGCGCCATCCCGGGCGCCGGCTCGACCATCAGGCGCCCGCGCGAGATACGCTGAATCTGCCAGGGCATCGAGCCGAGCGAGAACACGTCGCCGCGCGACGCTTCCTGCGCGAAATCCTCTTCGACATCGCCGACCTTGCGGCCCTCGGACTCGATCACGACGTCGTAGTTGCCGGCTTCGGGGATCGTTCCGCCCGAGGTGATGGCCGCGAGGCGGGCGGATCGGCGCGGGCGGACGCGGGCGTTGACGCGATCGAAGAAAATCTTTGGCGACGCGCCCATGATTTTTTCAGGAAACTCGGCCGCGAGTTGTTCCAGAAGATGACGCATTTTATGGGCGTCGAGATCGCCGAAGTTGTAGGCGCTGCGCAGCACGCGCAGCAGCTCGGCTTCGGAGATTTCCTCTTCCTCGGCGGCGATTGCGACGATTTGCTGCGCCGCGATATCGGCGCATCCCATCGGGATTTCCACTTCGTCGAGATGCCCGCGGCGAATCGCGCGTACCGCCGCGCCGCATTCGAGCAGATCGTCGGTGGTCAGCGCGAAGAAGCGTCCCTTGGGAGTCGCGCCGAGGCTGTGTCCCGAGCGGCCGACGCGTTGAATCGCGGCCGAGATGGATTTGGGCGAATCGAGCTGGCATACGAGCTCGACGGCGCCGACGTCGATGCCGAGTTCAAGCGACGCGGTCGCGACGATCGCCTTCAGCTCGCCGCGCTTGAGGCGTTGCTCGGCGAGCAGGCGCTCGGCGCGCGCGAGGCTGCCATGATGCGCCATGACGGCGTCGGCGCCGAGCCGCTTCTGCAGATTGAGCGCGACCCGCTCGGCAAAGCGGCGGCTGAGCGTGAACACCAGCGTCGTGCGATGCGCGCAGATCAGGCGCGCGACTTCGTCGTACATCGCCTCCCAATGCGGATGAGTGGCCAACGGTCCAAGCTCGGGGCCGGGCGCGATGACCTGGAGATCCATCGTGCGGACGCGATCGTCGGCGCGAACTATTTTTATCGGACGCGATGACCGCGAATTGTCGCGAGCCACGTCGTAGCCGGCCAGAAACCCGGCCAGCTTTTCGATCGGATTCAACGTCGCCGACAGGCCGATTCGATTCGGCCTCGCCTTCCCGCGACCCGTCACGAAGCGTTCGAGGCGTTCGAGAGTCAGCGCGAGATGCGCACCGCGCTTGTTGCCGGCCAGGGCGTGGAGTTCATCGACGATCACGTGGCGGACGGCGGCGAGTTTTTCGCGGAACTTCGGCGAGGTCAGCAGGATGAACAGCGACTCGGGCGTGGTGACCAGAATGTGCGGCGGCCGCCGGAGCATCGCAGTGCGCTCGCTCGCGGAGGTGTCTCCAGTGCGAAGGCCGGCGCGAATGCGCGAAAGATCGAGGCCCGATTCGGCGCCGGCGTCGCGCACGCCGTCGAGCGGCTCCTCGAGATTGAGCCGGATGTCGTTGGCCAATGCCTTGAGCGGCGAAACGTACAGAACCGAGACTTCATCGCGGAGCCGGTCGCGCGCCGCGTCGAGGACCAGCCCGTTGATTGCCCACATGAAGGCGGCCAAAGTCTTGCCGCTGCCGGTCGGCGCGCACAGCAGGACGTCGAATCCGGGCGTTTCATTGCCGTTGGCGGCGCCGATAACGGGCCATCCGAGGTCCTGCGCGCGTGAGGGCGCGGTGAAGCGCCGCTCGAACCAGGTGCGAACGGCAGGATGGAAGTCGTCGAGCGCTGTGGGCATTAGGAAAGTTATATCAATCGCAACAACTGCGGAGAAACAGAAACGGATTTTCCCGAAACCTCACGCAGGTTTCGGACTTCCCGTCTGTTAAGAGAAGATGCGGACTTCGCCCTGTCAGAAAGGTTTTGGGGGAAGAGGCTTGCGTCGTTTACATTTCGATGATACTAGAATTATCGTAGTGAAAGAATTTGTGTCGCAACTGAGTGCGCTTGGACAATCCGGCCGGCTCGAGATCTTCCGCCTGCTGGTGCGCGCCGGGCCGGACGGAACCTGCGTGGACGAAATCAAGCGCCGGGTCAAGATGCCGGGCTCGACGCTGTCTCATCACCTCGACGCGTTGACCCGATGCGGGCTGCTGACGGCGCATCGCGCGGGGCGATTCATTTACTATGCAGTCAATTGGCCGAAAGCCGCAAAGTTGATCCGGTTCATGACCGAGGACTGTTGCGCCGGCCTTCACAAGACGCCGGGCGCATCGCCGGTTCGTTCGCTATCCGCTAATCACCGCTCGCGTAAAATAACGCGCAGGCATGGAGGCCACGATGAGTAATGAATCGATAAGGGAAAAGGTCAGGGAGGAGTACGCGCAAGCGGCGCGGCGAGTCGCGAATCAGGGCGGCTCATGCTGCGGCTCGGCGGCGCCCGCGGGAAACCCAATCACCTCGAATCTCTACCGCGAGGCCGAGACCGCATCGATTCCCGCCCAGGCGCTTGCAGCGTCGCTGGGATGCGGCAATCCAACCGCGCTCGCCGAGCTGAAGCCGGGCGAAACCGTGCTCGACCTGGGTTCGGGCGGCGGGATCGACGTGCTGCTCTCCGCACGAAGAGTGGGGCCGACCGGCAAAGCGTACGGGCTCGACATGACCGACGAGATGCTCGCCCTTGCGCGCGAGAACCAGCGCAAGGCGGACGCGCAGAATGTCGAATTCCTCAAAGGTGAGATCGAGCATATTCCGCTGCCCGACAATTCGGTGGATGTGATCATCTCGAACTGCGTGATCAATCTCTCGGCCGACAAGGATCGCGCGCTGCGCGAAGCCTTCCGCGTGCTCAAACCAGGCGGGCGATTCGCCGTTTCTGACATCGTGGTGCGCGGTGAGATGCCGGTCGAGATTCGCCGCCGCGTCGAGTTGTGGGCCGGATGTATCGCGGGTGCGCTGGAGGAGTCGGAATACCAATCGAAGCTGGCCGCGGCGGGATTCGAACAGATCGAAGTGGAACCGACGCGGGTCTATACGGCGGCTGACGCGCAGGGATTTCTTGCGGAAAATCCAGACCTCGAGAAATCCGCGCAGATGGCCGCCGGTAAGTTCATGAGCGCGTTCGTCCGCGCCCGCAAGCCGGCTCGACCGTAACGTAAATGGCCTTGAGGCCGAACAACAGGAGGAAAAAATCGTGAAGTCTATAACCGGTGTCGGGGTTGCGGATGTCGTCTCTGTCTATAGCAGTGCGCCGGGCGACCTCTTTCAACTTATGTTTGGGCAGCAAATTCACGTAGGAGGAATGAAGGCGTCGATCGATCTGGCGGATCGCGCCGGAATCGCGCCCGGGATGAAAGGGGTCGATCTGTGTTGTTGCAACGGCGGGGACATGCGCTTTCTGGTGCGGTTTCGCAATGTCGCCTCGATGGTCGGCGTCGATGTGACCGAAGCGATAGTCGAGCGCGGGCGGCGGATGACCCACGAAGAAGGCCTCGACGACAAAATCCGGTTCATTCTCGCCGATGCCTGCAAGAGCGGCCTGCCATCGGCCAGCGCGGATTTCATCTGGAGCGAGGATGCGTGGTGCTACGTCCCCGACAAGCCGAAGTTGATTGCGGAGGCGGCGCGGATCGTCCGCCCCGGAGGCGTGATTGCGTTCACCGACTGGGTCGAGGGGCCTGCGGGACTAAGTGATTCCGAGGCGCAGCGCTTTCTCGGCATAATGATGTTCGCCAACGTCGAGAACATTGCGGGCTACGCCAAACTGCTCTCGGGAAGCGGCTGCGAGGTGCGCGCCGCCGAAGACACCGGCCAGTTTGCAAGCCATGTGGATTTATATGTCAACATGCTTGAGATGCAGCTTAAGTATGACGCTCTGCGGATCCTCGGGTTCAGCACCGAACTGCTGGATGCGCTCCTCGACGGCTTCCGCTTCATCGGCGAGATGGCGCGCGCGGGCAAGATCGCGCAGGCGCGGTTTATCGCGCGGCGTGTCTAGGAATCCCGGATCGTCGCTTAGGGGCGCAGCAGGTCGGGGAGACGGGCGGTGAATTCGCTGCGCGAGAGCGTCAGCTCGTAGCCAGCGTCGCGGGCGGCTTTGAGCGCCTTCAAATCTACGTGCGAGGCGAATCCGATCACGCGCGCGGCGGGAGCGGCGGCGCGGATTTGTTTCAGGGTCTCGAGTGCGGGAAAGGCGTCGTCTGAGAGATCGGTGAAGACGGTGGAGGGTTTCAATTCGGCGCATCGCGAGGCGACGGCGTCGAGCGTCGAGGCGTAGCCAACCTCGGCGCCGACGGCGGCGGCGACCGTGTCGATCTTCGAGCGGAAGAACAAGTCGCGGACCAGCGCGAGTGCGATTTGGCGGCTCATGATCGGGCGCCCTCACCCGCGCCTGGAAGACCCGGCGCGGCCGTGCGCCAGTGGCGCGTCGCGCAGGGAATCTCGCGATCCAATACTTCATCCATCACATTAACTCCTGAAAAAGCCGCGTTTCGTGATCCGCGCGCGCAATCGTGACTTGATTTATCAGAGCGGCGCCCCTCTTCGCCAACGGGAGCGCCGCTTGCAAAGACGGCCGGCGTGGAGTAAGTGTCAGATTGACGCAAAGTAACGGCAGCCACGGCAAAGAGGACTCAGGGTGAACCAATCTGTTGAAACGGCGGTTAGCGGGAGCGCGCTGCGCGACAAGCTCGGGGTGCTCGGCAACGAGAGCTACACGGCGGACACCTGCGAGCGCTACGCGGAGATGATCGCGGAGATCAAGCATCTGAAAAAGGCGCGGCGCGCAGTGGTGCTCGCGCACAACTATCAGCGGCCGGAAATTTTCGAGGTCGCGGATTTTGTCGGCGACTCGCTGGAGCTGGCGCGCAACGCGCGCGAGGTGCGCGACGCCGACGTGATCGTCTTTTGCGGCGTTCACTTCATGGCGGAGACGGCCAAGGTCTTCAACCCCGATCGCAAGGTGCTGCTGCCGGATCTGAAGGCGGGATGCTCGCTGGCGGACAGCGTGACAGCCGAGCGGCTGGCGGATCGCAAGGAAGAACTGCTGAAGATTTATCCCGACCTGAAGGTGGTGTCGTACGTCAATTGCACGGCCGACGTCAAAGCGCTGTCGGACGCGTGCTGCACGTCATCCAACGCGGCGAAGATCGTCGAGAGGATCGACTCGGACAATATCCTGTTCGTGCCGGATCAGAATCTCGCCAACTACGTGCAGGGGCAGACGCGCAAGCGGGTAATTTCATGGGACGGTAACTGCTACGTTCATCACCAGATAACTCCCGACGAGATAAGCAAGGTCAAGCGCGCGATTCCCGGGATCAAGGTAATTGCGCATCCCGAGTGCCGGCGCGACGTGCTCGCGCTGGCCGACGCGGTGTTGTCCACCAGCGCGATGATCGGTTACGCGCGCAGCAGCGACGCCGACAAGTTCCTGGTGGTGACGGAATGCGGGCTCTCGGACCGCCTGCTGATGGAAATTCCCGACAAGCACTTCTACAAGGTGTGCAAGCTATGCCGGTTCATGAAGATGATCACGCTCGAGGGCACCCTCGATTCACTGCGCCATCTGCGCTACGAAATCGAACTTTCCGAGGACGTGCGCGCGGGCGCGAAGCGGGCCCTGGAGCGCATGCTCGAGCTGAGCGTCTGAGCGCGAACGCCCAGGGCGCCGCGGCCGGCGCGGCGCGCGGCGAACGGCTGGCGCGGCCGATGGTCGCGGTGGACACCGTGTTGTTCGCGATCAACGGCGGGCGCCTGCAGACCTATCTGGTCGAGCTGCGGCGCGGACCGGGTCGTGGGCGGTGGGCGTTTCCGGGCGGGCTGGTGCGAGTGGGGGAACTGCTCGACGAGGCGGCGCGGCGCGAGCTTTACGACTCGACGGGACTTGGCGGCGCTTATCTCGAGCAGCTGTTCACGTTTGGAGATCCGTCGCGCGACCCGCGTGCGCACGTGGTATCGGTCGCGTACATGGCGTTGATCCCCGACCCGCAGGGCATCGGCGCGCCGTGCGACAAATATGCGACCGGCAGATGGTACGAAGTCACGCGTCTGCCGCAGCTTGCGTACGATCATTCGCTGATGGCTGCGTATGCGGTCAAGCGGCTGAAGTCGAAACTCGAGTACACGAATATCGCGTACGCGTTGCTGCCGCGGGAATTCACGTTCGCCGAGTTCGAGGAACTATACTCGCTAATCCTGGGCCGTCCGCTCGATCGGCGAAACTTCCGCCGGCGGATTCTCGCGATGGGCATGCTCAAACGCCTGCCGCATACGCGTCGCGGACCGCATCGGCCGGCCGCTCTATACAGTTTTGCGAATCAAAGCCTAAGATTCATCGAGATGCTATAATTTACGGCTGCGGAGAAACTCATGTTCAAGGGCGTCAAAGGGATCATCGCACTGACGGCCGCCGCGGTTGTGGTGGTGGCAATCGTTTACGCTGGCTATGTGTCGAATCAGGTGCGGCCGCCGGCGCGCCAGATGGCCGCGGCCTCCGATCCTGCGGCGCGGCTGCGCATAACGCTCGACCCGAAGAATTTCCAGGGCAATGTGCGCGAGGCATATGAGATCGCCGAGCGCGATCCCACGCTGCTGGCGCAACTGCATTGCTACTGCGGCTGCGACAAGGCCATTGGGCACAAGAGCCTGCTCGATTGCTACCGTGATACGCACGGCAGCAGGTGCGAGATCTGCGTCGGCGAGGCTCACGATGCGGAGTCGATGGCAAGCCGGGGCGTGCCGGTCGAGCAAATCCGCGACGCATTGCGCGCGCGTTACGCCCACGGGAGCTGAGCTTGGTCGGGCTGATCTCCGCGTACATCGAACACTTCACTTATCTTGGATTGTTCGTTGTTCTGATGTTGTGCGGACTTGGGATGCCGATTCCGGAAGACGTGGCGCTGCTCGCGGGCGGCTATTTGGCGCATCGCGGGGTCACGCGCTACCCGATCACGCTGGCGGTCTCGCTGCTGGGAGTGGTCGTGGGCGACAACTCGCTGTTCTTCATGGGCCGGCGCTTCGGCACGGGACTGGTGCGCTACTTCACGCTGGCGTGGCCGGCCCGGCAGCATCAGATCGAGCGCATCGAGCGTTTCATGCAGCGCCATGGGGCTCGCGCGGTGTTTTACGCGCGATTCCTGGCCGGTCTGCGCGCCTTGATCTATTTGTCGGCGGGATCTTTTGGCGTGCGCCCGGCAGTGTTTCTGCTCTACGATCTGCTCGGAGCGCTGATATCGGTGCCGATCGTCGTAACGCTCGGCTACATTTTCGGCAAGCAAATCGAGATGATGGTCAGATACATCGGCGGCTTCGAGCGGCTGATCGTGATCGTGGCGATCCTGAGCGCCGCGGTGTACGGGACCCGGATGCTGGTTCTGCGCAAGACCAACGAGCCCGTGAGCAAGAGCGGATAGGTCGAATTATCGCGTGGCCGCGCCGGCCTGCCCGGCGACATCGAAAATGGAATCATACTTTCCCGCGCTGAACCTCAAGGCGAAGCTGATCGTGCTGATGGTGGCCCTGCTCGGGCTTACGCTGGGAGCCGAGGTCTGGGTGAGCCTCGGCACGCAGGCGGCGATCGTCGCGACCACGCAGGAGAGGGTCAAGGACCTGGCGCGCGTGATCCAGATCAGCGTGCAGGAGCTGACCGCGGTCGGCGGCACCGATCGCGATCTGCTGCACAACTACGTGGGCGACCTGCACACCAAGGGACTCGAAGTATCGATCGCCTCGAGCGAAAATCTGATCCTCAACAGCTCGAATCCGCATCTGATCGGTGCTGCCCTGCGGCCCAAGCAGGCCGAATGGCTCACGCCCGAGCAACTCAAGCATCCCTATGACCTGGTGACTATTCCGGCCGGCAAGCTCGGTCCGCTCGCGCCGGAAACGACCGTCTATCTGATTCCGGTCGAGGTCGAGGATCATCTGCTTGGCTACGTGCAGGTGGTGGCCAATTTTGGCGACTTCGCGCAGCCGCTGGCGCAGAGCCGGACCCGTGAGCTGATGATCGCGTTTGCGATTTTCGCAATCGGCCTGGTCTTCGCCTACATCCTCGCCGATCGCTACGTGAAGCCGATTCATGCGGTCGCGAACGCGGCGCAGAATATCGCGGCGCGCGGCCTCGAACCGGTTCCCGAGGCGCATCGGCGCGACGAGATCGGCTTGCTCACGCGCAGCTTCAACGACATGGTCGGCCAGCTCCGGCGTGCGCGCGAGCGCGAACAGGAACTAAACCGGCTCGAACGGTTCACCGCACTTGGGCAATTGGCCGGCGGCCTGGCGCATGAAATCAAGAACCCGCTGAACTTCATCAGTCTGGCGCTCGATCAGCTCCGCGCGCGCTATGCCCCGCAGCAGCCCAACGATCGCGAAGCGTTTCTGCATCAGCTCGTGATCATGAAGGACGAGATGCGGCGGCTGTCGGACCTGGTGCAGAGCTTTTTGCATTACGGCAAGCCGATCGAGATTTTCCCGGCGCCCACCGACGTGCATCAACTGCTGGATCAAGTCGTGGCGCTGTCGGAATCGAAAATAAAAAGCCAGGGGATCGACTTGGTCGAGGAATGCAACGGCCCGGCGCCGATTCTCAACGTGGACGCCGAGAAACTCCGCACCTGCTTTATCAACGTGGTCGCCAACGCGATCCAGGCGATGCCCGAAGGCGGCAAGATGCTGATTGCGTTTCGGCGCGTGGACGGCTCGATGGTGATTACTTTTTCGGACACTGGCGCGGGTATCCAGGCGGAAGCCGTGGACCACGTCTTCGAGCCGTTTTTCACCACCAAGCGCGATGGAATCGGCCTGGGGCTGTTTCTGTCGAAAGCGATTGTCGAGACGCATGGGGGTACAATCGATATTGGACCCAACCCGGACGGACCCGGAACCACAGTAACTTTCACCTTCCCGCCAAGCGCGGTACACGGACACAATCATGACCCAGGCCTCAGTACTGGTCGTTGAAGACAACGACCTCGAACGCCAGATCACCGCGGACACGCTGCGCGAAGAGGGATTCGCAGTCGAAGAGGCTGCGGTCGGCAAGCGCGCGATCGAGTTGCTGGCGCTGTCACGTTTCGACGTCGTGTTGACGGACCTCATGATGCCGGGGATGTCGGGCGAGGAGCTGCTCGCGAAAGTGCGCAGCGCGTATCCCGGCAGCCAGGTGGTGGTGCTGACCGCGCACGGCTCGACCGACAGCGTCGTGCAAGCGATGAAGGCGGGCGCGTTCGACTACCTCGAGAAGCCGACCGATCGCGAGAAACTCGTGACCAGGGTGGCCAAGGCGGCGGAATTCGCAAACCTGCAGCAGGAAAATCAACTGCTCAAGCGGCGCCTGGAAGGCACTTTCGAGATCGAGGGCATCATCGGACAGGACGCCGCCATCCAGGAAGTTATCCGGCTGGTGCGGCGAGTCGCGCCCTCGAATTCGACGGTCCTTATCCAGGGCGAGAGCGGGACCGGCAAGGAAATCGTGGCCAAGGCGATCCATCGGCTGTCGCCGCGCGCCGCGCGGCAGTTCGTCGCGATCAATTGCTCGGCGATTCCCGAAACTTTGATCGAGAACGAACTGTTCGGCCACGAGCGCGGCGCGTTCACCGGCGCCAACGAGCGCAAAATCGGGCTGTTCGAGAGCGCCGACAAATCGACGCTGTTTCTCGACGAGATCGCCGACCTGCCACAGGGAATGCAGGCGAAGATTCTGCGCGTCCTGCAGGAAAAGGAACTCCGTCGCGTCGGCGGCAACGATTCCTTTCGCATCGACGTGCGCCTGGTCGCCGCCAGCAATCGCAACATCGCCGAGGAAGTCGGCGAGGGCCGCTTCCGCGAGGATCTCTACTATCGCATAAACGTCGTGACCATCACCTTGCCGCCGCTGCGCGATCGGCGCGGCGACATTCCCCTGCTCGCCAATCATGCGCTCGCCAAGTTTGGACATCTTGCCGAAGGCCGCGTCAAAGAGATCGGCCGCGAGGCGATGGAAGTTCTGCTCGACTACTCGTGGCCGGGCAACGTGCGCCAGCTCGAGTCCGCGCTCGAACGTGCGATCCTGCTCTGTGAGGGGGACACGGTGACGCCGCGCGATTTGCCCGACGAGGTCCTGTCGCGCAAGAAGCCGGGCCGCAGCAGGGACACTCAGCGCGGCGACAGATACGAGATTCCGAGCGAGGGCTTCAACTTCGAAACGTTCGAGCGCGACGCAATCCTGCAGGCGCTCGAGCGCAATGACTGGGTAATCGCAAAGGCGGCAAAAATGCTCGCCATGAGTTATCGGACTCTGCAATACCGAATCGACAAATTCGGCCTGAAGCGGGGCGACCAGCCCAAGCCCCCCGCCGAAGTGAAGTGACAGTCAGACTCAGTGCTCTCTGTCGATATTAGTTTCTTTAGCGCTGCATTGAAGCAATCGTTCACAGCGTGGATTCAAGCGCTCAGTGACCGCGCGGCACGCACTTTCGTTCTGCTATGATCACAAAGCCGGCGGAGCAATCTAACCAGATTCAGAGAGGTATGAGTCGGCTGTGGCAATTCGTGCGATTGGAGTGAGGGAAGAATCTCGGTTCCGCATTATTCGAAATGGGGACGTCGATATCGAAGTCGAAGGCAAACATCTCGGAGGGGTTGAACAGTTCGAGGATAATGTCGTTGAGCGACGGCTTTCCCTTTATTTGGCCACCGACGGGAAATATGTGCTGTCGTACTCGGGTGCCAAGTACAATAGATGGGGAGAGGTTCTAAACTCGCCGCAAGATGTGATGAACGCCCTTCTGGATCGCAATGAGTTTCTCGGAACGCTCGAAAAGCTGCTACTCGAGGAAGCCCGGAAAAGAGATCCCGCCATCCGAGGTATTTCCCGGATCAGGGCGGGCGCAGATCAACCGAATTCAGCCCTGCCGGATATAGCCGATCCCAACCGGATGAGCAGTTCTGAAATCATGAAAGTCGTGAACCGCTACATTGGTGTAACAAGCGGTTATCTCGGGGACTTCACCTATCGAACACACGAGGAATTCTATCCAGAGTACTGCAATCTGGGTATCAATCCATCTAATTATTTCGGCACAACCCGTGAACGTTTTATCGCGATACTGAGCGAGGCAGAGCCTCGGACGCAGGCAGCTATATTGAAGGGAGTGCTCGAGAGATTCCCAATTATTGGTGGGCCTGCGACTCGGACGCAGGAACTCTATGACCAAATTGTTGAGATAGTTCGCAGGCTGGAGGCCGTAGCACCTGTACCGATTCCGACCCCAGTCATTACTAGCGCCGTCCTGGAGAGGGCTCTTGCAGATGCCGAGGCTCTGATCCGGACCAATGGAGCCACAAGTGGCGTAGACCGTGTCCATACAGCCCTCCATGGGTACATGTTGGCGGTTTGCGATGAGGCGAAAATCAATCACGCATCTGATCAGAGCATGATCGCGGTTTTCAAACTGCTACGCGAGCAACACCCGAAACTCAGGGACCTAGGACCGCGTTCGCAAGACATAGTTCACGTGCTCCGATCGATCGGTGCGATCATTGATGCGCTCAATCCGGTAAGAAATCAGGCTTCGGTCGCGCACCCCAACGAGGACTTGCTGGAAACTGCGGAAGCTATGTTAGTAATCAATATCTCTCGAACAATTCTTCACTATTTGAACGCGAAACTCTCCTAAACCGTAACCGATCCGTCGGTAATGGCACCCGCGGGCACCAACGATTTCGGGATTAGTCCTTCGCCCAGCTCGTCGGCAGGTAAATCCAGCATTCGATTTTGCGCCCGTCGGCGGCGAGCACTTCGATCCGCTCGCGCGTGTATAGCGCCGGCGCCTCTTCGTATTCGTCGAGGATCGCCAGGTCGCGCGCGCTTAGACCTTCGAGGATTGCGCCATCTGTGACGGCGTCCGCTTGCTTTGCGATGAAGTAGTGGCGCTTTCGGCCCCGAACGTAGCCCGTAATCCGCCCCGGGCTTGCGTCGATGGGCCGGCCCAGCAGGACCAGCGCGCGGCTGGACACGCTGATCGCGCGTTTCGACAAAGCCAACGGCATTTTACCGCAACTGATGGAGAACAAGGATTTCTCCGATGACGTGATCACGAACATCCGCCAGTCGTCGCATGACTTGAAAGACATCCTGCAGAAGATTAACTCGAGCCAGGGCACCGCGGGCCTGATCGTCAACGACCCCACGCTGTACAACCAACTGACCGGCTTTATGGATAACGGCGGTGGATGGGGGCTTCGGTTCATCAACGGCTTCTACGATTTGACCCATCCGTTCGCGAGCCCGTCGCCAAGTGCTGGCGCGCAGCCGGTGATGCTGACGGCGTCGCAAGCGGGCGCGTGCAGCGCGCAGCCGGCCACAGTGTCAGCGGCGATCCCCGCCATAATTGCGCCGGCGCCGAGCGTCGTGAATTCATCTTCATCAAAGTGACCAGGACCCCCGATGAAACACAGTCAGGTTGCCGCAGAGGTCTTCGTTATGTTAGCTCCATACGAGGCTTGAGATATCGATGATGACGCAGCCGAGATTTTTCGCGCGCGCGGCCGTTGGGCTGCTCGCCCTATTCGCCGCTGGATGCTTTGCAATGAAGAGCGGGTCGTTAAGCACCGGCATGACGCCCGATCAGGCGGTGGATGCGATGGGGCAGCCTGATCTGAAGGATAACATCGCCGATCCCAACCACAGCGGCGCCAGCGTGTTGCGCTACGTCTGGCTCGAGCCGGGCAAGGCGGCGATCTTCGGCCCCGACGATCGCCTCGCAAGCATCCAGGATGTCGAGACCAACACCAAGCAGCGCATCGAGCAGCAAGCTCATGCCGAGGCGGCGCCGCCGCAGCAGTTCGATCCGATCGAGACGCCGCTCAATTATCTGTTCTTTCCGGTCAAGGCCGCCACGATTTATTTCGGCGCCGGCGTCAATTGCGTCGGCGGCGGCGGCTGCCGCAAGCCGGAGCTTCCGTCGCCGGGTTCCGCCAGCTAGTCCGGGATTCCTGGAACTGAGATGACGCGGCGGCCGATCGTCGGATCGGCCGCCGCTTCTTTTGGCGCATCGCTAATTTACGCTTGCGCGTCGCCGTTTACCTCGTGACCGTGCGCAGCCGCCGATTCAACTGCCGCCAGACGCTGCTCGACTGGAATTGCAGGACGGGACAACGTCGGTTCGATCGCGAATGGATTGTCGAACCGAATCCGCCGCATCGAATCGCTGGTCTCGAAGCCAATCCCGAACACATCATCCACCAGCTTCGCCAGCGCCTCACCCTCGAGCACCATCGGCTGCACCCATAGCTTGCCGCCGTCGGTCGTCACGCAGTACGGCCACACTATTGGATCGCCGGCCTTAACGAAGTTGGCCAGCACATATGGTACCGACTGGTCAGATGGCTTGACGGTCGGGTAAACCAGGAATGCCTGGGCCTGCATCAGGCCCGCCAGAATCGTCGCGCCGCGCTGCGCCAGCAGACCGGCTCCCTTGGCGAACGACCACAGCTCTCCGCCCTCGATCACCGACCGTGCCGACAGATGGCTCAAGTCGGGCCGCGGAAAACTTTGCGGGAAGCTGGCGAGATCGTGCATCACGAATCCCGACATCATTTGCTCAGGGAGGTCGTCGTCGTGCTCGAACAGCCCGTAAAGCAGCCCGTATTCGAGATGAATCCTCCCGACGTTGGACCGCCGCGTGTCCCGGTAGCGTGCGCCCCGCTTCGCGCGCGCCTCCTCCATCCGTTCGCCAAAAATTCGTCGTTCGCTCTCGGTCGTGAGTTGCCGTAGTTCCATTGCTCTCGTCCCTCCTGTCGCGGGGAGTTAATTCTCCCCGGCGTCTTCCAATGGAACTGAGAGGTAGGACGACGACCCGGAAGCGAGGAGGTCTGCCCCTCGCCGGAAGCTTGAAAAAGCCGTATGAAAATCGGTCGTGGCCTGGTAAAGAGCGGAGTCTCCCTCTCTTACGCTCGCTTTCGGGGCCGCCTTAGATTAGAACCGGACCGGGCTGCGTCCCAGAGAGTCCCCGTCCTGACAGCGTTCGCAGGTCGTGATCGGTGCGAATGGTCATTGAGTGACGCAAACGGCGCAAGCTCTGGCCATTCGCTAACTACAAGTGTCGTTAACAAAGTCACCGTGTTAGCGCAAGTACAACTCTCTGAGGTCTTTTTAGACACTTGCAACGCGGGCCCCCATCCCCGTACACTCGATGTTCAGAATTGGGGAACTGTTGGCTGTGGAACTGAAATCTGAGCGAAGTCCCGCGCTAGATGCGCTGGTCGAAGAGATCCTGAGACGGGCACCCAAAGTCGGCCGCAACGAACTTAAAGCATGGAGAAAGCCGCAGCGCGAACTGCGGCAATTGGCGCGCCTCGACTACGTGCGCGTCATGCGCCGAACGCTCGATTACCACACGTTGCGCGGAATTATCCACGAGGCGCGGAAGATATGGCCGCAGTTGAATCGCGAACCGTTTCCAATTGGGACGCTCGACCAGCTCGCCGCGATTTCGTCGGACTTGCGGATCCATCTGCAGGCCGCCCCTTACCGGGGCCCCGAAGGCATGGCGCTACGAGGCTTTTACGTCCACAAAACCCCCAAAGTGCTCAAGCATCCGCTCATTTATCTCAACACCGCACATCATTTGGGCGCGGTCTCAGCAACCTTCATGCATGAGATAGGCCATTACGTGACGACCAAGGTTACCGGCAGCGCCGGCGACGCAGTTCACTATTTCTTCAACGCCGCCCATCACAGTCACCTTGTCCGACCAACGGAACTCGCCGCCGACGTGCTCGTCAGCCTTGCGGCGTATCCCGAACCGCTCGCGCGCAAAATGTTCGCCACGCCGTGGGGTTGCGGGTTGGTCGCGCGCGCTGACAGGCTTCCCGACCGGGCGTTCGCGCAGATTCGCAAGTACGTGCGGAAATCCGTGGGAATTGATTTTGGCGCTTCACTACCGCCCGGCCAGAGCTTCAATTATCTGACCGGGATGATCCACTATGCAAAACTCCGATGGGCACTATTGGCGGAATACGACCTATGAAAAAAGAAACTCTCGGTCAGGTCCTCAAACAGCGTCGCGCTGCTTATGCCTTCACCCAGCGTGAACTTGCGCGCAAGCTCGGCGTCAAGGCCAGCCACGTCGCATATCTCGAAAACGGACGGCGCCGCCCTTCCCTGTCGCTGCTGTCGCGGCTGGCGAACACGCTCGATCTCGACAAGCAGCGGTTGTTCCTGCTCGCGCATCCCGAGGCGCAATGGGTGGTCGGTAATCATCGCGAGTCTGCGCCCGCCAAACGCCAGGAAAACGCATGGCGCAAGTTTGCCGGCGATCGCGGGACACTGACGCGTCACAAGGTGACGGCTCGGGAGCTCAAGGTCCTCCAGAAGGTGAGCATGCTCGGCCGCATCTCGTCGCCCAATCAGTTCCTGTTCATCTTGAACGCGATTCGCCAGGCGGTCGAAGAAGAATAGCCGAACTCGCACGCAACCGCGTTGTTGTCGGCGGTCATCTTCTCTAACCGGGCCCTTCGAGGACTCAGGGTAAACTCCGCCCGCATCTTTATCTTAACATTGGGTGCAGGGGTGACGCCTGCCAATGTCAAGCCGTTGAGGAGACGCATGCGATGGTTTAGGCTTAGCTGATGGAAGTGCCTTTTCGATGAAGATCGATATCGATCTCAAGTCCGGATTTCTGCAGAACCTCAAGCGCGAAGTGCTCGATTCGCTCAACACCGAAGAACGCGCGATCATCGAGGTTTCCACCGGCGAGATGGGGGTCAAGCCCGACGCGGTCAAGCTTGGATGGCTCAAGATGCGGACCAAGGAGACCTGGACCAAGCAGCGCTACACCAAGGCGCTCGGCCGCACCATGGAAAAGCTCCGCGAAGCAGTGGCTCTGGCCGAGAAGAGCAAAACGGACTGAGCGCTCTGGCGATGCGTCAGGGCTCGATCCGCGCCACTCGACGCTTGCCCACTTCGAGCACCTTGTGCTCGCCCCGCACGAAGCGAAAATTCACGTCGGTTATCGTGCGCCCGTCCACCCGCACCGCACCCTGGCTCACCAGGCGCCGCGCCTCGCTGGTCGAAGGCGTGAACTGCAGTTGCTTCATCAGTTCGCAAATCCACAGATCCTCGGCGATTCGATACACCTGCGCGCTGGCTGGAATTTCCCGGCGCTGGAACTTGCTCTCGAAGTATTGCTCGGCGCGATTTGCCGCGCGCGCGTCGTGGTATTCGGCGACGATCGTGCGAGCGAGGCGCTTTTTCGCTTCCATCGGATGTAATCCGCCCGACTTCACCGCCGCGATCTCTTCGGGCGTGGCCTTCGTCAGCAGCTCGTAGTAGCGAACCATCAGTTGATCGGGCGCCGACATCAGCTTGCCGTACATGTCCTCGGGCTTGTCGGTCAGCCCGACGTAGTTTCCGTATGACTTGGACATTTTGCGCACGCCGTCGAGACCTTCGAGCAGCGGCATCGTCATCACCGCTTGCGGCGCCTGTCCGAAATGCCTTTGCAGCTCGCGGCCAACCAGCATGTTGAACTTCTGATCGGTGCCGCCAATCTCGAGATCCGCTTCCAGCGCGACCGAATCGTAACCCTGAATCACCGGATAAAGCAGTTCGTGCAGGAACAGCGGCTCCTCGGCTTCGAGCCGCTTCTCGAAATCGTCCCGCTCCAGCAGCCGGGCGACGCTCACCTTCGCCGCAATCTCGATCAGGCGGCGCACGCCCAATTCATTCATCCACTCGCTGTTGAAGCGGACCTCGGTGCGTTCGCGATCGAGAATCTTGAACGCCTGCGCGCGATAGGTTTCCGCGTTGCGCTCGATCTGCTCGCGCGACAGCGGCTTTCGCGTCTCGGAGCGTCCGGTGGGATCGCCGATCATCGCCGTGAAGTCGCCGACCAGGAAAATTACGGTGTGGCCCGCATCCTGAAAGTCGCGCAGCTTCTTCAGCGTCAGGCTGTGACCCAGATGCAAATCGGGCGCGGTGGGATCCATCCCGAGCTTGATCCTGAGCGGCCGGCCGAGATCAATCTTGGCCGCCAGCTCCGCCGGAGAAATAACCTCGCTGGCGCCGCTGGCGAGCGCGCCGGCCTGTTCGTTTGCCTGATTTTCGTTCACGTCCCGCTTCGTCAATTCCGTTCGCCGGAGTTCCGATGGCTCTCAAGCGTACAGGATTATTGACGGAGCGGAATAGCCCGCCCTCCCCTGCTATCGGACTCGCCGCGCGCGGATTATCCCTGCCTGGCCGCCTCGCCTGCCTTGATAATGCCCTCGCTTGCCCACGGTCCGAATGCGGCGGCGACGGTCATGCACGCCTTGCAGTTGGCGGACCGGGATCATGCCCAGCCTCCGCAACCCTCGTTTCACCACGCCGAGTGCATGCCCGTGGATCATGCCGATCTCGCGCAGCCGGAAGTTCCGCTCCGGGAACTCCAACTTGCCCGCCTTGCAGGCCTGCGAAAATGTGCGCCGACGCACGCCGAAGCCGCTCGGCCCGTAGAGTTCGCTCAGCAGCCACAGAGCGATCTCGTCGAGGCCTTGCATGCACCATCCGATACATTGGTAGTCGTCGATTGCGTTGGCAGCCATCGTGCACGCATCCGCCGGCAATTCGTCCGCCACCAAACGACTCGTCCGTCCGCTGTGAAGCAGCTCGCGCAAGCGGAAATAAAAGCGCAGAGCTTCCTCCGCTCTTCTGAAGCGGGTCTTGTCTTCATCGAACATGGGCAGCCCCCTAACCCTGGATGTAAAATTATGAGACCGCACGAAGCGTGTGGCCGACCGGGGCTAACCCAGGCCCCTCTCGCATCTGCACGAATAGCGCAGCCATCCGAACGGGACGCGAAATTTACCCGCCCAACGCGACAAGGGTTCCAATGTCCTGATGCTCTAGCGCGGTTCCCGTCGCCAAGTCAACAGAATGATTACGCTATACGACATTTTGTTATCCGCGCGGTCGCGGATAACGTTCTAGCCGCGCTGATTGTAGCGATTCATTGCGGCTTCGAGTCCGTGCTCCGCGATCGCCTCGACCGCGCTCGCTGCACGCTCGAGAATCGGCGTCAGTGCCTGTCTTTCGGCCGCGGTCATCGGACGGAGCAGATAGTCTTTGTTTTCTTCGGTCTTTGGCTGCCGGCCCGGTTCCATTTCGACAGTGAAACCGGCCGGCCGGCCGATTCCTATTCGGACCCGAATGAAATCCGTTGTTCCAAGCGACTCCGCGATTGAACGAACGCCGCGGTTGCCCGCATCGCCGCCCCCCTGTTTGATTCTGAGCCGGCCCGCTTCCAGATCGAGTTCGTCATGCACTACGATCAAGTGCTCGGGAGCAATTTTGAAATATCCGAGCAGGTCCGAAACGCATTCACCGCTTAGATTGTAAAAAGTCTGCGGCTTGACCAGTATCGCCGGCTTCGCGGCAAGCCGGACTTCAGCGGTGACGCCTTTGAATCTGCGCCGGCTCAGTTCGACGCTTTTCGCTCTCGCGATTCGATCGATTGTCATGAATCCGGCGTTGTGACGCGCGCGCGAGTATTGCTCGCCGGGATTTCCCAGTCCGGCCACCACCCATTGAATCGATAAGCGCGATTCGGCTTCGGACTTCTTCCCGGATTGGCGGGACAAACGGAAATTCCCGAACAGACGCTTGATCGCCGCCATCAAATTCAACCGGCTCACGTATCGATGCGGCGCTTCGATTTCGATTTGGATTTGGATTTGGATTGACTTGCGCGGACCAACGGCTTGAGCGCCTTGAACAGCGCCGCCATCTCGGCCGGAGTTCCAATCGAGATTCGGATCGCGTCCTGAAGCAACGGTGTCGCGAAATGCCGGACCAGGATTCCGGCCCGCCGCAGCCCTCGCGTGACGGGCGCCAGGTCGCGGCCCGGCATCCGCGCGAGCACGAAATTGGCCTGCGACGGCGGCACCAGGAAGCCGAGCTTGCGCAGCCGCGCCTCGCTCAGAGCGCGCGTCCGAATTACTTTCGCGACATTGCGGCGCATCCAACCGGAGTCGCGGATCGCTTCGGCCCCCGCGGCCAGCGCAACCCGGCTCAAGTTGTACGAATCCTTGACCTTCAGCAGCGCGTCGATCACCGCCGGATGCGCAAAACACAGGCCCAGCCGCATCCCGGCCAGCGAATAGGACTTCGACAGGGTGCGCAGAACTACCACGTTGCGATAGCGCCGCATCAGGCCGAGCGCATTCTCGTCGGCAAAGTCCGCGTACGCTTCGTCGATCACCAGCAATCTGCCCTCCAGGCGTTTCGCCAGCGCGCCCAGGCTGCGGGTGGGAGTTGAGGTGCCCGACGGCGAATTGGGACTGCACACGATCGTCAGATTGGCGCGCGCCTGAGCAAGCCCGTCGAGCGGCAGCTCGAAGTCGGCGCCGACCGGAAATTGAAGGATTCGCGCCTCCTGCACCAGCGCCAGCGTGTCGTACAGCGAATACGTCGGGATCGGATATGCCACAGTGTCGCCGCTTCCGAGCGTCGCACGAAACACCATCGCCAGCAGTTCGTCCGATCCGTTGCCCGCGATGATCATGCTTTGCGGTATCGAGTAGACCCGCGAGGCGCTCGCCACGAATTCATCGGCACGCGGCGCCGGATACAGGCGGATCGTCGATCCTGCCATCGCTTTCGCGACCGCGCGGCGTACCCGCGGCGACGGCGGATACGGATTTTCATTGGTGTTGAGCTTGATTAAGCGCTGGCCCGGGCGAGGCTGCTCGCCGGGCCGATACGCCGCCATCTTTTTGATCGATTTGCGAAACATGGGTGAATTATGAATCGAGCGGCAGCCTGATTCGAGTACCTCGGGCACGCAATCTTCACGCGTTTTGAATCGTAGTACGACTTTAGCATTGATCCATGTTCCCGTTGGAGAGCAATGATCACGCCTCAATGACATCGCCTCAGAGTGCGTTGATGCCGCGAAGCCTCCATCCGTGCCGGCAAGGGTGGCCCGACCGCGAAAATCGCACTGGCACTGCTCAAGCAGGGGAGTGCCTAAGAGCGTCCTGTGTTCCTTCCCAACCAAAGGGGGAGCGGCGATGCATCATCCCGCTCCCGCCTTTCCGACAAACGTTAGCCTGCTTGACCCCGCCGGGGGGCGACCGAACTCATATAAGCGCGGTTGGTCCAACTGCCTGGTCTCGGCGTGCCGTAGTCTCTTCAGCAGTCATGTAGCTCAGCAGTTTACTCAAGCCCGGTGAAGAAACCGCTAGCTCGCTCTCGGCAGCCTCCAATGTAAGGCCAAGATTATTTTGTAACTCGGCTTCTAGCACCCTCGACTCATCTCTCAATTGAGCAATGAATTCCGTCACATTCTCGTGGTAACGAGAACGGATGAGAGCGGTAATAATAAAAAATAGGATAACGAATACGAGCACTCCACACATTGTCTCTGCAGCGATTAGGGCTTTTGCCCCACCCGACATCGGTTCAACGTTGCCAAAACCTAGGTGCACAAATGTAATCAAGCTAAAGAACAAACAGTCTGTGAACCGGCCGGTTTCGGTTCCAGCAAATGCATGTACTTGTATCTTACCCAACCCGTAATATTCCAGACCGAATATGAATATTGTGAGGACTATAGTGTAAAGCAGGGAAATGATTAGATACAATTCAATTCTGCGATTTTTTGAAAACCTCGATATTCCCGAAATCGTGAGCAGCACGAGCCCACGAAACAGCAAGAAGTTCTGAACCACGTCGGTTCTCTTTGCGCTATAATCTGCGGAGTCGGCACTCAACTGCTTCAGTTCCTTGAGCTTTGTCTCGATTATAGTGGCCTTTGAGTAGCGCCAGATACGACTACCAATGCGATCCGCTCCCGATAAGGGTCCGGTCGAGGAAAACGCCACTTTCACGTGTCTCACGTAGTTCGACAAAAGGAGAAGCCCAGTTAACAGCATGCCGCTTGCGACTGCGGGGGAGCGCTGACCTCTGAGGATCATAATTGAACCAACGATTCCCATCAGTCCGACCGTTGTTCGCGTCCGAAAGCTTCTGACGAATGATACGAAAGCGGGAATCGTCAGGGATGTGAAAGCCCAATATTTAATAAGCCTAGGAAGAATTCGAAAGAGCATAAAGCGCAACGGATAAAAGAGGACAAAGGTGAGTGCTCTTCTGAAGACCTTGTATCGCATACCAAGAAGAATCGCGCATATCACAACAGTTGTGACGAAGAATTTCGAACCGAAGGGCCATGATTCGTCAGGTAGCAAATATCGTATTGATGCGCCTTCTAGGTCATAGAGAAAGACTTGGCAAACAATTAAGACCCAAACTAGAATCGCTGCACATTCACGCATGAACCCGATAATCGAGTGCTGAGGAGCAGGTGTCTGCACTCCTATGGTTTGTGCGGGTTTGGGTGAAACGTCTAAATCGGGCATGGACGGCGCTCTCGCCCGCTCGTCGGTGTCTGCTACCTCCGGAGAAGCGATGAAATCGCCCTTAGCGGGACCAGTTGTTTGTTGCCCCCGTTCTTTTTCATCCGGCTCTGGCGCCATTTTCCTTCCTCCCGCGCAGGCGCAGAACCACTATTGTGCCCGATCGAGCGGCAGCTTGATTCGAGTACCGCTCCGCGACGAACGATAGCAAGCCTCGATCGCCTCGACCGCGCGCAGTCCGTCGTTCCCGTCGGGAGAAGGTTTCACCCGGCCTTGAATCGCACCCACGAAGTTTGCCGCGAGTTCGCGAAACGGAGCGAGCCGATCGCGTGGATCGAAACGACTCATCACCTCGTCGCGCGAGAACCCCGGCGCCGGACTGCCGTCGGCTTTCAGAATCGAAATGTCCTGGCGTGGATAACCCGCCATCACCCTGCCCTCATCCCCGTAAATCTCGATCGCCGACAGCGGCGGCATGCTGCTCCAACTCGCCTCGACGACGCCGATCGCACCCGACTTGAAGTGGATGATCATCGCGCCCGTGTCCTCGACTTCGATCTGTTTGGCCAGGATACCAACCTGTCCCGACACGGAATCGGCCTCGCCCATGATCCAGATCGCAAGATCGGCGACATGAACGCCAAGATCGAGCATCGCGCCGCCACCTGCTTCCGAAGCCGTCGTGAACCACTTCTGTCCCGGCGCCCAGGACTCCGGTCCGCCATGCGAAAGGCGCGCGCGAATGAAATGGGGCCTGCCAATCGCCCCGCTCGTGACCGCATCCTTGATGGCGCGCTCGACTCCGCCGAAGCGCTGCTGCATCGCGACCATCAGCACCCGCCGGGCCTTCGCCGCCGCATCGACCATCTCGCGCGCGGCGGCCGCCGTCGGCGCCATCGGCTTTTCCACCAGCACGTGCGCGCCCGCGCTGAGCGCCTTTACGGTAAATTCGCAATGCAAATGGTTCGGCGTGAAGATTCCGACCGCGTCGGGACGCTCGCGCGCCAACATCTCGTCGAAATCGGAATAGACCTTCGGCCGCCCTGCGTCGCCCGGCCAAATCGCCCGTGCAACGCGCTCGGCCTTGTCAGCGGTGCGGCTCTGTATCGCGACGATTTGAGCGTCGGCGACGCTCCGCAGCGCCGGAATATGCGCGCGTTCGGTAATCGCGCCGGCGCCCGCAATCGCAATCCGGACCGCCTTCAGACGATGCGGCGTTCGCGGCGGCATCTCAGCTCCGTGCCGCGCGCGCCAGGCGTTTGCGCAACTCGCCGGGAGTGCATCTATACTTGAACGCCTTGCGATCGTTCACGAACAGAACCGGCACTTCGACTCCGAAGCGGGCCTCGAGGCCGGGGTCGCCGTCGATCTCGATCCGCTGGAGACGCGCGTCGAATTTCGGAAGCTCGGCCGCAATCATCTCTTCCATCTCGCGGCACAGCCCGCAGTCGTTTCGTGTGTAGAGAATCAGCTCGATCATGAATCGGCGGTCGTCTTGCCGCGCATCGGGGTACTCTAGCGATCGTAGCGCAGGACTCCAAGCCGATTTAGGACAAACTCGGTCGCGGGGCATGGCGACGCGCCCCCGCGACGGCGCGCTCGCGCCAACAGTCGCAGATGCGCCGCCAACAGCATCACGTCGGCCCATCGATCGACGTCATACCACGCCGGACCCAGCGCGTACCGAATGCCGGCGCGTTCGAGACGCTTTACGGTTGAATCGAACACGCCGCCGCTGCCCCAGCGGATCCCGGTGAAGATCGGGGGCATCGCGCCGCGCACGCCGACCGCGTAGTAGCCGCCGTCGAGACTCGGTGCGAGCACGACGCGATTGCGGCGAAGTGCTTCGAGGCTGGCTGCGAGCGGCGGAATTGGAAGAGACGGCGTATCGGTGCCGATCAGCAGCGCGCCGGAAGATGAAAAGGGTTCGAGCACCCTCGCCATCCGCTTGCCCAACGACCCATCTCCTTGATCGATCAGTTCGGCGCCGAATCGCCGCGCGAGCCGCCGGAAGTATTTGCTGCGCTCGGCGCCACCCGCTGCACTCGCCGCGATAACGATTCTGGAGGGGCCGATCGAGACTGCCTTGGCGAGCGCGTCGCGAATGAACGCGTCGGACAATGCTGCCGCGGCTGCGGCCGTCATTGCTCCGGTCAATCGGGTCTTGTTCCGATGCGCGACGGGCTCGCGGCA
>Ga0208715_1000104_pt1 | contig 29670 bp, 30 predicted proteins | sample NGESurshal092012_3_FD_184473 | JGI IMG/M metagenome (GOLD analysis project Ga0208715, IMG submission 184473) | Arctic peat soil microbial communities from Barrow, Alaska - NGEE Surface sample 210 shallow-092012 (SPAdes) | ecosystem: Environmental > Terrestrial > Soil > Wetlands > Peat ... | reverse complement strand
GGCGACATCGCCGCGCGCTTTGGCCGGTGGCCACCGGCCAAAGCGCTCAGTCGCTTCCATCGCACATTTTGCTCAATGGACAGATACAAGGGGGTACGGTCTATCGATGGAGTGTGACCCCTCACCCGGATCGCATCTCCCGATGCGATCCGACCTCTCCCCATGGGAGAGGTGACCGAGCCGGCCTTCGGTACGTCTAACAAGAAAGAGGAAACAAGCGGATGGCAAAGGGCTACTGGATCGCGCGCGTCGATGTTCACAACATGGATGGCTACAAGGATTACGTGGCGCAGAACGGCGCGGTGTTCAAGAAATACGGCGCGAAGTTTCTGGTCCGGGGTGGCAAGTTCGAAGCCAGGGAAGGCTCGTCCCGGTCACGCAATGTGGTGCTGGAATTCAGGGACTATGAGACCGCGCTCGCCTGCTACAATTCGCCGGAATACGCACGCCTGGTCGCGATCCGCAGTCCCCATGCCGAGAGCGACCTCGTGATCATCGAGGGTTACGACGGGGCACAGCCCTAGGCGTTCCAGAAGCCTGATTGGTTGCCGGAACTGGCTGCCCCGGCTATACGGCAGGGGCGAGGTCTTAAAAAATGTCCGAGATGCGCTTGATCGTTGCGGGGGCCGGCGGCCGGATGGGCCGCGCGCTGACGCGCGTCATCTCGGAAACGTCAGGCGCCGTGGTCACCGGCGCGCTGGAAGCGCCCGGCTCTGAACTCCTGGGCAAGGATGCCGGGATGCTGGCGGGTTTGCCGCCCAATGGCGTCAAGCTGTCGGCTGATTTGTGGTCGCTGTCGGCGAACGCGGACGGCATTCTCGACTTCACCGTGCCCGGGGCGACCATCGCCAATGTCGCGATCGCCGCCGAGCGCGGCCTTGTTCACGTCATCGGCACCACAGGTCTTTCGGCGTCCGATGACGCCGTGATCAAGAGCGTCACCTCGCGCGCCATCGTCGTCAAATCAGGCAATATGAGCCTCGGCGTCAACCTGCTGGCGGCGCTGGTCAAGCGCGTCGCGCAATCACTGGACGAAGGCTTCGACATCGAGATTCTGGAAATGCATCACCGGGCCAAGATCGACGCGCCGTCGGGTACCGCCTTTCTGCTCGGCGAAGCCGCCGCCGAGGGCCGCAAGATCTCGCTCGACTCTCATTCGGCGCGGGGCCGCGACGGCCACACCGGCGCGCGCCGGAGCGGCGACATTGGTTTCGCGTCATTGCGCGGCGGTACCGTCACCGGAGATCACAGCGTGATCTTCGCCGGCCCCTACGAGCGCATCGAGCTCACGCACAAGGCCGAGGATCGGATGATCTTCGCCCATGGCGCGCTGAAAGCGGCGATGTGGGCGCACGGCAAGAAGCCCGGGCTCTATTCGATGGCCGACGTGCTCGGGCTGAGTGATTTTTAGAGTTTGGCGACATCTCGAATCGAAACGGAAATCAAGGGAATGAGCGATCGTCTTCTCGTGCTTGTGCGTCATGGCCAGAGCGAATGGAATCTGAAGAACCTCTTCACCGGCTGGAAGGATCCCGATCTCACCGAGAAGGGTATCGCCGAGGCCAAAGACGCCGGCCGCAAGCTGAAGGCGCAGGGGCTGTCGTTCGACATCGCGTTTACGTCGGTGCTCATTCGCGCGCAGCACACGCTGGATCTGACGCTGGCCGAGATCGGCCAGACCGGCCTTCCCGTCAGGAAGCATCTCGCGCTCAATGAGCGCGACTACGGCGATCTGTCAGGCCTCAACAAGGACGACGCCCGCAAGAAATGGGGCGAGGAGCAGGTCCATGTCTGGCGGCGGTCCTACGACGTGCCGCCGCCCGGCGGTGAAAGCCTGAAGGATACGCTGGCGCGCACGCTGCCCTATTACGTCCAGGAGATTCTGCCCTGCGTGCTGCGCGGCGAGCGCACGCTGGTCGTGGCGCACGGCAATTCGCTGCGCGCGCTGATCATGGTGCTGGAGAAGCTCTCACCGAAAGAAATTCTCGCGCGCGAACTCGCCACCGGGGTGCCGATCATCTACCGGCTCAATGCCGACGCCACGGTGGCGTCGAAGCTCGATCTGGCGGCGTGAGCGCTGCGGCCGACATCGTCATTCTCGACGCACCGGTCGCCGATACGGCACTGGATCAACTGGCGGCGATACTCGTCGACTGTGTCGAGGGCGGCGCCAGCGTCAGCTTCATGTCGCCGTTTTCGCATGCCGAGGCGTTAACGTTCTTTCGGAAAGTCGCGGGCTCGGTCGCGTCGGGGGACACCGTCTTGCTGGCGGCGCGGCTCGACGGCAAAATCGCCGGCACGGTGCAGCTCGGATTGGATACGCCGCCCAATCAGCCGCACCGCGCCGACGTCAAGAAAATGCTGGTGCACCGCTCGGTTCGTGGCCGCGGCGTCGGCGCTGCATTGATGGCGCAGGTGGAAGAGGAAGCCAGGCGGCGTGGCCGCTGGCTGCTCGTGCTCGATACGGTGCCGGGCGAGAACGGCCACCGCCTCTACAAACGCGCGGGCTGGACGCAAACCGGTTTGGTCCCGGACTATGCGCTGTTTCCGGATGGACGGCTTTGTGACACGGCGATCATGTGGAAGCGGCTGGACCGCTGATCGCGATGACGACTGCAGCTAGTGAATTCCCACTTGCCCGGCTTCCCAGCCCAGCATCGCCTGCTTGCGGGTGATGCCCCAGTGATAGCCGGTCAGCGCGCCGCTTTTGCCGAGCGCGCGATGGCACGGCACCACGAATGACACCGGATTTTTCCCGACCGCGGCGCCGACCGCGCGTGACGCCTTCGGGCTTTTGATCTTGGTCGCGATATCCGAATAGCTCACCGCACGGCCCATCGGAATTTTCAATAGCGTCTCCCACACCCGGACCTCGAAGTCGGTGCCGATCAGGACCACGCGCAGCGGCTGATCCGCACGCCACAGTTTGGTGTCGAAGATGCGCTGCGCCAGTGCTGATGTGCCAGCACGATCTTCAAGATAGGTCGCGCGCCGCCAGCGCCGCTGCATGTCGGCGAGTGACGCCTGCTCCTCGCCCGGATCGGCGAAGGCAAGGCCGGCCAATCCGCGGCCGCTCGCGATCACGATCGCGGTGCCGAACGGCGAGGGATGAAATCCAAAGCGCAGCGTCATGCCGGCGCCGCCGTTCTTCCATTCGCCCGGCGACATCGCCTCATGGGTGACGAACAGGTCGTGCAGCCGCCCCGGGCCCGAAAGCCCGGAGTCGAGTGCCGCGTCGAGCACGCTGGCGGAATCGCGCAGCAAGCCCTTGGCATGATCGAGCGTCAGCGCCTGCATGAAGGCCTTTGGCGTCAGCCCGGCCCAGCGGCGAAACAAATGGTGCAGTTCATCGGGCGTGACCCCGGCCGCATCCGCCATCGATTCGATGGTCGGCTGCGCGCGCCAGTGTTCCGAGATGTAGGCGATGGCGCGCCGCACCGAATCATAGTCGCGCAGCGCGGCGTTCTGCGGGCCGGGCTTGGTCAGGCGATGGTCATTCATGGCAAGGTTCATCATGGCTTAAGATGTAGGCCGGGCGCGATGTCCAAACCACCCGATTCCCGACAGCCTTTCCCATAGCGTTTTCGAGCGAAGGGGACACCGGTTCGCGTGAAGAAAAACGCGTCAAAGGCACTAGTTGACCGGGTTATAGCTCGGGCCGCGCCGCGCGGCCTGCAGTGCTGCCGTTAATGCTTTGGCAAAGCATACTTTTTCGTCAGGTCCCAAAAAGCTCGCGATCGAGACGCGGCGGCCTTTGGAGACCAAATAAAGCCTTTCGATGCCGAATTCCGCGTCGATTTTCTGCTCCAGCTGCACCCACAGCGGATTGAGCACCCATTCGACGACATGGCCGCGGTGGCTGACCCGGCGCACGCGCAGCTCCGACGGCGTCACCAGAATTTCCTCGGTGGCGCTGGCGTGGCGGAAATTGATTCGGAATGCCCAGTAGACCGCAAGCACATCGAGGCCGAAAAAGCCAAACACGGGCCACGCGCCCATCAGGAGAAACGCCAATCCGGCGGCGAAGCTGATGGCGCTGACAAACGCCATCAGCACCAGAAAGCCGGTGCGGTTCAGCGAGCGGTGCGGCGTCAGCAGCGCCGAAAACAATTCCGGCTGCGCCTCCGGATCAAAATCGTTGCCTGCGGTCATGCCGTGTCAGTATACCCGGATCATGCCGAAAATCACCCGCAGGCCCCTGCCCAAGTCGAAACGCACGGCTCCGAAACGCGTCAAAAACTCTCGCGATCAATCCGCGAAAAAAGCCGTGGCCAAATCGGGGCCCGCGCGCGTGGCGAAAAAATCGGCCAAGCCTTCGACAAAACCCTGGACCTCCGCTGAGGTCCACGAGGCGTTCAGCCGCTTTCGGAAAGCCAATCCCGCGCCCAAGGGCGAGCTCGAACATCTCAACCCCTACACGCTGCTGGTCGCGGTCGTTCTATCGGCGCAGGCCACCGACGCCGGCGTTAACAAGGCGACGCGCGCACTGTTTGCGGTCGCCGACACGCCGCAGAAGATGCTCGCGCTCGGCGAGGAAAAAGTGCGCGACTACATCAAGACCATCGGGCTCTACCGCAACAAGGCAAGGAACGTGATCGCGCTGTCGGAAAAACTGATCGCCGAGTTCGGCGGCGAGGTGCCGCGCACCCGCGCCGAGCTGGAGTCGCTGCCCGGCGCCGGCCGCAAGACCGCCAACGTCGTGCTCAACATGGCGTTCGGCGAACACACCATGGCGGTGGATACGCACGTATTTCGGGTCGGCAACCGCACCGGTCTGGCACCCGGCAATACGCCGCTCGAAGTGGAGCTTGGCCTCGAGCGCGTGATTCCTTCGGAGTTCATGCTGCACGCGCATCACTGGCTGATCCTGCACGGCCGCTACACCTGCCTCGCACGAAAACCGCGCTGCGAGATGTGCCTGATCAACGATCTCTGCCGCTGGCCGGAGAAGACGGTGTGAAGATCCGACCTCTCCCCGCACCTGCGGGGAGAGGTCAGATCGCTCTTGCGATCCGGGTGAGGGGCAAGTCGCTGCGTTCGCCAAATTCTTTCAGAATTAGCGGATAACGGCCCCTCACCCCAACCCTCTCCCCGCAAGTGCGGGGCGAGGGAGAAGAAGACCGATACGCTGAACGATGTACAACCGACTTCGAGCGATCGGCACCTTGTGTACTGATAATACCGAGCCTACGCTTCGCGGCGTGCCCAAGGCCTGAATCAAGGGCCGCGCACCAGGGCCTTGATTGGGAGGAACGCCATGCGATTTCAGCCTGTGCTCATTTCGGCTCTGGCAGCCGCGAGCCTTTTCGCGTCCGCTGCACGTGCGCAGATCTCCGACGATGTCGTCAGAATTGGCGTCCTCAATGACCAATCCGGCCTCTATGCAGATTTGGGCGGCCCAGGCTCGGTCGTCGCTGCACGCATGGCCGTCGAGGATGCCGGGGGCACCGTGCTTGGCAAACCTGTCGAGATCGTATTCGCCGACCATCAGAACAAATCCGATATCGGGGCCGCCATTGCCCGCCAGTGGTTCGAGATCGGCAAAGTGGATATGGCGATCGGATTCGACAATTCTGCCGTAGCGCTTGCGGTCGAGCAGCTCGCCGCAGAGCGCAACCGGATCGCCATTGCGGGCGCGGTAGGGAGCACAGCCTTTACCGGCAAAGCATGCACGCCGACTGAAGCATCCTGGATCTATGACAGTTATGCGCTCACCACGAGCCTGGCCAAGTCGATCGTAGCGGAAGGGCGCGATACCTGGTTCTTTATCACGGTCGACTACGCCTTCGGCCATTCGCTGGAAGCCGATGCGACCAGCGCGGTGCTGGCCGCCGGAGGAAAGGTGCTTGGCAGTGTACGCCATCCCTTGAACACTGCGGATTTCAGCTCCTACCTGCTTCAGGCGCAGGCGTCTGGCGCGAAGGTGGTGGCCTTCGCCAATAGCGCGGGCGACATGATCAATGCCACCAAGCAGGCGAATGAGTTCGAGCTGACGAAAAATCAGACCATGGTCTCCTTGCTTGTGTTCATTTCCGATGTCCACAGCATGGAGCTTCAGGCCGCCCAGGGGCTCAAATTCGTGACCGCGTTTTACTGGGATCGCGACGAAGAGACCCGAGCCTGGTCGAAGCGCTTCTTTGAGCGACATGGCAGGATGCCGACCATGGTTCAGGCGAGCGTCTATTCGGCAATCCGCCACTATCTTGGGGCCATTGCTGCTGCCGGCACGGACGAGGCAAAGGCGGTGATGGCGAAGATGCGCGAGAAACCGGTAAACGACTTCTACGTCAAGAACGGCCGCCTCCGGGAAGACGGCCGCATGGTTCACGACATGTATTTTGCGCAAGTGAAGAAGCCGTCGGAGTCCACCAAGCCCTGGGATTATTACAAGATACTGGGAACAATCCCGGGCGATCAGGCCTTCCGCCCATTGGCCGACGGCGGCTGCCCCTTGGTGGCGCACTGACCTTGCCGGCACTTCCTGCCGGCTCGGTCCTGGTTACACCACCGGCACGCTCGTCTTCCGCCCCGGCTCGATCAGCTCCGGCCTTGGCCCACTCAGCCGCTTGTGCATGTGAACCATGAAGGCCATGCCGAACAGTGGCGTCGCCAGATTGACGATCGGGATCGATACGAACGCCGCGATTATCAACCCCGCGATGAACACGATGGCCGCGTTCTGCTTGCGCATCGCCTTGGCTTCCGCGGGCGTGCGGAACCGCATTGCCGCAAGCTCGAAATATTCCCGGCCGAGCAGCCATGCGGTCGCGATAAAGAACGCGATGAACCCCGCGCCGGCCACGAACACGAACGGCAGCGCGATCAGATAGACCAGGATCGTCAGCAGCGCGGTCTTGACGCCTTCGGTCATGGCGAGGCCGAACGGCAGCGCGGTGCCGGGGCGTTCCGCCGGATAGTGTTCGTGCTCGACATGGTCGGCGACCTCGTCGACGAACACGCTCGCAACCAGCGAGGTGATCGCGGGCATCAGCAACACCGCGCCGAACACGACGCCGAGACCGGCGGCAATCGAGACAATCCAGGCAAGGACATTCAGCGGCGTCTGAAAGCCGGGGCCCAGCATCGCCTTGGCCCAGCCTTCGCCGGATGTCGCAAACCAGCTCAGCAGCCGCTGCAGGCCGATTGCCAGCACCACGATCAGCACCAGCGCCAGCCCAATCGACCGCCACAGGATGGAACGCATCGGCGGCGACAGGATTTGCGAAAGCGCCTTGACGGCAGCGTCGAGCATGATTGTCCTCTCCTCTGCAAAGAACCTTCGCGAGAGGTAGCCATGCTCACCGGGTTCGGCAAGAGCCGGCGCGGGCTCTCAAGCGTCGAGCGGCTTGCCGCGCACATTCGGGCCGAAGGTCGCGATCGCGATTATGACGACGAACATCGCCGACGTGATCAGGCCGAACACGCCGCCGACGCCGGCTTCGCGCAGCACATAGGCGACGATGAAGCCCGAGAATGTCGCACTGACCCGGCTCATCGAATAAACCAGGCCCGACGCCCGCGCCCGGATCGAGGTGGGAAACACCTCGGTCTGATAGGCGTGATAGGCATAGGACATGGTCATGTTTGCAGCCGTGATCAGCACGCCGCTCAGGATCAAGAGCGCAGGCTGCGCGAATTGCGAGAACGCCATCCCGAACGCCGAGATCGCGACGGCCGCACCGCAGATGATCCATTTGCGCTCGAACCGGTCGGCAAAGCTTGCGGCCAGCAAGGGCGCGATCGGATAGGCGAACGCGATGATGAAGGAATATTGCAGGCTCTTGGTGACGGTAATGCCCTTTTCGACCAGCAGCGCGGGAACCCAGTTGGCGAAGCCGTACACGCCAAACGCCTGGCAGAGATTGAACACCATGAACATCACGACGAGCGACAAATACGGCGGCTTGAACAGCTCCGCATAACCCGCTTTCGCAACCGCCGCGCGCGCGGGCGACGCATTCGCCGCTTTTTCCGCACGCGCTGAGGTGGCGCCGGCGGAGGCTTCGAGTGTCCGCAGGACCTGGATGGCCTCCTCGGTTCTGCCGTGGCGCGCGAGCCAGAGCGGGCTTTCCGGCACGAACAGCCGCAGGATCCAGATCACCATGCTGCCGGCGGCGCCGATCAGTACCACCCAGCGCCATCCATCGACGCCGTAAGGCGACAGCGGCACCAGCCACCACGACAGAGCCGCCACCACGGGGACCGCGGCGAACATCACGGCCTGATTGATCGCGAAGGCGCGGCCCCGCATCCAGCTCGGCACCAGCTCGGTGATATAGGCGTCGATGGTGATGATCTCGACGCCGATGCCGATCCCGGCGATGAACCGCCACAACAGGACGCCGCCGGACGTGGTCTGGCATGCCATCGCCACCGTTGCCGCGGTGTAGCCGAGCAGCGCATAGGTGAAGATCGATCGCCGTCCGAACCGGTCGGCCAGAAAGCCTAAGAAGAAGGTGCCGACGAACAATCCGGCGAAGGTCGCGGCGACGAACGCGCCGATGCCCGAAAAACCGAAAAAGGCCTACGTCTTGGTGGTCAGCAATCCGCTGCGGTTGAGGCCCGGCGCGATATAGCCGGTGAAGAACAGGTCGTAGATTTCGAAGCAGCCGCCGAGCGACAGCAGGATGACAAGACGCCACAGATAGGACGAGGCGGGCATGCTTTCGAGCCGCCGCGATATCTCGTCCGGCCCGCCGCGCGCGGCGGCAAGATCAAGTCCGGTATCGATGCCGATGGCGCTCATGATGTCTCCCCCCGCGGTTTTCTTTTTTGAGCGCTGGACGCATTGCTGCGTTGTTTCGCGCGCTTTCGTCGTCGCTTGCCATGTTTATATTTAACAGATAGCGCTCGGAAGCCTAATTTGCTCTACAAACCGATGTTTAGAGCATGATCCGGAAAAGTGGGTACCGGTTTTCCGAAAAGATCATGCTCAAGCAAAAAACCAGGGAATTCCGGGAGACGCCAATGAGCACGCCGAACCTGCCGTTATCCGGGGTACGGGTCGTCGAAATGACCCATATGGTGATGGGACCGACCTGCGGCATGATTCTGGCGCAACTCGGCGCCGAGGTCATCAAGGTCGAGCCGCCGGCCGGCGACAAGACCCGCAGCCTCGGCGGCATGGGAACTTCGTTCTTCCCGCTGTTCAACCGCGGCAAGCGCAGCGTCGTCCTCGATTTCGCAAAAGCGGACGATCGCGAGACGATGCACCGGCTGTTGGCCAGCGCGGACGTGTTTCTGGAGAATTTTCGCGACGGGCAACTGGAAAAGCAGGGGCTCGGCAATGATGAACTGCGTCGCCGGTATCCGCATCTGATTGTCGCCGGGCACAAAGGCTTTCTGTCCGGTCCCTACGAGCACCGTCCGGCGCTCGACGAGGTCGTGCAGATGATGTCGGGCCTCGCCGCCATGACCGGGACGCGGGACAAGCCGCAGCGCGTCGGCTCATCCGGCAACGACATCATGGGCGGCATGTTCGGCGCGATAGCGATCCTCGCCGCGCTCTACCAGAAGCGCGGCGGCGCCAAGGGCGCCGACATCCGCATTGGGTTATTTGAAAATTGCCTGTTCCTCGTGGCGCAGCACATGGTCGAGTATGAGATGACCGGCAACAAGCCGCGCTCGATGCCGGAGCGCGAACATGCCTGGCCGATCTACGATATTTTCGAGACCGCGGGCGGCGAGCGCATTTTCATCGGCGTCGTCACCGAAGGCCACTGGCAAAGCTTCTGCAGGGAATTCGGGTTGCAGGAATTTCTGGACGATCCCAGCTTGCGCACCACCACTGACCGGATTTTGGCGCGAACAAGAATCATTCCGCGCGCCGCCGAGGTGATCAGGCGCTGGAACGCGGCGGAACTCTCCGCGACGCTCGACCGGCTGAACATCTGCTTCTCGCCGATCAATCGCCCCGAAGATCTGTTTGACGATCCGCATGTGTTGCGCCCCGGCGGACTCGTCAACAACACTAATGCCAATGGCGAGGCGTTCCGCGTCCCCGCGCTTCCGATCGAGTGGAACGGCGCCAGCATCGGCGAAGGCCTCAAGGTGCCGGCGCTCGGCGCCGATACCGCAGCTGTTCGCGCCGAGCTTGAGGCCAAAAATTTTCTCCAACCGGCAATGCCGCTGTGAGGCTCGCATGACCCGTGTTCAAGACGTTTATCCCGCTGACAGAGTGAGTTTGCGCGAGGTTGGGCTGAGGGATGGCCTGCAGCTGGTGAAGACTTTTCCCTCGACCGCGGCGAAGCAACGCTGGATCCGTGATGAATACGGCGCGGGCGTGCGGCATTTCGAGGTCGGCTGGTTCCTGCCCGCGAGCACGTTTCCGCAGTTCGCCGACGTGCGCGAGATCGTCAAAACCGTCGCAGCGCTGCCGGGCGCGCACGGCATAGCGCTGGCGCTGAACGAGCGCGGCGTCAATGAAGCGCTGGCGTCAGGCGTTGCTGAAATCGCGTCGGTGGTCTCGGCCACCGAAGAGCACAGCCAGGCCAACGCCAACAGGTCGCGTGAGGAGGCCATTGCCAACGTGAAGCGGCTTTGCGAGTTGCGCGATGCGAGCCCGCACAAGCCGATCGTCAATGCCGCGATCTCGATGGCGCTCGGCTGTTCGATCACCGGTCCGGTAGATCCGCGGGAAGTGATCAAACTGGCCGAAAAATGTTTTGAGGCCGGCGTCGATTTTGTCGCCGTCGCCGATACCGTTGGATATGCCGGCCCAAAGCAGGTGGGAGAGCTGACCAGGGCGATCGTTAAAATGGCGGGCGCGAAACCGGTCTGCGTTCACCTGCACGATACCAGGGGCATGGGGATCGCGAATGCGTCCGCCGCGCTCGATGCCGGCGCGCGCATCCTCGATGGCTCGCTCGGCGGCCTCGGTGGCTGTCCGTTCGCGCCAGGCGCCACCGGCAACGTGGTGTTCGAGGATCTGGTGTTTCTTTGCGAGAGCAAGGGTTTTGCTACCGGCATCGATATCGAGAGACTGATCGCGGTGCGCTCGATCCTGCGATCGGAAATGCCGGGCGAAGCACTCTACGGCGGGCTCGCCCGCGCCGGGCTGCCGGACAGAAAATCCGGCGTCGCCGCCTGACATCTGGAGGCTGCGGGCCGATGCGGCTCACTCACAGACGCGTCACGCGCAATCGCAATGCATTGCCGACCACACTCGCCGACGACAGCGCCATGGCCGCGGCGGCAATGATCGGTGACAGCAGCAAGCCGAACGTCGGATAGAGAATGCCCGCGGCGATCGGGATGCCGGCGGAGTTGTACAGAAACGCAAAGAACAGATTCTGCCGGATGTTGCTCATGGTCGCCTGCGACAACCGGCGTGCCCGCACGATGCCGCCGAGGTCGCCCTTCAGCAGAGTGATGCCGGCGCTCTCCATTGCGACATCGGTGCCGGTGCCCATGGCAATACCGACTTCCGCCGCGGCCAGCGCAGGGGCGTCGTTGACGCCGTCCCCGGCCATGGCGACGATCCGCCCGGCCTTCTGCAGTTTTGCGACGACGGCGCTCTTCTGATCCGGCAGGACCTCCGCCTCGACATCGGTAATCCCGAGCTTCCGTGCGACCGCATTGGCCGTGGTCCGGTTGTCGCCGGTCAGCATGATGACCTTGATGCCTTCCGCTGCCAGTGCCTTCAAAGCATCCGGCGTCGATGGCTTGACCGGGTCGGCAATGGCAAACAGCCCCGCGAGCTTGCCATCGACCGCGATGTTGATGACGGTGGCGCCGTCGCCGCGCAGCCGTTCGCCTTCTTCATTAAGCGACTGCGTTTCGATCCCGAGCGATGTCAGGAAGTTCGCATTGCCGAGCAGCACGGTCTTGCCGTCGACCTTGCCGGTCGCGCCCTTGCCGGTCGGCGAGTCGAACTCGTCCACCTTGCCCAAATCGAGATTGCGTTCCTTGGCGGCCCGAACGATGGCGTCAGCCAGAGGATGCTCGCTGGCGCGCTCGACGCTGGCCGCCAGCCGCAGGATATCCGCTTCCTGAAATCCGGAGGCAGCGACGATCGCGACGACCTTCGGCTTGCCTTCGGTGAGCGTCCCCGTCTTGTCGACCACCAGCGTGTCGATCTTTTCCATGCGCTCCAGGGCTTCGGCATTCTTGATCAGCACGCCGGCCTGGGCGCCGCGGCCGACGCCGACCATGATCGACATCGGTGTGGCAAGGCCGAGCGCGCAGGGACAGGCGATGATGAGCACACTGACGGCTGCGACGAGGCCGAACGCCATCCGGGGTTCGGGGCCGAATATCGCCCAGGCGCCAAAGGCGACCAGCGCCACGACAATGACAATCGGCACGAACCAGCCGGCAACCTGATCGGCAAGCCGCTGGATCGGCGCGCGCGAGCGCTGCGCCTCCGCCACCATCTTGACGATCTGGGAGAGCAGCGTGTCGCGTCCGACCTTGTCGGCGCGCATCACGAAACTACCGGATTGGTTGAGCGTGCCCGCGATCACCTTGCCGCCGCTCTCCCTGGTGACGGGCATGGATTCGCCGGTCACCAGGGATTCGTCGAGCGAGGAACGGCCTTCGAGGATGACGCCGTCCACCGGCACCTTTTCTCCCGGCCGGACGCGTAATTTGTCGCCCACCTTGAGGCTGTCGATCTGCACCTCATGGTCGGCGCCGTCATTGTCGACAAGGCGGGCGGTTTTGGGTGCCAGTTCCAGCAGAGCCTTGATCGCTCCGGACGTGGCCTCGCGGGCGCGCAGCTCCAGTACCTGGCCAAGCAGGACAAGGACTGTAATCACCGCGGCGGCTTCGAAGTAGACCGCGACCGCGCCGCCATGTCCGCGGAAGGTAGCCGGAAAAATCTCGGGCGCGATGGTGCCGATCAGGCTGTAGATATAGGCCACGCTTGTGCCCATCGCGATCAGGGTGAACATGTTGAGATTGCGCGTCAGCAGCGATTGCCAGCCGCGGACGAAGAACGGCCAGCCCGCCCAGACCACCACGGGTGTGGCGAACGCCAGCTGAATCCAGTTCGACAGCGTCTGATCGACCCAGCCGTGACCGCCGACGAGGTGACCGCCCATTTCCAGAACGACGGCTGGCAGGGCGAGCGCGCCGCCGACCCAGAAGCGGCGCGTCATGTCAGCTAGTTCGGCGTTGGGCGGCGCATCGAGGCTGGCCACCTCCGGCTCCAGCGCCATGCCGCAGATCGGGCAGCTTCCGGGACCGATCTGGCGGATCTGCGGATGCATCGGGCAGGTGTAGATCGTGCCCTCCGGCACGTCAGCTTTCGCCTTGGTCTTGTCGAGATATTGCCTGGGATCGGCAGCGAATTTGGTTCGGCAGCCCGCCGAGCAGAAATGAAAGGTCTCGCCGCGATAGTCGAACCGATGCTGGCTTGTCGCGGGGTCGACTGACATTCCGCAGACGGGGTCGCGCACCTTGGTGTTACCGTCAGCATGATAATGACCATGGCCATGGCCGGAGTGATCGTGACCTCCGCCGCAGCACCCGGTCTTCACGGTTTCCTTGGGTTGAGCGGCCGCCACCGTGGAAGCGCAGCCGCAGCCGGAACCCTTTGAAACGCTATCCGCAGGTGCGATTTCGGCCTTGGTCATCGCGGTCTCCAGTCCACTTGCAACCCATACCCGGTAGGGGTATATAGGGTGCATGCGAAAAGACATCAAGACATCTTGCCAGAAACGCCTCGGCCGTATCGAAGGCCAGGTCCGCGGCCTGTCCAAGATGGTCGACGAGGACCGCTACTGCATCGATATTGTCACGCAAATCTCAGCCGTGCGTGCCGCGCTCCGGCGCGTCGAGGAAGAAGTGCTCAAAGATCACGTCTCGCACTGCGTCGAACACGCGATCACTAGCGGTAACAAGGCCGATCAGCGGGAAAAGATATCGGAACTGATGGCCGTAATTGGTCGATCTAACAGGTAGACTGCGCCCAAACCCTCGTTGGCGGCCTTGATATTGATCAACGCTGGCCAGATGGAACCTATGGTATGCAAGAGTGGCGGGCTTTCCATGGCCGCCAGTCTGTGAGAATTTAGCTCCGTGAACCGAACCTTCACCATCCGCCGGCTGCTCGCGATCCTTGTGATCGCGGGCTTGGCGCTGGCTCCGGTTTCCCGGCCTCTCATGGCGAAGACGTCTTCCGGCGGGTCGATGCAGGGGATGGCGGATGAGATGTCAGCGTCGGCAACGACGGAGGAGATGGCAAGCGACATGCCCTGCTGTCCGTCGAAGGCGCCGTCGCCGTCGCCGGTCGGTTGCGACAAGTGCGTGTTCATGGCGGCCTGCATGTCCCAATACTTCACCGGCACGTCGACCAACGTCGTCCATCCGCTTCTCACCGCTTCGGACCATATCGCTTCGCTGCAGAACGATTCATGGCCCGATGGGCTCGGTCACCCACCTCCCGAACATCCGCCTCGAATTCTGGTCTGAACGGCGTCACGACGCCGTTTGCTGCCGCGCGACCTGATCGCGTGGGATCGACGCATGCCGCCTTGCGGCACGACTATGACATCGGAGGATTTTAAGAATGAAGACGTTCAACATCTCGCGTGCTTTCCGGGCGGCGCTGATCGGCATTGCCGTGATCGGTTCGGCCGCGATCGCCCGCGCCGACATCAAGGATTATGAATTCCGTCTCGTCGAGCCGACCATCACCGCCGGCAAGGACAAGATCGTCACGGTACGGCTCGTCAACAAGACGACCGGCAAGCCGGTGCCGGGCGCTGTCATCTTTGCAACCCGTCTCGACATGGCGCCGGAAGGAATGCCGGAGATGGCTACCAAGATCGCGCTGGAGCCGGGTGCTGCGGAACCGGGCAGCTATCGATTCAAGGCGACCTTCGGAATGGAAGAAAAGTGGCTGCTCTCGCTCGGCGCCAAGGTGCAGGGCGAGAGCGGGACGGTTGAAAGCAGGCTCGTCATCACGGCGCAGAAATGAAGCGCGCCATCCTCGCCGGTGTTACCGTCGCCGCCTTGATCGCGGCGGCGGGTGGCGGATTCATCGGTGTTCGCGGACACCTTCGCTTGACGGACGCGTCAGGCGTGGCGCTGGTTTCGTCCGCGACCGCGCAGACCAGTAGCGAGCCGATCTACTATCAGGATCCGGACGGGGCCCCGCTCTACTCGTTGACGCCGAAGAAGACGCCGGACGGGCGGGATTACCGGGCCGTGCCAGCCGGCGCGGATCTCAGCTTCGATGACGAGCCTGCCGCCGCGCCCGCCACGACCGTGGCGGCCGACCGCAAGATCAAATTCTACCGCAATCCGATGGGGCTGCCTGATACCTCGCCAATCCCGAAGAAAGATTCGATGGGGATGGACTACATCCCGGTCTATGAGGGCGAGGACAGCGACGATGGCTCCGTCAAGCTTTCTCCGGGAAAAATCCAGCGCACCGGCGTCAAATCCGAACCGGCCATGCCGCGTGTAATCCGGACGGCGATCCGGGCCCCTGGCACGATCCAGCTCGATGAGCGCCGCATCTCGGTGATCTCGATGAGATCGGAAAGCTGGGTTCAGAAAGTTGCGAACGTCACCACCGGCACCAGGGTCAGCAAAGGCCAGCCCTTGATGGAAATCTACAGCCCGTTGATTTCCTCAGCCGCCGCCGAATATATCGCGACGATCAATTCCAAGACCACGGGCGGCAGCGGAGCCTACGGGCGCGGCTCGCGCCAGCGGCTGACGAACCTCGACGTTCCCGAAGCGGCGATTGCCGCCATGGAAAAGAGCGGCACCGTTCCGATCGCGATCGAGTGGTCGGCGCCGCGCGACGGCATCGTTCTCGAGCGCAATGCCATCGAGGGGATGCGCGCGCAGCCCGGCGACGTGCTGTTCCGGGTTGCGGACACCTCCGTCGTCTGGGCGCTGATCGACGTGGCGGAGCGCGATCTTGGTGCGCTCGTTGTTGGCCAGCCGGTCGAGGTCAGAGCGCGCGGCTTTGCGGGCCGCCAATTCACCGGCAAGATCAGTGTGATCTATCCGCAAGTGAACCGGGAGACCAGAACCGCCCGCGTCAGGGTTGAACTGGCGAATCCCGATGCGGCACTGCGTCCCGACATGTATGTGGACGCCGAGATCGATACCGGCACCGCGCAGCCGGTGCTCGCCGTTCCCGAAAGTGCCATCCTCGACACCGGCAGCCGGCAGGTGGTGTTCGTCGAGAAAGGGCAAGGTCGTTTCGAGCCCCGCGACGTGAAGCTCGGTCATCGCGGCGGCGGCTACGTCGAGGTGCGTGAAGGCATTGCCGAAGGCGAGTCCGTCGTCGTCTCGGCCAACTTCCTGATCGACGCCGAAAGCAATCTGAAGGCCGCGCTCAAGGGCTTCTCGGACGGGGGAGCGCCGTAATGATCGCCCGGCTCATTGCATGGTCGGCGCGCAACCTGCTGCTGGTGTTCTTCGGCGCGGGGTTTGCCGCCGCTGCCGGAATCTATGCGCTGGCGCATCTGCCGCTCGATGCCATCCCGGATCTCTCGGACACCCAGGTCATCGTCTATACGGAATATCCGGGGCAGGCGCCGCAGGTCATCGAGGATCAGGTCACCTATCCGCTGACCACCGCCATGCTCACCGTGCCGCGCTCGAAGGTGGTGCGAGGATTTTCCTTCTTTGGCGTCTCGTTCGTCTACGTCATCTTCGAGGATGGCACCGACATCTACTGGGCCCGCTCGCGGGTCCTGGAATTCCTCAACGGCGCAGTCTCCCGGTTGCCTGCCGGCGTAACGCCAACCATGGGGCCGGACGCGACCGGCGTCGGCTGGGTCTACCAGTATGCCGTGATGTCGAAGGAATTGAACCTCTCGGACACGCGTACCATTCAGGACTGGAACCTGAAATTCGCGCTCGCCAAGGCGGAAGGCGTGGCCGAGGTTGCAAGCGTCGGCGGCTTCGTCCGCCAATACAACGTCATCCTCGACCCGCAGCGGATGCGCGATCTCGGCATTACCATGCCGAAGATGCGCGATGCGATCCGCGCCAGCAATGCCGATGTCGGAGGCCGTACGGTCGAACTCTCGGAGTTCGAATATGTCATCCGCGGCAAGGGCTATCTGAAGGGCATCAACGACCTCGGCAACATCGTGCTGAAAACCAGCAACGGCACGCCGGTCCTGCTGCGCGACGTCGCGCGCGTCGAGCTCGGTCCGGACGAGCGGCGCGGCATTACCGAACTGAACGGGGAGGGCGAGGTCGCCAGCGGCATCGTGCTGCAGCGCTTCGGCGTCAATGCGCTCGATGTGATCGAAAACGTGAAAAAGCGCTTCAAGGAAATCGCCAGCAGTCTGCCGGGTTCGGTCGGAATCGTGGCGGTCTATGACCGCTCCAATCTGATCAACGCAGCGATTGAAACCCTCAAGCAGACGCTGCTCGAGGAAAGCGTGGTGGTGGCGCTGGTGTGCATCGTCTTTCTGCTGCATTTCCGCAGCGCGCTGGTGGCGATCATCATGTTGCCGGTCGGCATCTTGATGGCGTTCGGAACCATGAAGCTCTTGGGATTGGGGGCCAATATCATGAGCCTTGGCGGCATCGCCATTGCCATCGGGGCCATGATCGATGCCGCCATCGTCATGATCGAAAACGCCCACAAGCACCTTGAACGGGCCAAATCGGGCCGCGCGCGGATCGAAGTCCTGATTGAAGCCGCCTCCGAGGTCGGGCCGGCGCTGTTTTTCAGCCTGCTGATCATCACCGTCTCGTTCATGCCGATCTTCACGCTGGAATCGCAGGAGGGCCGGCTGTTCAGCCCGCTCGCATTCACCAAGACCTTTTCGATGGCGGCGGCGGCGTTGTTGTCGATCACGCTGGTGCCGGCCTTGATGACCGTCTGCGTCCGCGGCCGGATCGTCCCGGAGCACAGCAATCCGATCAACCGCTTCCTGATCTGGATCTATCGGCCGGCGATCAAGGCGGTGATGCGCGCCAAGGTGCTGGTGATCCTCGTCTCGCTGGCCGTTCTTGCCGTCACGATCTGGCCGGCGCGCCAACTGGGCAGCGAATTCATGCCGACCCTGAACGAAGGAACGTTGCTCTATATGCCGACGACCTTGCCCGGCATTTCCGTGACCAAGGCGGCGGAACTATTGCAGACCCAGGACAAGATCATCCGGTCGTTTCAGGAGGTGGCCTCGGTATACGGCAAGGCCGGTCGCGCTTCCACCGCCACGGATCCGGCACCTTCGGAAATGTTCGAAACCATCGTCAATCTGAAGCCGAAGCCGGAATGGCGGCCGGGGGTCACGATTGAGAGCCTGACCGCCGAGATGGACCGCGCACTGCAATTCCCCGGCGTTTCCAATGCCTGGACCATGCCGATCAAGTCGCGCATCGACATGCTGTCGACGGGCATCCGCACCCCGATCGGGGTCAAGGTGATCGGCACCGATCTGGTCGAGATCGACAAGCTCGCCAAGCAGATCGAGCAGGTTCTCAAGACCGTGCCCGGAACATCGTCGGCCTACGCGGAACGCGCGCTCGGCGGATACTACCTCGACGTGACGCCGGACCGTGCCGCCCTGGCGCGCTACGGCATCATGATTCAGGACGTCCAGGACGTCATCGGTACCGCGCTGGGCGGGCAGACCGTGACCACGACCGTGGAAGGCCGCCAGCGCTTCAGCGTCAACATGCGCTACCCCCGCGATCTCAGGAGCAGCCCGCAGGCCATCGCCAACGACGTTCTGGTCTCGATGCCGAACGGCGGAGCGGTGCCGCTGGGAGAAGTGGCGAAGATCGCCCCCTCGCGCGGGCCGACCTCGATCCGCACCGAGAACGGGCAGCTTGCCGTCTACATCTATGTCGACATTCGCGATCGCGATCTCGGCGGCTACGTCGCCGACGCGCAAGCGGCGGTGAAGGCAAGCATCCAGTTTCCGGCGGGCTCCTATGTGGTCTGGAGCGGGCAGTTCGAGTATCTCGAGCGTGCGGCGGCGCGCCTGAAGATCGTGGTTCCGGTCACGCTGCTGATCATCTTTCTGCTGCTGTATCTCAACTTCCGCTCGTTCGCCGATACGATGATCGTCATGCTCTCGCTGCCCTTCGCGCTGGTCGGAGGGATCTGGCTGATGTGGTGGCTTGGCTTCAATCTTTCGGTGGCCGTCGTCGTCGGCTTCATCGCACTCGCCGGCGTCGCCGCCGAAACCGGCGTGGTGATGCTGATCTACCTCAATCATGCCTTGGCCGAGATCAGGGCCCGACGCGAGGCCGAAGGCCGCGCGTTGACCCGACGCGATCTCTATGACGCCATCATGGAAGGCGCGGTCGAGCGGGTGCGCCCGAAGATGATGACGGTGGTCGCGATCATGGCCGGCTTGCTGCCGATCATGTGGAGCACCGGCACCGGTTCCGAGATCATGCAACGGATCGCGGTGCCGATGATAGGCGGCATGATCTCGTCGACCCTGCTGACGCTGATCGTGATTCCGGCGATCTATGGCCTGGTGAAGGAAAGACGCCTGGCTGCCTCCGACAAACCGACTGCATCGGCGCAGGCCGAGCCCGTATCGCCCCAGGCGGAGCCGTCGCCAAATGCCTTGCCGTAGCGCGGTGAGACCCGGGACCGAAGAAGAGCCGAACAAGCAGAGGGGAGCGATCAAATGAGCGTCGTCAAGGTTTCTTACTTCTCGGATGCATTATGCATCTGGGCCTATATTGCCCAGGCTCGTATCGATGCGGTCAAAGAGAAGTTCGGCGAAGCGGTTCGATTGGACCATCGGTTCTGTTCTGTCTTTGGCAATACGGCCCTCAAGATCACTTCAACGTGGCGAGACAAGGGTGAATATGCCGGCTTCAACGCACATTTGCGAAGCGTGGCGCTGCAGTTCCCGCATATCGAGGTTGATCCGGAGATTTGGCTAAAGACACGCCCGCCGACCTCGACAAGCGCGCACTTGTTTATGGTTGCTGTCCAACAATGGCAGCACGAGCGAGAAAGCGAAGGCCAGGGCCAATCATCGACGTCAATCTTGGATAAGGTGGTGTGGGCATTCCGTTGTGCGTTTTTTCGGGATTGCCGCGACATCGCCCGTTGGGATGTTCAATGCGACCTGGCCGAAGCTCTCGGCGTTGATATAAACGCGATTGAAAAACGCATTCACGATGGAACCGCATTTGCCGGACTGGCTACCGACTACCAGGACGCCGACAAGATGCGCATCGAAGGCAGTCCAAGCTTCATCTTGAATGAGGGGCGTCAAAAGCTCTACGGGAATGTTGGCTTCCGGATCATCGAAGCCAACATTCAGGAATTATTGCGGGCGCCCGGTGGCGACCAAGCCAGTTGGTGCTGATGGTTGGACTATTCCGATCGGGGTCCAGCAGGATTACCTCCCGGGCCACCTCTTGAAGACCGCGTCCTAGGCCGCCCGTTCCGGCACCCGCGCGCGCGGTCTGGCACGGCGCTCCGGAACATATTCGACGACCATAAAATGCTCGGACACGGTGATACGCTCGACCAGCGAGGCTTGCCCGGCAACCAACGCTACTTCTTCAGCCGGAAGCGGCGCTTCTTCGTCAATCTCTTCAGGAACAAGCGGCGGCGACTCGATCGTCGCTGGAAACGGGCCGAATTCGCCCGCTACCTCCCGGAGCGGCTTTTGCTTGTCGGCCCAGTGCAGGGCCGTGTAGTCGAATCCCTGCACGATGGTGGGTTTGACGATTTCGAAATAGGGCGAGATGTCGAAATCGCGCGGCATGTAGAGCGACGAATCGCGGATGTGCAGGATCTCGCGCCGGGCCTGCTTGCTGCCGGCGCGCGTGATCTTGGGCAGGATCGGGTAGCGCACGGCGTCGAACGCCTGCGCGATCAGCGCCGAGCAGATGATCTTGGTGGGATCGCCCGAGCCGAACGCGATCATCCGCCGCCGCCAGCGCTGCGGGATCGGCAGCGGAAACAGATAGCGCATCATATCGAGGATGTTCTTGGTGTCGTATCCGAAGCCGATCCGGTTGATGGCGTAGCGGCAAACCGTGGTGCGGTCTTCGAACGACAGGCCGACCGGTCGGCACAGCCGGGTGTGATAGGGAAAATATTTCGACAGCGGCGCCGAAGTCACGCCCTCGCCGATATTGGCCTCGATCAGGACGTGGGGCTCGCCGTCGGGCTCCTCCGCGCCGTCGATCGGGCCGACATAAAGCGCGCCATGCGACCAGGTGGACTGGGTAAGGTATTTGATGATGCCGGAAACCCGGTTGTTGCCCTCGACCAGCAGGACGTCGCCCGGCTCGATAACGCCGCGCAAATGCTCCGGGTCGCTCGGCGTGAACGGCTCATAGCCCGGCACTTCCTTCTGAAGGTAGCCCGCGATCAGCTTGCCGACGGTATCGAGCACGAAGCCCATGATATCTTCCCCCCAGCGACCTTTCTGACCGCTTTTTTGCCTTTCCTTATCATGGTCGAAAGCCGTTGCAATTTAGTTCATGCATTGGAGGGATCAATCATGATTGATTCACCATGATGGTTGCCGCCCACGCTCGGATGCGGCAAGTTCGCTAAAGGTTCTTCTGTTTTTCAAAGTTCCGGAAACCATGCCATGACAATGACGCGCCGAGATTTCCTGTCGGCGTCCGCGGCACTTGCGGCGATACCGGCCCTTGGCGCTGACGCATGGGGGGCGCCATTGCCGGGCGAGGCCGATATTGTCGTGATCGGCGCAGGCGCAGCCGGCATAGCCGCGGCGCGGCGCATTCAGGCGGCGAACCGCAGGGTTATCGTGGTGGAGGCGGCGGGCCAGATCGGCGGCCGCTGCCTCACCGACACCGCGACCTTCGACGTGCCGTTCGATCGCGGCGCGCGTTGGTTGCACAATCCCGATACCAACCCGATGATTAGGCTCGCGCGCAGCACGGGTCTCGACGTCCATCCGGCGCCACTGGGCCAGACAATCCGCATCGGCCGCCGCAACGCGCGGGCCGGTGAAATCGAGGAATTTCTCGCAGCACTGGTGCGCGCCAACCGCGCCATCGACGACGCCTCGCGCGGCAAGGCCGATGTGTCCTGCGCTTCGGTGCTGCCCAGGGACCTCGGCGACTGGGCCAGCACGGCGGAATTCGTGCTCGGCGCCAATGCCACCGGCAAGGATCTGAAAGACATTTCCGTGATCGACAAGGCCCGCGCGCAGGAGCGCAATGCCGCGATCGCCTGCCGCCAGGGCCTGGGCACGCTGGTCGCGAAGCTCGGCGAGCAAATTCCGGTTGCGCTGTTGACGCCCGCAAGCCGCATCAGTTGGAGCGGACGCGATGTCACGGTGGAGACGCCGGCGGGCAAGATCGCCGCGCGCGCCGCCATCGTCACGGTGTCCAGCAACGTGCTGACTGCAGGCAATATCAAATTCACGCCGGATATTCCCAAGCGCCAGCTAGATGCCGCGGCAAGATTGAGCCTCGGCAGCTACGATCGGATCGCGCTGCAACTACCGGGCAATCCGCTCGGGCTCGCCCGCGACGACATCATCATCGAACAGAGCAGCTCGATGCGGACGGCGCTTCTGTTCGCCAACATGGGGTCGTCGTCGCTGTGCTCGATCGATGTCGCGGGCTCGTTCGGCCGCGATCTTGCGGCGCAGGGCGAGAAGGCGATGGCGGCCTTCGCGGTGGAATGGTTGACCAAATTGTTCGGCAGCGAAGCAGCTTCCGCCGTCAAGAAGACCAGCATGACCCGCTGGAACGCCGCGCCGTTTGTACTCGGCGCAATGTCATCGGCGGCGCCGGGTTCGCAGCCATCGCGAAAAATTCTGACGGAGCCGATCGGCTGCATGTTCCTCGCCGGCGAGGCGACCCACGAAACCCTGTGGGGAACGGTTGACGGCGCCTGGGAGAGCGGCGAGCGCGCGGCGGAGGCGGCGCTGCGAAAGATCGGCGCGCTCAAGGATGAGCCGGCGGCGGAGCCAGCGCGCGCGCCCAAGCAGCGACGGCGTGTGGCGCCTGCCCGGTCCGCAATGCCGCGAGCGCCAATCAATTGAGACAGATGCGGCCGAAGGCGCTGATCTCATGGTCGAGCGGCAAGGACAGCGCGTTCGCGCTCCATGAGATCAGGCGCTCAGGCGAATTCGAGGTCGTCGGCGCATTGACGACGGTGACCGAGACGTTCGGGCGGGTGTCGATCCACGGCGTGCGGCAGGAGATCCTGCAGGCGCAGTGTGAGGCGGCGGGATTGCCGCCGCGCATCGTGCCGATCCCCTATCCCTGCCCGAACGAAATTTACGAAGCACGAATGGGTGAGGCCGTCGCCAGCGCCACACAGGACGGCATCACGCACATCATTTTCGGCGATCTGTTCCTCAGGGATATCCGGGCCTACCGCGAACAAAAGCTCGCCGGCACCGGCATCACGCCGGTGTTTCCGCTGTGGGAAAGGCCGACCTTGCCGCTGGCGCATGCGATGATATCAAGCGGGTTGGAGGCCTATCTCGCCACCGTCGATCTGAAAAAGCTGCCGGCGGAATTTGCTGGGCGCAAATTCGATCTGCAATTGCTGGCCGATTTGCCCGATGGGGTCGACGCTTGCGGCGAGAACGGCGAGTTTCATACTTGCGTGGTGGCGGGGCCGATCTTTTCGCGCCGCCTTCCGGTTCTGACCGGTGAGCGCGTCGAACGCGATGGTTATGCGTATTGCGATCTGGCGTTGGCGGAAAGCGTTGCCTAATCGAACATGACGGGTCCGAGTCAGCGCAGCACGCCGTCGAGCGCAGGCAGGCCGATAATGACAGCAGCCGCTATCAAGCCGTAGCAGATGGCACGGAAAAGCCTCTCGCTGGCACGGCCGAACAGCGCGGCGCCGAACCAGACTCCGACGGCATAGACCGGACCGATCACGAGCGAAAATCGAATCGCATCCGACGTGATGAGCCCGGTCAATGAATAGCTCACCGCGGAAAAGAAATCCGAGGCGGCAAAAAACAGCAGGATGTTGGAGCGCGCGATGGCCGAGGCGATCGGCCGGCCCAGCCAATAGCCCACGATAGGCGGGCCGCCGGTCTGTGCGAGGCCGCTGCAAAAGCCGGACAACCCGCCGATGCCGACGGTAACAGCAGGGCAGTCTTTTGCCTCGATAGCGCCAGCCCGACAGCAGCAGCAGCAGTAGCGCAAACACGAAGCCGGAGATGATCCAGCGCGTCGTCACCGGATCGAGCCGGCTGAGGAAGTAAGTTCCGAAGGGTACGCCGACCAGGGCGCCCGATACCATGATCGCGGTTGCCTTGCGGTCCGCATGCTTCCACGCATTCGGAACGAGCGGCGCTGCCGCGACGAAATCGATGATGAGCAGCACCGCGGCGACGAGGCGCGGCGCGGCCATGCTGCTCGCCAGCGGCATAAAGATCAGCGCGGAGCCGAAGCCGGAAAATCCGCGCGCCGTTCCCGACACCAAAGCGATGGCGCAGATTGCGATGGCGGCGCAGGTGCCGACATCGGTCGGGATGAGGCCGATCAGGCTCATCATGCCCTAGAATCTGGCGCATGATGGTTTTCCGAAAACCGCCTCGCACGTCTCAGTGTCATGCTCGCAGCACGCCGCCGGTCTTCTTGCTGACCTCGGCCACGATCCTGGCGGCCACCGCGTCGATCTCCTGATCGGTCAGGGTTTTCTCGCGCGGCTGGATCGTCACCGCAATGGCAACGGATTTCTTGCCATCGTCGATGCCCTTGCCTTCATAGACGTCGAACACCGTGACATCGGTGATCAGCTTCTTGTCGACGCCCTGCGCGGCGCGAACGATATCGCCAGCCTTGACGCCGCGATCGACGATAAACGCAAAGTCGCGCGACACCGGCTGGAACGCTGAGAGTTCAAGCACCGGCTTGGCGCGGGTCGGCTTCTGCTTGGCGTCGGGAATGCGATCGAGGATCACCTCAAACGCGATCAACGGGCCGTCGGCGCCGAGCGCTTGCAGCGCGCGCGGATGCAGCTCGCCGAAATATCCGAGCACGTTTTGCGGACCGATCTGGATGGTGCCGGATCGTCCCGGATGCAACCAGCTTGCACCGCCGGGCACGACCTGCAGCGCCTGCATCGGCGCGCCCGCGGCGGACAGCACCGCGAAGGCATCGGCCTTGGCGTCGAGCGCGTCTGCTATCGCCGAGCCGGACCAGTGCCGTCCGATGCCCTTCGAGGAGGCAAAGCCGTGACGAACGCCAGATGCCGCGATCAGTTGGTCCTCCGGCCGGTCGCCTTTGAACACCTGACCGACTTCGAACAGCGCCACATCCGGAAAGCCGCGATCGCTATTCGCCTGCGCCGCTGCAACCAGACCCGGCAGCAGGCTCGGCCGCATGTCGGACAGATCGGACGCGATCGGGTTGGCGAGCGCGAGCTCGCTCTTGCCCCCGCCGAACAATTCGGCTGACGGCTTTGCAATGAACGACCACGTCACCGCCTCGACCATGCCGCGCGCGGCGAGCGCGCGCCTGGCGCGGCGGGTGCGCAGCTGGATGGCGGTGAGGATCGGCTTGCGCGGCGCGTCGCCGCGCTCGAACGGCGTCATCGGCACCTTGTCGACGCCGACGATGCGCACGATTTCCTCGACGATATCGGCCTTGCCGTGCACATCGGAACGCCACGAGGGCACCGCGACCTTCACCACCGGCCCGGGGCCGGCCATCATGAAGCCGAGATGGCCAAGGATTAGTTTCATTTCCGGAAGCGGCACGTCGATCCCGGCGAGCCGCTTGACCTCGGTCAGCGGAAAATCGATCACGCGATCGTCGCCGAAGGCTTTGCCGACGACTACATTTTCCGATGGCGTGCCGCCGCACAGCTCCATCACAAGCTTGGTCGCAAGCTCAAGCCCCGGCAGCATGAAGGCCGGATCGACGCCGCGCTCGAAGCGGTAGCGCGCGTCCGAATTGATGCCGAGCTTGCGGCCGGTGTGGGCGATGTTGATCTCGTTCCACAGCGCCGATTCGATCAGCACGTCGGTGGTGTGCTCCGAACAGCCGGAGGCTTCGCCGCCCATGATGCCGGCCAGCGATTCGACGCCGTGATCGTCCGCGATCACGCAGACATTGGTGTCGAGGGTGTAGGTGCGGCCATCGAGCGCCAGCAGCGTCTCGCCGTCGCGCGCATGTCGCACGGTGAGATTGCCGCTGACTTTCGCCGCATCGAACACATGCAGCGGCCGGGCGCGGTCGTAGGTCATGAAGTTGGTGATATCGACCAGCGCGTTGATCGGCCGCAGCCCGATCGAGGTCAGGCGCTTTTGCAGCCATTCCGGCGACGGGCCGTTCCTGACGCCGCGCACCAGACGCAGCGCAAAACCCGGACACAGCGTGGCGTCCTCGACCGTCACCTTTACCGGACAGGGGAATTCGCCCTTGATCGGCTTGATGCCGGGGTCTTTGAACTTGCCCATTTCGGCGGCCGAGAGGTCGCGCGCGATGCCGTGCACGCCGGTGCAGTCCTGCCGGTTCGGCGTCAGGTTGATTTCCAGCACGGGGTCGCCGAGCCCGGCCCATTGCGCGTAGCAGGCTCCGATCGGCGCATCGGCCGGCAGTTCCATGATGCCGTCGTGATTTTCCGAAAGCTGCAGCTCGGCCTCCGAGCACAGCATGCCGCGGCTCTCGATACCCCTGATGGTGCCGATGCCGAGCGTGATGTTCTTGCCGGGAATGAAGGTGCCGGGCGCCGAGAACACGCTGACGAGGCCCGCACGCGCGTTCGGAGCGCCGCAGACGACCTGCACGGGAGCGCCGCCATCGCCGGTGTCGACCATGCAGACCTGCAGGCGATCCGCATTTGGATGTTGCTCGGCAGAGATCACGCGTGCGATGGTGAACGGTGCCAGCGCTTTCGCCTTGTCGTCGATGTGCTCGACCTCAAGCCCGATCATGGTGAGCTTGTCGGCGAGCTTTTCGACGGGCTCGTCGGTGTCGAGATGTTCCTTCAGCCAGGAGAGGGTGAATTTCACGAACTCAATCCTCCCGCCAGCGTCGGGACGTCGAGCGGCTTGAAGCCGTAATGGGTGAGCCAGCGCACGTCGCTCTCGAACAACTGGCGCAGATCGGACATGCCGTATTTCAGCATCGCGATGCGGTCGATGCCCATGCCCCAGGCAAAGCCCTGATAGACGTCGGGATCGATGCCGCAGGCGCGCAGCACATTCGGATGCAACATGCCGCAGCCGAGAATCTCCAGCCAGTCCTCGCCTTCGCCGAAACGGATTTCGCCCTTGTCGCGCCGGCACTGGATGTCGAGCTCAAGCGACGGCTCGGTGAACGGAAAGAACGACGGCCGGAATCGCATGTTGATGTGATCGACCTCGAAGAACGCCTTGCAGAATTCGTGCAGGATCCATTTGAGGTGGCCGAGATGCGAGCCCTTGTCGACGACAAGGCCCTCGACCTGATGAAACTGCGGCGTGTGGGTGGCGTCGGAATCGATGCGATAGGTGCGGCCCGGGCAGATGATGCGGATCGGCGGCGCTTGCGTCAGCATGGTGCGGACCTGCACCGGCGAGGTGTGGGTGCGCAGCAGCATCCGCGAGCCGTCTTCCTTCGGATTGAAGAAGAACGTGTCGTGCATTTCCCGCGCCGGATGGCCCTCGGGAAAATTCAGTTTTGTAAAGTTGTAATCGTCGGTTTCGATATCGGGGCCTTCGGCGATAGAAAATCCCATGTCGGCGAAAATCGCGGTCAGTTCATCCATCACCTGGCTGAGCGGATGAATCCGGCCCTGCTCGGCTCGGGCCTCGCGCAGCGGCAGCGTGACGTCGATGGTCTCGGATTTAAGCCGGGCATCGAGGGCTGCGGATTTCAGGATGTCGCGGCGCGCGGTCAGCGCGTGGCTGACCTTGTCCTTGGCAAGATTGATCGCGGCGCCCTGGGTCTTGCGCTCGTCCGGCGACATTTTGCCGAGCGTCGCCAACAGCGCGGAGATCGAGCCCTTCTTGCCGAGCGCGGCGACGCGCACGGCTTCCAGTGCGGCTTCGTCGCTCGCGGCCGCGATGTCGGCGAGGATGGTTTGTTCAAGCGTGATCAGGTCGGACATGGCGACGGTCACCTTTTGGGAGCGCGCTCGCAATCCGGCACACGAGGCCGTCATCATCCGCGAAAGCGGATGATCCAGTAACCCCCGGGGTCAAGAACGTGGGTCGGTGGTTACTGGATGTCCCGCTTGCGCGGAGCAAGACACCGGAGTTGCAAGACGCCGCAGCGATTGCGAACTTACGCCGCCAGCGCGGCCTTGGCCTTCTCGGCGATCGCCTGGAACGCCGCCGGCTCGTGGATGGCGAGATCCGACAGCACCTTGCGATCGACCGTGATGCCCGACCTGGCGAGGCCGTTGATGAAGACACTGTAGGTCATGCCGAGCGGACGCACGGCGGCATTGAGGCGCTGGATCCACAGCGCGCGGAAGGTGCGCTTCTTGCGCTTGCGATCGCGGAAGGCGTATTGCGCGGCCTTCTCGACCGCGGCCTTGGCGGTACGGATGGTGTTCTTGCGCCGGCCGCGGAAACCCTTGGCGAGTTTGTAGACTTTCTTGTGCTTGGCGTGAGAGGTCACACCGCGTTTGACGCGAGCCATGACTGGTCTCCTTCATAATAAAAATGGGTGACGGATCGCCGCGCGAAACGCGGCTCGGCTGCAATGGGACCGCGCTGTTGCGATCAGGCGTTCGGCAAGAAATATTTCTTGATGTTGTCGCCGTCGGTCTTGAACAGCACGCGGGTGCCGCGAAGCTGACGAATCTGCTTCTTCGTCCGCTTGATCATGCCGTGGCGTTTGCCGCGCTGGGCGGCCATAACTTTGCCGGTGGCAGTCACCTTGAAGCGCTTTTTAGCGCCTGACTTGGTCTTAAGCTTGGGCATTTGGCTCTCCTGTTGCCGCAACACGAAAGCGCCCGTAAAGGCGTCCGGCCGGCTAAAATGCTCGTTAGAGCGTTGAAAGTGCTCGGTTATTTCTGAAGCAAAACAACCAGCACGGGCATCGACACGGCAGCCCTTGATCAGCCGGGCGATGAGGTTGCGCTTATGGCAGAGCCAAGCCAGATTGGCAACGATGAACCGTGGAACCGTATTATTCGACCTATTACTTCACGCCCTTAGCGGCGCAGCCAAAAATAGGTAAGAAAATGACGATATCAGCCCGACCGATTGCCCTTTTTGCCGATGTTAGGCGCGGGCGCGCCTTGCGATGGATGTTTGTCGCGGCCGTTCTCGCCGCGGTTGTCGGGGCGCCTGGCGTCGCCGATGCCAGGAAGGCCAGTCGAGCCGTGATGGTCGGCGGGGGTTATGATGGAATCTGGAACGTTCTGATCATCACCCAGGCCGGCAATTGCGATCCTGCCTACAGCTATCCGTTCCAGGTTTCGGGCGGTCGCATCACGTCTGCCGGCGCAGCCGATGTGTCCGGAAGTGTCGGCCGCGGCGGGGGCGTCGTGGTCAGGATTTCGGCCGGCGGGTCGGTGGCGTCAGGCAGCGGCAGGCTCGGCGGCAGCACCGGCGCAGGCCGCTGGAGCGCAAGACTTTCCGGCGGAAACTGCAGTGGCCGCTGGCAGGCCACGCGGGGCTGATCTTCCGCGGAGCGGGCACAACTTTTCCGCGTCGTCCCGGCGAAGGCCGGGACCCAAGCGCTGGCGTTGCTTGTTGCAGAAGGCGTCTGCCCTAGTCGCCCGATTCATTCAGTTTGAAGGGTAAAGGTGCTTGAGTTTGATACGTGCATTGGGGGTTGTGAACTGCCAATTTGCCCCGGTGTTATTGG
>Ga0208715_1000097_pt1 | contig 31045 bp, 29 predicted proteins | sample NGESurshal092012_3_FD_184473 | JGI IMG/M metagenome (GOLD analysis project Ga0208715, IMG submission 184473) | Arctic peat soil microbial communities from Barrow, Alaska - NGEE Surface sample 210 shallow-092012 (SPAdes) | ecosystem: Environmental > Terrestrial > Soil > Wetlands > Peat ... | reverse complement strand
CGGCAGCGGCCGCGATCCGGCTCGCGCTCGGGAGCATGAGCGCCGCTACGGCCACGACCGCGGCCATCGTTTTCAACATTGCCTTGCTCATCGAAGTTTTCTCCTTGTTCAGCGGGGTCATGATAATCCAGCGCGAGAATAGCGACCCTCAGCCATTGAATCGCTTTGCGAGTTTTGCCCATTGCGCGTCGTCGGCGCCCGCGCGATATGGAATGTAAAACGCGACCCGGTCGAGCAGCCCGTCGTAACGATTCATCACCTTGTCGGCGATCTCGTCGTAGGTGCCCGCGACCGTGTACACGTCGAGCATCTCGTCGGTGATCTCCCTGGCCATCGAGACCCACTCGCCCCTGGCAGCCTTTTCGTTCAGCCGCTGGGCCACGTCGCCCCATCCGTGCGTATCGAGCACGATCTTGTAGGTTCGCGTCGAGGCGTAGAACGAGATCTGCTGGCGGACGGCTTCGCGCATTTGTTTTATTTCGTCCTGGTTGTTGCCGGCGATCACGAACGCCGTCGATTGGATTTCGAAGTCCTTGCGCGAGCGCCCCGCCTTTTTGAGACCCTTCTCGACGTTCGGCAGCACGAATTCGCGCAGGTACTTGGGCGAGTTGAAAGGATGCGCGTGCAGGCCCTCGCACAGTTCGCCGGCGAGCCGGAGGATATGTTCGTTGACACCGGCGATATGAATCGGCACGTTCGAGTAGTTGTGATTGGCGGGCGTGAAGAACGGCGTCATCAACGAGAAGTTGTAGTACTTGCCCTGAAACGAAAGTTTCGCGCCGCCCTCCGACCAGCATTTGAAGATCGCGCGGAGCGCCAGGATGTACTCGCGCAGGCGCGGCACCGGAGCTTCCCACTTGGTGCTGTAGCGGCGCTCGATATGGCCCTTGACCTGGGTGCCGAGGCCGAGGATGAAGCGGCCCTCGGAAAGCGCCGCGAGATCCCACGCGATCGCTGCGGTAACCATGGGGCTGCGCGGAAACGCAATCGCAACCGAGGTGCCGATTTTGATTCGCCTGGTATGCTCCGCGATCAGCGCGGCTGGAAGAAAGCCGTCGTTGCCGACCTCGGGAATCCAGATCGCATCGAATCCGGCAGCCTCGGCGGCGCGGGCGGCGGCCGGGACATCGCGCAAGCTGCGCGTCGAGAGAGTGGTGTCGAGCTTCATAAATATCGCTCCCGCGTAAGTTTTTCGCCGAGCGGGCGGAATCGTAACAAAGCCCGCGGCGAACTGGCAAAGCCCGCCGTAAAGAAATGTGCGCGCTCAGCGGCGTGCGGATGCGCGGCTGCGAATCACGTCGAGCAGGCGGCGCGGGTAATCGCTGATCAGTCCGTCCACGCCCATGTCGAGCAGTTCCCGCATCTCGGCTTCCTCGTTCACCGTCCAGACGTGCACTTCGAGTCCGATGCGATGGGCAAACTCGACACTTTCGGGCGTGACGAGTTGCCACGACTCGTAGCTGGGCGGGATTTGGAGTGTGTCGCCGGGGGGGAGATAGTTGCCGGGACTGACTATCGCCTGAAAGAATCCGCCCGTTTCGAAGTACGAAAAGTTGGTCGGGATTTCCGGCGCCAGCATCCGGACCTCGTCGAGCGGTTCCTGGTGCTCGCTGGCGACAAGCACGCTCCTGCGCATCCCGGCGCGATCGATCACGCCGAGCATCGCCGCGACCACGCTCGGCGCGATTTGCTTGACCTCGATCTCTATCCGCAGTTTTGGAAATGCCGCAAGCACCTCGGCCAGACGCGGCATCCGGATACCCTTGTCTCTGAATGGAAAATTCACGCCGTCGAGCGTAAACATCCGGCCCGCGTCGGCCGCCGCAAGCTCGGCGTAGGTCATCTCGCGGATGACGCCGGCGCGTCCGCAAGTGCGCTCGAGATGGTCGTCGTGACTGACAACGATTTCGCCGTCGCGCGTCATATGGACGTCGAGTTCGAGATACTGAACGCCGATCGCGGCGGCGGCGGCAAATGCTTCGAGCGTATTTTCAGGATGCGTACCGGCGGATCCGCGATGCCCAAAGGCGCGCGGGAGTCCGGGCTTGAAGAAATCGGTATTGGGATGCTCGCGCATTTCAGATGCGACCTCGTCGCGACCCCAGCTCTAACCGGGAAGCTGCGAACTAGCAATGGCGATGGAAGAATGGAGCGATGCCGTGAGGCTGTGAAGAATTTAGATCAGAGCGCGGTGTCGGACTCCGAGGCTCCGAGCGCCGGGCCGTTGCGGCTGCTTGAAATTCTCTGTCCTCGGATATGCGCGCTCTTTGCGTGGCTGCGACGGAGCGTCACGTGGTACATGTCGGCGAACTTCGAGATCGCGGGTTTGCGCGCGGCGGTCGCGATGAAATGGCTGCCGAGGTCGGGCAGCTCGGCCAGTGCGGACTGGAAGCGATCCTTGATGTCGTCGAAGATCGCCTTCATCCGCGGCGAGACCTCGTGATTCTCGCCAAGTTTCTCGGTGAGAGGATTGACCCAGGCGCCGCCTTTTTCCATCGCGAAATGGAGATGGGGCCCGGTCGAAAGGCCGGTCGAGCCGACATTTCCGATGACCTGCCCCATATGAACGGAGCCGCCCGGCTTCACGTCGGAGCTAATCTTCGACAGATGACCGTAGATGGTGACCATCTGATGCTGATGCTGGATGCGGATGCAATTGCCGAGCTCGCCCTGCCATCCCGCACTTATGACAGTGCCATCGGCGACGGTTTTGACCGGCTCGCCCAATTTGGCGACCAGATCGACGCCGACATGAGGCCGGTACTCGTGCAGGATCGGATGATAGCGATGGAACGTGAAGCCCGAGGAAATGTACTGGAAATTGAGCGGAAACTTCAGGGACTGCGGACCGAGCGGATGGCCCTTTTCGTCATATAGATGAGCGCGGCCGTGTTCGTCGAGGAACGATATGGCAGTCAGCGTGCGGCTTCCGAAGCGGATTTGCGCCGCCTGCACGCCGCCGACGAGCATGTAGGAGCCGTCGCGGCTGACCTTTTCATCGTAAATCAGCTTGACCGCGGAGCCCGGCGCGAGGCGGTTGAGATCGTGGCGGTCCGAGAACGCGTCCTGCAGCGATGCGACGATTGGCTTGGGTATCCCGTTCTCGGCGGCTGCGCGCTGGAAGTTGTCCTTGACCGCGAACGTCAGCTTGATCGGGCGAATGAAATACTCGATCGGCCGCAGCCCAGCTTTCAGCACGCCGGCACCGAGGCTGGCCGCGGTGAGCGTGGTCTTTTCGTCGAGATCGTATTTGAGGCCGCGCATCTCGCCGGTCTCGGGATCCTTATATAGCGTCAGCGGATGCCCGCTGTGAAAATATCGGTTCGCGGTGATGCCCTGAATGTACGACGCCCACTGATGCGCGTCGTCCGGTTCCATCCCGGCCTCGCGAAGGTAGCTTTCGACTGGCGCGGTGCGGTCAAGCGTCATGCTGATTGTGATCGACGCAGGTGCGGGATCGGCGGATTCGGGCTGCTCGACTACGTCAGAGCCGTCCTTGCCGGCATCCAGTTCGGAGCTGAGCGTGTCGAGCGGCGAGGAAAGAGTCTGTGGATTTGCCTGGAAAAAAAGAAACAGCGCCGCGGTGGTCGCGATCAGGGCAACGACCAACCCCGTCAGCGCGCGCGGATATCCCAAAGAGCTTCTCCCCCGAGCCAGCATCACGAACGACGTTAGGTCATTTCAGCTATTCAAAGCAACCCGCGGTAGTGTATCCGTCTGATACACTACCTGATCATCTGTTTGCACTTCCGGTTATGGTGGCGACACACGCTTGCGCATTTCCGGTTACAATAGGCACAGAAGACACAGATAGCCCATTGCCCAGGCGACACATGAATCGGGAGTGCCAACCGCGCGCAACGGGATTGGACGGGGATGCGGATGACGATTGCTGCGGTTGATCTTGGGCGGCGCCGAATTGGGATCGCCGTCACCGACGCGGCCTCGATGGGGGCGCATCCGCTGGGTATCGTCGAGCGGCGCGCGCTCAAAAAGGATCTCGAAGCGATCGCCGCGATGCTGCGCGACCGCCACGTGAGCACGATCGTCGTCGGCCTCCCGCTCAACATGGATGGCAGCGAAGGCCCTGCGGCCCGCGGGGCGCGGCGGTTCGCGGCGAGCATAGCGGACGCGCTCGGCGTCAGCGTCGAGATGTTCGACGAGCGGCTGACGAGCTTCGAAGCGCGGGAGCGTCTGGCGGACATGCCGGCCAGGAAGGGCGCACGAAAGACGGGGCTCGACGCGCTCGCGGCGGTGGTGATCCTCGAGGGCTGGATGCAAGCGCATCCGGACAGAGTCCCGCGCGGTGACGGCGGCTGATGAAAAACTGCGGCGCGAAATATATCCTCGGATCGGATGAAGCTTGCTGCATCAATCCTCGCAGTCGCGATCGTCGTGGGCGGAGCGTACGCCGCGTTCTCATACTACTGGCTGAGCCCCACGGAAAAATTTACGCCGCCACGCGAAGTCACGATTGAAAAGGGCGAGTCGTTTCGCCAAATCGCGCGAGCGCTCGCGGACGCCGGCGTGGTTCGAAGCGCGCTCGCGCTCCGATTGTATGGCCAGACGAGCGAGACCGCGCGCCAAATCAAGCCGGGCGACTATGCTTTCAACGGCGGCGAGCGGATTCCCGACGTGATGCGCCATCTGGTCTGGGGCGATTTCATCGTCGTGACAGTCACGATTCCCGAAGGCTTGACGGTCCATCAGATCGCGGAGCGGTTGGCCGAGACGGGGCTGGTCTGCGAGGACGAATTCGAGCAGGCCGCGCGCGACGGCGCGATGGTGCGCGCGCTGGGGCTGATGCCGCTCGGCGCGGAAGGCTACCTGTTCCCGGCGACGTACAGATTTTCGCCGCACGCGAAGACCAACGACGTGCTCGCCGCGATGCTCGCGCGGTTCTACCAGGTCCTGACGCCTGCGGTGGAAGAGCGGATGTTCGCAGCCGGCCTGGATGCGCGCCGGCTGGTCACGATGGCCTCGATCGTCGAGAAGGAAGCGAAGGCGCCCGGCGAGCGGCCACTGATCGCGGGCGTGTTCTACAATCGGCTGCGGCTCAAGATGCCGCTGCAATCCGACCCGACGGCGGAATACGCGTACGAATTGGATGGCGCCAAAGAGTCGGCCGCGAGTGCGGTTCACACAGCGTCGGCCTTCAATACGTACGACTTCACCGGCTTGCCGCCGGGACCAATCGCAAATCCCGGGCTCAAATCAATCGAGGCTGCGCTATCTCCGACGCATACCGAATTTCTCTATTTTGTCGCACGCGAAGGCGGCACTCATGTCTTTTCGAAATCGTTTGACGAGCATCGGCGCGCGATCGCACTCGAACGGAAGCCGCCGGGAGGGAAACCGGCCGCGATACCGGTAAAATAAGGTACTTCGGGCCGCCGATTGGACGGTCGCATCTGCGTCGAGTACGCTATAATTTCATTCTGTGGACAATCCGGTCGAGACAATCGGGATCGCCAGCGCGCGGATCGCGCGGCTAGCCGCCATCCGTGCGATGCTGTGCGCGGTTGCGCCAGCGCTGACCGCGATCGCGCTGGGAGCGTTGCTCACGCAGATTGGCGACGTGACCTGGACGCGGCTGGGATACCGGCTTGCGCCCGAGCGCGGCACCGTGCTCAGCCTCGTATTGATCGGCGCGGGCATCGTGGTGCTAGCGGCAGGATTGGTCATGGCATTTCGCGCGTATCGGCGGGCCAACGACTTTGTTGCGGCGGCAGCCGAGCTCGATGAGCGCCTGGATTGCGATCAGGAGATCGTGACGTTCGCCACGCTGGCCGATCCGTCGGCGCCGGAGAGCATCCGTGCGCGGCGCACGCCGCTGTTCCCGATTCTGTGGCGGCGCGCGATCGCGCTGTTCAGCGGCCTCGATGTTCGCCAGGAATTCAGACTCGAAGTCGGCGAGCCGCTCAAGCGATCCTCGATTTTTGCGGGCGTGGTCGCGCTTGCGATGGTGCTTGCGACATTGGGATTGGTGCGCGCACCGACGCCCGAGAATACTGAGGCCGCCAAGCTGCGCGCGATCGCCGAGGAGATCGCCAGAACATCGGCCAGTTCCGATGATTCCGCGCTGGCGGACAAGATTCGCCAGGCAGCCGACGCAATCGAAAACTCCAAGCTGCCGCCCGAAGAGAAAAAGAAGCGCATCGAGGAAGCGATGCGGGAAGCCGACAAGGCCGCTCAAAAGCGCAACAACAGCCAGTCGGGAAAAAATCAGGGCACCGGCAAGTCGAACGCGCAGAACGGAAACGGCAACGGCAAGAGCCAGGGCCAGGGCAACTCCGCGGGCGCGGGCAGCGGCGAAGGCAAGAGCGGGACGGGCGCCGGCCAGAACCCGGGCGGCGGGAGTTCGGGTTCGGGCAAAAGTGCGACCGGCAAGAACTCGGGCAAGAACGAAGGCGGAAAAGGATCGGCAAAAAACGACAAGAACGATCAGAGCAAGGGCGACCAATCGAACCTCGAACTCCATGACGAACTCGCCAAAGCCGAAGCGCAGGTCGAGACCGCCAACGCAAAAAATCCCGGTCCCGCCAACCAGCCCGGCGAGGACAAGAATCAGGGCGGCGCCAGCCAGCCCGCCGATAAAACCAATCAAAAGGGCGGCAGCCAGCCCGATCCCAACCGACCCGGCAACATCCCTAAGCCGGGCGCCAACGGCGATCGCAATATTCCCGCCGCCGGCGGCAAGCCTAAGAATAACAAGGACATGGGCTCGAACCTCGGCGATACGCATCTCGGCGAGATGCCGACCTCAACCAATGCGCAGCGCTTCCTGAAGCCCGGCGAGAAGGGTGCGACAGTTGACATCAGGGATGCGCGCTACGTGATGTTCCGGCTGCCGGGAGCGCCCTCTTCCGGTAATGGCGGGAAAACGGTACTTGACACGGATCGGCCCACGGCGACGACGGGCTACGTCAATGCCCCGCTTGCGCCGACCAGCGACGACGCGCCGCCCGACGAACGACAACTGGTGCCGCCGCGCTATCGCGACATGATTCACTAGATTCAGGATAAGGAAGGACAACGGATGGGAGCGGCTCCTCAACAAGCTTCACCCGACCAGCGGGTCGCGGAGTTTCGCAAGATTTTCTCGCGCGCCGAGAGCGAAGTCGCGCGCGTGATCGTCGGCCATCGTGAGGTCGTACGAAAAATGCTGACCGCGCTGTTTTGCGGCGGCCATATTTTGATCGAAGGCGTGCCCGGACTCGGCAAGACGCTGATGGTCAAGGCGGCCGCCGAAACGCTCGGGCTCAGCTTCAAACGAATCCAGTTCACGCCCGACCTGATGCCCTCGGATATCATCGGCACGCAGGTGCTGACCGAAGCCGACGGTCATCGCGATTTCCAGTTCAAGCCCGGCCCGATCTTCGCGCACATGGTGCTCGGCGACGAGATCAATCGCGCGACGCCCAAGACGCAATCGGCCGTGCTCGAGGCGATGGAAGAGCATCAGGTGACAGTCTTCGGCACCACCTACGTGCTCGATCCGCCGTATATCGTCCTCGCCACGGAAAATCCCATCGAGCTCGAAGGAACCTATCCGCTGCCCGAGGCGCAGATGGATCGGTTCATCTTCAAAGTCGTGATGGGATCGCCCAAGCCCGACGAATTGCGCGAAATCCTCAACCGCACCACTGGTACGGCGCAAGCCAGGATTCAGCCGCTGTTCGAAGCTTCGCGCGCGCCGCGGGCGATCGAGGATCTCAAGGCACTCGTTCGCGAGGTGATGGTGGCCGAACCGCTCGAGCGTTACATCATCAGCGTGATCGGCGGATGCACTCCCGGCGGTCCCGGCGCGATCCCCGAGGTCTCCCAATACCTGCGTTTTGGGCCGAGCCCGCGCGGTGCGCAGGCGCTGATTTTGTGCGCCAAGGTTAACGCATTGCTCGCCGGCCGCGTGAGCGTGAGCTACGACGATATCGAAGACGCGATCGTCCCGTGCCTGCGCCATCGCTTGCTGCTCAACTTCCAGGCCGAGGCCGAAAGTGTTTCTTCCGAATCGATCCTCGAGCAGGTGGTAAAGCGGCTCAGGAAGCCGCGCACGTAGCCGATGTTCGGACTGCCGGACGAGTTCACGCCGGGTTTCCTTGCCCGGCTCGAAAAGCTCAGGATCAGAACCCGCCAGCGATACGCCGGGCTAGGCCGGGGGATGCATCTGTCGCCCAAGCGCGGCTCGTCGCTCGAGTTCAACGATTTTCGCCATTACTCGCCCGGCGACGACTTCCGTTACATCGATTGGGGACTTTACGGCCGCAGCGACAAACTCTACATCAAGCTTTTCCAGGAAGAGGAAGACCTGCTCACGTACATCTTCGTCGATGCGAGCGCGTCGATGGCGTATCCGGCGGGCGACCGCAAGTTCGAATCCGCGATCCTGACCGCGCTCGCACTTGCCTACGTCGCGCTGGCCAGCGGCGATCGCGTGATGCTGCGGGTGCTTGGCGGCAGCGGCGGGAAGGTGGATCCGTCGTTCGTCAACGGCCGCCATCGAATCGTCGAGCTCGCGCGCCGCCTTGCCAATCTCAGGCCGGGCGGGCAGTTCGATTTCGCGACTTCGCTGGCGACCGAGCTGCTCGCGATTCGGCGCACCGGCAAGGTGTTTATCGTTTCCGACTTCCTGATGCTGCTCAACTCGGTAACGCGCGGGCTTGGGATGTTCACCGCGGCCTCGATGGACCTGACGGCCGTGCAGATTCTTGGCGAGCGCGAGCTCAACGGCCAGGGCCTCGACGGCGACGTAGAGGTAGTCGATTCCGAATCGGGCGAGCGGCTGCGGGTCTCGATCGGCGAGCGCGAACGCACGCAGTATCGCGAGACGATGCTGCGTCTGACGCGCGAAATAAAATCGTTCTGCCTCAAGCGCGGGCTGCATTACGCGCTCTACACGACCGACCAGGACTTCCAGAATTTCTTCGTCCGTGCGGTGAGCGACCTCGGCCTGGGGCACTGAAGATTTATCCGATGGGATTCCTTTATCCAGGCGCGCTCGTATTTTTCGCCCTCGTGCCGGCGCTGGTGCTGGCATATCTGGCCAAGGAGCGGCCGGCGCGCGTGACGGTCTCGAGCGTGCTGGCGTTCCGCGCGCTGCGCGGTTTTCGGCGCGAGCGTTTCGGCGGATGGCCGCGGCTGGATTGGATGTTCTTCGCCGAGGTCTTCATCCTGAGTCTCGCGGTGCTCGCGATGGCGGGTCCGTTCATCTGGAAGAAGACCGCTCCGCTGGCAGTCGTGATCGACAATTCCGCCGCGATGCAGGCGCTGACGCCGGCGGGTAAGAGCCGTTTCGAGGTCGCGCGCGAAAAGCTCGACGCCGCCTTGTCCGCCGAAGACGGCGGTGGCGAAATCTCCGTTTACGTCACCGCGCCGCAGCCGCGCCGCGTGGCGCCCCCGTTCAATACCCTGACCGAGGCGCGCATCGCGCTGTCGCGAATCAAGCCGACCGATGCGCCCAACGATCAAACGACGCTCGAGAACTTTCTCGGCAACCTCGCCTCGGAAGCGCGCGTCGCAAAGGTGATTTTTGCCGGCGCCAACGCGCTCGCCGCGCCGGTTCCCGCGCGAATTCATCCGATCGCGGTGGGCAACGCGGTCGCAAACGCCGCGATCGGCTCGTTCTCGATCCGGCGTGAAGTGCTTGGCGCGGAAGCCCTTCACGCGAGCCTCTCCATCGCCAACTTCAGCCCTGAAACCCGCACGCTCGAACTCGTCGTGACCGGCGACGGCAAAGAAATCGCCCACGCCAAAGAAGCTCTCGGCGCGCGTCAGACCGCTACGCTCGAGTTTCCCGCGATCCCGCCCGCGCGGATTTACGAGGCAAAACTCGCGCCCGACGACGCGCTCGCGCTCGACAACGTCGCCTATGCGACGGCAGGCTCCGTCAAGAACGTGTCGATTCTTTTCATCAGCCCGACACCGGCCGACGCCGCGGGCCTGAATTCAATTCCCGGCGTCGAGGTCACCGCGCGAAGCCCCGATTCCTACTCACCCGGCGATCTCGGCAACTTCGATCTCGCCATCTTTGAATACGCCACGCCCAAGGAAATCCCCGGCGTGAACACGATGCTCGTGATGCCGCCGCCGGGCGATCCCGTTTTCGGATTGACGGTGACGCCGACCGCGAAGGTCCAGATTGCCGGATGGCGCACGACCGACACGCTCACCGATTCGGTGAATTTCCGCCTGCTCAGTCTGCGCGGGGGCGAGTATTTCGGGACTCATCCATGGATGAGTCAGGCGGTCGGCGGCGACGGCGGCGCGATCGTGCTGAAGGGCGAGCGCGGAGCGCATCGTTTCGTCGCGACCGGCTTCAATCCGTTTCCGTATCTCGGGCGGCGCAACCTTCCCATGTCGGTGCTGACGCTCAACGCCATCAGTTATCTCGCCGGACTGGGGGCAAGCAGCGGATACCGGACCGGACAGCCGTGGCTGGCGCCGGCGGGGGTAGAGCGCGTGATAATCCCGTCGGGAAGCGCGGTGGCAGCTCATCCCGGCACGCTTTTCACCGCGGTTTCGGAGCAGGGAGTCTATGAACTCGTCGGTCCCGGCGGCGCGAAGACGCCGCGCGCTGTGAATCTTGCCGACTTGACCGAGTCGGATCTCTCCAGCTCGGCGCCGCTCAAAGTCGAAGCCGCAAATTCGGGTTCCGCAGCCGCGCCGATAATGGAAAAATCCTCGCTTAGCGATTACATTCTCGCCGCGATTATCGCGCTGACCGCTCTGGAAGCCCTCATCGTCTATCGGCGTCGCCGCATCGCCGAGGCCGCCGCGCCGTGATTCCAACAGTCTTCCCGCACGATTTGAGCTTCGCTCATCGCGAGGTGCTCTATCTGCTCGCGATTCCGGCGATCGTGCTGCTGTGGGGTCTGGTCAACGCGCGCGAAATTCGCCGCGTGTATCCGCCGCTGATGCGCGCGATAGTGCTCGCCCTGTTGGTCGTCGCGTTCGCAAATCCGCAGCAGGTGATGCATTCCGAGGGCGTAGCGCGGCCCGCAATCGTCGACGCGAGCGCCAGTATCACGCCAGCGATGCGCGCGTGGACGCTCAAGCTTCTGCGCGACGACCTTGGGCTGCGCGCGGGAGATCCCGCATACATGTTCGCGGCCAGCGCGGTCCCTCAATCGATCGGCGCCGTCGAATCGGCGTTCGCCAACGGAACCGGATGCGCCGAATGCGGGCCCGGCGCGACCAATCTTGAAAGCGCGCTCTACCGTATCGCCGCAGATCCCGACGCGCACGGCGGCCCGGCCGTGATGGTGACGGACGGATGGCAAAATCGCGGCGACGCGGAGCGCGCGATAAGCGCGATTGTCTCCGCCGAGATTCGCCTCGACATCTTCACGCCGCCCGGCGCGCGTTCGATCCCCAACGTCGCGATGACGGCGCTGTCGCTCCCGCCGGCGCTGGAGAAAGCCGTCCCGTTCGCGCTGAGCGTTACGATGGATAATTTCAACGATGGGCCAGTGACCGGAACAATCACCATCGAGCGCGACGGCGCGCTAATCGATGAGCGCAAAGTGACGCTGGCGCGCGGCTCACAGCGCTTCGACTTCCCGGTCCGCACCGAAACCGCCGGCCTGGCTTCGTACACCGCCGCCTTCAAGCCCGACAATCCCGCGCTCGACGCGTACCCCGAGGACGACTCTCTCAAAGGATGGGTGGGAGTGGGCGCGCGCCGCAAAGTTCTGATTCTTACCGACAGCGCCAGGGACGCGAGCTATCTCGGCATCGTCGTCAATCGGATGGGACTCGAACCAACCGTCGTGCCCGTCACCGGCGGGACCTGGGACGGCGCCGTCTCGGGTTACGACGCGATCCTGATTAACAACGTGCCGAGCGAACGAATCGCGCCGGCCGCGCAGAACGCGATGGCGGAATACGTGCGTCGCGGGGGTTCGCTCGGGATGATCGGTGGCGATTCGAGTTTCGGCCTTGGCGGTTATGCGGACAGTCCGCTCGCGGCCGTGATGCCGGTGACGATGAAGCCGCCGCAGCACAAGGAAAAGAAACGCGCGCTGGTACTCATTATCGACAAGTCGGGCTCGATGGGCCGCAACGACAAACTCACCTACGCCAAAGCCGCGGCTGAGACCGTCATCAAAACTCTCAAGGACAACGACCTGATAGCCGTCATCGGATTCGACTCGCAACCGTTCGTCGTCATCCCGCTGCAGTCCATCGCGCAGAGCCGCCCGTATTTCGATCAGATGATCAACCGGCTCTCCGCGCATGGCCAGACTTTCATGATTCCAGCGCTGCGCGAGGCCGAACGCACGCTCGGCAGCAGCGGCGCACAGGTCAAGCACGTCGTCATCCTCACCGACGGCGAGACGGGAGGCACCGCCGAGATGTACTATGATCTGGTCTCGCGGATGCATCATGACGCCGGCACGACGATCTCGACGATCGCGATCGGCCGGGACGCCAACGTGGACCTGCTCCAGGCGATCGCCAGGTACGGCGGCGGTTCCTACTATCAGACCGACAGCCCGCGCAATCTGCCCCAGCTTTTCGTCGAAGACTTTCGCGCCCACGGCGGCGAGATCACGATGGTGGAAAAAGAATTCACAGCGCGCAGCGAAAGCCCTGACGCGATTTTGAAAGATCTCGCGGGGCGCCAGATGCCGCGGCTCAAGGGCTACGTCTCGACCGAGATCAAGCCGCGCGCCACGATGAGCATGTACGTGGATCGCAGCGGCACGCGCGAACCCGTCATCGCGAGCTGGAGGTACGGCGCGGGCAAAGCGCTGGCGGTGACCACGGACGCGAGCGGGCGATGGTCCGGGAGGTGGGTCAGCGCGAATGTTTTTCAGCCGCTTTGGGATCGCATGCTCGCCTGGATGACGCCGGAGATGCCCGCCGAGCCCAAAATCGACGTCGCACTCGGCTACAACGCAGGCCGGATCAATATCAAGCTAACCGACTACAGCGCCGCGCCGGGCAACGCCGACCGCCTGGCAACCGTGCTCGTGACGCGGCCCGCCGGGACCAGGACTGAAACCGCACTCAGCGAAGAAGTTGTGGGCGAGTTGTCGGGATCGATCGACGCGCCCGCCCCCGGCAATTACTACTTCGAAGTCCGCTCGCCTGCCGGCAAGGACAAGAAGTTCCCGCCGCTCGCGTTCACCGTCAGTCCGTCCGTCAACGCCGAACTGCCGCGCCCCGAGCCCAACTACGGCCTGCTCGAACAACTCGCGTCGGCCACCGGCGGGCGTCTCAATCCGTCGCCGGCGGAAGTCTCGACCGAACGCGCCACGCTCGAGCGCCGCGTCTCGATGAATCCGTACCTGCTCGTCACCGCGATGATTATGCTTATCGCCGAGGCGCTGGTCCGCCGCCTCACTGCATAAGAGTATTCCACTTTTCACTCATTCGAGGGGGCGAACGCTTACGACGCCGTGCGACTCAGGACGATTCGCACCACGCGGCCGAGGTCGGCCTCCAGCATGTGAATCCGGCGAACTTCGCTGACCGGCCGCGCGCCCATCCTGGCGATTGCCTCGAGCATCAGCCCTTCACTCATCCCGTGGCGCATCTCGCCGATCAGAATCTTCGCGATGTACCCGGCCTCGAATGCCGATGCGCGCGCGAACAACTCGCGCAGCGCGTCGAGCTTGTGGTCGCGTGCGTGGCGCCCCTCGATAGCGGCGATCGCGGCGAATTTTTCGTTGAGCTCACGAATCGTAAGCGTGGGTTCAGGGTCGGCCGCGCGAAGCTTGAGCGTCATCTCGATCGCCTCGCCGAAGTCTTCGGCGGCGGCAAAGATGTCTTCGCCCTGGTCTGCGCTGTCCGTCATCTCCGCGACGATTTTCCAGATTGCGCGGCCGCTTATTTTGGTGCGCTTCTCCCCGCCCAGCGCGACCGCGCGGCCGGCCATGAATCGCGCCGCGATTTCCGCTTCATCGATGTCGAGTGAGGCCAGAAATGTGCCTACCGTCTCGGCCATCTGAAGCCGGCTCTGAGTCTGGCCGAGCGATTGGCAGACGATTGCGAAGTCGTAAAACGAGGCCACGTCCGAGATTAAGGCTGCCCGCGCCTCCTCGCGCAAGCGCCGTTCGCGGCGACGGCAGCGCAGTATTAAGCCATTGGCAGGGGCCGCGCGCGACAACGGAGCGCGGCCTTAACACTGGGTGCAGGGGTCACCCCTGCATCGGATGCGCTTTTACGAACGGCAAAAATGCTTTCAGGAATGCGTCGCGGCCCTCGTCCATGAATGCGTGTCCCACGCCCGCGATGATGTGTAGTTTCGCAGCGGGTATCTGCGCCGCGATTATCTCGGAGTTCTTCGCCGGGATCAGCACGTCGTCGGCGCCGGTCACAACCAGCGTCGGCGCCTTGATTTGCGGCAAGCGGTCGAACGTTTTCAGCGTGTAGGTCCCTTCGAGTTGGCGTTGGAACGCAAACGGTGGGGTCGGATGCTTGAGCAGGCGCGCAATCGCAGCCTCGAGCACGGCGCGATTTTCCGCGATGTACTTTGGCGTGTACGTGAGCGGCCATGAGCGCCGAACCAACTCCTCCGGCGCAACACCCTCGCGCGGCGCGGTCAGAATTTTCAGCGATTCGAGCGGCGGCGGCACGGCGTGCGTGCCACCCGCCGTGGTGCATCCAAGCGTGAGCGTGGCCGTTCGACCCGGATGCCGCAGCGCGAACTCCTGCGCGATCATCCCGCCCATCGAGACGCCAAAGATATGCGCCCGCGCAACTTCGAGCTTGCCGAGCAGCCCGGCGGCGTCATCGGCAAACATCGCGATCGAATACGGCGCGTCAGGCTTGTCGCTCTGCCCCGTACCACGATTGTCGAACGTGATCACGCGAAACGTGCGCGCGAGTTCGGCCACCAGCTCGGGATCCCATACCGCGGAACTGGCGCCGAGACCCATGATCATCAGGAGCGGCTCGCCTTTCCCGGCGACATCGTAGTTGAGGCTCACTTCGCCGACTTGAATCTTTGGCATTTCGAGCTCCTTTCCCGCAGCGCCAACGGCCGCCCGCTTTACTTGTTAATGCAGAATCCCCGCTTCTTCATGTACTCGACGGAGTTCCCGGTTAGCGCGGATTGCGCGGTCGCATCGGCCCGATAGATCGAGTTGTGCTGCGGATCGTAATAGCACATCAGCTCGATAGCCTGGCCCAAAGGAATCTGAAATTCGACTGACTCGGGAGCGTTGGGCGGCACGTATGAACTCGCCATCGGTATCGTCGCCAGCTGCGACGACGGCGCCGGCGCCGCAAGCCCTCCCGTGACCTGGCACATCTTGACCGCATCGATCTCGCAACTGCCTGCTGCGGCGGGCGATATCTGCATGTTTGCCAGATCCATCCCCGGCGATTGCGGCTTCTTGCTCGAGCACGACGTCGTGGAGGTTGCGGTCGCCACGATAAAAGCCAGTGCCCCGGTCCCGGCAAGTCTCAAGATGCGATGCTCTGTCATCTCAGGATTCGCTCCCGGATTTCAGGCGGCCGGCGAGGCAATCGCGGCGACGTCGATTCGCGCACGATCTTCGAGTTCAACCTTGCGACATCTGAGGATCAGCTCGCTGCGCACGATGTAGGCGGTCTCCTCGATCTCGATTCCGTGGCGAGCAAGGATCTCACGGAGCCGGCCCAGCGTGTAATGCGTGATGTGCTCGTTCTTGTATCCGCCGGGCATCAGGAAGCCGTAGATCGGTTCGATAATCCGCCATCCGATCGTCGCATAGTCGGGCGTGCCGAGGATAAGCCGGCCACCGGGCCGGAGCACCCGGTACATCTCGCTGAAAATCGACTCGTCGAATGGAATATGTTCGATGACCTGCGAACTGATCACGCAATCGAACGATTCGTCCTTGAACGGCAGCGCGAAGGCGGAGCCGTTGACCAGCGGGATTTCGTAGCGGCGCAGAAAGCGGAGCTTGGCGTAATTGTAGTCCATGCCGATCACATAGTTGAGGCTCTGCACGATCAGGCTGGAACCGCATCCCGCGTCGAGCACGCGGCCCGCGCCGCGCGCCCATAAGACGGTGATGCGATGGCGGCGGCGTTGCCAGTAGCGCTGCGGAGGAATCAGGCTGTAGAAGGCGCGTTCGTCGTAGTCGGCGGACGCGAGCGAGTTGCGGATTTTCCACAGCGGTAGCGAAGAACGCAGGATTTTCCATCCGAAGCTGACCAGCTTCGCGTGCGAGCGGCCCGCGCCGCGCGGAAAATATGTGAACGGAACTTCGACGATGCTGAATCCGCTGGCATAGGCTTTGACCAGAATTTCCTCGAGCACCTCGAAATTCGTGGCCGTGAGTTCGAGGTTCGCCAACACCTCGCGCCGGTACAGGCGATATCCGCTGGACATGTCGCGCACCGGCATCGAGAGCATCCGCCGCAGCACGACGTTCAGCAGCCAACTCGTCGCGCGGCGCACGAAGCCGGAGTAGGCGACGCCGCCGAGCGCGTAGCGGGACGCGATTACGATGTCAGCGCGGGTTCGGGCCCGCCACATCTTGACGATGAAATCGGGATCGTGCGACTGGTCGGCGTCGAGCGTGAGCAGGTAGTCGCCGCGCGCCTCGGCAAAGCCCGTCTCCATCGCGCCCGCGTATCCGCGCCGGCGTTCCGCGACGACTCTCGCGCCGAGCGCCTCCGCCGTTTCACGAGTGCCGTCGCTGGACCCGCCATCGACCACCACGATCTCGTGCGTAAGGCGCTCGCGGTCGAGCAACGCGATGAGCCTGGGGATCAGTGTCCTCAGGTTTTCGGCCTCGTTGACGACCGGCAAAATTACGGAAACATCCATTCGGGCTAGTTTCCTTTATGCTCGAACGGGAGAAAAGGGAATATGCCGGATTGCCGATGACCGCTATTCGGCGATCCCGGCGGGCTCGCCCGCCATCGTCGCGCGCCGGACGCTCGCGGAGTAATCTCTTGAGGCGGATGGCGACGGGCGTGCGGGAAAAATCAATATCGAAGGTTGTTGCGTTTGCGGCGCTCGCTATTGCGGCGGCGGGTTCCACTCCGTCCTTTGCAAGGGTGATCCACCGCCATCCAACCGCATCGAAGCGCGCCGCGGCTGCAAAAGAAGAGGCGCCCGCGGTTCCGCTGACCGCAATTCACGTGCTCGGCGACAGACCGGCGCCGTTCGCCCTCGACGCAAAGGCCGCCATCATGATCGACGCCGACACGGGCGCGGTGCTGTACGCGTACAACGAGCATCAGAAGATGCAGCCCGCCAGCCTCGCCAAGATCATGACGTTCTACCTGACTCTCGACGCGCTGAAGGCCGGCAAGATCGTTGGGGCCACCGACGTCACGATCAGCGAAAAGGCGTGGCGGCTCTCGATGAACGACACCGTCTCGCGGATGTTTCTCCAAGTGGGACAAAAGGTCGGCGTGAACGACCTCCTGTATGGCTTGATGGTATCGTCGGGCAACGACGCAGCGGTGGCGCTCGCGGAATACCTCGGCGGCAGCACCGACGCGTTCACGCAGATGATGAACGACAAGGCCAAAGAGATCGGGCTCAAGGAGACTCACTTCGACAACCCCGACGGGTTGCCGGCCGAAGGCGAGTTCACGACCGCGGCCGACATGGTGGCGCTTGCGCGCTCGCTCGTGAATCATCATCCGGAATCGGTCAAGTACACCTCGGCCAAAGAATTCGCGTTCGACAAGATCAAGCAACCCAACTTCAACACGCTGCTGTTCTATGACAAGCGCGTCAACGGGATAAAGACCGGCCACGTCGACGAAGCGGGCTATCACCTTGTCGCATCGGCATCATCGAACGGCATGAATCTGCTGTCGGCCGTGATGGGCGCGCCGAGCTCGGAGCGACGCCGCACCGAAACCGAGAAATTAATTGAATGGGCGTTTCGCACTTTTGTCAGCTACCGGCCCGATTTGAAGAAGGCGATACCCGCGGCGATACCGGTGCGCGACGGCGTCGCCGAAACGGTGGCTATAGGGCCCGGCGGCGCTGCGGTGTTCACGCTCGGGCGCGGCGAAGAGAGCAAGGTGACGGTCCAATTCGAGCCCGCGGTAAGGTACCTGGAAGCGCCGGTTCATCCGGCAGACCCGGTCGGCGATCTCACGGTTCTGCTCGACGGCAAGCCGCAAGCGACGATTCCGATCGTAGCCAAAGCGGGCGTGACTCGCGCTGGATTCTTCGGCCGCCTGGGCCAGAAGATCCGCCGCATGCTGTAAGCGCGATCAGATTTGCGCGCTCACCACTTGAGCCCCAGCGCCTCGGTGAGAAACTTCATGAACGGCGCTGCCGACGCGCACGCGCTGGAAAACAAACCCATGAACTCGGCCGAGCAGACTTCCTCGCGCGTGAACTGGGTGTCGCCGATAAAGTCCTTGCGCTTGAGATCCTCGATCAACGGATGGTTGGGGTCGTAGCCTCTGGGCGGGCGCGACAGCATGTCGCCCGCCAAATCGAATCGCGCCCTGAATTTACGATCGTTGACGGCGCTCTTCCATTTCGCGGGGTGCGCGACAATCTCGTCGCGAATTTTTGCGAGTGAATCCGCCTGCGGATGCCAGACTCCAACCGCGGCGAAAGCCTCTGCGGGCGAGAGTGAAAGATAGAACGACGGCGAGTCGAAGTGCTTCCCGTCGCGATGACTTAACGCCGCGGCCATGTTGGTATGATACGGCGTCTTGTCGCGCGAGAAGCGCAGATTGCGATGGATGCGCATCATCGAGCCGCCAGCCGGGCGCGGATCCGCAACGTAGCGCGCGCTGATCTTTCGCAGCCGCGGCGCGAAATCTGCGATGAATGCGAGCATCGGCTCGCACACCGCGCGCTCGTAGCGCGGCTTGTTCTGCGCGAACCAGTCGCGATTGTTGTTGCGGCTCAGTTCCTCGAAAAATTCGAAAAATCGCTGTGTAAAGTAGCGCTTAGCCATCGCTTCCGCTTCACCCCAGGATGAATTCGTTCAGCACTTTGAAGAAGCGATCCGGCTGGTCGCGATGCGCTCCGTGTCCCGCGTTCTCGAACACTTCGAGCCTTGCCACACCCGGAGCCATCGCCGCGGCGATGTCCTTCGAGTCGGCAACCGGCAGGATCGGATCGAGTTCGCCCGCGGCAATCAGCGTCGGGCATTTTATCCGTCCAAGCTCGGGCAGAAAGTTGAAGGTGTGCGACTCGTGCTTGAAAAAACCGCCCATCAACTCGAGATTCATCACCGAGCGCAGGATGGACTCGGGCCCCGACGGAGTCCGGTTGTACAGGGGAAGACACTTTTTCTGATAGTCGGGCATCGTTTCCGGCCCGGGATTCTCGAAAAATCGCCGCGCCGCTTCGCGCACCTCCGCGCCGCCCAGCCGCTCGAACATATCAAGCGACCGATCTTGCCGGCTTACCGCCGCCGTGCTGCTCAGCACCAGCTTGCCAGGATGCTCGGGATGGCGCGTAGCGTATGACATCGCAACCATGCCGCCGAACGATACGCCCATCACGATCGGCTGCTCGATCTCCAGCGTCTCGCAAAACGCCCGCACGTCGTCGCCCCACTGCGGGAGATTCCATTTCGCGGGATCGCCGCGATCGCTGCGGCCGTTGCCGCGATGGTCGAGATAGACGACCTGCGCGACCTCCGCCATCCGTGAGAAGTCGGGTTTGAAGCTCGAATGATCGAAGCCGGGCCCGCCATGGAGCAAGACGACCGTCGGCACCTCGCGCATCTTCGCGCCGTCGGGTCGCAGCTTCGCGCCTTCAACGTCGAAGAACAGGCGAACATCGCCGACTTTTACCCGCATCGGCGGATTACTAACGCGAACGCCCGCGCTGTGCAAACACGCTATCGCTCGATGCGCAGATGGAAGATGCCGTCGCGCGCCGTGGATTCGAGCACCGCGTAACCCTCCGCCTCTGCCGCACTGGGAATGTCGCGAGCGCCGCGCGGATCGTCGAGCGTCAGTTCGAGCACCTCGCCGCGCGCCATCTGCTCCAGCCGCACCTTCGCGCGCGCCCAGTTGAGCGGACACTTGACGCCTCGCAGGTCGAGGCGAACCGCAACAGCTTTGCCGCGCACTTCCATGCCTCCATGATTCTTACCACACCCGGCGCGCTCGTGAATCCGCCGCGCGGAATCGCTAAACTCGATCGATGTTCCTGGAAAGTTCCGAGCTCTACGACGCCATCTACCACTTCAAGAACTACGCACGCGAGTGCGAGATTTTGCGCGCCGTGATCGCCGTAGCCGCGCCGGGAGCGCGCACGATTCTCGACGTCGCGTGCGGCACCGGCGAGCACGATAAATTTCTGAAGGAGCACTACGCGGTTGACGGCATCGATCTCAACGAAAACTATCTGCGCGCCGCGCGCGTGAAGAATCCCGCCGGCCGTTACACTCGCGCCGACATGATCGACTTCGATTTGGCGACGACTTACGACGCGGTGACGTGCCTGTTCAGCGCGATCGGTTACGTTCGCACCGTCGACCGCATGAATCGCGCGATCGCATGCATGGCGCGTCACGTGAAACCGGGAGGCGTGCTGATCGTCGAGCCCTGGCTCACTCCGGATGATTGGAAACCCGGCGCGAGCTTCATTCATGCCGGCGAAATCGGCGCCGACAAGGTCTGCCGCATGAGTCACAGCGGCCAGGAGGGCAATCTATCCGTACTGCTCCTGCACTATCTCAGGGGCCGGCCCGATGGCATCGAGCATTACAGCGAGCGGCTCGAGCTCGGATTGTTCACGCGCGACGAGATGACCCGCGCGTTCGAGTCCGCGAACATGGATGTACGCTGCGACGCCGAAGGCTTGATGGGCCGCGGCCTTTACCTCGCGCACCCGCGCACCCAGTGAACAGTGATCGGCGTCAGCTCGCGAATTTCTCGGTCGCGCGTTTGAGAATCGTGCGCACCGCGTTGGGGCTCTGCGCCCCCACCAGCGGAAATTCGCCGAAGAAAAACGTCGGCACGCCGCTGACGCCGCGCTGATGCGCCGCCAGCGAATTATTCTTCAGCCTCATCTCGTACTTGGGCGATTTTATCGCGTCCGCCACCTCGCCGGAGTCCAGTCCCGCTTCTGCCGCCAGCCGCGCGACGGTCTCCGCGTCGCCGATGTTCACGCCTTCATTGAAATACGCCCGGTAGATTCGCTCTTCGAGCGCTTCGTCGCGGCCCGACTCGCGCGCAAACTCCGTCGCCGCCAGCGCGGCGCGCGAGTTGGTCAGCACTGTCGGCGGCTTCATCGAAAATCCCACCGCCTCGGCCATCGCGCTAATCCGCTTCCAGAGCGCGACTCGCGACGTGGGGGCAACCGTCTCGAGCGCCTTGTCAATCGGAATTCCTTCGGCCGGCCATTCGGGGTGAATCTGAAAGCCGCGCCACTCGAGATCGAAGTCGAATTCCGGCTTCAGCCTTCGCATCGTTTCGAAGCCGACGTAGCAGAACGGACAGATGTAGTCCGAGAACATCACGATCTTCAGCGCCATTGCACCACTCCCATTGCGCACAATATAGGACCTGCCCTCAAGCGCCGTCAAAAGCGCGGCTCGCCTGCCGTTGGTATCGGCCATTTTCCGCAAAGTCGCAGCTATGTTATTGAGCTAGCGGAGCCGCGCTCGATATTGAGGTGACCCAATGATTCTCGATTCTCTGAAGCTCGACGGCAAAGTCGCCATCATCACCGGCGCCGGCCGCGGTCTGGGCCGCGCGATGGCGCTGAAGTTGGCGGATGCGGGCGCCGATATCGTGGCCGCGGCGCGCACCCAGTCGCAGCTCGATGAAACCGCCGAAGCCGTCAGAAAGACCGGCCGCAAATGCCTGATCGTGCCGACCGACGTGACCGTCTCCGCGCAGGTCAACGCGCTCGCGGCCGCCACCGTCAAGCAGCTCGGCAAAATCGACATCCTGATTAATAACGCCGGCGGCGGCGACGACAGCCGCGTGGTGCAGCTCCCGGAAATTACCGACGACGAATGGCGCCGCGGTATCGACACCAACCTGAGCAGCCAGTTCTACGGATGCCGCGCGGTAATCCCGCAGATGGTCAAGCAGAAGCGCGGCAAGATTATCAACATCGCGTCGGGCTACGGGCTTCGCGGCGGCAAGCGCAACTTCATGTACGCCTGCGCCAAGGGCGGCACGATCCAGTTGACGCGCTCGATGGCGCTGACTTACGCGCAGTTCAACATCCAGACCAACTGCATCGTGCCCGGCGTCTTCCCGCACGACGAACAGACGATGGAGTTTTTCAAGGGCGGCAAGTTTATTCCCATCGGCCGCGTCGGCCAGGACAGCGAACTCGGTCCGCTCGCCGTGTTCCTCGCCTCGGATGCGTCCAACCATATCAACGGCGAACTGATCGCGATCGACGGCGGCGGACTGGCCGGCGGTATCGCGCCGACAGGAGTGTCGCCGGAGAGTTCGAACCAGATGGCAGTGGAAAAGTGAAAAAGTGAAAAACGAAAAACCGCGGAGCAAAAAAAATGGCTTCCTCCAACGCGTCGAATGACTTCTCGCTCCAAGGCAAAGGCGCGCTGGTCGTCGGCGCCGAGCATTCCGTCGGCGGCGCCGCTGCCGTCACTCTAGCCGAGGCCGGCGCCAGGGTCGTGCTCGCCTCGCAGGAGCCCGGCACCGACAAGCGGCTCAAGGAAGTCGCCAAGCTGGTGAATGCGGCCGGGACCAAGCCCGTGATTCGCGTACAGGACGCGGCGATGCGCGCCGACCTGTCCGCCACCGCCGACCTCGCCGCGAAGGAGCTCGGCGGATTGCACATCCTCGTCAACGCGCTCGACACGCCGGCCTACGGACCCGCCGAAGCCGACGACGACACCGCCTTCGACAAAATCATGGAGAACAATCTAAAAACCGTCTGGATGTCGTGCCAGGAAGGCGGGCGCGTGATGCTCCGACAGGGCGGCGGCGTCATCGTCAACATCACTTCGCTGCTCGCCGAACGCGGCGTCCCCAACGCTGCACTGTACTGCGCGGCGAAGGCGGCAGTTCTGAACCTGACGCGCGCGCTCGCGCTCGAATGGGCCCGCAAGGGTATCCGCGTCAACGCGATCGAGGCTGGATGGCTCGACGATGAATCGAGTCCGGCCAACAAGGGCGACGAATTCAGCAAGACTATGCTCAAGTACCTGCCCTACCATCGTCTCGTGAAGCCCGAGGAACTCGGCGGCGCCCTGCTCTACCTGGTGTCGCCTGCGGCCGGCTTCGTGACGGGAGAATCGATCGCCGTGGACGGCGGCCTGCGCGCGCACGTGTGAGATTCGCGACCGCCGCGCTCTATCGCTCGGCGACTGTGAACGTGTAATCGCCGCCGTCGTAGGCGAACGATCGAGTCACGGTCGTATAGCGCCATCGCCTTGCATCTGTTCGCCGCCCACGGTCAGAACGATCGCGCATTCCTCGACCGCCTCGATCGAATGCTCGATTGCGCGATCCAGCGCGAGCAGCATCCCCGGGGTCACAAGCTGCGTTTTGCCGTTCGCGATGAAATTGATTCGGCCTTCGATCACCTGCACCGTCAAAGGCGCCCGCGTGTGATGCTCCTGCAGCTTCGCGCCCTTTTTCAGCATCATCAGCGCCACGTTGATTCCGTCGCCCTTGACCAGCGAGCTGCCGTGGCGGTCGCCGCTGGCCCACGCAGGCTCGCTCTTGAGGCGCGCAATTTCGGCACGGATATCGACGGCGACGAATCCGCCCTGCGCTAAAAAATTCTCGTGATCAGGATGCCTTGCGTGATGCCTTGCCTGATCGGCCTGCCTTGCGCGATCGGAATCTTTAATTTGTTGCGCCATTTGAGGACCTCCGCGACTAGCGTTCAAACCAACCCACTACCGACTATTGTTTCCTCACGCGCATACCGGCGCAATCACGCCCGCGTGCAAGACCGGCGGCCGCCCACGCCCTAGCACGCTTTAGTGAGTATTCGACCGCTGTTGACCATATCTGCGCACTGCCCACCATTGTGGCTCCTTTCAGTTCTCTACGGAACAAAATCTTTGTAGTTAGGAGCAAGTTTCCTTCCCTTCGCCGGCGGCACTGTTGTACGTCGTTATTGAAAGGCGGGTTAAACGCAATCAAATCGTCGTTAAGTTTCGGCTGCACTCCACTGTGAGTTATCAGCCCGGGGCAACAGGCACATGCGAAAATACAAAATCGACAAGACGTGGCTCTTGGCGTTACTGGTAGCTTTTATGTTTCTGGTGGGGGGATGCGACGAGAGCAGCCACGCCCAGGCAGCCATTAGGCATCGCACGACGACGGCTACGGCCACCGCAACTGCGACGCCGACCGCAACGCTGACCGCAACCAGCACTGCAACGGCGACCGCGACGGCAACTCCCACTGCGACGTCGACGCCGATTCCCGTAGTGGTTTCGAGCAACCCACCGTCCACAGGCTGTGGAGGCCAGGGGGTGCCGCTTAATTGGAAGATCACGGTGACTTTCAATCAGCCGATGATTTCTTCGACCATCAACCCCTCAACATTTACCGTGGAAAATATGACCACTCTCGTTTCCATAACGGGAACGGTGAGCTACGACGCGACAAACTATATCGGGATCTTTACGCCCACGAGCTTACTCCTGCCTAGCACCACGTATAAGGTAACGATTAAGAGCGGTCTCAGCGGGGTCGAGAGCGTCGCCGGAGGTTTTCTGGCAAGTGATTTTGTATTTGAGTTCAAAACCGGCGCGGGCTCGAACACGACCAAGCCAACTGTCATCTCCACAAATCCGGCTGCTGGTCCTCCCCCCACCACCGGCGTGGCTACCAACCAGAAAATCACCGCAACCTTCAGCCAACAGATGGACTCTACAACCATCACTGGATTGACTTTTACGCTCACGGGGCCTGGCCTAACCCCGGTTGCCGGCACGGTGACCTATTCCACGATTGGCACAACCGCGACGTTTACACCGAGCAGCGATCTGGCGGCCAGCACGTTGTTTACTGCGACGATTACAACCGAAGTCAGGGATCTCGCAGAAAATTCGCTCGCGGCCGACTTCACCTGGACCTTCACCACAGGTTTGGGGCCCGACGGCAGTGCACCCACAATAACTCTCACGACGCCTGCCAGCGGAGCCTCGTCTGTGTCCACTAATGCATCTATCAACGCAACGTTCAGTAAGGCGATGGACCCTGCAACGCTCAGCCCGGTAACTTTTACGCTGTATGATAACACCGCCTCGACTCCTATAGACGGAAAAATCACTTATGATGCGACAAATTGGATGGTGACGTTTACTCCCACCGGCCCTGCCAGCCCCCCTCTCACAGCCACTGATTCATTTACTGCCACGATCACGACCGGGGCGAAGGATCTGGAGGGCAATTCACTGGCATCGGGCTCTAAACCGAACCCATGGAGCTTTACCACCGGTTCATCGGCGAGTCTTTCGCCGATAGATCTTGGAGCGGCCACCGGCTTCGAGATTTTCGCTGAAGCCGCGATCACTAACACCGGCACGAACGTGATCAACGGGGATATGGGTTTGACGCCAGACAATTACAGTTCGATAACTGGATTCCCGCCTGGAATAGTAAACGGGAACATTTATGTTGACGGTGATCCGGAAGCAGTCGCGGCGTTAGCCTCCTTGAACGCCGCGTACCTCGACGCCAGCCCCGCCTCGCTGCCGGGGGCAACGATTATCGCCGAAAACCTAGGCACACCGCCGCTTACTGTGCCCCCCGGCCTCTATACATCCGCCGCGACCACATTTGATATATCGGGAGGGAATCTCACTCTCGACGCCCAGGGTGACCAGAATGCTGTCTGGATCTTCCAGATGCCCTCGACCGCGACCGGCCTCACCCTGACCACCCCTTCCTGCGACGTTAAGCTGGTCAACGGCGCCCAGGCTGCCAACGTCTTTTGGTGGACTCCCGGTTCAGTGACGATCGGAGGGAGCTGTGAGATGGTAGGAAATATACTGGCCGGCACGTCTATCTCGTTTGCTTCGACCGGCGCAACGCTGGACGGCAGAGCGCTGGCAGGGGCGGGAGGCCCCAATGAGTTGACTGGCGCAGTCACAATAGCGGGCACACTAGGGGGCGCCATTGGCATACCCCGTGGCTGTAACCAATAAATGTTCGCCATGAAACAGGCGACAAGGGCTGAACTGCGGCCGGCAAGCCGGGCGCTCCGGTGGCGCCATGAAAAACCTGGCCTGGTTGGTTGGCTGCCGTTGCTCGGATTAGGCGGGGATTCCCGGAGGAGACAAGGATCGATCATGCTGAAAAAGTCAGGGACATATCTAATTGGGATCGTGATTTTGTCGATGGTGGCAGGCTGCTCGATGACGCCTGAGCAGCAGGAATACACCGCAGCAGGCGCCGCCGGCGGCGCGCTGGTCGGGGGTGCGATTGGATGCGGAACCGCGGCTATGATAGACGACGATGACCCCACCAGCTACGTGATCGGATGTCTTATCGGCGTCCCGACCGGTGCTCTACTCGGTGGTGTCATCGGCTATTGGATGGCCCCGAGTCCGCCACCGCCGCCACCACCTCCTCCACCACCGCCGCCTCTGCCGCCTCCGCCACCTCCGCCACCACCTCCAGTCAGGGAGAAGATCGTTCTGCGCGGAGTGCACTTCGACTTCAACAAGTCCAACATCCGTCCGGGTGATGCGGCGGTATTGGACGAAGCGGCAGCCAGGCTGAAGGCGCACCCTGACCTGACGGTAAACGTCAACGGGTACTGCGACGCAATCGGTGGCGAAGAGTACAACCTGAAGCTTTCGGATCGGCGCTCGAACGCGGTGGTCAACTACCTCGCCGAGCAGGGCGTACCGCAGAGCAGGTTGGTAGCGCATGGCTACGGCAAGACCGACTTCGTGGCCACCAACGATACGGCGGAAGGGCGGGCCGAGAATCGGCGGGTCGAACTGGTGCCCAACCAGTAAATCCCCGGCCCTAAATGGTCTGATAACAGCGGCCGCAGTCCCCAATCGGGACTGCGGCCGTTTCGTTGGGTGCAATCACTTCGCGCCGGGGAAGCTCAGCGTGAAGCCGCCATCGACGATGATGGTCTGCGCGGTCAGATAGCTCGCCGCGGGCAGGCATATCAGGCACGCGACGGCGGCAATCTCGTCGAGCGTTGGCGGGCGCTTCAGCGCGGAGCGTTCGGCGCATCGGCGCTGAAAATCTTCGTATGAGTAGCCCAGGTAGTTCGCGTAGAGGCGCGCCGAGTCGGTGTCGATGTAACCGACGTTGAGGCCGTTGACCGTGACGCCGCGCGGGCCGAGCTCGAACGCGAAGTCGCGCACCATGCTCTCGAGCGCGGCCTTCGCGGCGCCAAGCACGCCGTGGCCGGGCAGATTGCGAATCGAATCCATTCCCGAAATCATCAGCACGCGCCCGCCCTCGCCCATCACGCGGCTCGCTTCCTGGACCGCGGCGACGAATCCGTTGACGCTCAGCGCAAAGGTGCGGGCGAGATTGTGCGGCTTGGTTTCGAGCAGCGGCTTGAATGCGGTCGCGGCCGCATTCGCGACCAGGATGTCGAGCCCGCCCAGCTCGGAGGCGGTGCGCGTCACCATCGCGCGCACTTGCGACTCGTCCTCGAGGTCGGCCTTGACGAGCATCGAGCGCGGCGCGACCGCACGGACCTCGTCGAGCGTTTGCGCGGCGCTCGCTTCGTCGCGGCGGTAGTTCATCGCGACGGTCGCGCCCAGCCGCGCCAGCCCGAGCGAGATGGCGCGGCCAAGTCCGCGCGTGCCACCCGTCACGATCGCTATCTTGCCATCGAGGTCGTGGTCGTGCATCAGCCCTATGAGATCAGATTCGTGTAGAGAACTTGGCGAATGTCTTTGCCGATCGATGCGCCATCTGCTCGGATCACGCGACGGTTGAACCCATCGCGCTCGACGTTCACCGTCAGCTCGGCGTCGGAGGCGTCGGCCGGCGTTGCAAACGCGACCCGTCCGCTTTCCGGCGTCCGCGACTGCGCCATGACGGCGCCGCCACGGCCATACAGCGTGACGCGCGCACCGGCAATCGGCGGATGCTCCCCGTCGGGCAGGTAATCGTTGTCCAGCACGGTGACCGCAATGCTGCGCAGATCGCGTGCGCGCGCGATCTCGACTCGCAGATCGCGCAGATAAATCATCGGCTCGGCAAACACGCCCTGGATTCCCGCCCGCTCCGGCTCGAGCGCCGGGTTCGCCTTGAGCTCGACGCGCTGCGCCGCCATCCCGTGGTCGGAAGTGACGATGAACAGCGTGGATTCGAGCAAGCCGCGCGCGCGAAACAACTCGAGCACCGCGCCGATTCGTTTGTCGGTGCGATGGAGCGCCTCGCGCAGCCCCTCGTGATGGGGGCCGTAGTCGTGGCCGGCGCCATCGGTGATCACGAACTCGTGCGCGACGAACACCGGAGCGCCGCCGTTGCAATGTTCGAAGAGGTTGATCGCTTGCGCCATGCCGCGGATGTCCACGAGCTCTTCGCGAGCCATCGTGGGCATATTGTCGGCCTCCCATCGCGGACTTATTTCGCCGAACATCTCGGCGGTGAGCGCTTTGAGGCGCGCCTTGTCGCCGACGATCCGCCGCTCGAACACGGCGTGATCGGCGCCGCGTCCCTGCGGCTCATGGATCGAAGCCGTGATCGCGCCCGGGCCACGGGCGCGCTTGAAGGCCTCGTAGAGCGTCTCGACGCCGGGATTCAGAAAACGCTCGGTCTCGAAGATGTTGCCCTGAATCGGCACGGTCTCGCGATGTTCGCGCAGGTGGAAAGTGGGATTGACAACGTCGTGATGCCCGCACCATGCGCCGGTCAGAATCGTCGAGTGGCTGGGCCACGTGATGCTCGGGAAATTGACGATCGATCCGTGCGAGAGCATCGCGCCACGCTCGACGAGGCCGGCGAGGTTTGGAATCGCGCCAGGATTGTTATCGAGCTGATGGCGCAGTTCCGAATGCGACAGGCCGTCAAGCAGGAACATGTAAGCATTGGTTGGACGCGCGGCGTTGTCGTCGATAATTTCCTCGAGCGGATTGCCGTCCTGGCGCTTGAGGTAAACCTCGGCGGGTGAGCCCGACGCGTCGAGGCCGGCGATTTTCGGGAATCCCATCAGGCGCGCGATCGTCGGCGCGACATCGACCTGGCGGGCGCCCAGCTTGAAGAGTCCGCGGCGGACGCCCGGACCGCTGAACACCAGCGGCGCGCGGGATTGCACCACGTCGAGCGCGCCATGCTGCCCCGGCTGGATTCCGTAGGCGTAGGCCTTGGGGCTGAGGACCAGATCGGGAGCGCGCGGACTGTCGAAGAGCTGGGCGATTCGCTCATACGCGTAAGGATGGCTGAGCACGTGGGGTTCGAACCAGGCGCGATTTGGATCGTCGGTGCGATTGCCGCTGCGGCCGGCGGCGTCGAGTTCCTCGTCGATCGTGGAAACGATGAACGGATCCTGATTTGCGATCGGGTTCTCGCCGATTTGCTCGACGACTTCGAATGACAGCGCGCCGCGTTCATCGGCGAAGCGTTTGAATCGAATCATCCCGGGCCGCGACCACACTTCGTACGCGTCGGCCCGCCAGGTGATCACGAGATCGACGTGATCGGCCGCCGGGGTCTCGGCGAGCAGCGCGAGGATCGTCGCGTCGCCGGAATCATACTGATGCGGATCGAGTCCCTGGCCACCGCGGCGTTCAGGTCCATGTTCCCGCAGCTGGCCGGGTTTGTGATTCATTTGATGTCGAATCTCCTTGCTGAAAACATTGCGCCGCGCGGCATGACGTGCGCAAGCCGCCTACGGCGCATTACTTAACGTTTCGTTCATATTCGCGATCGGGGCCGGCGAGATTGCGCGTGATCGCACATTCCCGCAATAGTGAAAGCCCAGACCGGGAAAGGCAATCAGTATATGGCGCTCAACGAAGAATCGGGATTCGAGTCGCGGATCGGAAAAGGCACCAAGGCTTCGGGGAAACTCAACTTTCGCGGCCCGGTAAAGATCGAAGGCGAAGCGGAAGGCGAGATCACCGGAGATGAAGTTGTAATCGCAAGTGGCGCGGTGGTGAGCGCGCGGATTTCCGCGGGCAAGGTGACGATCGCGGGCGCGTTCAGCGGCGAAGTGACGGCGCGCGAACGCGTCGAGTTGATGGCGACGGCGCGAGCGCAGTGCACAATCAACACGCCGAGCCTGGTGCTCAATGAGGGCGCGCAATTCGACGGCGACTGCAAGATGCCGACCAAGAAGCTCGCTGCGTGAGCCGCGCTTAGCGGGGAGGCGCGGACGAGACCAGAACGGTTTCGATGCCGCGTGAATCGCGCCGGCGCAGCACTAGTCCCGAGTCGTCAATCTCAATTTCCTCGGAGTCGCCCATCCGCGGTTCGTAGATCCACACGTGCGGATCGTTGCCACGCTGGCGGCACGACTGTTTACCGGTGGCAGCGACGAGTGTATTCGGATCGATTGCCGCCACCCGTCCGGTCCATCCCGTCTGCCCGCGTTCGCGAATGTGGGCGATGGTCAGAGCGCGAAATATGATCAGGTCGGCATCCACTTCGCCGTAGCGCCCGAGCTTGGTGATCAAGTTGTTGCGCCCGCCCATCGCGCCGACGTTGCCGCGCAGAAAACCGTCGGCTGATTCGTAGGTGGCATTGCGAGTGAAGGGGCCGCGGCTGTAGCTCACGACTACGCGCCGGATGAGCCCGGCGCCGTCGAGTTCGGCTTCGACTTCGTACACGTTGGATCCGCTCGCGGGACGCCGGATGCCGTGAATTTTGCCTGCGGCCAGCGTTTCATTTTCGACGGCTATCAACTCGCCGGCGCGGCGGATGTCGTAGCGGAACTCACCGTCGGCGATCAGCATGCTCGAAAGCTAACCGCTCGGGTGGGAGCGAACAAGTTTGCCGCATACGCGGTCAATCAGGCATTGTGGCGGTTCGAAGTCCCTGTTCGTTGGTAGCAGGGGCTCGCACATCCAAGAGGAAAGGGTCGAATGAACTGGCAGGAGTATTACCGATCGCGCACGATTTCGGCCCAGCAAGCGGCCGCCATGGTAAAGCCGGGGATGCGGGTGCATTTCCCGCTCGTGGCGGGAGGCGTAATGCAGCGCGCGTTGGCGGCGCGAGGCAAGGATATCGGCGG
>Ga0208715_1000092_pt1 | contig 32002 bp, 25 predicted proteins | sample NGESurshal092012_3_FD_184473 | JGI IMG/M metagenome (GOLD analysis project Ga0208715, IMG submission 184473) | Arctic peat soil microbial communities from Barrow, Alaska - NGEE Surface sample 210 shallow-092012 (SPAdes) | ecosystem: Environmental > Terrestrial > Soil > Wetlands > Peat ... | reverse complement strand
GGACCACCCCGACCTCAACGGCTCCGATCACGATGACGATCACCGACCCGAACATCATTGCCGGTGACACGATTTACGAACTGACCTCCCATGGTCTCGTGGCGGTGGGCACGGCTTCGGCGAACGGAACGGTCACCATCACGTTCTCGAATGACCCGACGTTCTTGGTCACGCATACGACGCTGGTCGCCCAGTCGGCGCTCAGCGTCACGACACTGTCGGGGAGAGTCGGTACCGCGCTTAGCCTCGTGACGAGCGGTGGTTCGGGCACCGGTGCGGTGAGTTTCACCGTCACCAATGGGACGGCGAGTGGCTGTTCGATCTCGAGCAGTTCGCTCTCAGCCACGAGCGCGGGCACGTGTCTGGTCACGGCTACCAAATCGGCGGATGCTACCTACGGTTCAGTGAACTCCGCGGGGACCACCATAACCTTCGTGGCCCTAGTGGTTCCCGTTGCCCTGCACGCCACCAGGGTAAATGGTTCTGCCGTGGTGGGTAGGACCGTGACGCTGACCATCGTGGGCACTGGTTTCTCTGGATGGCCGACAATCACGAGCAACGAGGCGGGAACAAAGGCCGTCGTCACTCACGACAGTGGCAAGTTGCTCTCCGTCCGGGTAACGGTTAGGGCTGGATCCCGTAAGGGTGAGCACACCTTCACCGTCCGCCTGGCCAATGGCAAGTCGTGCAGGGTCAACTACCTGGTGAAGTAGCCCTAGTCCCCTAAAGGTGGTTGCACTGGCCCCCCTCGTTCGAGGGGGACCAGTACTTTGTGGTTTGGTACCCTTTACTGTCAGAGCAAGCGTTAAGGCACTTGCACACCACATTTCACTCGTTCGTTCGCTGTGATCTATCCAGGTGAGTCGGATCGCTCATAAGTGCCTCCTAGAACGGTTCACATCATGGCCTATGCGGTAAGAAAAGCGAAGGCTACGCGCCCATGTAACGCCCGAGCCAAGAGAAAACCAAATAACGACTGGAAGAAATACCATTTGACCAGTACTTTTACTTCTTACAACGATGAGACGTTCTCAGCTTGGGAAGCTGATGTTCTGCCGCTGGACTACGCCCGCGTGCGATCCAGCGTACCTTGGCGAAAAATTGTCCGGATGCGCACTAGATCGTGTGCGCTGCGGACAACGTGTCCGGTGCAGCGATTCTCACAAAAACCGACGACATCGAAGTCTCTATTGTTCGCGCCAGTTTGCGTCATTTGTAGGCTCCGCGGAAGCCGGGCCGTCGTGCTCGACGGGCGCGGCGTTAATTTTTCTCGGTTTACCGATGCCCGAGGAAAGTATTACCGAGTTGGGGATCTTGAGGATGCCGTCATCAGTGCGCACGGTGACGTAGGTAAGTCCAATGCCCAACACCTTGACGTCGAGCACGCCCACGACGCCTGAGCGAATACGGACGTCTTCACCGACGACGAAGGGACGAGCGAAGAGCAACACAATGGAAGCAAAAATGTTGCCAAGGCTCTGCTGCGCGGCGATGCCGAGAATGACGCCCGCGAGTCCCGCGCCGATGAGCAGCTGTTGGAGTGAGACGCCGAGTACGCCAAGAAGAGCGAATACCAGAACGAGATAGCCAATACCTTCAACGACCAGTCGAAGTGTGGCACCGGCGCCAAGACTCGAACGTCGCGACAACAGACGTCCGAGCGCCGTTGACACGTGGCGCAGGGCAAACGTGCCAGCGACGACGACAACTAACGCGGCGCCCCACGCAATGAGCTGCTTGTTCGTCGGTGAATGAGAGATCTTGCCGTACGCCGTACCGACGACAACGGCAGCGATCGCGATGACACCGGCGACGATCCCCATGAACCACTCGCTTTTCATGCTGCGCTTCATATGAAGTGTGTTTCCTCGTGCCATAGATGAACACTGTATAGAACGACGCCGTCAATCCTCAGAGTCCTTGGGGCCACTTCGTTGTGGGCACGGAGAGACTCTGTTTGGGTTTGCACGATGATCGAGCGGTCATGGGCATTTCGCTCATCCAGGGAGAGCTCATTGAGCTCGGCCCTAAAGTAATCCTTTAGGCCCAACAACGGAAAGATCAATGAAGATCAGCGACGACCAAGTCATTCGCACCGAGAACCTCACGAAGATGTATCCGGGTATGGACCTACCTGCCGTCGATGCGTTGAATCTCCTGGTCCATCAGGGTGAGATCTTCGGACTCCTCGGTCCCAACGGCGCGGGCAAGACGACCACGGCGGGCATTCTCACCACGCGCGTCGTGCCGACGTCGGGCAACGCGTTCGTGGCGGGCATCGACGTTCGAAAACATCCAGCGCTCGTGAAACAGGTGTCGGGAATCGTCTCACAGCAAAACACGCTCGATCGTCAGTTGACGGTGTGGGAGAACCTCTACTTTCACGGCCGGCTCTTCGGCATCAATGCCAAAGAGTCGCGCCGACGTTCTGATGAACTCCTGGAAGATTTCTCTCTCACAAAGTGGGCTAAGGCCTCGGTTTACGCTCTCTCGGGCGGCATGGCCCAGCGACTCATGGTGGCGAGGGCAATTTTTCACCGTCCAGCCGTGCTGTTCATGGACGAGCCGACGGCTGGACTCGACCCCCAGAGTCGCCTCGCTCTCTGGGACATGTTGCAAGGACTCAATGCGTCTGGCCAGACCGTCGTGCTGACGACGCACTACATGGAAGAGGCTGATCAACTCTGCGACCGCGTGGCGATCATGGACCATGGGCGAATTCTCGCGCTCGACACGCCAACCAACTTGAAGAAGAGCACCGGTGCCGACACCATCGTGACCGTCAAGGTAATGAATGATGGTGAGCGACTCGCCAAGGAACTTACGCGGGCACTCCAAGGTGTCATTGGCACGCGCGTCGCGGACAACGTTGTGTCGCTCCACGTCCGAGGCGTCGATCGCTTGGTACCACGAGTCGTGAACGTGGCCGAAGACGCCAAGGTCGAGATCTTGGATCTGGCGGTGGCGGAGCCGAGTCTCGAGACTGTCTTCATTAATTTGACGGGCAAGGAGTTACGCGAGGAATGACGACGACAACCATCAACATCGCGCCGACGCGTTCGGTTCTGAACGCGAGTCGAACCGCGCTGGGCGCGCTTATCTTGCGCGACCTCGTGGTACTGCGAAAGACGTTTCGCGAGTTCGTGCTGCGCACGTTGATCCAACCCTTTTTGCTGTGTTTCGTTTTTCTCTTTGTCTTTCCTAAGATCGGTCAATCGGTCGGCAGTGCCAGCGCGCACGGTGCGTCGAACTTCGCGACGGTGCTGGTGCCTGGGGTCGTTGGGATATCGATCATGTTCCAAGGCGTGCAGTCGATCGCGCTCACGATGGCCCAAGAGTTCGGGTTCACTCGCGAGATCGAAGATCGCGTGCAGGCACCGTGCCCGATCTGGCTCGTGGCGATGTCAAAAGTACTCTCGGGGGCAGTGCAGGGACTGATCGCGGCGCTCATCGTCTTTCCCATCGCCTCGGTAGTGCACGCCGCTGGAGTGACGGCTGACATCTCGCTGCACTGGCTCGTCATTTTGACCATCGTCCCCATTGCTTGCGTGACGATGGCCGGACTGGGTCTGATACTTGGCACTTCGTTTGAACCGCGAAATATCGGTCTGATGTTCGGCTTCGTGATCTTGCCCATCACGTTTCTTGGTGGTACGTACTACCCGTGGACGCACCTCGCCCCGGTCAGGATCGGGGGTTTTCACTGGCTCCAGATACTCGTCCTGATTAACCCTTTGATCTACGTGAACGAAGGAATGCGCGCGGCCTTCACGAACGCACCGCACATGCACCTCTACGTCATCTATCCCGTGATGATCGGCTTTGGGACGTTCTTCTTGACGTTGGGACTGAGAAACTTCCGACGCCGGGTTCTCTCCTAGAGCGCCTTGGCGCCGATGGTCACCTCCCAATTGAAATTGCTGAAACGAGTATCGTGACCACTGATGGTGCTCTCGGATCGGTCCATAAAAGAGGCGCTCGAAAAGGGCCGACTTATTATTGAACCCCTGGGCGATGACTGCGTTCAACCCTCGTCAGTCGATTTGCACGTCGATCAGTACTTTCGAGTTTTTCGCAACCACTCCCAACGCGTGATTGACGTTAGAGAAGCCCAAGAGGACCTCACCGAACTTATTGACGTGGGCAGCGAGACTCCAATGATCTTGCACCCCGGTGAGTTCATGCTTGGATCTACGACCGAGCGGGTCGCACTCCCCGACGACATCGTTGGTCGCTTGGATGGCAAAAGTTCGCTCGGTCGCCTCGGCTTGGTCATTCATTCGACCGCTGGCTTTATCGACGCCGGCTGGGACGGTCACATCACGCTGGAACTCTCCAACGTCGCCAACTTGCCGATCCTCCTCTACCCGGGCATGAAGATCGGACAAATCAGTTTCTTTGAGATGACGACGTCAGCCGATCGGCCCTACGGGACGAAGGGACTGGGTTCAAAGTACCGCGGCCAACGCGGTCCAACCCCGAGTCGTTACTCGGAGAATTTCAAGAAGTAGTCGTAGTCACAACTAGGGCAAGGGGAGCGCGTTGTTAGCTCGCATCATCATTGGACTGGTCATCACGATCGTCGGGTTCGCCGTCGCGGGACGACGTTTCTACTGGTTGTCACGGCTCATCCGTACTGGCCAGAGTGCGCCGCGTCGTTGGCGGGGGTTTCGAAAAGTCGCTGACGTCGAAGTCATCGAGGTCGCCGGTCAGAAGAAGCTTTTGAAGTGGACGGTGCCAGGACTGGCGCACTTCTTTACTATGTGGGGCTTCGCCGTCTTGATGACGACGATCCTCGAAGCGTACGGCGCGCTCTTCAGTCGAAACTTCCACATCCCTTGGATTGGCCAAAGTAATTGGCTCGCCTTTGTCGAGGACTTCTTTGCTACCGCGGTGCTGGTATCACTGGTGGTTTTTTCCATCATTCGACTCAGAAACGCGCCAGCCAGAAAAGAACGCCTAAGCCGCTTCTACGGCAGTCACACGGGAGCTGCGTGGGCGGTGTTGGGGATGATCTCGCTGGTGGTCGTCACCTTGTTGATGTATCGCGCGGCACAGATCGATACCGGTCACTTCCCCTTCGAGAATCTCAAGAACGGGTGGACAGCAATCGCAGGACCGAACGGACTGAGCACCTTCTTCGCGCGCAACGCGTCGTCGTGGGCGTTTGCGTCGAAACTGGTCGCGGGTTGGCTCGCTCCACTCGGTCTTGGCGTGAACAGCGTCCTCGAAGTGGTGTTCCTTCTCGCTAACGTCGCCGTCATCGCGGGCTTTTTGGTGTTCGTCTCGTACTCCAAGCACTTGCACATCTTCTTGGCGCCGATCAACGTCGGGGTCTCGCGTCGACCACGAGCACTCGGCGGTCTCGACAAGACGCCCAACATGGACATGGCGCAGGTGAGTGAGGACACCGTCTTTGGTGCGGGCAAGATCGAAGACTTCACCTGGAAGCAGATGCTGGACCTAGCTACCTGCACCGAATGTGGGCGCTGTCAGAGTGTCTGTCCGGCCTGGACGACGGGCAAACCCCTCAGTCCAAAGTTGCTCATCATGGGACTTCGCGACAACATGTTCGCTTCGGCCGACCGGCTGTTGTCTCGCGAGAGTGACGGCGCCGTCGCGACGCTCGTGCCAACGACCATTGACCCTGACGTGCTTTGGTCGTGCACGACGTGTGGCGCGTGCGTTGAGGAATGTCCCGTCGACATCGAACACGTCGACGCCATCATCGACATGCGTCGCTACGAGGTGCTGATGGAGTCGAGGTTCCCCTCGGAAGCGAGTCTTCTGTTGCGCAACCTGGAGAACCAGGGCGACCCGTGGGGACTCGGGTCGAGTAAGCGCACGGAGTGGCTTGGTGCACTCGACTTTGAGGTTCCAGTATTCGACGGTGCAATCCCCGACGACGTCGAGTACCTCTACTGGGTGGGGTGCGCGGGTGCGCTCGACGAACGCGGACGCAAGCAGATCGAATCGACGGCGCGCATGCTGCACCGCGCCGGGGTGAGCTTTGGCATCTTGGGCCCGCGAGAGTCCTGTACTGGCGACCCAGCACGTCGCATGGGTAATGAGTATCTCTTTCAAGAGATGGCCAAGGCCAATATCGCCACGCTTGACGAGGTGGGTGCCAAGAAGATTGTCGCCAGTTGCCCGCACTGCTTTAACACCATGAAGAACGAGTACCCCGCCCTCGGCGGGAACTACGAGGTCATCCATCACGCGGAACTCCTAAGTCATTTGGTGGCGTCGGGTCGACTGGTTCCGGGTGTCTCCTACCAAGGAACGGTCACGTACCACGACCCGTGTTACTTGGGTCGCCACAACCGGGTGTTCGACGAACCGCGCGACGTGCTCGACTCGATTCCGGGCCTCACGAAAGTTGAGATGGGACGGTGTCGTGAAAAGGGATTCTGTTGTGGGGCCGGGGGCGCACGGATGTGGATGGAGGAGAACATTGGCAAGCGCGTCAATATGGACCGCACCGAAGAAGCGCTCGAAACGGGTGCCGATATCATCTCGACGGCGTGCCCGTTCTGCATGATCATGCTGGACGACGCCGTCAAGGCCAGTGGTCGGGGCGACGACGTCTCGGTCATGGACATCTCCCAGGTCGTAGAGCGCTCACTGTCTTAAATAGTTGGGTAGTCGTTGGTCTAAATAGGCGGCTATGTCGGTGTCTTCAGGTGCGTTATTAATACGCCCGAAACACGTTGCTAACGATTATGAAATTCTTATTTGCCACACTTATTTCAACATCGGAGGTCAATGACGCCCTCTCCTAAGTGAAAAGGAGTGGACGTGCTAACTGCAGCGAGCCTCATCCCGTATCCCCATTGGTTGAATCCGGCGGACAATACATGGCAACTCGTATCGGCGACACTCGTAGGTTTGATGAGTCTTCCGGGACTCGCCGTTCTCTACGGTGGTCTCGTACGAAAGAAGTGGATCGTCAACACGATGTTGATGACCTTCGCGGGCTTTTCGCTCACCTTGGTGGTGTGGATGCTCTGGGGTTACAACCTGGCCTTTGGGACGCTCGCGCACTTCGGGCCCACGGGTTCATTCTGGAGTGGTTTCATCGGACACTTCACGCCGCTAGCGACCGCGAGTTCTGAGCAAGGTCAGGCGGTGTCGGGGGCCAATACGCTTATCCCCTTTCACTTTCCCACGGCAACGCTCGCCTACTTCCAGTTCGTTTTCGCCGCGATTACGCCCCTACTCTTCATGGGCGCACTCGTAGGTCGTATCAAGTTCAAGGCCTGGCTGCTCATCGTGCCGCTGTGGATCACGGTTGTCTACTGCGTGAACGCGGCACTTCTCTGGGGCGGCGGCTTCTTCTCCCAGAAGGGCGCCGTTGACTACTCCGGTGGTTACGTCATCCACCTTTCAGCGGGCGTCGCGGCCTTCGTGGGTGCGTGGATCGTTGGTCCACGACGCTGGCAGGATCGAGAGAACGCCTTCCCGAGCAATCTGATGATGGTGGCGGTGGGTGCTGGAATTCTTTGGTTGGGCTGGAACGGGTTCAACGGTGGTGACCCCTTCTACGCCGGCGCTGACGCTGCGTCGGCGGTACTCAACACCAACCTCGCTACGGCGGCGGGACTTCTCACGTGGCTCTTGTGGGACATGTTCGCTTCGAAACAGAAGAAGCCCACGTTCTTGGGTGCCATTAACGGAATGATCTGTGGCCTCGTCGCCATCACCCCCAGCGCCGGTTGGGTGAACGGCACGGGCGCGTTGATCATCGGACTTATATCGTCAACGGTCGTGTGGTTCGCGTGGAACTTCCTCTCGAAGTGTCGGCCCTTCTCGAAGGTCGACGACGCCTTGGGTGTCGTGTACACCCACGGATTCGCGGGACTTACCGGAGGACTGCTGGTTGGCTTCCTGGCCGACCCCAACATGGTCCAGTACGGCATCAAGGGTCCGAACTACAAGGGTCCGGGCAACTTTCACGTGGCCGGCTGGTTCTTTGGTCACTCGTTCCACCAACTCTGGGAACAGTTCCTCGCGGCAATGTGGATCATTGGTTACACCGCGGTGGGCACCGCCTTTGTCTTCTACTTGGTTAAGTTCCTTGTTGGAGGACTACGTGAGTCCGAAGAAGTATTGCGTGAAGGTGACATCGCGATCCACGAGGAGGAAGCGTTCCCCGAGCCCACCTTTGGTGAGCCGGTCTCTACACCCAGTCACACCCACTCGGACAACGTCTAAGGAGAGATCATGAAGCTAGTTACCGCAGTCGTCAAGCCCTTCAAACTTGACGAAGTGAAAGTCGCCGTGAAGGCCGTCGGGGTCACGGGCATCACCGTGACCCAGGCGAGAGGATTCGGCCACACCGGTGGGCACATCGAGATCTACCGGGGCAAAGAGTACGAGTTCGACTTCGTCGACAAGATCAAGCTCGAGATCATCTGCACGGATGAACTCGTCGAAGAGGTCATCGACGCGATCGTTGCCGCGGCTCGTACCGACACCGTTGGTGACGGTATGGCGTGGGTGAGTGACGTGGAACATGTCGTGCGCATCCGCACTAACGAACGAGGACCAGAAGCGTTGTAACTCAACCGGCCTGGCGCGCGACGGCCTCGGCCGCCTTCGCCGCGGCCTCGGCGTCGCCGAGGTAGTCCGCCGCCAGGACGTTGAGTTCCTTATCGAGCGTGATGCGATACGGGATACCGGTTGGGATCTCGAGGCTCATGATCTCGTTTTCACTGATGTTCTGTAGCACCATGCGCAGCGCGCGTAGTGAGTTGCCGTGCGCCACAATGAGTATCGCGCCACCGCGCACGCCCTCGGAGCGAAGGTCCTCTCCGATCACGTCACGAAAGTAGGGCGTGACGCGCGCGACGACGTCCTTTAGACATTCACTTTGTGGAATGAGTTCCTCGGCGACGTCGCGATAGCGCGGGTCGTTGCGGTTGCTGCGCGGATCGTTAAGGGCCAGGGGAGGTGGCGCTGTATCGAACGAACGGCGCCAGAGTGTGACTTGGTCAATGCCGAACTCTTCGGCGGTCTGCTTCTTGTCCTTGCCCGTCAAATCGCCGTAGTGGCGTTCGTTGAGCCGCCAACTACGGCGAACACTCAACCACGACCTTCCAGCCGTGTGAAGGGCAATGTCGGCAGTTCGAATCGCGCGCGTCAGCACCGAGGTGTGCACTATTCGTAGGTCCAGATCAGCTTCTTGGGCTAAGAGCAGGCCCGCCTCCCTTGATTCGATCTCACCTTGCGATGAGAGATCGACGTCCTGCCAGCCCGTAAAGAGGTTCTTATCGTTCCACTCGGAGCGTCCGTGGCGCAGAAGTATCAGATCAGGCACCCTTTGAGCGTAGTCCTGGGCCCAAACGCGCTCCACGGTGACCACCGAGGAAGCCCTCAAAAATGGGAAGAATCATTAGTTATAATAAGTCTTATAATTGTTCTTGACAAGAGGAGACTCAACTCTGTACACTGGAAGAAGTGAAGTCTGGTCGCCCGGAAAGGCCGGCTGTCCAGAGACAGAGTTAAGGAGTTTTCATGGCAAAGGCAGTCGGTATCGACCTCGGTACCACGAACTCGGTGGTGAGCGTATTGGAGGCGGGCGAGCCGGTCGTGATACCTAACGCTGAAGGAAACCGCACTACCCCCTCGGTGGTTGGATTCTCAAAGACTGGTGAAGTCTTGGTGGGCGAAGTCGCCAAGCGTCAAGCGATCACCAACCCCGACCGCACGATCCGCTCGGTGAAGCGTCACATGGGCGAACACTGGAGCGTCGACATCGACGGCACCAAGTACACGGCCCAAGAGATTTCGGCGCGCATTTTGCAAAAGCTCAAGCGCGACGCGGAGGCGTACTTGGGTGACACCGTGACCCAAGCGGTCATTACCGTGCCGGCGTATTTCAACGACGCGCAACGTACTGCGACCAAAGAGGCGGGACAGATTGCTGGACTCGAAGTGCTTCGTATCGTGAACGAGCCGACCGCGGCCGCACTGGCGTACGGACTCGACAAGGGTCCCCAAGAGCAGACCGTGCTCGTCTTTGACCTTGGTGGTGGGACATTTGACGTCTCGGTACTCGAGATCGCCGACGGCGTCTTCGAAGTGAAGTCCACCCACGGCGACACCCACCTCGGTGGCGACGACTGGGACGACGCCGTCATGGCGTGGCTCGTCAAGACCTTCAAGGACACCGAAGGCGTCGACTTATCGCAGGACAAGATGGCGGTGCAACGCTTGAAGGAAGCCGCGGAGAAGGCGAAGATCGAACTCTCCGCCGTACAAGAGACCCAGATCAACCTGCCCTTTATTACCGCGACCGCCGATGGTCCGAAGCACTTGGACCTGAAACTCACTCGCTCGAAGTTCAATGAACTCACGGCTGATCTCGTCGAGCGCTGTCGCAAGCCTTTCGACCAGGCCATCAAGGACGCGGGACTCACGCTGGACAAGATCGATCACGTCATCATGGTCGGTGGTTCGACACGTATACCTGCGGTCCAAGAATTGGTCCTCAAAGTAACCGGCAAAGAGCCCAACAAGAGCGTGAACCCTGACGAAGTCGTCGCCATTGGCGCCGCCGTTCAGGCGGGCGTGTTGAAGGGTGACGTGAAGGACATTCTGCTCCTCGACGTGACGCCCCTGTCGCTCGGTATCGAGACCAAGGGTGGCGTGATGACCAGAATCATTGAGCGCAACACCACGATTCCTACGAAGAAGTCACAGACCTTCACGACGGCCGACGACAATCAGCCCTCGGTCGAAGTGCACGTCTTACAAGGTGAGCGTGAGATGGCGTCCTATAACCAGACACTGGGCAAGTTCCAGCTGGTGGGTATCCCACCGGCGCCGCGAGGCGTGCCCCAGATTGAGGTCACCTTCGACATTGACGCGAACGGTATTGTCCACGTCTCGGCGAAGGACCAAGCGACGGGCGCGACCCAGTCGATGACCATTACCGGCGGTTCGTCGTTGTCCAAGGACGAGATCGACCGAATGGTTCGAGACGCGGAGGCGCACGCCGAAGAGGACCGTACTAGAAGGGCCGAAGCCGAAGTGCGTAACAACGCCGACGGTCTCGTGTACCAAACCGAGAAGTTGTTGAAGGACCAAGCGGAGTCGTTCCAAGGCAACGAGCGCGATGACGTCGAAGGCGTACTCGCTTCACTTAAAGAAGCTATTGCGGGCACCGACATCGAGGCGATCAAGTCAGCGACGGACAAGTTGCTCTCGGCGAGCCAGAGCTTTAGTACGCGCCTCTACGAAGAGGCCGCGAAGTCCAACGCCAATGAGCCAGCGGTACCGGCCGGCGACGATGACGACATCGTCGACGCGGAGATTGTTGACGAAGCGTGAGCGACAACGTCGTAGAGAACGAATCGGTGGCGTCGTCGAGTGACGACGCCACCGAGGCGTTCGATAATCGCAGCGAAAGCGAACGCCAACGCGACGAGTACCTCGACGCGTTACAACGCCTCCAAGCTGACTTCGAGAACTACCGAAAGCGCGTGTCGCGCTCGTCGGACGACGCGGCTATCCGCGCGTCCGGAGAAATTGTCGCCAAGATGCTTCCCGTTTTGGACGCCTTCGATCTAGCCCAGGCGCACTTCGCGCTCACCTCGAGTCCTGAATCAGAAGCGCTCAGCCAAGCCCGAGGACTCATGCTCGACGTGCTCCAACGTGAAGGGTTGGAGCGAGTGGACAGCATTGACGTCCCCTTCGATCCCCAAGTCCACGATGCCGTCGCGCACGTCGAAGGCGACGAAAGCTCCACGGGGCCTCTCGTCGATGAAGTACTTCGTGCTGGATACCTGTGGAAGGGCGCCGTGTTGCGCCCCGCGATGGTCAAGGTCAGGGGATAGTAGGTCGTAATGGCCGAACGCGAGTGGTTCGACAAGGACTACTACAAAGTGCTTGGTCTCACGTCGAGTGCGACTGACAAAGAGATTACACGCGCGTATCGAAAACTCGCTAAGCAGTACCACCCCGATAGCAATCCCGGTTCGGAAGAAAAGTTCAAAGGAATCTCTGGCGCGTACGACGTGCTCGGGGACGACGTCAAGCGCAAAGAGTACGACGAGGTTCGCCGCCTCGGTCCCGCGGCCAGCGGAGTCGGCGGTCAAGGAGCCGGTGGCTTCAACTTTCAAACGGGCGACTTCACCGACTTAGGCGACATCTTCGGTGGCCTCTTTGGCGGATCACGTCGTCAACGCCCTCAGCGCGGCGCCGATCTCGAAACGGCGTTACACCTCAGTTTCCGTGACGCCGTCAAGGGCGTGACGACGACGGTGTCGTTGCCGAGCAACGAGGCTTGCCACACTTGTAAGGGAACCGGCGGCGCGCCGGGCAGTGAGTTTGTTACCTGCGAGCGTTGTCACGGTCGAGGAGTGATCAACGACGATCAAGGACCATTCGCAATGTCGAGTGTCTGTCCCATCTGTCAAGGCCGCGGTGGCCGTTTTGCGTCGCCCTGTCCAACGTGTCATGGCACGGGTCGTGAACCCTCGTCGCGGCGCGTCAACGTGCGTCTTCCAGCTGGCGTCGTCGACTCGCAACGAATTCGCCTAAAGGGAAAGGGCAATCCCGGCTCGCAAGGTGGACCCGCCGGTGATCTCTTTGTTGACGTGCACGTCGCGTCCGACGCCAGGTTTGATCGAAGAGGACGTCACGTCACGACGACGGTGAAGGTCCCACTCACCCAAGCCATCCTCGGCACGACCGTTGAAGTACCGACATTGGACGAGCCCGTCACGCTGAAGATCCCTGCGGGAACCCAACCGGGCACCACCATGCGCGTGAAGGGACGAGGCGTTCCCGCGAGTGGCAAACACGCGTCGGGCGATCTGTTAGTCACCGTCAGTGTCTCGGTGCCAAAGAAGCTCACTAAGCAACAACGCGCACTGGTCGAGCAACTCTCCTCGGCTTTGAGCGAAGAAGCAGCGAATGACTGAACGCCCTCCCCTCCAAGCCGTGTACGTAATCTCGGTCTTCGCCGAAATCGCCGGCGTCCACCCCCAGACGCTTCGCAACTACGAGCGAAGTGGCCTGTTGAACCCCAAACGCACGAGTGGCGGATCACGGCGATTCTCGGATGATGACCTCGTCGCGTTGCGCCGAATTCAAGAACTGACCAACGAAGGCGTGAACTTAGAGGGCGTGAAACGTCTTATGGATCTCGAAGGTCAGATCGCGGCACTACGTAGCGAACTCGGTGTTCTCGCCGACCAAGCGCGCACTGCACTCGAACAGACGCATCGCCAGTATCGACGCGACTTGGTGCCCGTGCAGAACACGCTTGCGATCATCGTCGAACCGCAACCTCGCAAGAGAGGAAGCCGTTCATGACACTCGATCCACAACGCTGGACCGTTAAGACCCGCGAAGCGTTCCAGGGCGCCACGACCCAGGCCGCCTCGGTGGGCAATCCCTACGTCACGCCCGCGCATTTGTTGTTGGCCTTACTCAATCAAGCCGACGGCACCGCGAGGCCGTTGTTGGTCGCGGCCGGGCTCGACCCGGTAGCCATCAGCGCGTCGCTCAACGAGAAGGTAGCGCGCGAACCGCGCGCCGTTGGCGGCACGCAACCCGGTCTCTCACCCGACGCGCGTCGAGCGCTCGAAGAAGCCGACGAGTTGCGCCAAGATCTGGGCGACGAGTACCTCTCGGTGGATCACGTGCTCGTAACTTCGGCGAAAGAACTCGGCACGACACGCGAGGAGTTGCTCAAAGCGCTGCGCGGTATTCGCGGCTCGGCGCGCATCACCTCAGAGAACCCCGAAGAGACCTTTCAGTCGTTGGAGAAGTATGGTCGCGACTTGACGGCCCTCGCGCGCGCGGGCAAGTTGGATCCGGTCATAGGTCGCGACGACGAGATTCGTCGCGTCATCCAGGTCTTGTCACGTCGAACGAAAAATAATCCCGTCTTGATCGGCGAACCCGGCGTGGGCAAGACGGCCATTGTCGAGGGCTTGGCGCTACGCATTATTGAAGGTGACGTTCCCGAGTCACTTCGCGACCGACGTCTCATCGCGCTCGACCTTGGATCAATGGTGGCGGGTGCGAAGTATCGCGGTGAGTTCGAAGAGCGCTTGAAGTCAGTACTGAAGGAGATCCAAGACGCCCATGGCGAGGTCATCACCTTTATTGACGAACTGCACACCATCGTGGGTGCTGGCGCGAGTGAAGGCGCGATGGACGCGAGCAACATGATCAAGCCCTTGCTCGCCAGAGGGGAGTTGCGACTCATTGGCGCCACGACCCTCGACGAGTATCGCCAGTACGTCGAAAAGGACGCGGCTCTCGAGCGACGGTTCCAACAGGTCTACGTTGGCGAACCTTCAGTGCAGGACACGATCGCGATTCTTCGAGGGCTAAAGGAACGCTACGAAGTGCACCACGGCGTTCGCATTCAAGACGCCGCGCTCGTCGCCGCGGCGACGTTGTCGAAGCGCTACGTGGCCAATCGATTCCTCCCCGATAAGGCCATCGACCTGATGGATGAGGCCGCGTCGAAACTGCGCATCGAGATTGACTCGATGCCCACCGAACTCGACGTGGTCATTCGTCGTCTGCGCCAACTCGACATCGAGCGGGTCGCACTAGAGAACGAAACCGACGGGGGCTCGATCGATCGACGCGCCGCGTTGGAAGAGGAGTACGCCGAACTGAAGGAACAGTCCGACGAACTCGCCGCGCGCTGGCAGGCGGAGAAGCACGCGATTCAAAAGATTCAAACGGCCAAGCAAGAGTACGAGGATCGTCGTGGCGAGGCCGATCGCCTCGAGCGCCAAGGCGATCTCAACGGGGCGGCCGCGCTGCGCTACGGCACCATTCCCGAGCTCGAGCGAACGATTGACGCGGCGACCCGCGAACTCGACGAACTACAAGCCAACGGTGCGTTCTTGAAAGAAGAAGTGGACGCCGAGGACATTGCTCAAGTGGTCAGTCGATGGACGGGTGTACCGGTGTCGAAACTGCTCGAGGGTGAGGTCGACAAGTTAGTGCGCATGGAGGAATTGCTGCACACGCGCGTCGTTGGCCAAGACGAGGCCGTCACCGCGGTCGCCAACGCCATTCGGCGATCTCGCGCGGGACTGTCGGACCCTAATCGTCCTATTGGCTCGTTCCTGTTCCTCGGACCCACGGGTGTTGGAAAGACCGAACTGGCACGGGCGCTCGCCGAGTATCTCTTCGACGACGACAAAGCCATGGTTCGACTCGACATGAGTGAGTACATGGAGAAGTTTGCCGTCAGTCGACTTATTGGAGCGCCGCCGGGGTACGTGGGCTACGAAGAGGGTGGTCAGCTTACCGAAGCGATACGTCGCCGTCCGTACGCGGTCGTGCTGTTGGACGAGATCGAAAAGGCCCATCCTGACGTCTACAACCTCTTATTGCAGGTACTCGACGACGGGCGACTCACCGACGGTCAGGGACGTACCGTCGACTTCACGAACGCGATCTTCATCATGACGAGCAACCTTGTGGGTAATCCCGAAGAGTTCTTTCGCCCAGAGTTCATCAATCGAGTTGATGACATCATCCGCTTTCGCTCGCTCGACGAGAGCGATCTCGCGATCATCGTGGGTATACAGCTTGGTCGACTACGCGGTCGCCTCGCCGAGCGCCGACTCGTGCTCGACGTCACGCCCGAAGCGTCGAGTTTCCTCGCTAAAGAGGGGTACGACCCGGTCTACGGCGCGCGTCCGTTGAAGCGTGTGATACAAAGACGACTCGAGGATCCGCTCGCGCTCGCAGTTCTTAAAGGCGACTTCAAAGACGGCGACACAATCACCGTCGACGTCGTCGGCGAGGCCATCACCTTTCGTTAGGCGACGGAACGACATTTTCCCTACGGTAGGCTTTACGTGCAACGAGGCCGTCTCGGAGGAATCAAGTGCCCGCAACTGTGGTAGTCGGAACCCAGTGGGGGGACGAAGGCAAAGGTCGCACTGTCGACCTCTTAGCTCGCGACATGGATATGGTCGTGCGCTACCAAGGTGGTCACAACGCCGGACACCGCATTGTCGTCAACGGTGAAGCCTTTGCGCTCCAACTCGTGCCCTCGGGCGTGCTCTATCCCCACATCACGCCGGTGATTGGCAACGGCGTCGTCGTCGATCCCGCGGTACTGCTCGCCGAATACGACGCGCTCAGCGCGAGAGGGGTCGACCCGTCGCGACTCGTCGTGTCAGGCAACGCGCACCTCATCATGCCCTACCACCAGGAACTTGATCGTCTGACCGAACGCTTTTTGGGTAAGAATGCGCTCGGTACTACGAAGCGCGGCATCGGTCCCGCCTACGCCGACAAATCGTCGCGTGTCGGGCTACGCGTACAGGACCTCCTTGATTCCAAGATCTTTCGCGAGAAGCTTGCGTTGGTTTTGCACGAGAAGAATCTGATCCTCACCAAGATCTATAACCGACCGGCACTTAGCGCGAGCGACATTGCATCGAAGTACCTCGACGAGATAGCGCCACGGATCGCGCCCATGATCGGCGACACCGTCGCGATCGTGCACGACGCGCTCGCCAAGGGTCAGAAGATTCTCCTCGAGAGTGCGCAAGCCACGTTTCTCGACCTCGACCACGGCACCTATCCCTTCGTCACGTCGTCGAACCCCATCGCCGGCGGCGCGTGCACCGGATCGGGACTCGGACCACGCGACATCACCGACGTGGTCGGCATCGCCAAGGCCTACGTGACGCGCGTGGGCGCGGGGCCATTTCCCACCGAACTCGATGGCGATCTTGGCGCATTGCTCGTTGAACGAGGTCACGAGTTCGGTACCAACACCGGGCGTCGTCGACGCGTCGGCTGGTTCGACGCCGTAATGGCGCGCCAAGCTGCCCGCCTCAACTCACTGAGTGAGATTGTGTTGACCAAACTCGACGTCCTCGACACGCTCGAGGAGATCAAAGTCTGCGTGGGGTACGAAGCCGGCGGAGTTCGTTACGACCACCCTCCCTACCACCAGTCAGTACTTCACGAAGTCACGCCGATCTACGAGACGTTGCCCGGTTGGAAGAGCGACATCACCTCGGCGACGCTGTACGACCAACTACCTAGTGCCGCGCAGCGTTACGTCAAGTTTTTAGAAGAGACGATCGGCGTGCCTATCTCGGTGGTGAGTGTCGGCCCTGGCCGAGAGCAGTTCGTGCGCCCCTCGTGAGTCGATGCGTCGTCGTTGGCTCCGGGGCCCGCGAGCACGCGTTGGCTTGGGCACTCGCCAAAAGTGCCGAGATTCTCGTGACGCCCGGCAACGCTGGTATGGCGGCGCACGGTCTCAACTGTGTCACCACGTCCGCGCTCGAGCTCGAAGCGGATCTCTTCGTCATTGGTCCGGACCAGCCCGTCGTGGACGGGCTCGCCGATCAGCTTCGCGCCCAAGGCAAGACGGTCTTTGGACCTGGCGCGGATGGTGCGCAACTCGAAGGCTCGAAAGCCTTCATGAAGGACTTCCTCAATGCCGCCGGCGTGCCGTCCGCGGCGTACGGCGTCTTTAGCGAGGAGGAGCCGGCGTTTGCGTTCTTAGCGACGATGAGCGCGCCGTACGTCATCAAGACCGACGGTCTCGCGGCGGGTAAGGGCGTACTCGTCACCAACAACATCGACGAAGCGCGCGCCGACGTGCGAGAGAAGCTGAGCGGCGCGGCCTTTGGCGACGCGGGCACGACAGTAATTATCGAAGAGGGGCTTGACGGTGAGGAGTGTTCGCTCTTCGTTATCTGTGATGGGGTCAGCGTCGTCACGCTCGTTCCCTCCCAGGACTTCAAACGTGTGGGCGACAACGATGAAGGCCCCAACACCGGCGGCATGGGTGCGTACGCGCCAATGGCCATGTCGGCAGAACAGCTCAAGGAGATCTCGCGTCAGGTGATTGCGCCAACGGTGGCCGAACTACTGCGACGCGGCATCGACTATCGCGGGGTTCTCTACGCCGGACTCATGGTGAGTGCGAAGGGCACGAAGTTGCTCGAGTACAACGTTCGCTTCGGCGACCCAGAAGCGCAGGTCCTGGCGCCGCTCTACGGCGAAGACCTCTATGACGTGCTGCTTCGAGCCAGCCAAGGTCGCTTGGAAGGGGCCGCGCTTCAAGCGTCGGGCGCCGCGGTGACGGTCATTCTGGCCTCGGAGGGCTATCCCTCGAGTCCGACCACGGGCGACGTTATTGACGGACTCGGGCCTGATGGTCAACTTCTAGAGCGCGATGAGAACGTCATTATCTTTCACGCCGGCACCAAGCTCGACGACGACGGCAGATTTGTCACTAACGGCGGGCGCGCCCTGGCCGTGACTGGTCTTGGCGACACCGTGGCGCAGGCTCGTCGTCGTGCGTATCACGGCGCGTCTCTCGTAAACTTTAGGGGAAGCGTTCGTCGCAGCGACATTGCGTACAGCGCGACAAGAGGAGAACAGTGATTCCGAGGTACGCACCGAAAGACGTCGCGGCGCTCTTCACCGACGAGCATCGCTTTGACACCATGCTCGAGGTCGAACTGCTCTGCGCGGAAGCGCTCGTCGAGCAAGGTGTCGTGCCGCCCAAGGACGCCAAGGCGCTCCGCGCACGCCGCCCGGTTGTTGACGCAGCGTTCGTTACGGACGTCAACCAGCGCGAAGAGATCACGAACCACGACACCGCGGCATTCGTCGACGTTGTGCAAGACCGCGTGGGCATGCCAGAAGCTGCGTGGATCCACTACGGACTCACCTCGTCTGACGTCGTGGACACGGCGCTCTGTTCCACGTTGAGTGTCGCGATGGACATCGTGATCACAGAGACGATCGCGCTGCGTGACGCGCTGACGCGTCGGGCGGTCGAGAGCGCGGACATTCCCATTGTTGGCAGAACGCACGGCATGCACGCCGAACCTACGACGTTCGGCGCGAAGTTCTCTCTCTTCGCACTCCAAGTACAACGTGATGTTGAGCGCGCTACGCACGCTCGCGCTGGGATTTCCGTGGGCAAGTTGAGCGGGGCTGTTGGTACGTTTTCTAATGTCGACCCCGCGGTGGAGGCGTACGTCTGTGCTCACATGGGTCTCACGCCGGTGCCAGCCACTCAAGTGATCGCGCGCGATCGTCACGCGGAAGTTCTCTACGCGTGCGCCGCCATTGGCACCTCCATCGAGCAGTTCTCTCTCGAGGTTCGCCACCTCGCGCGCAGTGAAGTGGGCGAGGTCGAAGAGCCCTTCGCGCCTGGTCAGAAGGGGTCTTCCGCGATGCCCCACAAGCGTAATCCGGTCGTGGCCGAACGCTTGAGCGGCCTCGCTCGTGTACTGCGCGGGTATCTCCAGGCTGGTCTCGAGGACGTCGCTCTCTGGCACGAACGTGACATCTCGCACTCGAGCGTTGAGCGCGTCATTTTGCCCGACGCGTTGCAACTGACCGTGTACATGTTGCGTAAGGCCACGTGGCTCGCCGACGGCCTGGTGCTGCACCCCGAGCGCGCGCTGCACAACTTGACCGAGGGATCGCTTGGTTTGGTCTTCTCCCAATCAGTGCTCCTCGCTCTCGTCGAATCCGGCATCGCGCGAGACGACGCGTATCGCGTGGTGCAGGCGGCGGCAAGAACCTCAATCGAAGAGCGGCGCAACTTTCGCGACGTGATCGAAAGTGACGACGACGTCAAGTTGAGCAACGAAGCGCTGCAGCGCGCGTTCGATCTCGATCGACTCTTGGTGCACCGTGGCCGTTTCTTGGACGCCCTGACGTGGCGCGCGTGAGCGACCTCGGTCTAAAGCATCTCTATTCGGGCAAGGTTCGCGATCTTTACGAGGTCGACGGTGAGCACCTATTGATGGTCGCCTCGGATCGTATGAGTGCCTACGACGTCGTGATGAACGAGCCAGTTCCTCAAAAGGGTCGCGTGCTCACCGGACTGACCCACTACTGGACTCAAGAGTTCGCGAGCGAGATCCGAAGCGCTCTCGTGTCGTGTGACCCCGAGGTCGTCAATGGATTCGTGGAGGGATTTCGCGACGACGACGCGTTGCACGGGCGCACCATGTTGGTTCGCCGAGCCACGATGCTGCCCCTTGAGTGCATTGTGCGCGCCCGTCTGGCGGGTCAAGCGTTCGATGAGTACGTCGAAAAGGGAACCGTACACGGGATATCGGTGCCTTCGGGGATGCGTCTCACTGACGCCTTCGTGAATCCGATCTTTACGCCATCGACGAAAGCCGCGTCTGGTCACGATCTCAATATCGATCTCACGACGGCGGCGGGCATCGTCGGCGACGCACGTTTGGAAGAGGCGATGTCGCTCTGTCTGGACTTGTTTTCTCGAGCGGCGGCGAAACTCGCTGACGTTGGTCTCGTGCTCGCCGACACGAAGTTCGAATTGGGCGAGATTGAGGGCGAACTCGTGGTCTGTGATGAGGTGCTTACCCCCGACTCGTCACGTATCTGGCCCGCCGATCAAGTGCGCGCGGGCGAGGTGCCACCTTCATTCGACAAACAACCGTTTCGAGATTGGTTGACGAGGGAAGCGTGGGATCGCACGCCACCGCCGCCGCGTGTCCCCGATGAGATTGTCTTTGAAACGTCGTCGCGCTACGTCGCTGCGTACGAGCGCGTGACCGGACAACAACTCAGTGACTGGTACGGTAAGTAGTAGTGGAGTACTTCGTAATCGTGGACGTCACGCTTCGTCAAGGCATCGCTGATCCAGAAGGCGCCACGATCGAGCGAGCCTTACCAGCACTGGGTTTTAGCGGTGTTTCGAACGTTAAAGCCGGTAAGTCGTTTCGCATGACGATTGACGCCGATAGTGCAGACGCAGCGCTCGTAAAGGCAACGTCACTGGCCGAGCGGTTACTCTCCAATCCCGTCATTGAGGACGCGTCGGCGCGTCTGGGTGAGGTGGTGCCGCCGTGAATCGCGTCGGCGTCGTGGTGTTTCCCGGGTCGAACTGTGAGTATGACGCCGCCGCGGCGATTGACGCCCTCGGCGCCAGCGCGAAACTGGTGTGGCACTCAGAGACCGACCTCTCTGACTATGACGGAATAATTTTGCCCGGAGGTTTCGCGCACGGGGACTACCTTCGCCCGGGTGCGTTGGCCAGGTTCTCGCCCGTGATGGAGGCGGTCACTCGCTTCGCCAATGACGGCGGTCCGGTGCTCGGCATCTGCAACGGGTTTCAAGTACTCACCGAAGCAGGCCTGTTGCCCGGCGCGTTGCAAAAAAACATCGGGCTTACTTTTCTCTGTCAGCCAACGACGCTCGTCGTAACGTCAACATCGTCGGTACTTACTTCGAGCGCCACGATTGGCCAAGAGCTCGTCATACCGATCAACCACTTCTCTGGTTCGTACACCTGTGACGACGCGACGTATAAAGCGCTGAGTGACAACGACCAGATCGTTCTTCGCTACAAGGAGAACCCGAACGGTTCGCGCGGTGACATAGCGGGCGTCGCCAACGAGCGAGGAAACGTCGTCGGTCTCATGCCCCATCCCGAGCGTGCGATGTCGACCTTGCTCGGCAGTGCCGACGGTCGCGTGTTGTTGGAGAGTTTCGTCGCTGCCCACGTCGCGGCGTGAAACGACGGATTAACTTAACTACGTCGGCCGGTAGTTTGGTGTGGTGAGTAGCGCCGCCCCGAGCCTCCATCGAGCCCTCGGGTTGAGCGACGATGAGTTCAACGACATCTGTCAAGTCCTTGGTCGAGAGCCGAATCACTTAGAACTGGCCCTTTATGGCGTCATGTGGTCCGAACACTGTTCGTACAAGTCATCACGGTTGCACCTTCGCCGTCTGCCGACGACCGGGCCCCACGTGCTGGTCGGGCCGGGCGAGAACGCGGGCGTGATTGACGCCGGCGACGGCATCGCCGTGGCGATACGCATCGAGAGTCACAATCACCCCTCAGCGATCGAGCCCTACCAAGGTGCCGCGACCGGCGTCGGGGGGATTCTGCGCGACGTCTTCACGATGGGGGCTCGACCACTTGCGGTGATGGACCCGCTCTTCTTTGGTGAACTCACTGACGCTCGTCAACGATGGCTCGTCGAAGGCGTGGTCTCGGGTATCTCGGGGTACGGCAACTCGGTCGGTGTACCGACGGTCGGCGGTGAGATGACCTTTGACAACTGCTACAGCTCGAACCCGCTCGTGAACGTGCTTTGCGTCGGAGCGTTGCCAAAAGAGCGACTGGTGTTGGGCGTCGCCTCTGGCGTTGGAAACTTGGCGGTATTGCTCGGTTCACGAACGGGCCGCGACGGTATCGGCGGTGTGTCGGTGCTCGCGTCGGCGGGATTCTCTGGCGAGGACGGCGCCGCGTCAATTGACGACGCGAAGCGCCCGAGTGTGCAGGTGGGTGATCCCTACGAGGAAAAGCGACTCATCGAGGCGTGCCTCGAACTACTGGACCGCGGGTACGTCGTGGGCATCCAAGACCTCGGGGGCGCTGGGCTCGTGTGCGCGACGAGTGAAACGGCGGCGCGTGGCGGCGTGGGCATGGACGTCGACGTGACGGCGGTGCCACTCCGCGAACCGATGATGGCGCCCTACGAGATCATGACCTCCGAAAGTCAAGAGCGCATGCTCGCCATCATCACTCCCGAAAACCTTGACGCCGTGCAAGCGCTCTGTGCGAAGTGGGAAGTGCGCGCGAGCGTCGTCGGCCGAGTGGTCGAGCCAACGATCAACGACGACGGAGAAGCGATTGGCATGCTTCGAATTCGAGACGGGTTCGACGGCGAGGTGTTGGCAGAAGTTCCGGCTACGTCACTCGCTGATCAGGCACCGCTCTACGACCGTCCACGCGAACGACCAATCACGTTGGACGCCACGCTCGCGGACGATCCCACGTTGGATGAACCCGTAGGTTCGCCCAACGACGATCTGCTTGATCTCCTTATGGACCCGGCGTGGGTCTATCGACAGTACGACTCACAGCTCTTCTTGAACACCGTGGTCGGTCCCGGACGCGACGCCGCGTTACTGCGACTGGCCGGTCCCGGTTTACCCCCTTCGACGAGGGGAATCGGACTCTCGACGGACTCGAATCCCCGTTGGTGTGCCCTTGATCCAAGAGTGGGCACAGCGCTCACGGTGGCCGAAGGCATTGCGAATCTCGCCTGCGTCGGGGTAACGCCCAAGGCCGTCGTGAACTGTCTTAACTTCGGAAATCCAGAGCACCCTGCAGTGATGTGGCAACTCTCTGAGTCGATCGACGGGATGAGCGAGGCGTGTCTTGCCTTTGGACTGCCCGTAATTGGTGGCAACGTGTCGCTCTACAACGAGAGTGGTGGCAGCGACATCGATCCAACGCCCGTGATTGGACTGCTCGGCGTCATCGACAGTCTCGTCGCGCCACCACCGGGATGGGCGTGGCGCGAAGGCGACGAACTCGTGCTAGTTGGAGCACGCCACGCGAAGGGTGATCAGCGTTTTCCTCTCGGTGGCTCGAAATGGGCCTCAACACGAGGTCGGCGTGGTGGCCGGGTGCCCGGCTTCGACGCTGCGACGTTGAAGTCGACCATGAACTTCGTGTGCGGTGAGGTTGCCGCGATTTGTGCGGGAAAATCGAGCGACGTGACCGCCGTGCACGACGTGAGTGGCGGCGGCATCGCCGCGGCGCTCGCCGAGATGGCAGCGGAAACCCGCGTCGGCGCGACGGTTATCGAACTCGAGAGTCACGGTGAACTCTTCGCGGAGTTCCCCGGTCGCTTCATTGTCGCCACGAACGATCTTGTGGTATTCCAATCCCGCGCAAAAGCGAAAGGCGTCTCGACGGTGCGACTCGGTGTCTGTGAAGGCGAGCGTCTGAGGGTCGGATCGATGATCGACGTCTCGGTGGACCAGATTGCAACGAGACGACGCGACGCGTTACACGACGCGCTTGGTGCGTTGAACTAGCGATAAGCCTTTAGCTCGTCGAGTATCTCATCGGGCACTCGTAGGTCGCCCGAACGCCCCACGCCGAGCGACACGTCTTCCTTGTAGTGACCGTGATAGTCAGATCCGCCGGTCGGGGTCATACCGGCGTCACGGGTCAACTTCACCATGAGCGACCTTGTCGCTGAACTCGTGCCGCCGTAGTACGCCTCGATGCCGTGGAATCCCCGTTCACGAAGTGACGCCATGACCTTGGGCATTGTGGTTTCGATGGCGCTGTTGGAAACGTCGACGAGGTAGTTCACCAAGGGGTGGGCAATAGAGAACACGGTGCCAGATCCTTCGGCGGCCCCGACGAACTGCTCGATCGGCATGCTGGTCTTTGGGATGTAGGCGTGGCCAGTGCTGCCCAACCAGTCGATGAAGATCTGATTCCAACTGGCGTCGGTTCGTTCCCCGACGATCTCGGGGTGGAGTTCGAACATCGCTCGTGCGAAGTGGGGACGCCCGATCGAGTGGACGTTGCCAGAGATGTTGGTCAGGTACTCGAGGGTGAGATCGTCAAATCCCTTTGTCTGCAGCAAGCTCACTAATTCGAGATTTCGCACGTCGCGGTCGTGGCGAAGTGAGGCGAGTTGTCGCTGCAGAGGATGGTCGAGGTCAAGGGGTAAAAAGTAGGCCAACACGTGCACGTTGCGAGGGACCAGTTGGCCATCGCGCTTCATCGGGAACTCGTTATCGCGCAGCGATACTTCAACGCCGGGCACGAGTTCGACGCCAAAGTGAGCACAGGCGTTTCGCATGTCCTCGTGACTGGCTGTCGTGTCGTGGTCGGTCAAAGAGATCGCCGTCAGAGCGCGCTGGCTCGCCTTCTCGGCGAGTTCGAAGGGTGTGTCCGAGCCGTCAGAGAACGTTGAGTGCGTATGCAGATCAATCATCTTTGTAGCGTAGTTAGCGTGAAGCACTCGACCGGAGGACTGTGCGAGACTGGGGCCGTGCCCGTTGCCCTTTCGACCTTTAACGTGGAAGGCGCATGAAAGAAGCCTGCGGCGTAGTTGGCATAGTGGCCCCCGGACGCGAGGTCTCTCCGCTCTGTTACGACGCCCTGTACGCCTTGCAACACCGTGGCCAAGAGTCGGCTGGCATGGCCACCTTCCAGGATCAACAGATTACCGTCGTAAAGGACAACGGACTCGTCAGTCACGTCTTTGCCGAGACGACGTTGCGCGCGCTCGGTGGTTCGCTCGTCATTGGCCACACGCGCTATTCAACGTCGGGTTCAGCGAACTGGACAGCCGCGCAACCGGTGTACCGCTCTGCGGGCGCGTCGGGATTCGCGCTCGCGCACAATGGAAATCTGACGAATACGACGTCCCTCGCCGAATCGATTGGCATCTTGTTCACGTCGATGCTCTCGGACTCAGACCTCGTCGCAGAGTTATTGGCGCGCGAAGTGGACGAAGGCGCGACGCTGAGTGGCGCGTTGGGGTCGGTACTCGCGCGCGTCGAAGGCGCGTTTTCGATGGTGATCCTCGAAGCCGATCAGGTACACGCCGTGCGTGATCCATTTGGTTTTCGCCCTCTCTGTCTAGGGCGCCTCGGCACGGCTGACGCACCCGAAGGTTGGATCGTCGCCTCTGAGTCACCGGCCCTCGACGTCGTCGGCGCGACGTTCGTGCGAGAGATCGCGCCGGGTGAGATGGTCACGATCACTAGAGACGGCATCACGTCGCGACAACTGCTCGAGCCATCGGGCGAAAAGCAGAAGCTATGTATTTTTGAGTTCGTGTACTTCGCTCGACCCGACGCGTATTTGATGGGACATCAGGTACACACGACACGTCGTCGCATGGGTGAACTCTTAGCCGCGCAATCCAATGTCGAAGCGGACCTGGTGATGGGGGTTCCCGACTCGGGCATACCCGCCGCCGAGGGGTACGCGAAGGCGTCGGGCATCCCCTTTGGCCATGGACTGGTGAAGAATCGCTACATCGGGCGGACCTTCATCTCCCCTGATCAAAAGGAGCGCACGGCGAGTGTTCGGCGCAAATTGAATCCACTACGAGAGAACATCGAAGGTCAGCGCCTCATCGTTGTCGACGACTCCATCGTTCGCGGCACGACGACCAAGGCGTTGGTCGGAATGTTGCGAGACGCCGGAGCGAAAGAGGTGCATCTTCGCATCTCGTCGCCGCCCTTCACGTGGCCCTGCTACTACGGCATCGACACACCAAATCGCGACGAGCTCTTAGCCGCGAATCATTCGATTCAAGAGATGAATGACTTCATTGGATCAGATTCGCTCGAGTTCATCACGCTCGAGAACCTTCGTCTCGCCATCCAACTGAACGGTGAGTGTTGCGACGCGTGCTTAACCGGCGCGTACCCAGCGCCGATTCCCGTCGCCATCGGCGCGGTGGGTAGCCGCTGGTGAGTCGACTGCTCGACGTCGTAGGGACAAGAACCTACGCCGAGGCGGGCGTGTCCATTGAAGCTGGCGACGACGTCGTCGCTCGCATCAAATCCTCTGTCGCGAGCACGCACCGAGCCGAAGTGCTCGGCGGTATCGGCGGCTTTGGTGGACTGTTCGCACTCGATACCTCGAAGTACCAAGAACCGGTACTCGTCGCCTCGGCCGACGGAATTGGCACAAAATTGGAGGTCGCGCGCCGCGTCGGGCGATATGACACCGTGGGCATCGATCTCGTGGCAATGCTGGTTGATGACTTGGTCTGCGTGGGCGCCGAGCCACTCTTCATGCTCGACTACGTGGCAGTTGGATTGGTGAACCCTGAGCAACTTGAAGTGTTGGTGGCGGGTATTGCTGAGGGGTGTCGTCAAGCCAACGTGGCACTGCTGGGTGGCGAAACGGCCGAGCACGGCGGCGTCATGAAGCCCGACGAACTCGACGTCGCAGGATTCGCACTCGGCGTTGTTGAGCGTTCGAAAGTGTTGGGGCCAGAACGCGTTCGTGACGGTGACGTGCTCGTTGGTTTTCACTCACCTGGTCTTAGATCGAATGGGTACTCGCTCGCGCGCGACGTTCTCGTCACGAGTGATCTGGCGTTGTCCGAGCCAGCGTACGACGGCGCGTCGCGCACACTCGGTGATGAGTTGTTGGTGCCCTCTTTCATCTACACGCCGTGCGTACTTGCGCTGCGACATGAACTTGACGCCGGCGTGCACGCCGTTGCGCACGTGACTGGTGGGGGCATCGTGGGCAACGTCAAACGACTACTGCCCGACCCGTTGGACGCGGTCATCGATATGGAGAGTTTCACCACGCCCGAGATCTTCTTTGAGATCCAACGGCGCGGTCCCGTGAGCGCCGAGGAGATGGTGCGGGTCTTTAACTGCGGACTCGGAATGGTCGTAGCTGTTGACCAGAGCGTGGGCGAAGCTGCGGTGACGCTCGCGAGGGCGAACGGACTTGAGGCATCGATCGTGGGCGCGCTTCGACCAGGGTCCGGTGAGGTGGTCTTAACGTGAGTGACGCCAGAGAACGCGTACGTGAGCACTTACTTGAACACTCCATTCGACGTGGTGACTTCACGCTGAAGTCCGGTGTCACGTCAACGTGGTTTATCGACTCGAAGCAGACGATTTGCGCGCCAGAAATTATGGCGGACGTCGCGTCGTTGGTTTTGGACGCAATCCCAAGTGACGCGACGGCGATTGGTGGACTCACCATGGGTGCGGATGGATTGAGTTTCATCACCGCTGGCGTCGCCACCACTCGAGGCAGAGTTCTTCGTGCGTTCAGTGTGCGAAAGGAAGTGAAGGATCACGGCGCTGGTGGTCGTATCGCAGGAACGTTAGAGGCGGGCGACCTCGTCGTCATCACCGAAGACACCGTCACGCGCGGCAAGAGTCCGCTCGAGGCCGCGCGCGTCGTTCGAGAACTCGGCGCCGACGTGGTGTTGATACTCGCGCTCGTCGATCGTGGGGGCACCGCTGCGGCGATGGCGGCCAAAGAAGGGCTACGATTCGAGGCGCTCTTTAGTGCCCCTGATCTGGGATTTCCCTATGAAGGCGCCTAGGGCGCACTGAGGACGTCAAGGACGCGTTGACGCCACGAGTTGAGGGCGGGGTAGTTGTCGGCTGAAGTGTGACCGAAGCGCAGAATGAGCGCGTCGAGTGCGGGCACCACACTGATCATCTGACCTTCGTACCCGCTCGCCCAGTACGTGCCGTAGTCGTCGCCCGTCACCCACCACTGCCACGAGTAGAACGAACCGCTCTCAACGTCAAGACTGCGTGGTGTCTGCGCTGTCGACGCCCACTCGCGTGAGACCAGCTGTTTCCCTTCCCACTCACCGCCGCGCAAGTAGAGAAGTCCGAACTTGGCGAAGTCGAGCGCGCTCGCGTGCACGTAACTCGACGCGACGAAGACGCCACTTGGATCGAACGTCGCTTCCGCGCTTCGCATACCGAGTGGTCCAAAGAGATGTTGTTGGAGGTAGTCGCGATACGCGTCGCCGTAACCAACAACGTCGGCGACGACACGACTGAGTACGTTTGACGTGCCACTCGAATAGTTGAAGAAGGTACCCGGCTCGTGGGCGAGTGGCAGTTGCGCGGTGTAGGCGGCCATGTCCTCCTTGCCCTCACCAAAGAGCATCTCGATGACGTGGCTGGTCTGATCGACCTCATAGACCTCGACGAACGCCAGGCCGTCGCGCATCGCCATTAGGTCGGCAAGTCGGATCTGGTGGCGTGGGTCGTCCGGATCGCTCCACTCTTTGACCGGTGCTCGCTCGTCGGGGTCGAACTTCCCCTCGTCGACCAACGTGCCGATGATCAGGTGCAACATGGATTTTGCCATCGACCAGGACAACAAGGGACTCTCACTCGTGATGGGTTCGGCGGCCCTATCGAAGAACTCCCTCTCACCGGCGTAACGCTCGACGAGCACCCTTCCGCCTTGAATGACGACCACGGCATTCGTCAAAGATAAATCGTCGTTCGTGAACATTTCGTCGACGACGGCGTCAAGGTCGTGTTGATTGGCGTGCACGCCACGAGGCCACCGCGCCGTGGGCCAGTCGACACCCTTGGGTTGCGGGGCGAATGTTGGAGTAATCAGTGGCAGGTGGTGCTCGGTCATAGCTCTCGTGCATTGTTACACGCGCTACGTCCGCGACTCTGCATTCGTGCTTCGTTACGTCAGGATTTTTACGTTCCATCAAGTTCGTTGGAGGTAGGTTCGCCACGACACGCAGCCAAAAACCTTCAAGTTCTATTTGAAGGTTTATAAGAGGCAAGTGGTCTTTCGCAAAACTGCTCTACCACGGAAGTGGTCGAGACCGGCGTCGATCCGGTGACCTCACGCTTTTCAGGCGCGCGCTCTACCAACTGAGCTACTCGACCTCCTCGTCACCCCAAGGGGTGTCGAGCGGACCTGACGGGATTTGAACCCGCGACCTTCGCCTTGACAGGGCGACGTGCACTCCGAGCTGCACCACAGGTCCTCGGTGTCCTCTTGGTCAAGACCACGAGGCGCGAAGCGTCAGTCTATCTGGTGCAACTAGGGCCAATTAGAGGGTGAGTCAGTGGTGAGGTCAAGCCAAGGACGAGTACACAAGTATCTCTCGAGAAGCCCTAAAAATCGTTCTCTTGGTCTTTTGCGGGACTCTGTTGTAGCCCGAAACGAATCAAAACGAACGTCGTGTTTGAGGCAACTAAAAGTGTTGACCGCAGCGTATTTTAGTTTCCGCCGTGCAGAACGAGACAGAAGGGATGACCGACCGGATCGAGAAAAACGCGAAACGATTGGCCGGGTTGGACGGCGGTTTTTGTGGCGCCAGCAGAGATCGCTAACTGCTCAGCGGCGTCGAGATCATCGACGTCAAAGTCGAGATGGAGCTGTTGAGGAGTGATCCCTTCGGGCCACGTCGGAGCGATGTACGCCGTAATTTTTTGGAACGCGATCATGGGCTTCCCATCGTTCAAGAGCTCGATCCACGTGACGTCTTCAGCGGGGAAGTCGCCAAGAGGCTCGACTTCTAAGCCCGTGAGCCTCGCGTAAAAGGCAGCTAATTCGAGAGGATCTGGGCAATCCAGCGCCGCTACTGAAAAGCGAATGTTCGTCATGCGCGCAAACTAGCAAACGATGAATTCGAGACAAGAAGGCGAGGATTTCACTCCTAGCCGACCATGTTGCGAGTGCACCTCGTGCTCACGTCCATCGTGCCGATCTCTTTTTGTGTTCGTGTTGTCGCGATTGCGTGCGACGAGAAACGTGTCCTTCGCTATGTCAATTGAATGTCCAAGAGATCACGTACACGATACGAAGGAGAGGCTGCGTCGACTCTCAATTGAGACGAGCATCGAGCATTCAATGTGTGAGACGTCGTCATGTTTCGTTAATGCGACGCACGGTGTTTCAGCCATTAGCTGAATGCGATCGAATACATCATTGATGTGGTTGTATGACTTTTACAGTTCACGCGCGAACCTATTCGCGAGTGAATGATGACATCCGTGCGTAGCGACAATCATCCAAAAGTCCCGATAATCCTTTAACATCCTGGTGTTTCGAGGCTTCAAACGAAGTTCGTTGAGGACTCGTTCCGTGTGGTGTCGTGGCAGGTGTTTCACAGGTGATGGAATTTCTCGACCGCTGACTCAAACTCCGTAGTTGTGGAAGCGATTTTGATAACCCACATGAACGTCAATGTTGCCTGTAATCGTTCAGTAGAAGAGCATCGCAATTTTACTTTTGTTGCGTTCCCACCGACGTCGTTGCCTGACCAATTCAGCCTCAAATTTCGTGTTGAACGTAGTCGAAAATGCGATCGCACCGGGTTTCTTCCCGGCATTCTCCGAGAGGAATTCCGGATGAAATTTCCTGACTGCGAATGTCACGCATTGCGTTATATCTCATCGCGTTTCGTCATTTGGTGACCGCGGCTTAGTGTTTTTGCACTACGGCTACGTAGTGCGGAGCCAAAAAACGGTCATTTTTGACAATATTTAGTAGGGCTTTCAGAACTCCGCTGGAGCGCCGGTGGGCGACCGGGCTAGAAATACTTTTTGCGCGGTTGGCAACATGCGAAAAACGGCCAAATCTGTAACATGAAAAGCCCCTGATGAATGGCAAGTTCCTCATTGGTAAGCGGAGCCTAAAAGTAACACAAAAGGGTCACTTTTTATTTGGGAAATCTAGGTTTCCAAACTATCCTTGTAGTGGCATTTATGTGAAGTGTATTCACAAGCCTCATTGTGGATGGAGATGGTTGGGATGATGAGAAGTCGACGACGCCTTTTTTCCCCACGCCTAAACGAAAACGCTCAAAAGCGGTCATGTCAGCGAAGTTCAAAATGAACGATAGTCCGTCACGTTCATCAGGTTGCGTTGACTACCTCAGTAGTGATTTTTGCCTGGTTCAAAAGGGAGGCGCGAATCTCCTATCGGCGGGTGTTTCTTCGGCGCATTCGTTGCAGGATTCGCTGACGAAAGTTGTCGTTCCTTCATTGTCAGAGGACCACGTCGTGTTGTCGCGTGTCATTTCAAAGTTAGTTAGTTGGGGAAGGAGTGGGACACCAAGGTGTTGTTTCGCGTAGTACGTCAAGTGTGGATGAAGGGTGCGCTCAGTGCGGCCTTGATTATTGGCGGACTAACACTTTTTGCGACGCCTGCGTTCGCTACCGTTAGCGCATGGACTGGCGCCATTGGGGTTATTAGCCCGACTTCCGTGGGAGCTGGTAGCACGCAAGGCTTCACGTTTTATGCAGAGTCAACTGCAGCGGTTACAAGCGGGAGATTCGAATTAACTGTTCCAGCTGGCTTTACCACACCGACGGTTTCAAATCTTACGGGCTGTGTCGCGGTTTCTGCGGGAACCTTGGCTCTTTCTGGCAACGTTATTACAGTGACCGGGATAACTGTGGCCCTTAACACCCCGGTCTACATTTACTACGGCGTCACCGGACACGGCGCTTGTACCGGCGGTGGTGCGACCGCCCCCGGCGCCACCGTTCCGTCCACACCTGGGGCCACTTCATGGGCTTGGGGTACGGCTACGGGCACACCCAGCTCTTCATACATTGCGGGAGCCGCTGACACGGTAACGGTTACCAGCACCGACGCCACGTTGTCGACCCTGACCGTGAGCGCGGGCACGCTCGCCCCCACCTTCGCCTCGGCCACCATCAGCTACAGCGAGAGCGTCGCTAA
>Ga0208715_1000088_pt1 | contig 33278 bp, 27 predicted proteins | sample NGESurshal092012_3_FD_184473 | JGI IMG/M metagenome (GOLD analysis project Ga0208715, IMG submission 184473) | Arctic peat soil microbial communities from Barrow, Alaska - NGEE Surface sample 210 shallow-092012 (SPAdes) | ecosystem: Environmental > Terrestrial > Soil > Wetlands > Peat ... | reverse complement strand
GGCAGGGACGGAGTCACGGACTGTGGCGGAGAGATCATCGACCTCGCGCGCAAGCTCACGACCAAGGTTGACGCTATCGTGAGCGGACACACCCACACGCTCGTCAACACCGAAGTCAAGGGAATTCCAATCATGCAGGCGCGCTCGAGCGGACGCGCAATCGACGTCCTCGATCTGCCGATCGGCAGCAGCGCGGGCCTCCCAGTTCGGCACCAGGTGCGCGAGCTGGCTGCGGACACGATTCAGCCTGTCCCCGCGATCGATTCAATAGTTCGCAAGGCGGTGGCGCGTGTCGCCCCGCTCGTAAGCCGTCACGTCGCGACCATCCCGGCCACGCTCGCGCGTCAGGGTCCCCAGTATCCACTCGGCAATCTCATCGCCGATGCGCAACGCTGGGCGGGGAAGGGCGACGTCGCGATCATGAACAACGGCGGAATCCGCACCGAGCTCCGTGCGGGCGACGCAACGTACGGATCGCTGTTGGAGATCCAGCCCTTCGGAAACACGCTGTACTCTCTCACGATGACCGGTTCCCAGCTGCGGGGATTGCTCGAAGCCATGCTCGCCAAGAATTCGGTGGACGATCACGTCAGCGGCCTGACTATCAAGTACGATCCGTCCCGGCCCAAGGGGTCGCGCATGGTTTCGGTGACGATGGCGGATGGCACCCCGCTCTCGGACACGAAGACGTACAACGTCATCGTCAACGATTTCCTCGCGACCGGCGGTGAAGGCTACAACGCCGGCGGACGCGCCAGCGTCTCGAAGCCGCTCAACATCGTGGATCTAGACGCGCTCATCGACTATCTCAAGACGCTCCCGTCGCCGATTGCCGCTCCGACAGAAGCACGCATCGCAGCGATCTCGCCATGAGCGAAACCGTCCGCATCTACATCAACGCCCGCCCAGTTGATGTCGACGCCGCGGCGACCGCTCTCGAGGCGGTCGAAGCCTGGGATGAAACGCAGGCCGTGGCGGTTCGCAGCGGCGAACGGATGATCACCGACAGCCGCGGGATCGTGACGGCCAACAACACACCCGTGCACAACGGCGCGATTTTCCGCATCGTTCGCACTCGGCAAACTGCCGGCGAGGACCCGGACTTCAACCCATTGTAATGCCACTTTCGATTTTCTCTAACAAACTCCGCCAGCTCCCCAAGGCGGAGCTGCATTGCCATCTGGACGGTTCGCTCCGGCCGAAAACGCTTCTGGAGCTGGCGCGGGAGCAGCGGATCCAGCTGCCGAGGCACACGTCCGAGGAGCTGGCGGAATTCATGAGGGTGGATGACGCCGAGAGCCTCGACGATTACCTGCGGCGCTTCGACGTGACGATCTCCGTCATGCAGAGCGAGGATGCGCTCGAGCGCATCGCCTACGAGCTGGCCGAGGATGCCGTCGAAGACGGTGTGCGCTACATCGAGGTGAGAAATGCCCCGCTCCTCAACATCGTTCAGGGACTCACACTGGTGCAGGCGGTCGAGGCGCCCCTGCGCGGGCTTCGTCGCGCCGAGAAGGACTTCGACATCACGGCGCGGTTCATCATCTGCGCTTTGCGCCAATTGCCGCCCGAGAGCTCGCTCGAGATGGCCAGGCTCGCCGTCGACTTCAAGAACGACGGCGTGGTGGCGTTCGATCTGGCCGGAGGGGAGAAGGGAAATCCGGCGGCACGTCACGTTGAGGCGTTCAGGTACGCGCGCGAGCACAATCTCGCGGTCACGGTTCACGCCGGTGAAGGTGATGGAGCCGAGTCGGTGCGGGAGGCCGTGCACGTGTGCGGCGCAGACCGAATCGGCCACGGAACGCGGCTCATAGAGGATCCGGATCTGACTCAGTACGTCAACGATCGACGGATCGCGCTCGAGGTCTGTCTCACCAGCAACGTGCAGACGCGTGTCGCCGATTCATACGCGACGCATCCATTCCGCGAGTACTTCGAGCGCGGCCTCAACGTCACGCTCAACACCGACAACCGTCTCATGAGCGCGACGACCCTCACGGACGAATACGTCTTTGCGGCGGAACACCTCGACCTCACCGTGGAAGAGCTGGCCGGCATTGCGCTCAACGGCTTCGAAAGCGCATTTCTTCCCTGGGAGGAGCGGCTCATGCTGATCGAGGAAGTGTCGGACAAGATCGAGCAGCTGATCGGACCGGACGAATGAAGAGCGAATACTCGACAGAGGCGGCGATCAAAGCCGCCGCCGCGATTCGCAGGCGCGCCGACTCTCAACAGCCAAAAATCGGGATCATACTCGGCTCGGGGCTGGGCGGGCTATCGAAATCCATTGGCGATGCCGTTCGCATTCCATTCCGCGAAATTCCAGGTTTTCCGGAGCCAACGGTCGCGGGACACGAAGGCGCTGTCATCGTCGGGTCGCTGGGCGGGCGTGAGGTTGTAGCGCTGAGCGGGCGATTCCACATGTATGAAGGCCACCCCGCCGCGCTCGCGGCGTTTCCGGTCCGCGTGTTTCACGCGCTTGGCGCGCAGGAGCTCTTCGTCTCGAATGCGGCCGGTGGAATCTCATCCAAGCTGGCGGTGGGAGATCTGATGATGATCTCGGATCATCTCAATCTGATGGGAACAAATCCTCTCGTTGGAGTGGAGCAGAAAGAGGAAATTCGCTTTCCGGACATGACCGACGCATACAGTCCGCGTCTTCGGTGGCTTCTGCGCACGGCGGCGGAAAAACTCGGCATCACGCTTCGCGAGGGCGTGTACGCAGGATTGCTGGGCCCCTCGTACGAGACTCCAAGCGAAGTGAAGATGTTGAGGCTACTCGGCGCCGATGCGGTTGGAATGTCGACCGTTCCCGAAGTCATCGTGGCCAGAGCGTTGGGTATGCTGGTCGCTGGGGTCAGCTGCATCACTAACGCCGCAGCCGGGGTCACCGGCTCGGCGCTCAGTCACGCGGAAGTGCTGGAGACAACCAACCGCGTCAGCGCCGCCTTCGAGTCGCTGGTGACGGAGTTTCTTGCGCGCTCCACCGCGCCGCAGTTGTCCGCGATCAGATAAAATCGTCGGCGGCTGCCGTTGCGGTCGTCAGTGGTCCTCGGCAAGATGGTTCAGAGGCCCGTGACCAGATCCGAGCCCGGGCGCGGTGGCGATCGCGTTATGCACATAATCGATTGCGCGGCGGACTGCCGCGTGCAGCGATTCCCCGTTCGCCAGCTGCGCCGTGATTGCCGCCGACAGAGTGCAGCCGGTTCCGTGCGTGCTCGTCGTGTCGAGGCGCTGTCCGCGAAATGTGCGGACGTCCCCATCGTAGAGCATGTCCACGACTCTGTTGCCCGAATCAAGGTGACCGCCCTTGATGAGCGCGGCTTGTGCTCCCATGTCGTTCACCAGCACTTCGGCGGCGTGCGCCATGGAATCCTCATCGTCGATCTCCTCGCCGGTGAGAATCGCCGCTTCGTGGATGTTCGGCGTAACGAGAGCCGCCAGCGGAACGAGCTCGCGCCGGATTACGTCGATTGTGTCAGGCTCGAACAGCACATCGCCCGACGTCGAGACCATCACCGGATCGAGGACGTAGTTGTGGAGCTTGTGGTCGCGGATCGCCGCGGCGACGATCGACGCGACTGCCGCGCTCGCGAGCATCCCGGTCTTGAACGCACCCGGGAAGAGATCCTCGGCGACGGCATCGATCTGCGCGCGGACCATTGCGGGCGATACCGCGTCCCAACTGCTGACACCACGGGTATTCTGCGCCGTGATGGCGGTGATCGCGGACGTCCCGAACACGCCGAATCTCTGAAATGTCTTCAGGTCGGCCTGGATCCCGGCGCCGCCGCTGGAGTCGGAGCCCGCGATGGTGAGCGCAATCTTCATAAACGAAAGATGCGCCGCGAAACATCATGGCGCATCATCGACCGACAAACCGACGGCGGCTACCGGAGCTGGCGCGGAGGTGGCGACGGCGGCAACGACAGAATTCTCGCCTTGAACGAGTGAAAGTTCCGGGTATCGGCGCCGAGTGATGCGAGCGTGCTGGCCGGGAGCTGATTGATAAGCGCCTGAACCGCCTGAATGCGGTCCTCTTCGAGCGGGTGCGTGAGGAACATCGATTCGACCGCCCCAGGATGGCTCTTCCGCTCCTCGAGCAGCTTCCGGAACATGGTCACCATTCCGACCGGACTGACTCCCGCCCGCACAGTGTTGTTGAACCCTTCCTGATCCGCTTCGGCCTCGTCCTGCCGACTGAACCGCGCGAACACCGCGCCGCCGAGGACATTGATCGCCGCGCCGGCAGCCTGGCTGTTGCATACGCGCGTGAGAACGCACGCCAGGGTGACGCCGATGTTTGCTCCCTGCGCCTTCTCCATCTGCTTCACCGTGTGGCGCCGGACAACGTGTCCGATCTCGTGACCCAGAACGCCGGCGAGCTCGTCCATCTGGTCGGCGCGCTCGATGAGGCCGCGATTCACGTACACGTAGCCGCCGGGCACCGCGAAAGCGTTCACTTCCTTGGAGTCGACGATGAAGAATTGCCAGTCCAGATCACGGCGGCTCGTGAGCCGGGCAATCGAGTCTCCCAGGACGTTGATATAGCGATTGATCTCCGGATCCTGGACGATCGGTAGTTGCGCGTTGATCTGTTGCGCATATTCCTGTCCCATCTGCACTTCCTGCTGCTGCGAAATGCCGCACGCAGTAAGGGAGCAGGTAATCGCAATACCTACGACAATTCGCTTCATTGATACTCCAGCAATGAGATTCCAAATAAAACGCGGAGGCAAGTCCTATTCCAGCTGAGCCCTGCACAATCAACGCGTGAAACTCCTGACACTAGCGCGCGATCTCAGGCGCAGAAAGGCGCGCGAAAAGCACTCGCTCTTCGTGGCCGAGGGTGTACGCTCGGTCGAAGAGCTGCTCCGCTCGCACCTCGCGGTTCGCGGCGTGCTCGTTGCTGCCCAGCTCGCCGACGCTCCCCGAGGCCGGGCTTTGCGAAAGACTCTCGACGAATCCGGCATCGAGGTGACCGAGGTCTCCGAGAAAGACTTCCGGTCCGCCGCCGAAACCGAGTCGCCGCAGGGCGTCATGGCGATCGGAGAAGTTCCCGAGCGCTTACTTGATACACTCGATGTCGCCGGAGTGTGCCGCTTGATCGTCCTTGATGGGGTGCAGGACCCTGGCAACGCGGGCACCATCGTCCGTACCGCGGCGGCACTCGGTGCCACGGCGACGATCGCGCTGCCGGGCACAGTCGATCTGTGGAACCCCAAGGTGATCAGGAGCTCGATGGGCGCGCAGTTTCAGCACCCGGCGTTTCACGCGGGCATTGACGATCTCCTGAGCTTCCTCCAGCGGAAACAGATCGAGCTTTGGGCGACCGACGCGAGCGGAAGCGCGCTGGAGAAGGCGGGCGCTCCGACGCGACTCGCGATCGCCGTTGGAAACGAAGGATCCGGCTTGTCTCCAGCGATCCGCGCGAAAGCGCAACGAACGATCTCACTTCCGATCGCCGGCAACGTCGAGTCCCTCAACGTCGCGGTTGCGACGGGAATCATTCTCTACCAGCTTCGATCATGATTGAAATTCTCGAAGGCATCTACGCATTCGTCGTTGGAGCGGCGATGGGCTCGTTCCTCAACGTCTGCATCGGACGCTGGCCGGAAGGCCTCTCTGTCGTGAAGCCGAGGTCGAGGTGTCCCAAGTGCGGTCACGGGATCAAGGCGAGCGAGAACATCCCGATCGTGAGCTGGCTGATGTTGCGCGCCAAGTGCAGCAGCTGCCGCGAGCGCATCTCGATCCAGTATCCGATCGTCGAGCTGCTGGTGGGATTGATCTGGCTCGATGCCTATGGCCACTTCGGAATGTCGTTCACAGCTTTCCGGGCAGCGGTGTTCGCGACAGTTCTCCTCGGGATCGCGATAACCGACGCGAAGCACTTTCTGATTCCCGACGGCTTCACGGTTTTCGGGGTGTTCTTCGTGCTCCTGACCTCGTTTGTCGCACTGTACCTCGGGCAATCCGAGCCGTTTGCCGGTCCGTGGGACGCGATTCTCGGGATGTGCGTCGGCGCCGGCGCGATCTCGATCGTCGGATGGCTCGGGGAAGTGTGGCTGAAGCGTCCCGCGATGGGGTTTGGCGACGTGACACTCATGGCGGTCGTGGGCGCGGCGGTAGGCCCGGTGCGGTCGCTGCTCACGATATTCATAGCTGCGGTGCTCGCTCCGATAGTATTGCTGGCTATCGTGTATCCACTATCCGCGCGAGGACTCGCCGACGACAAGGGGCAGACGGAGCTCGCCCTCGAAGCGGGGGGAGGATGGCGCAAGCGTGAGCTTCCTTTCGGCGTCTTTCTTGCGCCCGCTGCGCTCGTCGCCCTGCTCCACGGAGACGCGATCATCGCGTGGTATCTGCGCGTCTCCGGCCTTTGAAGCGGTCGTAACGCCTCGTAGCTCTCCTCTAATCTGTGTGCAATGAGCGTTCAGCTTAAGCGAAGTCTCGTTCTGGCCTGCGGCGCGCTTCTGACGCTGGTGTCCGCGTGTGAAAGCCAGAAGCCGAAATACGAAGGCCCCTACGCCGCGGAAGTCGGGGAAGCCATACCGATGATCGAGAAGGCGGTCGGGCTCACCTTCAAGACGCCGCCAAAGGTGGAGACGCGCTCGAAGGAGCAGGTGCGCGAGTTCGTGACGAAGCAATTCACCGACTCATTGGCCGCGCACGACATAGCGGGCCAGGAGTCGGCGTACAAGCTGTTCGGCATGATCCCCGACACGCTCAAGCTGCAGGCTTTTCTCACCAGCCTGCTGGAGGAGCAGATCGTCGGCTACTACGACCCGCACACTAAGGTGCTCTACGTCGTCGACGGAGCTCCCAAGGACATGGTGGCGTTGACGATCACGCACGAGCTCGTGCACGCGCTGCAGGACCAGTACATCAGCCTCGACTCCGTTCAGAAGGTTCGGGACGACAACGACCGGCAATCGGCGGCACAGTCCGTCTTCGAAGGGCAGGCAGTCTACGAGCAGATCTCGATCATGCTCGGCGGCTCCAACATCGCGATCAACCTCCCCGCAGGCTGGGACCGGATCCGGGAGATGATACGCGAGAATCAGGGGTCGCAGCCGATTTTTGCATCTGCCCCGCGAACAATCCAGGAGACGTTGATCTTCCCGTATCTGAGCGGCGCCGAGTTCTATCGCAACTACAAGGAACGGAAGCCGGGCTCGATCATCTACAAGGACATGCCGGTATCCACCGAGCAGATAATGCATCCCGCCGCGTTTTTCCTGAAGCGCGACAATCCCACGCGGGTTGTGCTGGGCACCCTCTCCAACGCGACGAAAGAATACGAGAACGACCTCGGTGAATTCGAGACGCGGCTGTTCCTGTTCCAGCAGTTGAACGACCAGAACGAGGCCGTGCGCGGCGCGACCGGATGGGACGGCGATCGCTACGCGGTCGTGAACACGCCGCAGGGCCAGGGCATCGTGTGGCTCACCGTCTGGGACTCGCCCGTGGAAGCAGGCGAGTTCTTCCATATCGCGAGACAGGCTGTCGAGGCACGCTACTCGACCAAGGCGGCGAAGGCCTCCACCGATCTCGTCAAGAAGTATTCAGCGGCGGGAAGAACACTCCAGGTCTCGACGATGGAAATTCAGGGTCGCCCGGTCGTGATCTACGTGGACATTCCCGCGGGAGCGAACCCGAACATCATCAACCCGGCGCAGGTGACGCTCAGGGAGTAGCTAGAGGCCGAGCAGCTTCTGCAGGCCGAAAGTGCAAACTCCGATCAGCCCGCCCAGCACGTAACCGGTGGTGATGATCAGATTCAGCTCGTTCTGAATCACGTTGCGCAAAATTTCCTCGACGCGGTCCACGCTGAACGCCATCACCTTGCGCTCGACCATCGCCTGCACGTCGAGCTTCTTGATCAGCTCCGGAAGCTGGTCGTGCACCCACTCCCAGATCACCGGTGCCGCCTGCGCCGCGAGCCTCCTCGGCGCCTCGGGATCTCTCTTCGCTTCGACGTCGCCGAGGATATCGGAGATCGGCTGCTGCAGATAGGTGAGGATCGCGTCGTGGATCGCCCTCGAGATCTCGTCCCTGATCTCGGGCTCCTCGAGCAGCCCCACGAGCTGCTCGACACCATCGTTCTCGATCGCGTCGAGGACCGTGTCGAACTTTTTCTCCGTCATCATCAGCTTCGCGAACAAGCGTTCGTGAAAGCGCATGTCGTCGACGAAGCGGTTGAACATTGCATGCAGAGCGGTGCGCAGCTTGAGTCGCGTCGTCGGCTGCCCGAGGAACGCGCCGAGCTTCGTCATCGCGACCGGCAGGTAGGACGTCATCGCGCCCTCCAGTGCCGTGACCACCGCGGGCGGAACCTTGTCGATGAGCGGCTCACGCGAGGTGAGGATCGTCGTGATGACGTCTTCGATCCGCGATTGGAACGCCACCAGCAGCTCGGGACGGGCGAGCTCGCGTTGCAGATCTGCGGGCGTGAGCAGCCGCTCGCCAACGGTGCGTCCGAGACTCTTCGCCAGGCGCGCCTGATTCTTCGGGATCGCTCCCTGGAATCCGAACCGCTTTTGCTTCGGATTGAAGAGCATCCACACCGCTACGGTGTCGGAGAGCCCTCCCGCCATTGTTCCGACGAAGACGTGGATGCCGAACTGGACCCAGCTACTCTCGAGATTCACCTACTTCGTGACTGCTCCTGCCGACTCCGACCGGTTGATCGACGCGGTCGTCGAATCGCCGACCGCATTCTTGGCCGGCACATCGCCGTGCGGCTCGGCGGCGTCAGCCAGGGTTCCCGGCGCCTTCGGGAGAAGCGCGAGGTGAATGATGTCGTCCATCGTCGAGACGAAGGTGAAGGTCATGCTGTTCACGACCTCGTCGGGAATGCCGCGCAGATCCTTTTCGTTTGTCTTGGGCAGAAGTACCTGTCTCAGTCCCGCGCGGTACGCGGCCATGACCTTCTCCTTCACGCCGCCGATCTCCAGCACCTTTCCGCGGAGCGTCATCTCACCGGTGAGCGCGATGTCGCGACGGACGGGACGGCGGCTCAGCACGCTCGCGATTGCCAGCGTCACCGCCGCTCCGGCGCTTGGCCCATCCTTCGGAATCGCGCCGGCGGGAAAGTGCACGTGCAGATCAACTTCCTTGAACTCGATATCTTCGACGCCGAGGGTGTGCGCTCGCGATCGAACGTAGGAATACGCGGCATCGACCGACTCACGCATGACGTCGCCGAGCTGTCCCGTGACGGTAAGTCGTCCCGTGCCCGGCATGCGAAGGGCTTCGATGACCATCAGATCGCCGCCGGTGGCAGTCCACGCCATGCCGGTGACCGCACCGATCTCCGGCTCCTGCTCCGCGTCCTCGAGCGTGTAGGTTGGGTTACCCAGGATCTCGGTCACCATGGGATTGTCGACGATCCACGCGCCCTCTTCGCCATCCGCCTTCTTGCGGGCGCGCTTTCGCATCAGCGCGGCAATGTTCCGCTCGAAGTTGCGGAGTCCCGCCTCCCGCGAATAGCGGCTCGAGATGAAGCCGAGGACTTCGTCGGTGAACTGAATGTCCTTGTCGGTAATTCCGTGCTCCTCGAGCAGGCGCGGCAGCATGTAGCGCCACGCAATCTCGACTTTTTCTTCCACCGTGTAGCCGAGCACGCGGATGACTTCCATGCGGTCGCGCAGCGGTGCGGGAATGTCGAAGAGGTTGTTCGCGGTGCAGATGAAGAGAATGCTCGAGAGGTCAAACGGCAGATTGAGGTAGTGGTCGACGAAGTTCGAGTTTTGCGACGGATCGAGAACCTCGAGCATCGCCGAGGTAGGATCTCCGGATGGACCTCCGCTGGTCATTTTATCAATCTCGTCGATCATCAGTACCGCGTCCCGTACCTGCACGCGTCGCAGCGCCTGCAGGATCAGGCCCGGCATCGCGCCCACGTAGGTGCGGCGATGTCCTCTGACCTCCGCCTCGTCGCGCACCCCGCCGACTGAAATGCGATAGAAGGCGCGGGTGATGGACATCGCGATCGCTTCGCCGAGTGAAGTCTTGCCCGTACCCGGCGGGCCGACGAAGCAAAGAATCGGACCGTGCGGATCGCCACCGCGGAGCTTCCGCACCGCCAGGTATTCGGTGATGCGCTCCTTCGCTTCCTTGAGGCCGTAGTGCCGGCTATCCAACAGCTCTTCGACTTTTTTCAGTTCGATGATTTCGTCTTTCGACGATTTGACGTTCCACGGAAGCGCGAGCATCCAGTCGAGATAGGTGCGAATGACCTGATATTCACTCGAGGCGGGGGACAGGTTCCGCATCCGCTCGATCTCGCGCCGGCCTTCCTGCGCCGCTTTCTCGGGGAGATTCGCTTCCTCGAGCTTTTTCAGAGTCTCGATCGCTTCCTTTTCGCCCGGATCGCCCTCACCAAGCTCCGACTGGATCGCGCGCAGCTGCTGGCGCAAGTAAAACTCGCGCTGGTGCTGCTCGATCTTGATCTCGGTCTGCCGCTTCACATCCTCGGCCACGCGGGCGCGCCCGACTTCACGCTCCACCCGGCCGAGCAGGAATTTGAGCCGCTGGCCGATGTTAAGACGCTGAAGAATCTCGTCCTTGTCGGAGACCTTGAAGTTGAGATTTGTAGCGGCGAGATCGGCGAAGCGTCCCGGATCGGAGATGTTCATCTTGAGGATCGCCGGCACTTCGTCCGGAATCCGCTCGATCAGCTCGGCCAGCGTCTCGGCGCCGGCGACGATGCGCGAGATCAGATCGTCCACCTCGTTCGAATCGGGGGCGATCTCTTTCGCCGGTTTGACGCGGACGATCGCGAAGGGCTCGGTCTGCACCACTCCCTCGACGACGAGGCGACGCAGGCCCTGTAGCGTGATCTGAATCGTCTCGCCGGGGAGATTGATTCGCTCGTGCACGCGGGCCGCGACGCCGACCCGGCCGATGAAGCGTTCCGGGTCGAGCACATCGTCATGGTCGCCGCTTGCCACCACCAATCCCACGATCAGGCCTGCTTGCTCGTTGGCCTTGAGCAGCGCGAGGTTCTCCGGCGCACCCATCTGCACGGCGATCGTGCCGAGTGGATAGACAATCGTGGATCGAAGCGCCATGAGTGGCAGCGTCGATGGTATTTCAGCGTGTAGTATGTCGTCTTTACGCTGGGCAGGCGGCATCCAGTCCCTCGCGAACGGCGTGATGCTTCAGTTGTTTCAGAAGTTAACGGCGCCTAAGTTTAAAGGCTATGTTCGAGGACCTGAGCGAAAAGCTCGAAGCCACGTTCGCCCGCCTGCGTGGCCGCGGTGTTCTCACCGAAGCCGACATCAGGGAGGGCCTGCGCGAAGTCCGCCGCGTACTGCTCGAGGCCGACGTCAACTTTCAGCTCACGCGCGAATTTCTCGAGCGCGTCGAAAAGAAGGCGACGGGCGTCAACGCGCTCACTACGGTCTCTCCCGGACAGCAGCTAGTCAAGGTCGTACATGAAGAGCTCACCGCCATGCTGGGTGAGCGCCGCGAGGGATTGAAGCTCGGTACGGTGCCTCCATCGGTCGTGATGATGGTGGGCCTGCAGGGATCCGGTAAGACGACCACCGCCGCCAAGCTCGCGAGAAAGCTCAAGGCGGAGGGTCGTCCGACGCGGCTGGTGGCGGCCGATGTCTACAGGCCCGCGGCCATCGACCAGCTGGAGACGCTGGGCCGCGAGCTGTCGATTCCGGTCTACGCGGATCGAAGCACGACGGACGTGGTGAAGATCGCGCGCGCGGGAGTCGCGGAAGCTTTGCGCGAGCGTGACCGCGTTGTGATCATAGACACTGCCGGCCGCCTGCAGATCGACGACGCGATGATGCAGGAGCTTTCGCGCCTCAAGGAAGCGCTTCGCCCCTCCGAGATTCTCCTCGTCGCCGACGGGATGACCGGACAGGACGCCGTGAAGATCGCGCAGGGATTCGATCGGGTGCTCGACATCACCGGCGTCGTGCTGACCAAGATGGACGGCGACGCCAGAGGCGGAGCGGCGCTCTCGATCTACGGCGTCACGAAGAAGCCGATCAAGTACATCGGGGTCGGTGAGAAGCCAGACGCGCTGGAGGAGTTCCATCCCGAGAGAATGGCGGGTCGCATCCTCCAGATGGGCGACATCGTCACGCTCGTCGAGAAGGCGCAGGCGTCGTTCGACGAGGCCGAGGCGAAGCGGCTCGAGAAGAAAGTCCGCAAGGAGGGAATGGATCTCAACGATTTCCTCAACAGCATGCGGCAGATCCAGAAGATGGGGCCCCTGGAGGGAATCCTGAAAATGCTGCCGGGCGTGAACACCAAGGCGCTCAAGCAGATGAAGGCGGATCCCAAGCGGATGAAGCACGTCGAGGCGATCGTGCTCTCGATGACGCCCGAGGAGCGGAAGAATCCCGGCGTGATCAACGGCTCGAGACGCGCGCGAATCGCCAAGGGTGCCGGCCGGCCGATCAGCGACGTGAACCGGCTGCTCGATCAGTTCCGCGAGATGCAGAAGATGATGAAAAAAATGGCGGGCGGAGGAAGGATGGGGATGCCTTCCATGCCTGGGATGTTCGGGCGGTAGGCACTGCAAACGCAACTGCAACTGAACGGGCGGGAGGCGCGAGAAGCATAGCTGCCAGTTCAGTTGCAGTTACGAGCCTCCCGCCGTTCAGTTTGCAGTTTCCGGCCTGTGCCGGGCCTAAGTGACCAGTTAGATTGTACGACTCAGTTCCACCGGGTGCGCATCGGATCGACCGATGACGCGAGGAGCCCGGACAAGAGGCGCGAAGAGCGCCTCATTTAACACCCTCCAGGGAGCATTTCAGAGATGGTAAAGATTCGTCTCCGCCGCGTTGGGCGGAAAAACGCACCGTTCTACCGCATTCTCATCGCTGATTCGCAGAGTCCGCGCGATGGGAAGTTCATCGAGATCATCGGCCAGTATGCTCCCCGCCAGAGCGAGGGTTCTCTTCAGGTCGATGAAGCCAGAGCCAACCACTGGCTCAACCTCGGCGCCCAGCCGACCGACACAGTGAGGTCGCTCCTTCGGCGCGCCGGCGTCCTCAAGCGGCGTCATGAGCAGAGAATCGGCATCGAGCGCAAGGTCGTCGCGGTCCCGGTCAGCGAGATGTCGGACGAAACAGCCGCCGGCGCCTAGAGCGCCACGGTCTCACATGCCTGAGCCCGAATACGCGATCGTCGGGCTGATCCGCAAAGCGCAGGGAATTCGCGGAGAGGTGGTCATCGAGCCCCTCACCGATAAGCCGGACGTGGTCTTCGCGTCCGGCAGTCGTGTTTTTGCGGGGACCTCCACCGGCGACCTGGCCGTCGTCCGCGACGCCAGGGGACAAGAGGAGACCCCGACGCTCACCGTCTCGGACTCGCGGCCCTTCAAGAAGGGCCTGATCGTCCGGTTCGAGGAGCTCCAGGACCGTGACAGCGCCGAGCTGTGGCGTGGCCGCTACCTGCTCGCGCCATTCAGCGAGCTGCCGCCTCTCCAGGAAGATCAGGTCTATCTCCACGACCTGATCGGGATGAAAGCCGTGAGCACCAGCGGCGACGAACTCGGCACGGTGACGACGTTTTACGAGCTGCCTCAGGGACTCATGCTCGATATCGAGACGCCGCGCGGAAGCGTGCTGATTCCGTACCGCCCCGAGCTCGTCGTCCGGACGGACATCGAGGCGCGCAAGATCCTGATCAACGACACGCTCGGCTTGATCGACGCGTCGCTCGGCGAGGAGTAGCGCGTGCCGCTGAGGATCAACGTCATCACGATCTTTCCCGAGTTTTTCAGCGGGCCGCTCGGTCTGAGCATCCCATCGCGAGCGGCCGCGGCGGGCAGCGTGCGTTACAACATCGTGGATCTGCGCGATTTCACGCACGACAAGCACCGAACCGTCGACGATGCTCCGTACGGCGGTGGCGCCGGGATGGTGATGAAGCCACAGCCGTTCTTCGAGGCGGTGGAATCGCTGAACACGAAGCCGCCGATTGTGTTGCTGTCCCCCAGGGGCCGCGTTTTTTCTCACGCGGACGCCGAGCGGTTCTCAGCCGGCGAAGAGCTCACGCTGCTCTGTGGCCACTACAAGGACGTCGACCAGCGCGTCGCTGATCATCTGGCGACAGAGGAAATCTCCCTGGGCGATTTTGTCCTGAGCGGTGGCGAGGCAGCCGCCCTCGCGATCATCGATGCGACAGTCCGTCTGCTTCCAGGTGCAATGTCCGACATCGATAGCGCGCGCACGGATTCTTTCTTCGGCAGAGGGCTGAGCGCGCCGAGCTATACGCGTCCCCCGGAATACCTTGGACATGCGGTGCCGGAAGTACTCCTGTCAGGGGACCACGCCAAGATCGCGAAGTGGCGGGTGGATGAAAGCGAGCGCCTTACCCGGCGGCGCAAAGACGCCGCCGGATAGTCGCTCAACTCGCTTCAGCTAGACGGGATTAGCGAACTGATCGTGGTGACACTTCCCGAGTCATCTTCCAGGCAACAGCGCTCAATCCTCGTTGGATAACCGAGTGAGCGATCGAATTCCACGGTGAGCGCCGGGGTTGCGGAGCGTATCTGATCGAACAGCTCGTCGATCGTGGAATAGCCGGTTAGCCCCACGACCACGCTGGCATTCAAGCGCTTGCGGGTTTACTTTTCGTGGCTACCCGAGAATTCCCTAAACACGTCTTTACCAGGCTGTTAACCCCAGCCCCGAGCGCCATATGCATCCCTTCATCGAAACCCAAAAAGAGTGGCTCCGCGACAACATCCCCCCGTTCCGGGCCGGTGACACGCTCCGCGTCAACGTGCGCGTGCGCGAGGGTGACAAGGAAAGAATCCAGGCTTTCGAGGGTGTCTGCATCGCCAAGCGCGGCGGCGGGGTCAGCGCGACCTTCACGGTCCGCAAGATCTCCAACGGCATCGGCGTCGAGCGCATTTTCCCCGTTCACAGCCCGATGATCGCGGAGATCATCGTTGTTCGTCGCGGACGCGTCCGTCGTGCCAAGCTGTACTACCTGCGCCACCTCACCGGCAAGGCCACCCGCATCAGAGAGCGGAAAGCCAAAGTGCTCGTGCCGGGCTCGGAGACGGCACCAGAGACGGGTGCCGACGCCGGGGTCGAGGCCTAGCGCTCTCCTCGCTCACCCAGCGTAGAACAGCATGCGTGACGAGGTCGAACCGGGCACTCCCCAGTCGACCCACGAAGCTCCAAATCCCAATGCTCAACAATCCCGCCGCGGGCACGCTCCGCGGCGGAAGCGGTGGACGACCATCGAGCGCGACCTGCGCATCGAGAAGGGCCCGCTCCTCGCCGGTGTCGACGAAGTAGGCAGAGGCCCGATCGCGGGACCCGTCGTCGCCTGCGCCGTGATAATGCCCGCCGAAACGCGCGCCATCGCCGGAGTGGACGACTCCAAGCGATTGACGCCCGATCAGCGCGTCCGCCTCGCCGTCAAGATCCGCGAGCGCGCGGTCGCGTTCTCGCTTGGCGCCGCCTCGGTGCGCGAGATCGATCGCATCAACATCTATCAGGCGAGCGTGCTTGCCATGCGGCGCGCGCTGGACCGCCTCGAGGTCAGGCCGGATTGCGTCGTGATCGACGGGCGCCCCATGCGCACGCTTCCCATCCCGCACACGGCCGTCGTGCACGGCGATGCGCGGTGCTTCAGCATTGCGTGCGCGTCCATCATCGCCAAAGTCACGCGCGATCTTCTCATGACGCGACTCGGCATGCGTTATCCGCAGTATATTTGGGACCACAACGCCGGCTACACTACGCGCGAGCACGTGGCCGGACTCACGTCGCACGGAATCACCCCGCACCATCGCAGGAGCTTCTGCCGGATCAGCGATCTGCTGCTCGAGCTCGAGCGTCAGACCGTGTTGCAGGATCTCGGGGCCGGAGCGCTGGACGATGTCGGCGTGCCGGACGAGGACGATTTCGATTACGAGGTTGTCGCCGGCGCCGAGATTGATCTCGACGATCTCGAGCAGGGACTGGAACGGCAACTGTAAGCGGCGCGAGCCGGATCACAACACCGAGAGGAATCGCCGTGGCCGAAGCGCTGGTTGGACTGATAATGGGCTCCAAGTCCGATTGGGACACCATGCAGCACGCGGCGCAGATTCTCGATGTCCTCGGCGTCCCGCACGAGACGAAGATCGTCTCCGCCCACCGCACTCCCGATCTGCTCTTCGAGTACGCCGCGTCCGCCGAGCAGCGGGGAATCGAAGTGATCATCGCGGGAGCGGGCGGTGCGGCGCATCTCCCCGGGATGGCCGCGGCCAAGACCGTACTTCCAGTGCTGGGCGTTCCGGTCGAATCGAAGGCGCTTCAGGGCATAGACTCGCTGCTGTCGATCGTGCAAATGCCCGCGGGTGTTCCGGTCGGCACTTTGGCGATCGGCAAGCCAGGCGCAATCAACGCCGCGCTGCTCGCTGCGTCCATCGTTGCCATCAATCGGCCCGATGTAAGAGAGCGGCTGCGCGCGTTCCGCGCCGAGCAGACCAACGCGGTTCTCGCTCAGCCCGACCCGGCCGCGAGCGAGTGAGAGTCGGGGTCCTCGGTGGCGGGCAGCTCGGAAGAATGCTCGCGCTCGCCGGCTACCCGCTCGGCATCGAATTCAGATTCTTCGATCCCAACGCCGGCGCACCTGTCGGACAGATTGGGCAGCTGATCGCTGCGGACTACGGCGATCACGCGGCGCTCGAGCGCTTTCTCGAGGGCGTAGACGTCGTCACCTACGAGTTCGAGAGCATTCCTGTCTCGACAGTGCGATTCGTCGCCGAGCGCATGAAGGTTTTTCCGCCGGTGAAGGCGTTGGCGACCGCGCAGGACAGGTTGCTGGAGAAGCAGCTCTTCGACGACCTGAATATCCCGACTCCTCCCTTCGCGGCGGTCGACCAGATCCAGGATCTGCAACGTGCTGCCGCGCGGATCGGGCTGCCGGTAGTGCTCAAGACCCGAAGGATGGGCTACGACGGAAAGGGACAGGCCGTGATCCGCGATGCGGCGTCGCTCGACGCGGCATGGCAACAGCTCGCGGGATCGCCGCTCCTGGTAGAGAAGTACGTCGAGTTTCAGCATGAGCTTTCCGTGATTGGCGTCCGGGACACAACAGGCAGGGAAGTATTCTATCCGCCCATCGAGAACGTCCATCGCGAGGGGATTCTGAGAAAATCGACCGCGCCGGCGCCGAGCGTCACTCCGGAGCTCGCCACGCTGGCGATCGAGTACTGCCGGCGACTCATGGACCGTCTTGCATACGTCGGCGTCCTCGCGTTAGAGCTTTTTTCAGTCGACGGGGAGCTGTTCGCGAACGAGATGGCTCCCCGGGTCCATAACTCGGGGCATTGGACAATCGAGGGCGCGGAGACCAGTCAGTTCGAGAATCATCTGCGAGCGGTGTTGTCGCTGCCACTCGGGGTCACGACTCAGCGCGGAAATTCCGTGATGTTCAATATCATCGGACACATTCCGCCCGTTGAACGCATAATGGCGGTGGAGGGCGCGCACCTGCACCTCTATGGGAAAGCGCCCACCGAGAAGCGAAAGGTTGGTCACGTCACGCTCGTCGCGCAGACCTCCGCTGGCCTGGAGCGAGGCTCGATCGAGCTGGGGCTCGCGCTGGGCCTGGGGAGCGATGACGCCTGACCCCTCTGTCGGGCGCCCGCGAGGGGCCGCCGAAACCCGGATCACGCGATCATCGCCGCGACGGTACTGCGGCGAGCAGGCTCACGCCGAGGTAGATCGAGCGCTGGGAGCCCGGCTCGTAGAACTTCCCGCCGGCAGCGTTCACGCTGACGGACGAGATGTACCGCGCGTTGAACAGATTTTGCGCTCCGAGCGTGACCTCCGCGCCCGATCCATTCCACAGCGCGCTCGACACGATTCTCGCGTTGAAGATTGCGTAGCCCGGGGAGCTCTCCGAATTCGCATCGTTGACGAACATTCTGTCGGAGAGCGTCCCTTCCGTGACCAGAGTCGCGAGCGAACCGTGCAACGCCGCGCTTGCCTGAAGCGTCTGGCGTGGAATGCCGGGGATGCGATTTCCGGCGTAGTGCGCTGTGTCCACCGTGAAATCGACGAACCGATAGTTCGCGTAGGTGTAAGCTCCGCCGAGCTCGAGCTGCCTGATTGCAACGCCGAGCCCCAGCTCGACCCCTCGGCGCGACGTGCGGCCGGCGTTCCGAAAGTATCGTCTGCCCCCGCTGGCGGGGATGTCGAATGGAATCAGCTCGTCGTGTACACCGGTTGCGAATAGTGCCGCGTTGTATTGCAGCCCGTTATCTCCCACGCCCTTGACCCCGACTTCGTAAGTCGTCGAGCGCTGTGGCTTCAGGTCGCGATTTATCCCCGCCGCGCCGCTCGGCTGATTCCCGAGCTCGGTTGCGGTAGGAGTCTCGAAAGCCGATGAGATGTTCGCATAGGCACTGTGCGATTCAGACAGTCGAGCGAGGATGCCCACCATTGGACTCACGGCATCGAGAAGCCGCTGCCCCGAGTCGTCGGGGTTCGTCGTGTTGATCAGTTTGTCCTTCACCCGAAAGCGCACGGCATCGGTCCGGGCCGACCCGGTGAGAGTGTACCGCTTTCCGAGGTCTAGCTCATCCCTGACGTACGACCCGAACGAGGAGACGATTTCGCGCTGATTCAGCGTCACATTGCCGCGTTCAACGCCGAGGAGCGGGCACGTTGCTGTCGGCGTGGTGGGCGGGGGAACGTCGTTGCAGTTGGCAAAATTCAGGCGCAGGTCGTTCTGCAGCTGGAGCTCCGTCCCCGCGGTGAGCCTGTGATCGGCGCCGAGCAGCGAGAAGGGAAGCGTTGCGCGCAGATTCCCCCCCGACATCGTGCGGCCAACATCCACGACAGCGAAGGTCAGCGGATTGTCGAGTGTCCGTGTTCCGGCGTAGCCCGATGCCTCGATCTGCCCGCGCGCAACGCTGTGACGCCCCGTCAGGCCGAACTGGGATTGAGTCACGGCCTTGCGGGCGCCCTTCCTTATCGAGAGCGGATCCGCCATTCGCGGGTCAGTCTCGAACTGCGCCCGAGTAATCGCTCCCGGGTTCTGCGCGACCGGAGTGTTCACTCCGAGCCATTCGAGAGCGTACGACCCTCCGCCGTTGTCGTAGGACATGCGCGCAAACCCGTTCGTCATCCGCTGACGCGAGTAGTCGCGATAGCCGTGGCTTTCGGTTCGCGCGACGTTGGCCTGATATCCGAATCCATCGGTCGCGCCCCCGGTCTTCGCGACGAGACGGCGCGTGTCAAAAGCTCCAGTCGACATCCGAACAGCACCTGAAACCGGAACCGGCGGCGGATCGCTGGTCCGGATGTCGACCACTCCGCCCCCGGCATTTCCATAAAGCGAAGAAGCACTCCCGCGCATTACCTCTACGCGGCCCACCGACTCGAGATCGAGGTAGTCAACCGGCGTCTGGCCGTCGGGGAGCGTGAGTGGAATTCCGTCGCGAAGCACCCGAATGCCTCGCACCCCGAACGCGGAACGCGCGCCGAATCCACGAATGGAGATGCGCGGATCCTGTGACGGATTGTTTCGATTCGAGACCGAGAGACCCGGGATCAGCCACAGCGCCTCATCGAGCGAGAGATGCCGCTGACCCGGCCGCATTGAGTCCGGGGTCTGAACGGTGACGGCAAAAGGAAGGTCGAGGGGCGATCTGTGTGCTCCGCGTCCGACCTCCACGACTACCGGCTCGAGCTTGGCTACGGTCGTATCCTGGGCGCGCGCGTGATTCGCGAGCAGCGCGAGTGAGATCACCGCCGCCGCCACAGCGCCGAGAGTCTTCGAGTTCATGCTCCTATATACAGGGCGGTACAGGCACGCTCAACTCGGCTCCGGCTCAGCCTTCGTCCAGAACCTTCCTCACGGTTTGCAGCAAGGCTTCAGAAGTGAAGGGCTTTTGCAGAAAACTCTTCGAGGGCTCGATGAATCCGCGTCGGATGATGTCGTCGTCGGTGTAACCTGACATATAGAGCGACTTCATTCTCGGGCGAATCCCCGCCAGGCGCTCCACCAGACCTCTGCCATTCATGCCGGGCATCACGATGTCTGTGAGCACCAGATCTATCTTGCCCTCCTCCCTGGTCGCGATGTCCATCGCCTCGCGTCCGTGCTGAGCCGAAAGGACGCGGTACCCCTGTTTCTCCAGTATCCGCGACGCGAGCCCTCGTACGGCCGCTTCGTCCTCGACGAGGAGGATCGTCTCCGATCCACGGGCCGCTTCCTTCGACGCGGGCTTGTATTCAACTGACTGGAAAGCCGCGGTGGCACTCACTTCGGGAAAATAGAGCTTGAGTGTGGTTCCGTGCCCGGGCTCGCTGTAAATCCAGACGTACCCGCCCGACTGCTTGACGATGCCATACACGGTTGCCAGCCCAAGTCCAGTTCCCTTGCCGGCTTCCTTTGTCGTGAAGAACGGATCGAACGCGTGCTCTCGCGTATCAGCGTTCATTCCGACGCCGGTGTCTCCCACCGCGAGCATCACGTACCGTCCCGGCATGACCGGCGCGTGCTCGCTGGTGTAAGTCTCGTCCAGCTCGACGTTCCGGGTCTCGATGCTTATCGTGCCGCCCTGAGGCATCGCGTCGCGAGCGTTCACCACCAGATTGACGAGGACCTGCTCGAGCTGACCTGGATCGGCGACGACATAGCCACGCGCGGTGCAGGCAGACCCGATCGTGATGTCCTCCCCGATCAGGCGTCGCAGCATGGGCTCGACACTCGCCACCACGCTGTTCATGTCGAGCACCCTGGGCTGGAGAATCTGCTTGCGGCTGAACGCCAGCAGCTGCTTGGTGAGTGAGGACGCCCGCTCCGCCGCGCTACTGATCTGTTTCACGTCCTCGCTGCGCGGATCCGTCGGGTCGAATCCCTCCATGATGATCTCGGTGTTGAGTCTGATCACCGTCAGGAGATTGTTGAAATCGTGAGCGATTCCTCCGGCCAGTCGGCCGACCGCATCCATCTTCTGCGACTGGCGGAATTGCTCCTCGAGGTTGCGCCGCTCGGTCAGATCGATCGAGACGCGAACGTACCCGAGTACGGTTCCCCGTTCGTCGCGGACCGGAGCGGTTGTGAGAAGAGCGGGGAACGCCTTGCCCGATTTTCCCTGCACCAGATACTCGCCCGTCCAGCTCTCTCCGGCTGCCCCGCGCTGACCGATCTCTCCGCCATGATCACGAAGGAAAGGTGATGGCGTCAACTCCTGGATCAGCTTTCCAACGGCCTCCTCGGCGGCCCACCCGTAAAGGCTCTCCGCGAATGCGTTCCAGAAGATCACGATCCCCTCAGGATCCGTAGCCACGACTGCCTGCTGTACGGCGTTGAGCAGCTGCGCCTGGAACCTGATCGCCGCCTCCGAACGAGAGCGCTCGGTTACATCCGTCATCGCGCCGATCATGCGGATAGCGGTTCCAATGTTGTCGCGCGCGATGTGGCCGCGATCCGTCACGTTGGCGTACGTCCCATCGGCGCGGCGGTAGCGATACGAATCGCTCCAGCTCTTTCCAGCGTTATCGAGGGCTCCCTGAATTCCGGCGGTGACTCGATCGCGATCGTCCGGATGGATGTGATCGTACCACCACTTGCTCTCCGGAAAGATCTTGTTCTGCTTGTGCCCGAACACGTGTTCGACGGAATCATTCCAGACGAGCGCGTTGGTCTTGATGTCCCAGTCCCGAATGACGTCGTTCGTGGATCTTGCCACGAAGCGAAAGCGCTCGTCGGTCGTGCGCACCGCCCGCTCGGCCATCCGCTGGTCGGTCACGTCGACCACGATCGCGACGGCGGCTACGACATTGCCGTCAGCATCGTGCACAGGTGCGGAGCTCATGCGGATGTAGCCATCGGTGCCATCGCCGCGCAGAATGCGGATTTCCTCTCCCCGCACGCTCTCCTTAGTGAGTACCGTGCGCGCCAACGGCCACTCGAGCGCGGAGAGCGGTGTGCCGCTCTCGCGAAATCCGACCCATTTGTTGTAGCTGTGGAGATCGGGCGAGGGTGTGAACGAAGTCCGGAAGATCTCCGTCATCTGCGCGTTCACCGAAACGAGCCGCCCCGACGGCACTTCCGCCACGACGACACCGACCGGCATCTGCTGCTGGACTGCGTGCGCGAGAGTCCGCTCCGTGATGAGGCGCAGCTGTGTGTCGTGCATCGCGCGCGCGGCAATGCGGAGCTGAATCTCGGACATGACCGCCGCGGAGAGTCCTGTCAGTACGTCGATGTCGCGCTCGCTCCAGTCGCGGGGTTTTTCATCGAAGGCGCACAGCGCGCCAAGGACATGCCCTTCGTCGGTGGTGAGAGGGACGCCGGCGTAGGCTCGCGCCTTGGTGCCGCGGTCAGCGAAAGCCGGCTCGGTTCGCGCGTCCGCCATCACGAGCGGCATCCCGGTGCCGACGACATCCTGGCAAAACGATGCTTCGAGCGGATGCCAGCCAACGGAAACCGCACCGCCATCGCAGGCTACGCTCTTGAAGTACTGACGATGGGCGTCGACGAGCGAGATGAGAACCGTGGGAACATCGAGGAATTGCGCCGCGAGACGAGTGAAGGCGTCCAAGCGGTCCTCTGCGGGTGTCTCGAGAAGTCCTGTGTTATGGAGAGCAGCGAGCCTGACGGGGCTCGTCAATGCGTGATCGTTGGCCAAGGAGGGACAGTGGAGATGAGAAATCGGACATTATTTGAGCAGCAACGCGCTGCTGGGGACAACAATTTCGACGTGGCAATACTGCAAGAATCACAGCATGATACGCCACGACCGGCGGGCGGAGAGCGCCGTGGCGGAAAGCGGCTCACACATCGCGCTCCACGGGTGCTTGTGGGGGATTACCAATTGATTCCGAACGGATCTCCTGGCGGCGCACGCAGCGCCGGAGTCGGGGACGGAAGCTCCTGCCGCTCGAGCCATCGGTTCAGGTCCGCGGCTACGCTCGTCCAGTGCGCGCGGCGCTGTTCGTCTCCTGATGAAGCAAGCGCGCGGCTGCGCGCGCGGAGAGAATTCATCTTGAGCTCGACGAGCGAGCGGACCTCCGGTGCCGCTTCCTTGTCCGCGGCCAGAAGCAGCATGCGATCGACGACCGCTCGCTGCGAGACCCTTCTCAGCGCGTCAAGCTTTGGACTGGCAAGCCTGGGCGCGCCCCAATCGGAGGTCAACGCGTCGACTACTTCGCCGAGCGTAAGCGGGTTCGGCATGCGGGTCTGAAATGCTACGACGCGCGCTGCGCGCTCCCGCTGAAGAATTCCATCCACGATCATCTGAGCCAGCGTGCGCGCCGCTCCCAGCTCGTCGAACGTCGGCCGTGTGCGGCTGCTGAACAACTCCACGTACGGCTGATAGGAAAATGGCCGCGGTCCGAGCAGGGTGAGGACAGTATCGGGGATCGCCAGCTCCCGCGGCTCGAGCGCGGAAATCAGAGTCGCGAGCGCCGCGCGCTGGGCGGCCGCGTCGATCGGGCGCGTCGCCTGCACCCGGTCGCCCCGTACCGCGTTCGCGTACTCCATTCCGCCGATCGTCTTGGTCAGGGAATTGAGCGCGAAACGGTGCATGAGATAGACGGGGACGAAGCGCTCCTGCAGAAGCGCGACCGGCTCCCCGACGCGGATGTTGCGCTCTCCGAATCTGGACATTGCCAGGCTCCGCGCCGCCATCTCGTGCCGCAGAAACTCGGCGGGCGTCGACGCATCATCCCAGAGATTCGTCCGCGGGTCCGAGGCGAAATCGGGGCGCGCATCGGCATCTGAGAGGAAGAGAAGTCCGCGCCGCAAACCGTCCTCGACGATGGCACGCAAGGAGTCCTGCTCGGAGCCCGGGGGGAAAATGCCGTAACCCCAGTGAATGGCGAACACATCGTACGCGCCGGGGCCCGTGGCGTAAGCGCTCGAGATGTCGATGTCGCCGTTCGCGTTGACGGTAACGCGGGGCGGGGGATAGTCCATTACCGATCCGCGATCGTAGGTCGAGGCGATGTAATTGTGAGACAGGCCCAGCGTGTGTCCCACTTCGTGCGCGCTGACCTGACGGACGCGAGCGAGCACGAACGCAGTGTCAGCAGCTGCCGCGTCCGCGCCGAACAGTCCGGCGTAGATGTTGTAATCCGTGCGAGCGCGGTGCGAATCCAGACGCGCCATGCCTTTGATGATCTCGCCCGTCCGCGGATCCCCAAGCGAGCCTCCGACCGACCAGCCGCGCTCGTTTCGATTCTCCCACTGGACGACGTTGTAGCGAGCGTCCATCGGGTCCACGCCCTCGGGCAGATCCTCGACCCTGAAGCCACCCTTGAGTCCGGCGCGATCGAATGCGTCGATCCACCAGCTGACGCCCTGCCTGGTCGCGGTTCGAATCGGCTCCGGAATTCCGCGGTCGATGTAGTAGACGAGCGGGTTCCTGATCGGACTGTTCGGATCCGCGGGATTCACGCGCTCGAGCCGGTGGCGCGCGATCCACCGCTGCTCGAGCGGCTGCTGAATGGGTTGCGCGTAGTCCTTGAAGACGATGCCGGAGAATCCGACCCGCGGGTCGAGCACGCGCCGCTTGTAGCCGGGATCGGGAAGCGGCAGCAGCGAGACGTGCTGCCTGAGCGTGAACGATTTTCCGTCGGGAACGATCGACGAGATGGTTCGTCCCGGTCTCCCCTGAGCGGTGAATGTGAGCGCGACATCGACTTCGGTATTCTGCGGAAATGCCTTTGTGTAGGGTCTGTAGATGCTCGACCGGTCGCGAGCGACGGAGTACGCGCCCTCGTTGTTCGAGGCGATGGTTTCTGCCACGTCGTTCCAGTCGCGCATGAAAAACTCGGTTGCATCGACGACCAGCCGTTGGCCATCCTGTGCGATGATCGGGAGCGATGCGGGAGTGCTCGGCGGAAAAGCCTCGAGGACGGTTCGCGCGTGAGCGGGATTGTCTGGCGCCGACGTGCGGTAGTTCCAGTTCTCGAAGACGACGAGGACGCGGTCTCCGTTCTTGTCGAAGCGCGCGACGTAGGAATCGCCGCTCGCTCCGCGGTCGAGGCCGATCGGATTCGATCCGAGCCCGGTGGCGAGACTGACGAACATCAACGCTCGAGTCGAGTCGCGCGGGATCTCCAGGTAAATCTTCCCCTGCCTGGGATCGAGGTACAGTGGAATGAATCCGTCGCGTCTCTCCATTCCCGCTGTCTTCGCCTGAAGCTGCGATCCGGTCGCAGTTTCAGGACTCGCTGCGGTCGCTGGTTGGTGCTGAGGCGAGGCCGATGCGCAGGCGATCGCGCCGATGAGGGTCGCAACGCAGGGGATTGTGATTCTGCTTGGCATGGAGAGCGAAAATCCCACGGCGAGACGTGGGGCGCAAGGCTGACGTCGCCATCAGCTGACAGCTCACCTCTCGTTCTGTTGCAGCTGTTGTTGCCGTCCTATCGGCTGGAGCCGCGATCGGCGAGAGGAACGGTCACAGTGAACAGGGAGCCAACACCAACATCGCTCTGCAGCTGAATGTCTCCGCCCATGCCCCGCGCCAGACCGCGGCTGATTGCCAGGCCGAGTCCGGTGCCTTCGATCGTCCGGGTCAGCCCGCGATCTAGCTGCACGAACGGCTCGAACACGACCTCGTGCTTGTCGCGAGGGATACCCGGTCCGTTGTCCTCGACGTGGATCAAAACCGATTTTTCCCTCAGTGTGCACGAAACCCTGACGCGCCCCCCAGCCGGCGTGAACTTCACCGCGTTGGAGATGAGGTTGATCATGACCTGCCGAAGCTTGTCGGGATCGGTGCGCGCGTACACGTTGCCGGAGGGCGAATCGCACTGGTAGGCCAGTGACTTGGCGCGCGCCAGCGAGCCCACTACGGCGTCGAGGTCGGCGATCAGCGCGCGCAGCGGCACATCAATGATGTCGAACTTCACCTCGGTGGCTTCGAGCCTGGTGAAATTCAAAATGTCATTGATGATGCCCAGCAGGTGCAGCTGGCTGCGCTTGATGCGCGTGAGGTCGGATTTTTGCGCGTCGGTGAGTGGTCCGCGCAGCTCCATCTCCAGCAGATCCACATAGCCGCCGATCGAGTTGAGCGGCGTCCGCAGCTCGTGACTCATCACCGTGAGGAACTCGGCCTTCGAGCGGTTGGCTGAGTCGGCGGCCGCCCACGCTTTCCTCGCCTCGCTGATGACGGCGCGCAATTCCTCGTTGGTGAGGGCGAGCTCGTGTGCCAGCTCACGGGCCTCGTTGGTCTGGTTCTCGAGCTGGCGAGCCTGACTCTGAAGGAGATGATTGCTCTCTTCGAGCGCAGTCATGCGCGCAGCCGCAACCTCACGCTGGCGGGACATCCTCACAGCGCGCATCACTGCGTTGACCTTTGAGAAGGCAAATGGCATTTTCGCGCCCGTGATTCGGGATACTCTGAAGACGATTCTTACGGCGCGGAGCCACCAGGAGTGCCCAGTTCGCTGCGGGAGTGCCGCCAGGGTGGCCTAACATAGATTTGTGATATTATCCCGATGCCTTCCGGACATCGGGAAGCGCACCATCAGCAAGCCTTCCCACACCATCGGACGAGCTGCACGCGAGCGGCTGACTCGATGCACTGTCCGTTGTATCTTGAAGGCCATCAAGGCCCGGTAGCTCAGTTGGTAGAGCAACGGACTTTTAATCCGTAGGTCGTGGGTTCGAAACCCACCCGGGTCATTTCCTAAGTTGTTGGAACGTATGGCATTGGTCGCGCGGCTGGAGAAAGTGGCTGCCATCTCTTGTGGCGTTTGTGTGCCGATAGTGTGCCAATTAGGGAGGAAGGACTAGCGCACCTGAATGGGGTTCAGGGGGTCGCGGGTTCAAATCCCGCCGTCCCGATTCTACAAGTGAAAGCACTGTCAGCATTTAAGCTGATGGTGCTTTTTCTTCGTTACCGGCGTGGTCGAGTTTCGGTCGAGTTTCTCCGTGCCTTTGATTAGGCCACGCCTCTCTCTCGCAGCTTCAGCGTGACGCTGGTGACTGCCAGGACCGACTCTTCATCCGACTGCTGATAAACTTCCAGCAGCGTGCTCACATCCTTCCAACCACCAGCGGCTGCTACGTCCTTCAACGGAAGATGCTTCCGTTCGATAGCCCACTTGCGCCTGTATGCGTGTGGAGGACCGCCTAAATGAATTCGTTGTCGCGGTTGTAACGCGAGCGTACGAGGATCTCGAATTGGATGCGGACGCGGAGGACAACCAGCGTCGTTACAACGGATACGTCCTTGCTCGAATGCTACCTCTGAGCACGCGCACAGTGAAGCCATGCGAAAATCCGTGCTCATTGGGAGCGCGTGACGGGGCGCGCTACCGGCGACGGTGTCAGGAGATCTCCCACCGAGGTCTTCGAGATTTCCCGATAGACATGGACTGCCGCCGAACACAAACTGGTGGTAACACTCGAACGGAGCAATCGATGTCGGCATCCACCACTGTCGAGGAGCCGCGCAGCGCCATCGGCTTCATCGATCTCATCTATCGGCGGCGCGCGGTGCGTGCCTACCAGCCCAACGCCATTGAGGAGCGGCGGCTTCATGCGCTGCTCGAGGCGGCGGTGCATGCGCCCACAGCCATGCATCAGGAGCCGTGGCAGTTCGTCGTCGTGCAGGACCGCGCGCTCCTCGAGCGCCTCTCCGACCGAGCGAAGGAGATGGGCAGAGTGGAGGCGGCGCACCACGGCAACTTGCTCAAACCGCACGGCGCGGCCGGCGATGGCATCACGTCGCCGCTCGCCGACCCGGATTTCAACATCTTTTATGACGCCGGCACACTCGTGGTCATCTGCGCGAGGCCGACGAACGAGTTCGTCGTCGCCGATTGCTGGCTGGCGGCGGAGAACCTGATGCTCGCGGCCTGCGCTGATGGACTCGGGACGTGCTGCATTGGCTTTGCCGTGCCGGTGCTCAACACGCCGGAGGCGAAAGCGGAGCTCGGGATTCCGGCGGACGTTCATGCCTTCGCGCCGATCATTGTGGGTATGCCGCGAGGCGAGACACCCGTCACTCCGCGCAAGCCAGCCGCCGTCCTCAACTGGATTCGCTGATACGCGGATTGAGCATTCTCAGAGAGACGGACGCCAACGTTGGTCCGTTGGGTGAACGCTCGAGGCACCGTTCACCGCGGTAAAATGCAGGGAAATCCTCACGTCTCGTGTCGGGCTTCCACCTACGGCGCGCCGCCCTTCGCCCGACTGTGTAACCGTCTGGCGCAGCCGACCTTCCATTAAATGCTGGTTTGAAGTAGTCGAGCACACTCTAATCCCGGTGCGTGTCACATGAGACGTACAGCAGCCCTCACCTCTTCGCGCGACAGCGCCTGTGGGCCCATCCGTCTAAGGCGCCTGTTCGCCGACATCTTCGGAAACAATGTGCTGTCGCAGCTCTCGCTACGCCTCCGGGCGGCCGAAGGCTACGAAAACTTTGATGCGCGCAAGGACGGCTGGACCAAGGTCATTCTCAAACCAGGGCATTGAAACCTTCATTAAAAGGATAAGCGTCATGAAAAGTGCCAAATTCATCTTAATGCCATTATTTACCGGTTTATTTTTAGTAATACTAGCTGCATATGGTTGCGGTGATAGTTCCATTGCTAATCCAGCCCCCGGGAACACAAGACCAGCCGGCTTCACGGACAAACAGTGGCTCGGCAAGCAGTTGTTCTTCGACACCAATCTCTCAGCGCCGGCGGGTCAGCCCTGCGTCACTTGCCATGCTGCACAGGTCGGATGGACCGGACCCGACGCGGTGACCAACTTAGGAGGCGCAGCGTATGAGGGCGCTGTCAAAGGTCGGTTCGGCAATAGAAAACCACCGTCGAGTGCATATGGCGGCGACAGCCCCATCTTGCATCTTGACGCTACGGACGGTTGGACGGGCGGCATGACCTGGGATGGCCACGCCCCCGGCCTGACGCTGGGAGACCCGCTGGCCGAGCAGGCTCTCCAACCGTTCGTGAACCCGCTGGAGCAGAACAACGCGAGCGCTGGCGTGGTCGTGGACAAGGTGAAGCAATCGACCTACGCGAACCTGTTCATGCAGGTGTGGGGCACGCACGCCTTCGACGACACCGTGACGGCGTACCAGATGATCGGCCGCTCGATTGCCGACTACGAGCGCTCCGCAGAGGTGAGCCCATACAACTCGCGGTTCGACACGTACCTCGGGACCGGCAACGGGCTGACCGCGCAGGAGACGCTGGGGCTCTCGCTGTTCAACGGCAAAGCGAAGTGCGCCAGCTGCCACACCAGCACCGCCGATCCAGCCAGCGGCAAGGTGCTATTCACCGACTTCACATACACCAATAACGGTGTGCCGAAAAACCCGATGAATCCGTTCTACTTGGAGCTCGCGTTCAATCCTCTGGGCGCATCCTGGATCGACCTGGGTCTCGGCGGGTACCTCAAGAGCGCCGGCTACAACGTGTCGGTCTACACACCTGAACTCGGCAAATTCAAGGTGCCGACACTGCGCAACGTCGACGCACGGCCGAGCGCCGGCTTCGTGAAGGCGTACGGTCACAACGGCTACTTCAAAAGCCTTGAGGGAATCGTTCACTTCTACAACACCCGCGACCTACCCGGCGCCGGCTGGCCCGCACCCGAGTACGCGGCCAACATGACAAGCGAGGTAGGCAATCTCGGTTTGACACCGGCGGAGGAGGCGGCGATCGTCGCCTTCCTGAAGACGCTGAGCGACACGAAGGCCCCATAGATGAAGCAGCCTTTGCCGATTTCCGCCGAGCGGCTGAGCTTGAGGTCGTTGGGCGGAAACCTGAAATGAAGTAAGAAAGGAGAATAAACATGCCAGAGTTTGGATCACCCTTTTCAGGGTTGGCAAACGACAGGAAGCTCAGGGATGAGGAACTCATTGCATCACAGGTTGCGGCGGCGTTGGACGGAGATCAGAGTTCGACGATCCCCGCCGATAAAAAAGGAGGTCCCCAGTGAGTACGATTACGACGAAAGACGGTACGCAGATCTATTACAAGGACTGGGGCACAGGACAACCTGTGGTGTTCAGCCATGGCTGGCCCCTCAGTGCGGATAGCTGGGAGGCTCAGATGCTGTTCCTGGCCTCCAACGGCTATCGCTGCATTGCCCATGACCGTCGCGGCCATGGCCGGTCGAGCCAGCCCTGGAGTGGCAACGATATGGGCACCTATGCCAGCGACCTCTCGGATCTCATCGAAAAGCTCGATCTGAAAGGTGTCATCCTCGTCGGCTTCTCCGCGGGCGGCGGCGAAGTTGCCCGTTATATCGGCCGCCACGGCACGAAACGGGTGGCCAAGGCCGCGCTGATCTCCGCCGTCCCGCCGTTGATGTTGAAAACGGCGGCCAATTCTGGCGGCTTGCCGATTGAGGTGTTCGATGGTATGCGCGCCAGCTCCATCGCCGACCGCTCGCAGTTCTACAAGGATCTCGCCGGCGGCCCGTTCTTCGGGGCCAACAGACCCGGCGCCAAGGTTTCGCAAGGGATGATCGACTCGTTCTGGCTGCAGGGGATGCAGGCCGGCCACAAGAATACCCTCGACTGCATCAAGGCATTCTCCGAGACGGATTTCACCGAAGACCTCAAGAAATTCGACGTGCCGACGCTGATTATTCATGGCGACGACGACCAGATTGTTCCGATCGGCGCCGCAGGCCTCCGCTCATCGAAGCTGGTCAAGAATGCGGCCCTGAAAATCTACCCGGGCGCACCCCACGGCCTCGCGGATACGCACAAAAACCAGCTCAATGCCGACCTGCTGGCATTCCTTAAAACCTGATGTCGCTTTGAATCAAGGAGAAGTTGCTATGAACCTGAATCCTGCGTGAAAACAGTGAGATTCTAGGCCTTTTTCCGAGACTCATGGGTGGGAGACCCATCCTAAATTGTAACGTGCCTGGCGAACTCAGACGGTAGGGTTGGTCGAGTTTCGGTCGAGTTTCTCACTACAAAGTGCTACCTAAATCGACTGAGAATCGGACACCGACGCCCGTTTCCCCGATGAAACACGTCTTTAAGTATTATTTGAGTGTCCCCTGAGTCTGAATGGGGTTCAGGGGGTCGCGGGTTCAAATCCCGCCGTCCCGATTCATCTATTTTTTTATCTCGGATGCACTCCCCCATATTATCCCCCACATCTCCGGGAATTCTTGCGCGATGCAGCTCTGCGTTTCAGCCGATCGCTTGTGTCCGCTCACTCGGAGGGACGGCCTTGGTCAATCCACTTTTGAATACGAGTGGCGAAGTCCGTGCTGATATGAAAACCTATCCGGCGAGGCTCATACTTGTCGCCCTTTTCGATCACCGTCCAGTCGAGGCGCTCAAAGAACTGTCGAGATTTCCCGGCGGCCGCGTTCGCAGAATCAACTAGCCGCCTCACCGCGAAACGCACTGCGACCCCGGCCTTCTTGCACGCCGCCACCCCAGTGGCCCCTTTGCGAATGCAACCAACTTTGCCTGGGCCGGGTGCCGCTGCCATTCAGGGGACTCACCACAATGGGGGGTGGATTTCCCCGATTCTGCCGCCCACGAACGGGGGTGTAACATTGAAAGTTTCGTTGCTTCGACACATTCAGAAGGAGTCCGCCATGTCAGTTTGGTCTCGAATGGGATGGTTCCTGGCCGCGTTGCCCACCACGGCGGTTGTCTGCTTGGCGCAGGCACCTTCGGTCGTCGCTGAAGACTTCCCCACCCTGGTAAAACGCCTTCAAGCGGAGAAACCGATGTTCGCGAAGCGCCAACAGGATTTGCTCGCGGCGCGCTACGACCTCGCCGACCGGCCGGCCAGGGGAACGGCCATGTCGCGCGGCAAGCCGGTGCAAGACGGCGTGCGTGTCAAGTTGCCCGCGGGCATGACCTGGGAGAAACTCGCGGCCTTGTCGCCGGAGGAAGTCAAGGAAAAGCAGCTCTGGCCCGCCGGTTTTCTTCCGTTGCCGCATCCCCACCACGAAGCAGGCGGCATGATCTTCCCCAAATTCCTCATCGAGGAAACGAAGAAGCAGACCGATCGGGATCTGACTCGCTTCGACCTCGACTTCGACTTGCCGGATCATTTCCTGCCCGAGTTCCCGGCGCCGATCTATCTGACAACAAGGCCGGATCTGGGCGACGTCTCGCAAGGGAAACTGGTGACGCTCAGCAACTTCAACGAGTTGTTCAAGGACATCCTCAATCCCAAGCAACTCGAAGGATTGCGGTTGCTGGTCACGCCGTTTCCCCAGCAGCAGTTCAACGCCATCGAAGACCGCCGCAGCTTGAAGGCCTCTCAGGGCGTGGCCTGCTTCGACTGTCACGCCAACGGCCATACGAACGCCTCCACCCACACGGTCGGCGATATTCGGCCCAATGAGCATCGGCATCGGATCGACACGCCATCGCTGCGGGGCCTGAACATTCAGCGCCTGTTCGGTTCGCAACGGGCGATGAAGACCGTGGAGGACTTCACCGAGTTCGAGCAGCGAGCCGCCTACTTCGACGGCATCCCGGCCGACGCGGCGCGTAAAGGCACCAACGTCCTCGAACGCGGAAGCCAGGTGCATTTCATGGCGGAGTTCCAGGAGCTGCTCGACTTCCCGCCCGCGCCGAAGCTCAACGTCTTCGGCAAGCTCGATCCTGCCAAAGCCAGCGAGAGCGAGATGCGCGGCCAGGGAATCTTTTCCGGGAAGGGACAGTGCGCGAGCTGCCACCCCTCGCCGTATTACACCGACAACACCATGCACAACCTGAAGGTGGAGCGCTTCTTCAAGGAGGTCACGATTAACGGTCGCACGGCGTCGGCCGACGGCCCGATCAAGACCTTCCCGCTGCGCGGCATCAAGGACTCGCCGCCGTATCTGCACGACGACCGCCTGCTGACGCTGGATGACGCGGTGGAGTTTTTCAACCTCGTCCTGGAATTGAAGCTGAATGAACAGGAGAAGAAGGACTTGGTGGCCTTCATGCGGGTGCTGTAGGCCGCCAGCTAAGGCGGAAGCCAATTACTCGGGGGAGGAGTCGTTTATGAAAGGCTTTGTGAAAGACATCGAGGGTCTCGCCGTCAAGAATGACGAGTTTCGCCGCGTGCTTTATACGGCAAAGAACTGCCAGCTCGTCGTCATGGCGTTGAAGCCCAAGGAAGAGATCGGGGCGGAAGTCCACAAGCTCGACCAGTTCTTTCGCGTGGAGGAGGGGACGGGCGAGGCGGTTCTCAATGGCGTTCGGACGCCGATCCGCGCGGGCTTCGCCGTGCTCGTCCCGGCTGGGACCAATCACAACATCATCAATACCGGCAGTGTTCCACTGAAGCTCTATACGCTCTATGCGCCGCCGAATCATCGGGACGGCGTGGTCCACCACA
>Ga0208715_1000086_pt1 | contig 34206 bp, 33 predicted proteins | sample NGESurshal092012_3_FD_184473 | JGI IMG/M metagenome (GOLD analysis project Ga0208715, IMG submission 184473) | Arctic peat soil microbial communities from Barrow, Alaska - NGEE Surface sample 210 shallow-092012 (SPAdes) | ecosystem: Environmental > Terrestrial > Soil > Wetlands > Peat ... | reverse complement strand
CTAGAGCACGCAGCTCCAGGAAGTCGTAGACGCCCAGAAGGCCGAGCACCAGGCGTTCGAGCACCCGGATCTCCTGCCGTGTCTCATCGTGAAACAGCCGGGGCGCCGTGAGCTCGATTTGCTTGCCGCCGGTGAGAAGCTCGCATCCACCGGCTGCGAGGACGTTCTTCAGCCAGTCGGTGTCCGGACCATAGGTAAGTGCTACGACGTAGCGTCCGCCTGGACGCGGGAATACGTTGACCGGCGTCCGGTACAGCTTGCCGGATCTGCGTCCGCGATGAACCACGACACCCAGCCCCGGCAGCCATGGGAACAGCGGCTTGGTGACCTTGTTCAGCGCGACTTTGTTGAACTGGCGCATCTGGTCGGGAATTGGCATGACCCCACCGTATCTTCGCGATGACCCTCGAATCTGGCACGATGCGGGCATGGCGTTTTCGAAGAAGCTGCTGTCCAACGGCGAGTACGTCGTGCTGAGTGTTCGCTCGCACGGCAAGGCGCTCATCTGGCCTGTCGTCGTGTTCGTCGTGGTGGTGGGCGCCGTCATCACCGCCCTGATGCTCAAGCCCAACAACAGCGCGCTAGCTCTGGCCGCCGCTGTGGTGGCCGTTCCGGTGCTGGTTCTCTGGTCGTTGTTCCCGTTCCTGCGCTGGATCAGCTCGACCTATACCGTTACGAACCGGCGGCTGATCACCCGTCACGGCGTCCTCACACGGACCGGCCGTGATATCCCGCTTTTCCGTATCAACGACGTGGCCTACGAGATGGGCCTGATCGACCGGCTGCTGGGCTGTGGGACTCTGATCATCTCCGACGCCACCGAGAAGGCCGGCGTTGTCCTGCCGGACATCCCCAACGTGGAGCAGGTGCAGCTTCAGATCTCGGACCTGCTCTTCACCAACGACGACGGGAACGACGGTGACGGCAGTCGGGTGCCCGGCGAGCCTCCTCGCGACAATCGCTGACAACCCGCGATCGTAGGACACGTAAGCCGCGTCCCCCGGTCAGGGGCGCGGCATACGGGCTGTTCAGACGAGCTGGGCCACCGAGGCCTCCCGGCTCGCGGTGGCCTTGGCCACAGCGGCCTCGTGAGCCAGCTCGACCCCGCCGTGCTCGTGCCACCAGTCCTGACCGGTCTCGGGCAGGGTGTAGATGGGGTCGTAGTAGACGAACTCCTGCGACAGTGCTTCGGTGTCTGCGCTCTCGATCGAGGTTCGGTAGTTCTTGCGCCAGAACGACATTCCGCGTTCGGTGTCGTAGGAGTCGACCTGGTGGACCCAGCGCTTGCCCACGTACGGCACGTCGCAGACGATGCGCGGCGTGGCGAAGCCCGGCAGGTAGCCCATGAGGTCGTGCTGCAGCCGCTGCGCCTCGGCCAGCGAGAGCCGCCAGTGCTCGGCGAACGGGATCATGTCGCACATGTAGAAGTAGTAAGGCGTGATCGAGGCCTCATCCTGCAGTGCGAAGCACAGGTCAAGCAGCTGCTCGACCGAGTCGTTGACCCCGCGCATGAGGACGCCCTGGTTGCGAACTGCCCCGACCCCGGCGTCCAGCATCGCGTTGGCGGCGGCGGCGACGGCGGGCGTCACTGACTGGGCGCTGTTGACGTGGGTGTGGATTGCCAGGTTGACGCCGCGCTCGCGGGCCTTGGCCGCAACCCGGCCGACGCCCTCGACGACGTCGTCGGCCAGCCAGTGCTGTGGCAGACCCATCAGCGCCTTGGTGGCCAGGCGGATGTCGCGGATGTTGTCGATCTCCAGCAGCCGGTCCAAGAAGGACTCGAGGTTCTTCCACGGCATGTTGGCCACGTCGCCACCGGAGACGACCACGTCGCGCACGACGGGGTTCGCGCGCAGGTAGGTCATCATCGCGTCGTAGCGGTCGACCGGTTTGAGATCGAACTTGCGCTTGGGGATGACCGGCGTCGAGTTGCCGACAAGGTCCATCCGGGTGCAGTGGCCGCAGTATTGCGGGCAGGTCGACAGCAGCTCTGCTAAAACCTTGGTGGGGTAGCGGTGGGTCAGACCCTCGACCGCCCACATGTCGTGCTCGTGCAACGAGTCTCGGGTGGAGTATGGGTGGCTCGGCCAGTCGACGCGTCGGTCGCTGAAGACCGGGAGCATGTAGCGGCGGACGGGATCGGCATAGAACGCATGGGTGAACTCTTCGCCGGCGCTGGGCATAGAGTCCCCGGACGCGCTGACAACGCCAGTACAGGGGACCATCGTGTTCATCATCTGCGGTGTTACGAGCATCGACATCGTGGCCCGCTCGGCCTGGTCCCGTTCGAGGTCGGCATAGAAGGCGTCAGTGAGCAGATCGCCCATGAGTGCTCGCAGGCCCTTGATGTTCTTGACGCAGTGGGCCCGCTGCCACTGGACACTGGCCCACTCGATGGCGGTGATGTGGCGCCAGCCTGGCAAGCGGGTCCAGTCTGGCTCTACCAGCTCGTGGCGCAGGTAGGCGTAGGGCTGCTCGATCTTTGGGTCCATGGATGGCATGATACGGGAGAACTTGCGTAATTCGTATCACTGCACCGCAAAATGTGTTCATGTATGGCAAAATGCAGGAGGAATCAGTGACGGTGCCGATTAAACGACCCGAGAGCTCGCCCGTGGGTCTGCACAGAGTCCTTGAGCCATCCGGTGACCAGATCACGTTGCCCCAGGCCGCCCAACGCCTGGATGCCTCCCCTGAGATCTGGGCGGACGAGGTTCGCATTGACATCGAAACCCTGAACCTGGACGCGGCCTCGTATCGCCAGCTGGCCGGGATTCACCGCACCGCGGACGACCAGATCGACGGCGCCGCGATGCGCGCGTCCGTCCTGGACATCGTGGCAACCCGCGGCAAGATGCAGAACCCCGTCACCGGTTCGGGCGGAATGCTCATCGGAACGGTCGCCGAGGTGGGAGAGCAGAGCCCACTGGGGCTTTCCGTCGGTGACCACGTGGCCACGTTGGTGTCCCTGTCCTTGACCCCGTTGCAGATCACCGACGGCCTGGCCCGCTGGGACGGCATGGGCGAGCGGGTGCCCGCCGCGGGCCACGCGATCCTGTTCGGCAGGTCCATCGCGGCCGTGTTGCCGACCGACCTCGACCATGAGCTCGCGCTCATGGTGATGGACGTCTGCGGCGCACCCGCTCTTGTGTCCCGGCTGGTGCACGAATACGTGGCGAAGGGTGCGGCGCCTTCGGTGCTGGTCCTTGGCGGCGCAGGCAAGTCGGGGTCCATGTCCTTGGCTGCGGCCCAGGACGCCGGAGCCGGACGTCGAGTCGCGGTCGTGCCCAACGACAAGGAGGCGCGCATGCTGGAGGGGATCGGGCTTGCCGACCATGTGGTTATCGCCGACGCGCGCTCACCACTGGGCCTGTCCGGTGCGGTGCAGGCGGCCGGCGGCCCGGCTGACATCACCGTTGTCTGCGTCGATGTCCCAGGCTGCGAGCATCCCGCGATCCTGTCGACGGCACCCGGCGGCACGGTGGTCTTCTTCTCGATGGCGACGAACTTCGCCGCGGCGGCGTTGGGGGCCGAGGGGCTGGCGGCCGATGTGCGGATGCTCGTGGGTAACGGGTACGTCCCCGGTCACGCTGACTACGCGTTGAAGCTGCTGCGTGCCAACTCCGGCGTGCGGGGGCTGTTCGAAGGCCGACTGGAGCCGAGACAGACTGAGGCCTCGTGACCACCGAAGCGCCGAGAGAATCACGTCTGCACGGCTCACCGCCGGCAGCCACATCTACGCTGTACCGAGGCGGCTTCGTGTACGGCGCGGCAGACCCGTTTGCGACGGCGTTGGTTGTCGTCGACAACCAGATCGCGTGGATCGGCACCGACGAGGCTGCAGCCGGCCACGCTGACGGGGTCGACGAGGTGGTCGAGCTCGACGGAGCGCTGGTTACGCCCACCTTCGTAGATGCCCACGTCCATACCTCGGCGACCGGTCTGGGGCTGCGCAGTGTTGAGCTCGCCGACACAGTGTCCCTGCAGCAGGCCCTGGACAGGATCGAGAAGGCTGCCCGCAAGCGGGCCGGCCGTCCGGTCTACGCACCCAACTGGGATGAGCGAAACTGGGCCGAACGCCGCCCGCCGACGGGCAAGGAGCTCGACCGCGCGACGTACGGCGGGGTGGTCTACGCGCCACGGGTTGACGGCCACTCGGCTGTGATCTCCTCGGCCCTGGCGGCCGCGTCCGGCGCCCGGAACCATCAGGGCTGGAACGACAACGGGCTGGTGAGCCGTGATGCGCACCACGCGGCTCGCGACGCGTTCCACGCCGGGATCAGCGGGGCTGAGCGTCGCATCGACATCGACGCCGCACTGAACGCCGCCGCCGCGGCCGGGATCGGCCTCATCCACGAGAACGGCGGGCCAACCCTCAGCTCGGAGGCAGACTTCGCGGACGTTCTCGCGGCCGGGCGGGGTGGCCACGGCCCGGAAGTTGTCGGCTACTGGGCCGAGCTTGTCGGCGACGAAGAGTCGGCCAGGGCGCTCGCCAGTCGGCTGGGCGCCCGAGGACTGGCGGGCGACCTCAACATCGATGGCTCGATCGGATCGCGAACCGCATCGCTGCGAGAGCCGTATGCCGACGTCCAGGTCAGCCCGGGTACCGGCAACACTGGCCACTGCGGGCATCCATACCTGTCTGTCGAGCAGGTTCGTGACCACATTGCCGCCTGCTCGCTGGCCGGCATCCAGGCAGGTTTTCACGTCATCGGAGACGCGGGTGCTGATACGGCCATTGCCGGCTTCCAGGCCGCGGCAAGCATGGTCGGCGCGGCCAGGGTTGTCGCGGCACGCCACCGCCTGGAGCACCTTGAGATGGTGGACGTCGAGGGCATCAAGGCACTGGCGGAGCTGGGCGTCACCGCCTCGGTCCAGCCGGCGTTCCACGCACTGTGGGGTGGGCCCGACGGCATGTATGCCAGCCGGCTGGGTCCTGAGCGGGCCGGTGGCATGAACCCGTTCGCCGCCCTGCAGGAGGCAGGCATCCCTCTGGCCCTGGGCTCGGACACACCCGTGACGCCGTTCGCACCGTGGGAGGCCATCCGCGGCTGCGTCAACCACCATGAACCTGCCCAGCGGCTTTCGGCACAGTCGGCGTTCCTGGCGCATACCCGTGGCGGGTGGCGCGCTGCGGGCGCTGACGACCACGGCTACCTTGGCGTCGGCCAGCCGGCGAGCTTCGCGCTCTGGTCGCTCGGGTGCCCCCGCCGCTCCAACGGGCGGACGCCGGCTTGCCTGCCGGACCTGTCACCCGGGGCCGCACCGCCCACGAATCTGCGCACCGTCATAGGCGGTCGCACCGTCTTCAACCTGGAAGAGGCGTCATGAGCACCAAGCCCAAACTGGAGCTGGACCCTGCCGTCATTCGTCGGGCACGTTCGCTGGCCCGCAAGGCCGGCGCACCCGTGGTCAAGTTGGCCAAGACGCACACCACAGTGTCCGTCGAGCGGGCAGTGCTGCGGCTGGCTGGCCTGGCCGGTGCCGACCATGAAGGCGTGCCGTGGGTTAACCACCTGGTCGACGCCGTCCGTGACGAGGTGGGGCTTGAGGTCGGTGTGACCACACCGGTGTTCGACGCCTTGCGCCGCGGAGAAGCACCGGATCTGTTGACGCTCGCCCAGAAGTCCGCCGCGGGTTCGATCTCGTTCCGGCTGCCGCAGGGCCGCGACACCAGTGCGGCGCAGAGCCTGGCGCTGCGTTCGGTCAAGCCCGGCATGGCCCGTATCGACAAGAACCGAACCACCCGGGACCGCCTGATCAAGCGTCTCGGCAACCCGAAGCAACGGCCGTGGATCTATCTGATCGTGGCCACAGGTGACATCTACGAGGACATCCCGCAGGCTCAGACCGCGGCCCGCGAGGGTGCGGACATCATCGCCGTGATCCGCTCGACCGGGCAGTCGCTGCTCGACTTTGTCCCCGAGGGGGCTACCCGCGAGGGCTATGCCGGCACGTACGCCACCCAGGAGAACTTCGCCCTGATGCGCGCAGCCCTGGATGAGGTGTCCAAGGAGCTGGGGCGCTACATCCGCCTGGTCAACTATGCGTCCGGGCTCTGTATGCCCGAGATCGCGACCCTGGCGGGGCTCGAGCGGCTCGACATGATGCTCAACGACTCCATGTACGGCATTCTCTTTCGCGACATCAACCCGATCAGGACGTTTGTGGATCAGCGGTTCTCGCGCCAGATCCACGCCCGCGCCGGCATCATCATCAACACCGGCGAAGACAACTACCTGACCACCGCCGATGCGGTCGATGCGGCGCACACCGTGACCGTCAGCCAGCTGATGAACGAGTACTTCGCCAAGGAAGCCGGCCTGCAGGACTGGCAACTGGGCCTGGGTCACGCGTTCGAGATCAACCCCGAGATCCCCGACTCGTTCCGGATGGAGCTGGCACAGGCACTGCTCGCGCGCCAGCTGTTCCCGGAGGCGCCGCTGAAGTGGATGCCGCCCACCAAGCACATGACAGGGGATGTGTTCCGCGGCTATCTGCTGGACGGTTTCTTCAACCTCGTGGGGGCCATGACCGGCCAGGACATCCTGCTCGTCGGCATGATGACCGAGGCCGTGGTCACCCCGTTCCTGTCCGACCGCGACCTGGCCCTGCAGAACGTCCGCTACGTCCTCAACGCGGCCGGCGGACTGGCCGAGGACTTCCACCCTCCTCGCGACGGGTTCATCCAGAACCGTGCCCGCCAAGTGCTCTCCGAGGCAGTCGACCTGCTCGAGAAGATTGTCAATGACCAGGGCCAGCCGGGGTCCGTTCCTCTCCTGCAGGCAATCAGTGACGGCACCTTTGGGTTGATGAAACGTCCCGCCGATGCCGGCAAGGGCCTGGACGGCGTGGTCCGATGCGCGCCCGGCTACGACAACCCGGCCAGCACCTTGTTGGAAGCAGGTAGTGGACGATGAACATCCGCGATCCAGGTTCGAAGCAGGCGTCCGCGAAAACCCTGCCCTCCAAGACGTTGCCGGACCTCATCCGGCCGTACGGCGACACTACCGGGGACGGCATGGTGCAGGTCTCCTTCACCCTTCCGATCCCGCATGACAAACGGGCTGAGGGCGCTGCGCTCCAGCTGGCGGCCAAGATGGGTCTGGCGCCCGCGCTACTGGTTCACGCCAAGGCGATGGGTTCGGACTTCACCTTCTTCATCGTCTACGGCAGCGTCAGCCACCGGGTGGACCTGCGTGAGGTCGTGGTGATCGAGCGCGAGTTCGCGATGCTCAGCGCCAAGGACGTCAACGCCGCGATCAAGAGGCGGCTGCACCGCAAGCTCGTGGTGGTCGGCGCGTGCATCGGCACCGACGCACACACCGTGGGCATCGACGCCATCCTGAACATCAAGGGGTTCGCGGGGGAGAAGGGCCTGGAGTACTACACCGAGATCAAGGTCGTGAACTGCGGCGCCCAGGTGCTGGTGCCCGAACTGGTCGCTCGCGCCCGTGCGGAGAAGGCCGACGCGGTCCTGGTCAGCCAGGTCGTCACTCAGAAGGACGCCCACATCCACAACACCATGACCATGTCGGCGGCGTTCCGCGAGGCCTATCCCGCCGGGAAGGTGCCGCTGCTGATCGTCGGCGGCCCCCGGTTCGAACAGGGATCGGCTGCCGCGCTCGGCGTGGACCGGATCTTCGGCAAGGGCACGACGCCAGGTGAGGTCGCGTCGTATCTCGTTCACGCCATCGGGGTCGGCGAGGTTGCGCCGTCAGGGCCCTGAGCGCACACCGGTTATGGTGAACCGCTCGACGGCGGCCACGTGGCCACCGGTCGACGCGACGATGGTGACCGGCCCTGGCTGGGTGCGCGTCAGGGGCAGTCGCACCGACCACGACGTCGGAGCAGCGGCCGGCAGACAGCAGTAACCCCCGACGACGCCGGACAGCGGCCGGGCGCTCACCCGAATGCTCTCGTCAACGCCGGCGATGTGGCCCCCGACAATGACGGTGCCTGCCACTGCGGACCCATAGCTCGGCCGCCTCAACGAGAAGGTGGCGCTGTCGTCGGTGCCAACGACTTCCCATGGCTGGCCGGTCCCGGAGCCGATGCGTACGAGATGGATCACGGCCGCGGTCCCGCTGGTCCCTTCGACCCTGTAGCCGACTGCGACGTGGGCATCTGTTGCCGTAATCGTCTTGCGAACCACACGGTCGATCTCAACGAAGCCGAGGTACTGCCGGGCAAAGGCCACGGCAACTTCACCGGCGTCCAGGCGCCACGGCTGGTGGCCTGCCTGGAGTGCTTCCCGTTGCCACTGCTCGGCCGCAGCGACCGACGCGAACGGCCACAGGGGTACGTAACCGAACGACGTCGGACCTGAGGGGGCGTTCGTAGTCGCGGTAGCCGTCCCGGTCACCGGGCTGGGCGGGGCGGAGGCCGAGCCGGGGATGGATGTCGATTGAGGGATCGAGGTTGGGGCCGAGGTTCCCCCGCCGCTACAGGCGGTAACAGCCAAGGCCAAGGCCAAGGCGGGGACGAAATTCCTGCGCACGTCTGCCCCCTTTGTCAGTTCCGATGATCCTCGTCGATGGGAGAACAGCGCAACCAACACGCTGACCAAGGGTGCAGCGATCCTGCTTTCGGGCGGCTTGCTCGAGATGTCGGTGATGTAATGGGCCTTCCCACGTCCGGGTTCACCGCCGTTCTCGTGTCACTGGACGGCACCACGAAGGAGCACCCACATGAGCAAGCACGGGCCAGCCACAGTCGGCTTGACGGTGACGCACCGCCGGTACGTTCCGTACAGCCACGCCCACTACGCAGGCAATCTCGTGGACGGCGCATACTCGCTGGCAGCCTTCGGCGACGTTGCGACCGAGATGTGCATCCGCACCGACGGCGACGAGGGCCTGTTCGCCTCCTACAGCGACGTGCAGTTTCGGGCTCCGGTCCGGGCCGGCGACTGCATCGAGATCGAGGCCACCCTGGTCAGGGTCGGTTCGCGCAGTCGCGAGATGAGCTTCGAGGTTCGGGTCATGACACGGGGGAACCCGGTTGGTGGCGAGTCTGCAGCTGATCTGCTGGACGAGCCGGTCATCGCGACAACCGCTCGTGGCGTCGTCGTCGTGCCGGCCATTACCTGATCTATTCCGGCGTTTCTTCGACGACACGCCAAAATTGGGAAAAGACTCTGTATTCGCAATGGAATTGGGCGTGCCTCTGACCTGCGCGTTTGTGCATCGCCGCAGGTGAACGCAGGGTTGACAGCAGGGGCGGAACGGGTATCTTCAGAGCGTTGGCCGCCGCTCAATCAAGAAAACAAGCGAGGTCACAGGGCATGGGCATTCTCGGGACCCATGGCGGTTGGGGACTGTAACCGTCATGAGAAACCAGATCTACGGGACTTCCTGTCAGGTGGCACATCGCAGGGCATCGGAGGCGGTTGGCGGCAGGGCCCGCGTGCTTAGTAGACAACAACCTCGGATCGGCATCCAGTCGCTTCGAAGTTGGTCCCAACGGCAACGGGCCCTGCCGCACCCGGTGCCACCCCAAATACACCGGGCAATGCGCCCAACCATTGACACACCGATGCGGCGGTGCACTGCAGTCAGGTCGTGATCTAGCCTGAACCGGTGTATCGCTACCCACTCGCCGTTGCTTCCGGCCTGGCTCTGTGGCTGGCATTTCCCTCACACGACCTCTGGATCATGGCGCCGATCGGTGTCGCTCTCCTGGCGCTCGCGACGTACCGGGCCCGGGTCTGGCACGGCGCTCTGCTCGGTCTCCTAAGTGGGCTGGCGTGCTTCCTGCCGCTACTGTCCTGGTCTGGTGTCTACGTAGGCGCGCTCCCGTGGATCGCTCTGGCTGTACTCGAGTCCCTCTATATCGCTCTACTCGGGGCGGTCTGCGCACTGCTCCAGGGTGGACCAACAATGTCCGGGGCGGGCAGGGTACGGCCGATGGTCGTGGCCTTGGCCTGGGTGGCACAAGAAGCCTTGCGGGACAACACCCCGTTTGGCGGGTTCCCCTGGGGACGCCTGGCCTTCAGCCAGGCCGACTCGCCGCTGGCTGGGTTGGCCGCCCTGGGTGGCGCTCCTGGTGTGACGTTCGGGGTGGGGCTGGTGGGCGGACTGCTGGCCGCCGGCGTTGCCCGGCTGACCAGTGGCCGCCGATCAGCCCGCCAATCCGGCATCCGGAACAACGGCACAGGGCGCAGTGTCCTTGTTGCCACGCTGAGCCTCGCCTGCGCCATATCGGTCATGCTGCTGCCCTCGCTGGTCCCCAGACCGATCGCTGGGTCGAACGGACGGTTCATGGCGGTCCAGGGCAACGTGCCCCGGCCCGGTCTGGACTTCAACGCTGAGCGTCGGGCCGTCCTGGACAACCATGCGAGGGTGACCCGGCAGGCGGCCGTATCTGTGAAGGCGGGGACCCGGCCCCAACCGGATCTCGTCGTGTGGCCGGAGAACGCCTCGGACATCGACCCACTACGCAACCCCGACGCAGCAGGTGTCATCAACGCGACCGTGGACTCCATCAACGTGCCGCTCGTCCTGGGCGCCGTACTGGACCAGCCGCGGCCCATGGTGTCCAACGCCAGTCTCCTGTACCTCCCGGGCCGGGGCCTGACCGCGCGATACGTCAAGCGACATCCGGTCCCCTTCGCCGAGTACATCCCGTATCGCTCGTTCTTCCGCCACTTCAGCGACAAGGTCGACCTGGTCTACTCGGACTTCATCGCAGGCAACAACGTCGGCGTATTCCGGGTGCCTACCCGTGAAGGCGGGACGATTGCCGCCGGCCCCATCATCTGCTTCGAGGTGGCCTACGACGGGCTGGTCAGGGACACCGTTGACCATGGCGCGAACCTCTTGCTCGTCCAGACCAACAACGCCACGTTCGGGTTCACCGACGAGTCTGTCCAGCAACTCGCTATCTCTCGGATCCGCGCCATCGAGCACGGTCGTTCCATTGTTCACGTGTCCACGGTCGGGGTCAGCGCCATGATCACCCCCGATGGAACCGCTCACCAGCGCAGCACGTTGTTCACACCGGCAGTGCTTGCCGCCAATCTTCCGTTACGCACCGATCGCACCATCGCGGACCGGGTTGGCCCTTGGCCCGAGAACCTCGCCAGCGCGGGTATCGCGACGATGTTGGCTCTGCTGGCTTTGAGGCGTCTGCGCCGCCGCCGACCAGGTCGCTGATCCGACCCCCACGAAGGAAGCCCATGACCCACCCGCAGGCCAGGCCCCCGATCGACAAGATCGTGCGGCCTCCGATCGGCAAGATCGTCGTGCTGATCCCGACCTACAACGAACGCGAGAACCTCTCGCCGATCGTGTCGCGGTTGCGCGCAGCAGTGCCCGAGGCGGACGTTCTCATTCTCGACGACAACTCCCCGGACGGTACCGGAGCCCTCGCCGATCGGCTGGCGGCCGACGACGGTCAGGTTCGCGTCCTGCACCGTCCGAACAAGGAGGGGCTCGGAATGGCCTACCTTGCCGGATTCGCGTGGGCCCTGGAGCGAGGCTATGACGTCGTGGTCGAGATGGATGCCGACGGATCCCATCAGCCTGAGCAACTGCACTCCCTGCTGGAGGCACTGGCCGACGCCGATGTCGTGCTCGGCTCTCGCTGGGTGCCGGGCGGCTCGGTGGTCAACTGGCCGTTCCATCGCAAGTTCCTCAGCGTCGGTGGCAATGTCTACGTACGCGTGTTTCTCGGTATGCCGATCGGTGACGCTACCGGGGGATACCGGGCCTACCGGGCTTCGGCGCTGCGCACCCTGGACCTGCAGAAGGGCGCTTCCCAGGGCTATTGCTTCCAGGTCGATCTTGCGTGGCGGGCGATACGTGCCGGCCTGCGGGTCGTCGAGGTGCCGATCACCTTCGTCGAACGCACGATGGGCGACTCCAAGATGAGCCAGGACATCGTTAATGAGTCGTTGCGTAATATCACGATGTGGGGCGCTCGTTATCGCCTCGGACAGGTTCAGTCACTCTTTCACAGGGAGCCACGGTGGCACCGACTCGACGTCTGACCCGTCACGGCCGTCGACGCCCGCACTGGGGGTGGTATGTCTTCGTGGCGCTGCTGGTGGTACCGGTGGCGGAGATCGCCCTGATCGTTGCAGTGGGCTCAGTGATCGGTGGTTGGCAGACTCTTGCACTGTTGCTGGCAGAGTCTGCCCTAGGTGCCTATCTGGTCAAGCACGAGGGGCGCCGCTCCTGGCAGGCCTTGCGGACTGCCTTGAACACCGGCCAGATGCCGGGGCGTGAGCTGGCCGATGCGACGCTCGTCTTGATCGGTGGCACGCTGTTGCTGACCCCGGGATTCCTGACCGACATCGTAGGATTCTTCTTCATCCTGCCGTTGACCAGACCGATCACCCGGCGGTGGTTGCAGCGCGTTGTCGAACGTCGCCTGGTGCGCAGGTCGGGCATCGTCCGCGGCGAGGTCATCTGAGCGTGGGCATGCTGGTCCGGCGCGTTGACAGCAATGACATGACCGGGGTGTCCGCAGAGTCATGCGCATGAGTATGCGGACAGCAACAAGCCCCGCGGCCCTCGCAGGGGCGGCACGGGGCTTGTCGGTCGAATAGTCCCAGGTCAGGCGGTGCGCTTGCGGCGCGGCTTCTCTCCGCGCGATGCCCGCAGCAAGGCCAGTCGTTCCTTAAGCAGCTCTTCGAGCTCGGGAATGGACCGACGCTCCAGAAGCATGTCCCAGTGGGTGCGAACGGCCTTCACGTTCCTGTATTCCGGTTCGGGCCCATCCACCAGCCGGGCCTCCACGCCGCAACGGCACTCCCACACGGACGGGACATCCGCCTCGACAGAGAACGGAAGCTCGCTGATGTGCTTCTCCGGGCATACGTACCGGACGATTTGACGTTCGCTGAGCACGACGTTCGTGTCGGTCTCCATACTAAGCGCACTCAGATTGGTACCGCGAAGTGATCGTTCTGCCATGACGGGTGTACTCCCAACGTGCTGCCCGCGCTAGTTTGCACGGGGATTCACTGGGCACAACGCCGCAGTCAGGTTCAATGTTCCGGCTTCGGCAGATGCCGACCGGATCCGATAGTACCGCGGATGGGGCAGTCGGATGGGGGAGCGGGTCATATCGGATGGGGGAGCGGGTCATATGACAGCGGGGACCACATTGCCGGCAGCAACGATGCCCTCACGCATCCGAACCTTGGACAGAAGAAGGCCACCGACGACGAAGAACCCGATCAGGGCGACGATCGCCCAGCGGTAAGAATGCGTGAACTGGTGTACGAGGCCGAACATCAGCGTCCCGAGCCAGCTCGTTCCCCGTTCCATGGCCTGGTACAGACTGAAGAACTCGGCTTCGCGTCCGCGGGGGATCAGCTGGCTGTATATCGCGCGGGAGAGAGCCTGACTGCCGCCCAGCACGATCCCGATCAGCACGGCGAGTCCGACGAAGATCAGGAACCCGCGCGTCGGGACAAAGAAGGCAATGGTCACCACGAGGGTCCAGAGCACGAGGCTGTTCAGCACGACCCGCCACGCTCCGAAGTGGTTGGCCAGCCGTCCGAACAACAGCGCGCCGCCAAAGGCCACGAACTGGACGAGCAGGATGATCTCGATCAGCTGGTTGTTGCTGAACTTGAGCTCCTCGGCAGCGTAGACGCTTGAGGCGCTGATCACGGTCTGGATGCCGTCGTTGAAGAACAGGTATGCCACCAGGAAGAGCAATGTCTGAGGATAGAACCGCAGCTCGCGAACAGTCCTGGCCAGCTGGTGCAGGCTGCCGCTGACAACCCCGGATTGCTGCTCGATGGTCAGCTCGGTGGCACCATGCAGATCACGCAGGCCGGCGACCGGGATGATGGTGAAGGCGGCCCACCACAGTCCCGCTGAGAGCAGGCTGATCCGCACGGCCATTCCCGCTGAGATTCCGATCTGCTTGTCGAGGGTCAACAACCCAAGGTTGAGTGCGAGCAGCAGGCCGCCGCCCAGGTAGCCCCAGGCCCAGCCTCGGCTGGAGACCCGGTCGCGTTCATCCGGCGAGGCGATTCGGCACAGTAACGAGTCATAGATGACCAGGGATGAGCCCAGGCACAGGTTGGCGAAGACGAGGAGCAGCACTCCCAGGGCCCAGTTGTCCCCGCTGACCAAGAACATCGCCGAGGCTGCTGCCGCTCCGGCCCAGGCGAAGATCGCGAACAGCCGTACCGGCCTGGGGGAGCGGTCCGCGATGGCGCCGATGAAGATGAGCAGGATCGCAGAAAGGATCGTGGAGAACGTGAGGACGTAGAAGACGAGCGACCCTGGGTCAACTGATACGCCGATCACGGCAAGGTTGGTGTGGCAGGCGACGTCGCTGGGCAACGTCGGGCAGGCCGCCTTCTTGGCGATGACGGTCAGGTACGGAGCCATGAGGACCGTGAGAGTGGTCGTGACGTATGCCGAGTTGGCCCAGTCGTACCAGTACCAGGCCCTCTGGTGGGGTGTGTCCCTGGTTCGTCTGTGTTCGACGGGGGAGTCGACGGCGCTATTCATGGGCGCTATTCATGGGCGCTATTCATGGGCGCAGCCTTGCACAGGCGTTCAGCCTGCGAACTCCCAGTGCCAGGCTTCTGGCAGCACGCCCGCGGGCTCGGCCCAGGCCGGGTGGAACCGCCCATAGCGCGAGGCATTGCGATCTAGCCACAGATACGCGGGGGCTGAGAAGTCTTGGACGCCTCCGCAGAGGTCAACCGCGAGGCCGAGTCCGTGTTTGCTCGTTCCAGGAGTGGCCGCCAGCTGCGGGAGTCTCTGCTTTACCGCGACCTGCTCGGCGTACGACCGGTAGCCCTCGGTGACACACAGGGCCGACCCGCTCTGGCGCTCGTAGGCGAAGCTCATCGCGTTGAGCGACAGGGCTGCAGCGCGACGCAGGCTCTGGTCCGGAGCGGCATAAAGGACGCATCGTGCACTTGATGGCCGCCGGCCGCTGGAGTAGTTCGCCGCGCCGTTGCCGCAACTGGAGCTCTGCTCCATCAGGAGCGTGTAGTCCCGGTCTCCAAGAGCCCGCGCGAGTTGTCTGTCGGCCGTCTTGGCCAAAAGGCTCCCCGAACGCAGCAAGGTGATGCGCAGCCCGGCAGCCCGGCGGATCTGGACGGTCTCGGCGGCCCGGACCCCGTCCAGGGCGGTCTGCTGTCTGGCGATGACGGCGTCCATCGCGGACTTTGCCCGCGCGGCAGTATTGGTGGCGGACGTCGCACCGGCGATGGCCGCCGTGGCCCTTGTGGACATCGTGACCTCAGCGGACTGCATGGACTTCGCCTGGTTGATCAACTGCGCACGAGACTTGATTAGGTAGTTCACCGTCGCCAGGGAGCTGGCGCTCAGATTCAATGAGGGTGAGGTCAGCGACTCCAGGGCCGCGGCCATCTCACCAAGAGGACCGCCACCGCCGATGTAGGAGTCAATGGTCGATTGCTCCAACGCGCTTCGGGTGAACTGAGCCTGCCGGCCGAGCTGAACGAGGCGGGTTCTGTGGACCGTAGCCTTGGTCTCAGCGGCGACCTGTGCTGTCCTGGTCGCAGACAGGTTCGCCAACAAGGTGTCTGCCTGGGCGTAAAGGCGCTCAAGCCGTGAGTTTGCCGCATCAACCACGGCATCAGAACTCATCAGGGCAGCGCGCAATCCGTCGGCCGTTGTGATGTGTCCGGCGACCTCGCGCGGTTAGGATCGCCGCGGCCGACCTTGGGCGGAGGGGTCGATGGGACGCCTGCGTTTGCGGTGGGGCGACCGTGACCACGACGCCGGTGACCAGGGGCACAACCAAGCCTGTCGCCACACTGATACGCACGATATAGCGCCCGATCCCAAGGCCCTGCCTGACCGATCGGACAGTGCCCAACAGTTGCGCCTACGCATTCCCTCAACAGCCCGGACTTGAGATAACTCCTGGCCGAGGCTACGGACCAATGGTGAGCCAACTTGGGAGTGCGCCCGAAGATGGCCAAGACGGATTAGTCACTGTGGCTTCCGCATTCGGCCGACTAGATATTTCGCCGATAATCTACATTATGTCAATTTAGATGGATTTCCGCCTGACGATCCCCGGCAAAGACGAGCTGTGGGAACTCCCCCATGACCGGCGCTGGCAGGTCCGTCGTGGTGGTCAAGTCGCAGGGTTTCGACGCGGTACGCAGGGTCGTTGGTGTTGTACAGGACGTTGTACAGAATTCGGTACAGACCGCGACGGGCGCTGTAGTGACTTTTTGAGATCTCGATCGAGCGGCTCGCCGACCTTTCAGGGGTTTCGCGCGAGATTGCCGAGGACAAACTCGATGGTCGCGATTGACTCGCGCCCCCAGTGCTCCCCGCATCCTGGAGATCTTCAGCGACGTCCAGCGCCACCAACTGATCAGTGGGGACCATGTCGTGCAGACCTTTCAGCCCCAACTCACCCCCATCCAACAGCAGGTCCTGGACCTCCTACACATCCCAGCAAGCATCTACACCTGAACCCCAAAGTGGGGGCCATATCGACATCGAGAAGTGCGGAACGTCAGTTGAACTGAGCAGATTGACCGGTGCCCAGGCTCTCAGTCTGAGATCACGGGCTGCGGACCTGGCATCGTCGTGGCCACGTTCCGAGCCTTAGGACGGGGCCACGCGAAAACCAGAATGATGACGACGACTGCCCAGGCCAGATGCACGGCCCCGACCGCCTCCTGATGGGTGAACCACCAGCGAGTCAGACCTGTTGTCTTCGTCAGTGCGTGGGCAAAGTCTCGGGTGAATGGCTGCCAGAACAGGACGACCGTGGCCAGCGTGGTCCACGGGATCCTCCAGCCGGTGCCGAGCAGGTCGAAGACGACGGCGGCGAGTGCGGCACTGCCGATGTAATAGGCGTTGTCCTTCGGGTCCAGTGCCAGTCGCACTGCGACGGAGACGAGCAACACTCCCGGCAGGCCTCTGGTCAGGACTGCCACGGTTGCCGCTGCGGGTGAGAGAACGAGCTGGGCTGTGCGCCCCCACGCCGGTACCAACACGCCGCGCACGCCCAGGGTGTGCAGTCCCGACGCTGGAGACAAACCGACCGGCGGGTGCAGGGCGCCGAGCGTGCGCGGGTTGGCGAGCACGAAGGGCGCCCAAGCCAGCGCAGTTCCGGCGGCCGCCACGGCTGCCGCACGCAGCCGGCCCCACGGTAGGACGAGCAGCAGCGGCAGGAACCCGACTGCCCACGGTTTTGCCGCGATGGCTGCCGCCAGCGCTACCCCTGCCAGGACGGGCCGGTCGGCGGACACCGCGCGAAGAGCCACGATGGCGAAGATCATGGCGAGGACGTCGTCAAGGTGCCCCCACCGGACCGAAAGAACCGTCCATGCCGGGATGAGCACGATGGCCGCGATGAAGATCCGCTGGTGCCTTTTGGCTGGGGCCACCAAAGGCGCGAGCGCAGCGATAAGCAAAGGGCCGGCCACAGCCATCCCAAGCAGCGCGACGCTCTTGCCGACGTTGGCGGGAAGGGGGCCGAGCAAAGCGGCCACCACCAACGACAGAGGGCCGGTCTGTAGCCATGGAGCGTCAGCGAAGAGGTTGAGGCCGGAGCCGTGCAGAAGAAGCCTGGAGCCCTCAACGGAGAAGTGCCACGACAGACCGGAATCCGGCCACATGTGCCAAGCCCACCACGCGGCCCACAGGGCCACGACAGTCCAGGAGGCTACGACAGGCAGCGCCTTACGGTGTACCTCCATGTCAATCACCCTAGTGATCCACATCGCTGTTCTTGCCTAGGAAGGCGGTTCCGAGCCGGGGTGGGTCGCCATGAGATCTGACCGGCGGACTGCTCGAGGATGGTCTGCCGGCCGTCCTCCTCGTCCCACTGGCTGCCGACCTCGATGAACCCGAGTCCGGCGCGCAAAGCGGGAGGCCAGATTCTCAGGGCTACCCGTCGCGCGGAACCGGAGCACTGCGGGGTCGTCCTGTGACCAGCCGAACATGGCGAGCACGGCTTCTCGCGCGTAACCCTGTCGGCGGTAGGCGGGAAACACCTCGTAGCAGATCTCCGGCATGACGGCTTCGTGGGTCATCGGACCAGATCCAGGCAGTCCGAGCTGACGTCAGTGTTCGCCATCCGGGTCGTCATACTCCCCAAACCTCCCCCAGCGCAGAAACGACCTTCCAGTCGCGGGTTGTTGCCACTACTCCCCCGCGCTCGATCCGGGCGTTGCTGAGCTTCGCCTGGTGCGACGGGTGCGCGAACCACAGGTAGACCTCACGCCCGTTGGCGTGTGCGCGCTCCCCTGCGACGTCCCAGCCGTTCATCGTTGCCGTGAATCCCTCACCGGGATCTTTCTTGAGGAAGGTGACATAACGTCGTGACTCGCCTTCCCATGGAGCTGGCAGACCCATCCCGTATGAGGTCAACTCGCCCAGCTGATCGGGCGTCCGAACGATGGCTGTCACGGTGAACCCGCAGAGATCCTGCAATGCCACCTCCAAGGCGGCCTCCACCTCAGGGACCGAATTCAGGCTCGAGGTGAAGCGAAGGTTTCCGCTCTGGATGTAAGTCTCAACTTCGCCATAACCTCGATGGACCAGTCCTGCTCGCAGATCAGCCATCTTGACGAACCGCCCGCCGACGTTGACCGCCCGCAGGAACGCGATGTGGGTGGGCATCAGATCGTGAGCGTCCCGCGGCCGATTTCACGCACGGCACCACTGACCAGGATGGTGCCGTCCTGCTCCACCGCCAGGTCCAGGACCGATGGGCGCTGGATCGCACTCCCCTGATGGATGCGGCGTCGAATCCCTCGTTCGTGGTTCGCCAGGAACCAGCCGCCGAGGTTGGCACACGCCGATCCGGTTGCCGGGTCCTCGATCACCGAGTTGTTCTGCGTGAAGAAGAGCCGGGCCTCGATGGTGTCGGGACCTGTCGGGGCCCAGAGGTAGACCATTGACTCACCATCTGGCCTTGCGCCGAACCTGGCCAAGAGCGCGGGATCGGCGGATGCAGCCCTGACGTCCTGCGCCGTGCGTAGCGGCAGGATCAGCTGGATGGTGCCGGTGTCGACCCACAACGGTTCTGCCGCAACGCGATCTGCAGTCAGTGCGATCATTGCGGTCAGATTCGAGCGCGACACGTCCACAGGGTAGGACATCGGCGCGTTCGCCTGCAGAGTCCACACCTTGTCCGTTAACTGCACCGGGATGTCTCCGGCTGGCATACGCAGGCGGATGTTGTTCCCCGCGTTCGACAGCTCACGCACGACATACGCCGTGCCAAGGGTTGGGTGTCCGGCGAACGGCATCTCGTAGCTTGGCGTGAAGATGCGGACGTTGGCGCTCACATCTGCCCCACCGGGGGTGATGAAAGTCGTCTCCGAGAGATTGAGCTGGCGGGCGAGGTCCTGCATGTCGTTTTCGGACAGGCCTGCCGCGTCCTCGAAAACGCACAGCGGGTTGCCGGAGAACGGATTGTCACCATCGGTGAAGACGTTCAGGATGCGATAGCTGAGCAACCGGCTGTTGGGCGACATGGCGGTCAGGGCTCGATTCGCGTTGTGACAGCAGTGCCGAGCTGTACGGTCCGGCTCACGGTGCAGAGGCGGTCGTGCGACCGCTGCACGGCCTCGGGCAGGAGCGCCCGTGCGGCGTCCCCGCCCTCGCCGTCGGGGAACTTCAACCGGAAGGTCACTGACAGCTCTTCCATTCGGTTGCCGCCCTCGTCGCGCATCTTGTCCCCGTCGACCTGCACCACGAACGACTCCGGCTCGGCCCGGCGCGTCGTGAAGACGTCGACGTCGACCGCAGTGCATCCGCCGATGGCTGCGAGTAACAGCTCGACGGGCGTGAAGTCGTCCACGTCGCCCGTGCCGAAGTCGAGGGTGCCGCCGCGACCGTTGACCGCGGTGTAGCGGCCGGCCGACGTGCGGGTGATGGTCACGGTTCGATGCGCGTCAGAAGCCATTCCCCTACTCTGCCAGAATCAACGACCAGGCACTGAAGGGCCCGGTTTGCTGTTCCGGCCCGCATCCGGTTGCTGTGGGGCTGCGTCTGCCAGGTTGACAGCTGCCCACGATGAGCTCTCCTGACGGAAGGGATCGTGCCCGCGTTCACTCCGGCTGGAAAGCGAACGGCGTCACGTCCACCTTTTCATCGCGCGGGCGCAACCTCTACTGTTCCGTCCGCCCCTGTTGGGCGAGACTCCCCGGCGCACAAACGAGGTGATCACCACCACTGAATCCACAGTCCTGTCAGCGGTCGGTCGTAGCCTTCGGACGTGCGCTTCATACATACCTCTGACTGGCACCTGGGGCGGTCATTCCACCGGGTGGGGCTGCTCGATGCCCAAGCCCGCTATCTGGACCACCTGGTCGACGTGGTCAAATCAGAGGGAGTCGACGCGGTGCTCGTGTCGGGTGACGTCTATGACCGTGCACTGCCCGCCCCCGACACGGTGGAACTGCTCTCGGCCGCGGTCACCCGGCTTATCGACGCGGGCGCTGTCGTCGTCCTGTCCAGCGGTAACCATGACTCGGCGATCCGTCTTGGCTTCGCTTCGGACCTTCTGGCCCGGGCGGGGCTTCACATCCGGACCAGTCTTGACTCGGTGGGGATGCCGGTGATGATCAAGGACGTCGACGTCTACCCGTTGCCCTATCTCGAGCCGTCTGTGGCGGCCGATGTGATGGGCGCGCTGGAACGCACCCACGCGGCGGTGCTGAGGGCGGCTATGGACCGGGTTCGCGCCCAGGCGCTCTCCCGACCTGGCTGCGCAGTGGTGATGGCTCATGCCTTCGTCACCGGCGGGGCTACCAGCGAGTCCGAGCGGGACATCAGTGTCGGCGGGGTTTGCGCGGTCCACCCGGAGGTGTTCGCGGAGGCGGACTACGTGGCACTGGGCCACCTGCACGGTCCACAGCGCATCTCCGAGACCGTTCGATACTCGGGCTCGCCGATTGCGCTGTCATTCAGTGAGGCCGGCCATCACAAGGGCTCAGTCCTTGTGGACGTCTCGGCGGGGGCCCTGAAGACCCGGTCCATCCCCGCTCCGTTCACCAAGTCGCTTGCCATCTTGCGCGGTGACCTCGAGGAACTCCTGCGCGATCCGCGGCACCGCGGCGCCGAGTCTGCCTACTGCCAGATCACGCTGACCGACACCGTGCGGCCGACGGGCGCGATGGAGCGGTTACGGCGACGGTTCCCCGACACCTTAGTACTGGCGTTCGAACCGGCTGGCGCCGAGGCGATTCCACGCACCAGCACAGCCATGCTGCGCCAGCGCGGCGATCTCGATTTGTGTTGTGACTTTCTCACCCACGTTCGCGGTGGGACGGCGGTCTCCGAGCAGGAGCGTGCTCTGCTGGCCACCGCCGTCGAGCGTTCGCGTGTGGCCCGCGATGACGAGGGACGAGCTTCCGGCACAGGCAATGCCGCGTGAGGCTGCATCGCTTGGCAATCACTGCTTTTGGTCCTTTTCCCGGTTCAGAGGAGGTTGATCTCGACGCCCTAGCGTCTTCGGGTCTGTTCCTGATCCACGGCCCCACCGGCGCTGGCAAGACAAGCATCCTGGACGCCATCTGTTTCGCCCTGTATGCCGCCGTTCCCGGCGCCCGAACCGGCGCGCGGGCCAGCCTGCGAAGCGACCATGCTCCCGAGGGGGCCATCCCCGAGGTGACCCTGGACTTCACGGCCGGCGGGCGCCGTCTGCGGGTCTGCCGGTCGCCGGACTTCTCTCGACCGAAGAAGCGTGGCATCGGGGAGACCACCGTTCCGGCGAGGGTGGTCCTCGAGGAGCTGGTGGGCGCGGGCTGGGTGAATCTCGGGACGCGCAACGACGAGGTCGCCATGGTGCTCAAGGAGATCCTCGGCATGGGCTTGGAGCAGTTCATCAAGGTCGTGCTTCTGCCCCAGGGAGACTTTGCGGCCTTTCTGCGAGCGAGCCCTGATGAGCGTCGTTCGGTGCTGGAGAAGTTGTTCGACACTCAGCGGTTCACTGATGTCGAGACGTGGCTGGCCGCACGCCGTCGTCAGACGACTGCAGCCGTCGGCGCCGCACGTGGCACGCTCTCGACCGACCTGTTGCGGGTGGACGACGTGATCGCGCGTCTGGACGAAGGCGACGACATCATCGCTCCGGACTGGTCGGAGCTGTTTCATCCTGAGGCCGACGCGGTGCCCCAGGCCGGCGCCTCGCCGAACGTGGACTCAGTGCTGCGAGCGCTCACTGCGGCAGTCCAGGAGCGCGCCAGCGCTGCTTTGGCCGGTGTTGAGGTCGCCGGTTCCGTGGTCGTTCGGACGCAGGCCGCCGTCCAGGAAGGCGCCGCGGTCCTGCGTTATCAGGAGACGGCGCATGAGGCTCGAGCTCGGCTCTGCGCGTTGGACGAGCAACGAGGGGCCTATCTGGATGCCGCGCACCGCGTTGAGCTTTCGGAGCGCGCAGGTGCCGTTAGCGGTTTCGTCGCGGCAGTCCGCAGTGCCGACCTGACTTGCGATGCAGCGCTGAACGTGGTCGCCCGGCTTCGCGAGCCGCTGGCGCTCATGGTTGAGCACGACCCTTTTGAACACGACGGTGTTGAGCACGACGGTGACGTCGCATCGGTGCGTTCGCTGATCGACCAGATGGCTGCTCACAGCGATGCGCTACAGCAGGTCGTTGCCCAAGACCGCCGGGCGCACGCGTTGGCAGAGGAATCGGCTCGGCACACTCAGGCTGCGCTGGTTGCCGATGAGCAGTCCGATGCGCTCGCCCTCCAACGCACCCAGACCGAGGTGCGTCGAGCGGGCGCCGAAGAGTGCCGAGACGCGGGTCGAGCTGCACTGGCGGAGATTCCCGCCCTCGAAGCGCGTCACAAGAGCCTGGCCAGGACTCGGCAGCTTCTCGATGATCAGGAGCGCTCAGTTGGCGAGCTCGAGACGCTCCAACGGCAGTGTGACTCGGCTGGAGGACTCCTGCTGGACATGCGAGAGCGGCTTCTGGACCTGCGTGAGCGAAGGCTCGCTGGGCTAGCAGCTGAGCTGGCAACCGGACTCAAGGCCGGCGACCCCTGCCCGGTCTGCGGATCCTGCGCTCACCCCGCTCCGGCGGTGACAACCGATGCCGTCGGTCCGGCGGATATTCAGTCTGCGGAGGCCGACCAAACTCGCGCCACCGAGGCCCTCAGCCTGCTCAGGTCGGCAGTCTCGGCCGAGCATGCACGCCGAGACGCCAGGGCCGTTGAACTTGCGGCACATTCTGGAGGATCTGGAGAAGAGCTGATGATGGGGGCATCAGCTGTGGTCGATGTTCTGGCTGCCAGTGCCGCCTTCATCGCTGATGCTCAGCGGGCTGCGTCGGCACAGCCCGAGGCGCAGGTTCAGATGGCGGCCCTGGCGATGGATGTGGAGCGGCTCCGGGGGCTCTTCGAGGGCGCGGTCGCCGCCAGAGCGTCGTCTCTCGCGCTGGCGGCCTCGACCCGTGAGCAGTCCAAGACCGCTGGCGCCGAGGTCACGACGCTGCTCGCCAACCATGCCCAGGCTTGCCCCTGCTATACCGGCGAGCTCGCCGCGGTCGCCGCGGTCATCTCGCGGCACCGTCAGACTCTTGATGACCTTCGGTCACTGGCCACCGGGCTCCATGAGCTCGTCACCCAGAGAGCCAACGCGCGTGAGGCATGCCTGCGGCTCTCAACAGCGCTGCAGGCCAATGGTCTCGAGAGCATGGAACAGGCTCAAGTTGCCCTGCTATCGCCTGCGAGTGTCGGCGAGCTCACGGCCCTCTTGCGGACTGCTGAAGAGCAACGCGCGCAGGCAACCGCTTTGTTGGCCCAGGCTGATGTCAGGGCTGCCCTCAAGGTGCCGACCCCCGACGTGGACGCGTTGACAGAGACACATCTGCGGGCGGCAGAATCGCTGACCAATGCCAGCCGGCGGCACACCTTGTCAGAACAGGCCCAGCGAGAGCTGCATGCCCTCGCCCGCAGTGTCCTGGCAGCGTTGGCTGACCTTGGCCCAGCGCAGGAGGAAGCCCGGTTGGTTCTGGAGCTGGCTGACTGTCTCGCCGGTACCAGTGCGGACAACGCGCTGAGGATGCGGCTGTCCTCCTACGTCCTGGCCGCTCGGCTGGCGGAGATCGCGACCCTGGCCAACGAACGCCTAACGACGATGAGTGACGGCCGCTACACCCTGGAGTACACGGACGCCCGGGCCGCAAAGGGAGCCCGCAGCGGTCTCGGCCTACTGGTCAGGGATGCCTGGACCGGGCAGTCGCGGGAGACGTCCTCGCTGTCGGGGGGCGAGTCGTTCATGGCTTCCCTGGCGTTGGCGCTGGGAATGGGCGACGCGGTGCGGGCTGAGGCAGGCGGTTTCGACCTGCAGACGCTCTTCGTCGATGAGGGCTTCGGCTCGTTGGATGAGGAGAGCCTCGAACAGGTGATGGCTGTCCTTGACACCCTGCGCGAGGGAGGCAGGGCGGTCGGCATCGTCAGTCACGTCACGGAGCTGCGGACGCGCATTCCCCACCAGCTGCATGTGCTCAAGCAGCAGGCAGGTTCACGCATCCGCACCGAGGACCACGACTGTCCGGCTGTCTGAACCGCCGCGGCCCGCCCGGCTCAGTCCTCGAACGCCTCAGGGGGCGGACAGGAGCAGATGAGGTTGCGGTCGCCGAAGGCTTCCTCGAGACGCCGTACGGGTGGCCAGTACTTCGAGAGCTTGTCGACACCCGCGGGGAAGGCCGCCAGCTTGCGATCGTAGGGGTGGTCCCACTGTTCGACAAGGCAGGCCGCCGTGTGCGGGGCATGGTGCAGCACGCTGTCCGCCGCCGAGACCTCGCCGCGGGCAACCTGCTCGATCTCGCCGCGGATGGCGATCATGGCATCGCAGAAGCGGTCGAGCTCGATGAGATCCTCGCTCTCGGTCGGTTCCACCATGAGGGTGCCGGCGACAGGGAACGACATGGTCGGTGAGTGGAAGCCATAGTCGATGAGACGCTTGGCCACATCGTCGACAGATACGCCGGTGTCGTGGGTGATCCCTCTCAGGTCGAGAATGCACTCGTGGGCCACGATTCCCTCGTTCCCGGAGTAGAGCACCGGGTAGTGCTCACGCAGTCGGGCTGCGATGTAGTTGGCCGACAAGACGGCGACCTGCGCGGCACGGGTCAGTCCGGCGCCGCCCATGAGCCGAACATAGGCCCAGGAAATCGGCAGGATGCTCGCCGAACCATACGGGGCGCCCGAGACCGGGCCCACGCCCGTGTGCGGGCCGGCTTCAGGGGCGAGTGGGTGGCTCGGAAGATATGGCGCGAGGTGACTGCGCACGGCCACCGGACCGACTCCGGGGCCGCCGCCACCGTGTGGGATGGCGAACGTCTTGTGCAGGTTCAGGTGCGACACGTCGCCGCCGAACTTGCCCAGTTGTGCGAGGCCGATCAGCGCGTTGAGGTTGGCTCCGTCGATGTAGACCTGACCACCCGCGTCGTGCACCAGCTCGCACAGCTCGGTGATCGTGTCCTCGAAGACACCGTGGGTCGAGGGGTAGGTGACCATGATCGCCGCGAGGTTCTCCCGATGAGCCGTGACCTTGGCCCGCAGGTCTTCCATGTCGACCTCGCCGGTCGCGGCAGTCTTGACCACGACGACCTTGAGGCCGGCCATTGTCGCGCTGGCCGCGTTGGTGCCGTGCGCGGAAGCCGGGATCAGGCAGATGTTGCGAGCCGCCTCGCCGCGAGACTCGTGGTACGCGTGGATAGCCAGCAGACCGGTCAGCTCACCCTGTGAGCCGGCGTTTGGCTGGAGCGTTACGGCGTCGTAACCGGTGATCTCGCACAGCCAAGCCTCGAGATCCTTGATCACTGACCGGATTCCTTCGGTCTGGGACGTCGGGGCAAAGGGGTGCAGTCCTGCGAACTCAGGCCAGGACACCGCCTCCATCTCGGTGGTGGCGTTCAGCTTCATGGTGCAGGATCCCAGCGGAATCATGCCCCGGTCGAGCGCGTAGTCCCGATCGGAGAGCTTGCGCAGGTAGCGCAGCATCGCCGTCTCGCTGTGGTGGTTGTGGAACACCGTATGGGTCAGAAAGCCCGACTCACGAATCAGCCTCGGGGGCCAGGTGAGGCTCTCGACGGTGGTCAGGGTCGACAGCTCCGGCACACCGAACGCGGCCAGCACCGCTGACAGGTCCAAGATGTCGGTGGTCTCGTCGGTGCTGATCGAGACGCGATCGGCATCAGCCTGCCAGATATTGACCCCACGGGCGGCAGCCTCGGCGACGACTTCTCTGGCCCGGCCCGGCACCCGGGCCGTGATGGTGTCGAAGAAGTGCTCAGTCTCGACCTCGATCCCGCCCCCGCGTAGACCAGTGGCCAGCGCCGCGGCATGACCATGAACTCGCCGCGCGATTCGGGACAAACCTGCGGGTCCGTGGTACACGGCATACATGGAGGCCATGACGGCCAGAAGCACCTGGGCGGTGCAGATGTTGGAGGTGGCCTTCTCGCGGCGGATGTGCTGCTCACGGGTCTGTAGTGCCAGGCGGTATGCCGGGTGACCGTCTGCGTCAATGCTGACTCCCACAAGACGGCCCGGCATCGTGCGCTCGAGGCCTTCCCGAACGGACATGAAGCCGGCGTGTGGACCACCAAAGCCCATGGGCACACCGAAGCGCTGGCTGCTCCCGACGGCGACGTCGGCGCCCCACTCTCCCGGAGGCGTGACCAAGACCAGGGCAAGAAGGTCGGCTGCGGCGGTCACCAGAGCACCTAGCTCGTGTGCGGCGGCCGCCAGTGCCGACCAGTCACGCAGCTCACCATCGGCGCCCGGGTACTGCACGATGACGCCGAAGACGGCCTTGCCGCCGGCAGCCGTGGTCAGCGCCTCGGCCGTAGTCACCGCGTTCAGGTCGGCGACGATGACAGTCAGACCCAAAGGCTTGGCGCGGGTCTGGATGACGGCGACGGACTGGGGAAACGTGTGTTGGTCAACGACAAGGACAGCGTCAGCGGCGGCCTTGCTCGCGCGGCGCATGACGGCCATGGCCTCCGCGGCGGCGGTGCTCTCATCCAGCAGCGAGGCGTTGGCGATCTTCAGACCGGTGAGGTCGGCGATGACCGTCTGAAAGGTGAGCAAGGCTTCCAGCCGGCCCTGGGAGATCTCAGGCTGGTACGGGGTGTACGCGGTGTACCAGGCAGGACTCTCGAACACGTTGCGCTTAATCACGGCCGGCGTGACGGTGCCGTAGTACCCCAGGCCGATCATCTGGGTCAGCACCGTGTTGCGAGAGGCCAGGGCCCGAAGCTCCCCAATGACGGCTTCCTCGGTGGGTGCCGCATCGAGGCGCAGGGCGCGTTCGCTGCGAATGACTCCCGGCATGGCCGTGTCCAGCATCGCCTCCAGGCTGGGCTGGCCGACAACCTTGAGCATTGCCGCGACATCGCCGTGGTCGGGGCCGATATGCCGGGAAACGAAGTCCGGCTCAACAGTAGGGGTGGAATCGATGGTCACCTGAGGCTCCTCACGCGGGCGGCACGTATCTACCGAGCGGTCATTGCCTCCCCACCTGTCGCCCGAAGGTGGCTTCAAGTTGCCTGCCCGTTGCGGTCCTGGGGCCTGAGAGGTTCCGGGGAGGTTTGCCCCTTCGGCGCCCCATCACCATGGCCTCCTACAGGGAGACTGCACGGCACGGGACTCTCCCGCACGGGTTAATCAGCGACGCCACCATAACACCGGCGAGCCCTCTTGATGTCGTCGCGATGTCTCGCGGTGAAAGCCGACAAGAAGTGGTTGTCAGGCTCAGCCGATCTTGCGTGCCTGCCTGCGATTGGTGAGCTCATCGCCAGGATGAGCAGTGGGGGCCTCGTCCTCGGCGCGCTCACTGGGAAGGGAGGCGAGCACGCCCTCGACCTCGCGCCAGACGTGACCCACGGCAATGCCAAAAACGCCCTGACCGCCCTGTACCAGGTCGATGATTTCCTCGGCCGAGGTGCATTGGTAGACGCTGGCGCCATCGCTCATCAGGGTGATCCGGGAGAGATCCTCGACACCGCGCTCCCGAAGATGGCTGATGGCGACCCGAATCTGCTGCAGAGAGACCCCGCTGTCCAGCAGCCGCTTGACCACCTTGAGGACCAAGATGTCGCGAAACCCGTAGAGACGTTGGGTCCCGGAGCCGGTGGCACTGCGAACGGAGGGCTCGACCAAACCGGTACGGGCCCAGTAGTCGAGCTGCCGGTAGGTGATACCTGCGGCGCTGCAGGCGGTGGGACCGCGGTAGCCGGTATCCTCACGCAGTTCGGGAAGGTCGTCGGTGAACAACAGACCCTGCGCCGCGACTGGGGCAGAACCAGGGTCGTGCCGCGCTTCTCCGGTGGAGTGCACGCTTGCCTCCTTGCGAACTACAGCTTCGTTATTTGTTCTGACGGTACGGCGGAGGGCGGGCGAGCGTCAATCACCACGCATGGCGGCTGGCGTGTCGCACCTTCGTCGCTTCGACTCTCAATGTGCACTAGAGGGTTACTCTTGTCCGGGAGGCCAGGTCTCGGTCTGACCGGGATCGCCGGGGCTGTCGAAGTCCTCTGCCGATACGTGATCCAGGAACTCCCGAAAACGCTCGACCTCGTCGTCCTCCTCGGCTGCGATAGCCACACCGGCCTCGTCCAGGAGACTGTCCTCGACCAGGATCGAGGTGCCGGTGCGAAGTGCCAGAGCTATCGCATCGGAGGACCGGGCACTGACCTCTACAGCCCCGTCAAAGACCAGGGTGGCATGGAAGATGCTGTCCTTGAGTGCGACGATCCGGACCTCGACGAGCTCGTGCCCGAGCTCCTCGATGACGTTCTTGAGCAGATCATGGGTCATCGGGCGCGGCGGCACAACGCCCTGTTGGGCGTAGGCAATGGCCGTGGCTTCGGCCGCACCGATCCAGATAGGCAGGTAGCGTTCACCGCCCCGTTCGCGCAACAGGACGATCGGTTGATTGGTCGGCATCTCGACGCGGACTCCCAGGACGTCCAGTTCTTTCACCCAATCAACGGTACTCGCTTAGTCAGCGGCTAGACCCGCCTTGACCAGAGCTGTGTGCAAAGCGATGCACTCGGCGAGGATCTGTGGAGTCGGATCGACAGGAACTGTGCCGCCAGCGCCTCGGCCTCGACTGCGGATGGGGGACACGATCTGTTGAACCAAGCCGATCTCACGGTCGGCGGCGGTGCGGAAGGGGCGAAGGTGGCGGGGTTCGATGCCGTATGCCGCCAGGGCACCGGCCGCACGGGCAACCGCGAGCGCCGCGTCTCCGTAGTGCCCGTCGGGGTCGGGCCGCAGCAGACCGTACGTGGACAAGGCTTCGAAGGTGGGCTTGTCCAGGCCGGCAGCGTCCCGCAGCTCGACATCGGTCAGCCGGAGGTCACCGCGGCGGCCCAGATCCAAGGCCGTGGGCAGATCGGGATCGCCAGCCGCAGTCGGCACCTGAGGACGCGAAGATGGCGCGTCGTGGGGTGCTGGCTCCAGTCCACGCTCGAGCTTGTCCAAGGCCTCACGAATCACCTTGAGCGGCCAGAAGCGGTCACGCTGAGCCGTCAGGATGTATCGCAGTCGTTCGAGGTCGTTGAGCGAGTATCTCCGATAACCAGACCCAGTGCGTTCGGGCGCGAGTAGTCCCTCTGCCTCCAGGAACCGAATCTTGGAGATGCTGAGGTCCGTGAAGTCGGGTGCGAGCAGGGCGAGCACCGCCCCGATCGATAATGAGCCGTCCGCGGGTGTCCGGCTCACCGGCGGCGGGCTACTGGGCGGCACCGGCATAGAACACGAGCCGGAACTTGCCGATCTGGACCTCGTCGCGAGTCTTCAGGGCGACCTCGTCGATCCGTTCCCGGTTGACGTAGGTGCCGTTCAGGGAACCGACGTCATGCACCAGGAACACATCACCTTCGCGCCGGAAGGTCGCATGCTTACGCGACACCGTGACGTCGTCGAGGAAAATGTCACTGTTGGGGTGACGGCCCGTGCTCACCTCGTCCGAGTCGAGCAGGAAGCGTGCACCGGCGTTCGGCCCGCGAAGGACCACCAGCAGTGCAGTGCCGTGACGCAACGCGTCAACCGTGGCCTGGTCCTGTGCCGACAAAGTGGCGTCGGCCTCGGCATCGGCCTCGGTCAGCGGCTCGACCGGAACTCCGATACCGGGCAGGCGCATTGTGGTGGGGTCGTTCGGTCCCCCCTGTTCCAGCTCGGGTTCGTTGTCCGTCATGACTTGTGCGCCTGCTTCCGTAGGGTTTTCGACTCGCGGAGACACCAACCTAGATCAAAGGTCGAGGATCTCGCACGGGCTTGTGAGAACCATCGTGCATCAAGGCCCGGTCGAGAGGCCCTGGCCCGGATGCACCAGGTCTTCGCTGGTCAGGCCAGAAGTGCGCGGTACGCCGCGACGTCCAGAAGAGAGTCTGCTGCACCCGCCTCGGTGAGCTTCACGTCATACATCCATCCCTCACCGTAGGGATCGGTATTGACCAGCTCGGGGGCTGAGTCCAGTGTCGCGTTGACGGCCACAATCTCGCCTGAGACCGGTGCGTAGAGGTCACTGACCGACTTGGTCGACTCGACCTCGCCGCAGGAGTCACCAGCGTTCAGTGAGTCGCCAACGGCGGGCAGGCTCACGTAGACGACGTCGCCGAGAGCGTCCTGCGCGAAGGAGGTGATGCCGACGCGGGCCACGTCGGCAGACCCGACCCGCACCCATTCGTGCTCGGCGGTGTAACGCAAGTCCTGCGGGTACTCCAGCTCGCTCATGGTGCTCCTTGGCTAGAAAGGTGAAACCTCTTGGTGAACTATGGCGACAACACAATCGCTTTCAACAATCGCCTTCAACACATACTGCTGGCAACCACTGCTACGGCGTCGTGGGAGCGGACGGCGGCACGGGGCGAGCGTATCGAGGCTGGCTCAGCGGGTGCAACGCACCCACCGTCAGCTCTTGCTCTTGGGCGATTGAGATGGTTGCGCCGAGCTGGCGTACGTTCTCGGCCAGACCGCCGGGTATCTCCATCGCCGAGTCAATCGTGGCGGGGTCGCCAATCGCCGTCAGCATGTAGGGCGGGAGGACGCTCCTGCCATCGATCTCGATCCCGGAGGCTCCCTGGTCGAAATGGGAACTGGCAACAATCCGGACGTTGTTGACCTGGATGGCTTCGGCTCCTGCATCGCGCAGCTCCTGGATGGCGTCCAGCAGCACAGGGGCAGTCACCTTGGCACGGGGGTCGGCGATCGTCATCCGTATGCCAGGGCCGTGCGCACGGGCGGTACCCGCCAGGATGCCCAGTGCGTCGAGTCGTTCCTGAGCCGCCTTGACCGCAGCGGCACCACTTGTGCTGCCGCTGACGAGCTGGTCGCGGGTTGCCTGGAGGTCACGCGCGTTCTGGTCCAGCCGCGAGGAGAGCAGGGTCGCGTTGTCCAGGATGGTCACCAGGTCGCTCTGGCGCAGCGACTCCAGACCCAGCGACTGGTTCTGACGGACCTGAGTCGCCACGGCGAAGCCCAGAAGGATGGCCAGAAGGGCCGCCAGCGCATTGGCCTTGGTGGTCCGCGGACGCGCCGCCAGCCTCAGCCGCTTCCAGGCAGATGGGGTGGGCGGGGGGTTGGTCTGGGTCATGCGCGGAAGACGTGTCGGCGGATGGATGCCACGTTCGAGAAGATCCTGATACCGAGGACGACGACGACGCCGGTTGACAGCTGAGAGCCCACGCCGAGCTGGTCCCCGAGGAAGACGATGAAGGCGGCCACGACCACGTTTGACAGGAACGAGACGACGAACACCTTGTCGTCGAAGATGCCGTCCAGCACAGCGCGGACCCCGCCGAAGACTGCGTCGAGGGCGGCGATCACGGCGATGGGCAGGTACGGCTGCAGGGCCAGCGGCACTGCAGGATGCAGGAAGAGGCCGGCGGCCAGACCTACGAAGAGTCCAAGGACAGGAATCACGGTGAGGTCTCCGTCGTTCGGTGGGTTTGCGGTTGCGAGGGCTTTGTCGTGGCGGCTCCCCCAGGGGTCGCCGGCGCTCCGGTGGCCGTTGGGCTTGGGACTGCCGTCTGCACAGGCTGGGCCTTCTGCAGCGACAGTGTCGGCTCCCCTGGGACCACGACTGAATTGAGATTCTGGATGTCGCCCCGAATCTGGTAGTTGCTCTTGAGTGACTGCAGGTAGCTGCCACCGCTGTTGTCAGCAAACTCCACGCCCAGGCTGCCGGGGTCACCGATCGCGGTGATGACATAGGGCCTGGTAAGTGGTCGATAGTCCACCAGGATCGCCGCACCGGCAGAGCGGATGGCGGCACGAGACGTGAGCCTGTGTCCGTTGATTGAGATCGCTTCTGCACCGGCGTCCCACAGACCGTTGACGATGATCTGCAGGTCTCTCGCGATCACCTTCCCCTGGTCGGGCCCGGTAACGGCCCGTGGGTTGGCGTCAGGTGCGATGGGAGCGGGCTGTGCGGGCGCGTCGTCGACGGTGAGCACCAGCCCTGGGCCGGTGACAGGGACGGTCCCGGCCGCGAGCTCGAGCTTGGAGAGGTCAGTGGCGAGCCCGGTCTGACTCTGCGCGGTTAACGCCGCCGTTTGTGCGGTGTTGATCTGGTTGCGCAAGGTGTCGATGAGGCGGGTCTGGGCATCAGCGTGTGCGCGTCTGTCTTCGATCCGAGCCACAAGGTCACGCTTGATCTTGATCGTGGCCGTGGTCGGCGCTCGCAAGGCCAGCGCAGAGGCCCCCAGCAGAGCCCCGATCAGGACGGCGACGATGATCAGGAGGGGGCTGCGGAGACCTGTGGCCGCTGGCAGGCCGGACTTCTGACGACGCTCGGCTGCGGCCGCGTAACCGGGGTCGAGCGGGCGCTGCATCATCTCGGTGATCAGCGTCATCGAGTCGTTGGGCCGGCCGCCCGGTCCGGTGCTCATCTGCCGGTCATTCTGGCCGCTCATCCGCCGGCCGCCCTGGCTATGCGGACGACGTCTCTGGTCTGCACGGCATACATGACCCCAGCCACCCAGTACAGGACGGTGCCCCACCAGACGAATGCCCAACCGCACGGTAATGCGACGGTGGCGAGCACGCTGTCGCCATGTCCGAGCAGGATCAGGGGAAACGCGAAAAGGAGGTTGAACGTGGCAGCTTTGCCGATGAAATGTACCGGCAGCGCCCGGTATCCGTAATGGCGCACGACCATCAGCAGCGCTGTTCCGAAGACCTCGCGGCTGACCAGGATCGCGACCAGCCACCAGGGGATGATCTCGCGCCAGGCCAGGCCCAGCAGGGTCGACAGGATGTAAAGCCGGTCCGCAAGAGGGTCGAGCAGCTGGCCGACGCGCGTGACCAGGTTGTAGCGACGGGCGATCTTGCCGTCGAGGTAGTCGCTCAAGCCCGAGAGCATCAGAACCACCAGAGCCCAGTTGTCCTGGTGGGTCAGAATGAGCCAGAGAAAGATGGGGACGCAGACCAGCCGCAGCATGGACAGCACATTGGGCGGCGTCAGGACCCGGTCACTGACCGGATGACTCCCTTGGCTGCTCTGGTCCACCTGTTCCCTCACGTCTCATAGCCTAGGTGTTGAGGGCATTGCCTTCGCTGCCGCCGCCGCTGACCTGGGCCGCTCCCCCTGCGTTGTGTTATATGTCTCCAGATCTCATCCCCACGCCTGATTCCTATCGCATTCCCGGGAGTCTTTGCCCGCTGAACTGCATGATTCTTCACGACGGCTTTGGCGGCCAGCTGAGTGGGCCAAAGAGCCCAATTCCTGGCCGCGGGACGAGGTGAAACGAGGTACAGGTTCGGCCCGGTGGCGGAGCAATCAGGTGTGATCGGGTTGGCCGGCGGCACAGTCAACAAGGAGGCGCCACCGCGCAGACCTACGTGTTCGCCACGGAGACAGGTACGGCGGTCGACCCCCGTAAGCGCTGCGTGCGATCGGCTCGGCAGCCAAGGGCTCGGGCATGCCAGGTGTCGGTCTTCACACTCTGAGGCACTCGGCCGCCACTGCCATGCTCGAAGCAGGCGTGCCGCTGCGCACCGTCTCAGAGCTGCTCGGGCATTCGTCCGTCGCGGTCACCGGCGACGTTTACGGACACGTCTCCACTGAAGGTGCACGCTCGGCCGTCGAGCGGCTCTCGGTTGCGATGGGATGGTGAGAATATGTGTCGCTGTTACACGCGTTGCTGTATCTGGCTCTCCAGACAAGAAAGAGGCGGGCCCGGATTTCTCCGAAACCGCCCCTGACCTGCTGCTACTTCCCGTCGGGATGACAGGATTTGAACCTGCGACCCCTTGACCCCCAG
>Ga0208715_1000084_pt1 | contig 35852 bp, 36 predicted proteins | sample NGESurshal092012_3_FD_184473 | JGI IMG/M metagenome (GOLD analysis project Ga0208715, IMG submission 184473) | Arctic peat soil microbial communities from Barrow, Alaska - NGEE Surface sample 210 shallow-092012 (SPAdes) | ecosystem: Environmental > Terrestrial > Soil > Wetlands > Peat ... | reverse complement strand
CCGGCCTTGGCAGCTCGGATGGGAACGGTGACGCGGGCCGGGCAGGTCACGGTCCCGGCACCCAGATCGATGGTGAAGTGATCCTTGGGGAACCGGCCCTCCGGTGCGACCGGATCCGGTTGGCTTTGAAGCCGATCTCCCGCAGTGCGGGCAGATTCACAAGACGTTTACCGATGTCGAAGTCGCGGGTGTCGTTGATCGTGGTCTCGGTCCGTAGGGCTTGTCCTTCCTTGTGGTACTGCTTGATGGTGGTGTGTTTGTAGTCCACGTGCAGGCTCGGGGTGACCCCGGCGGTGATGACCCGGGTGCGGAACCGTCCCGGGGTCGGGTGTCGTCCTTTGTGCCGCAGGCGGCGGTCGAAGACCAGCCCGACGTGGTCGGGGCGCCCGATGCCCAGGTTGTCCCCGATCACCTGCTCGAAGAACAGCCGCCCCGAAACGGGCCGGTCGAGCATCTGGGTCAAGGAGAACTCGGCCTGCAGGACCGAGATGTCATAGGAGTACCCGGCGGCCCGGTCGGCGGCGGTGAACGGGCTGGGCAAGATCGCCAGCCACTTGTTCAACAGTCCCTGGATCTGTGCCGGTCCCAACCCGTCACAGATCTGCTGCAACCCGGCCGGGTCATCGACCGTGGCGAACGCGTTGTCCAGCGGGGTGAACCCGATCCCGGCCTTGGCCGCCTGGCACTGGGCCCAGTGGTTGCCGTTGAAACAGGCACAGCTTGGCGTTGTAGGGGAAGTAGGAGCAGAACTTGATGAAGAACGGCCCGAAGTCCTCGTCCACGCAGTAGAAGTAGAAGTGGTTGACCATCCCGGTCGACTTCACGATCCACGGGTAGGACCCCAGAACTCCTGACATAGCAACCAGGTAGGTCTTGAACTTTCCTTGCTGGGTAAGGCTTTTCGGCGTGTCGCGCCGCTTTATCACGTCTGCTATCTGAGATAATGGATGCAAGGTCAATGAGGGGGCAGAATGAGTCGAGTGAACCAGCCGGTGCTACAGCTGCTGCCGGCGCGGGCCCGCTCGGTGGGTCCGTCGGCGGGTCTGCTGGAGGGCCCGGACGGCGGTGTGGTCTTCGTGTTCGGGTTGGCCACGTTCAGCTACGCCAGCGACGACCAGGCTGGCCGGCGGTTGGCCGCGGTGCAGCTGGTCACCACCAAGATCGCCTCGGTCGGCGAGGTCGCGTCCGCGTTCGGAGTCAACGAGGCCACGTTGTGGCGTTGGAAGCGGGCGTTCGGCACCGGTGGGGTGGTTGGGCTGGTTGCCGAGCGTCCCGGTCCCAGGCGTCCCAGCAAGCTCACCACGTCCCTGGCCGCGCGGATCGTGAAGCTGGACGCGACCGGTTTGACGTTGCAACAGATCGCCGCCGCGACCGGGGTGTCCACCGCGACGGTCCGGGTTGCGTTGGGTCGGGTCACCCCACGGGATCAGATGCCGGTCGAGCCCGACGTCGGGCTCGACGAGCCCAGGGACGGCGCCGGGGACGCTGACCTGGTCGTCCTGGCGGCGCCGGTGCCACGCACGGCAGACCGGGTCGCGGCCCGGTTCGGGGACCTGGTCGAGGCCCCTGTGGTGATCACCGAAGGCGCCCAGCTGCCGTTGGCCGGGTTGTTGTTGGCGTTGCCCGCGTTGGAGATGACCGGGCTTGTGAAGGTCGCCACCGAAACGTTCCCGCCGATGCGTAAGGGCTTCTACGGGCTGCGCGCCACGTTGCTGATGGGAGTGTTTCTGGCGTTGCTGCGCGAACCCCGCGCCGAGGCCGCGACCCGGATCCGGCCCGCGGACCTGGGCCGGCTCCTGGGTTTGGACCGGGCCCCGGAGGTCAAGACGCTGCGCCGCAAACTGTCCGAGCTCGCCGCCTGCGGCCGGGGCGCACTGTTACAGGCCGCGCTCGGGCGCCACCACGCCACCACCCGCCCGGACGCGGTCGGGTTCCTCTACCTGGACGGTCACGTCCGGGTCTATACCGGGACCCGGGAGCTGCCCAAGACCCACATCGCCCGGATGCGGATCGCGGGCCCGGCCACCGAGGAAACCTGGGTCGGGGACGCCGACGGCGACCCGGTGATGGTGATCACCGCAGCACCCTCGAAGTCCCTGGCCGCCGAGCTGGCCCGGCTACTACCCGACCTGCGCGCGATCATCGGACCCGGCCGCCGTTGCACGGTGGTCTTTGACCGCGGCGGCTACTCCCCACAGGTCTTCACCGAGATCATCGCCGCCGGGTTCGACGTGCTGACCTACTTCAAAGGCTCCTGGGCCCGCTCCGCCAGCGAAGCCTTCACCACTGCGAACTACCAGAGCCCTGACGGCACCGCCCACACCTACGAGCTCGCCGAACGCCTCATCGACCTGCCCGTCCCCGCCCGCCCCCAAACCGGCGGCCAACCGGCCAGCACGTTGAGGTTGCGGCTGATCGTGCGACGCAGTCCCGGAGGGCACCAGACCCCGATCCTGACCAACCGCACCGACCTAAGCGCCGCGCAGGTCGCTTACCGGATGGCCGCCCGCTGGCGCCAGGAGAACTACTTCAAATACGCCCGCGAACACTTCGCCCTGGACGCCCTGGACAGCTACGCCGACCAACCCGACGACCCGACCCGGATGGTCCCCAACCCCGCCAAAGCCCGCGCCGGCGACCAGATCAGCGACGCCCGCGCCCAGCTGGCCGCTGCCCACGGCGGCATCGCCGACGCGATCGACGCCGCAGGGATTCGGGCCCGCCAACCAGGAAGCGGCGGCAAGGCCACCGTCGACCCGGCCGCCGGCCTGGCCCTGAGCAGCGCTACCAGCGACCTGGCCGCCGCCAAAGAGGCTTCCCGCGAAACCCCCAGCCACCTACCGCTTGGGAAGGTCCGACCAGGCAGCCGCCTACTGGAGACCGAACGCAAACTGCTGACCCACGCCATCCGGATGAGCGCCTACAACGCCGAAAGCGCCCTGGCCCGGCTACTGCGCCCGCACTACGCCCGCGGGGACGACGAAGCCCGCGCGCTGCTGCGTGAAGCGTTCACCCTCAGCGGCGACCTACAGATCACCGGCGACACCTTGCACGTACGCCTCGACCCTCCATCGGCGCCCCGACGCAGCAAGGCCCTCGCCGCCCTATGCACCGAGCTGACCGACACCGCGACCCGCTATCCCGGCACCGACCTCACCCTCGCCTACGGCATCAAGGGCCACTCTGACCCTGCATGAACTAACTCACCATGTCAGGAGTTCTGGACCCACCCTCGCCGTTGCGGCGTTTCTCCGTGCGGAACACCGCGGTCTTCTCCTGGGCCCGGCCGATGAACACCACACCCTGGGCGGCGCTGAACCACCCGAGGTGCTCGTGCATCACATCGTCCTTGCGCTGGCCCCGGGCGAAATCAACCCACGGCACACCCTGGTCGCGGGCGAAGCGGTGAACCGCCGCGGTGAACCGGTCGCTGATCTTGGCCAACGGCGCGGTCGAAGCGATCGGCATGCCCAGCTGCTGATGGACGTACCCGACCAGACCCGCCGCGTCCTGCAGCCCGGGCATGTAGACGTTGCAGTACATCCGGTCGATGCAATCAACCTCGAAAACAACGTGATCGTTAAGGACATCGGCAACACTGCGCGGTAAATTCATGACGGGCTCCGGTCGGATGGACGCGGCCAGCAGGCCAACCAGCCGTTACGACGGTTCATATACCCGGACCGGCACGCCAGTCACGGGACTAGTCCCGCCGGCCGGAGCCCCCCACACCCCAGGTGACCACGACACGGCTCGTCGGGCTGGGGCGAAGCCCCGTTAGGTTTCGTTGACCCATGACGAAGGCCCGGCGCGAAGCGCGGGCCTTCGTCATAGGTCGTGCAGGATCAGCGCTCTTCGTCACCGGCGATGTACGCCTCGAGCATGGCGCGGCCCAGGTCATCGGGACGCTGCACTGGCGGTGACTTCATCAGGTAGGACGAGGCGGACAGCAATGCACCGCCGATGCCACGGTCCTTGGCGATCTTGGCTGCGCGGATGCAGTCGATGATGATGCCGGCCGAGTTGGGGGAGTCCCAGACCTCGAGCTTGTACTCGAGGTTCAAGGGGACGTTGCCGAACGCGCGACCCTCCAGGCGGACGTAGGCCCACTTGCGGTCGTCGAGCCACTGGATGTAGTCGCTCGGGCCGATGTGGACGTTGCGCTCGCCCAGGTCGTGGTTCAGGTTGGACGTGACCGACTGGGTCTTGGATATCTTCTTGGACTCCAGACGGTCGCGCTCGAGCATGTTCTTGAAGTCCATGTTTCCGCCGACGTTCAGCTGGTACGTGCGGTCCAGCACGACGCCGCGGTCTTCGAAGAGCTTGGCCATGACGCGGTGGGTGATGGTCGCGCCAACCTGGGACTTGATGTCGTCGCCGATGACCGGGACGCCGGCGTCCTCGAACTTCTTGGCCCATACGGGGTCGGAGGCGATGAAGACCGGCAGGGCGTTGACGAACGCGACGTTCGCATCGATGGCGCACTGCGCGTAGTACTTGTCAGCGACCTCGGAGCCGACCGGCATATATGACACGAGCACGTCGACCTGGGCGTCCTTGAGGGCCTGGACGATGTCCACAGCCTCAGCCTCGGACTCCTCGATGGTCAGGCGGTAGTACTTGCCCAGACCGTCGTTGGTGACTCCACGCTGGACGATGACGCCGGTGGGCGGCACGTCGGCGATCTTGATGGTGTTGTTCTCGGAGGCGTTGATGGCATCGGACAGGTCGAAGCCGACCTTCTTTGCATCCACGTCAAACGCAGCGACGAACTCGACATCGTGGACGTGGTACTCACCGAACTTGACGTGCATCAGACCGGGAACGGTGGCGTTCGGGTCAGCATCCTTGTAGTACTCGACTCCTTGAACCAGCGAGCTGGCGCAGTTTCCTACGCCAACGATGGCGACGCGCACGGATCCCATTTGGGTTCTCCCTTGTAGTTGTGCTGCACGAAGCAGCTGGTATGACGGAAAAACTAGGTGGTCTTGAGGTTCTGCGGCGGGGTGTTGGTTGGTGCCGTCGTGGGTGCCGTCGTGGGGGCCGTCGAACGCTCGGTCTCGATCAGCTCGGAGAGCCAGCGCACCTCGCGTTCGGCGGACTCGAGACCGTGACGCTGCAGCTCGGTGGTGTAGAGGTCGAGTCGCTCCCGCCGCTGGGCCGCCGCGGCTCTGAAAGCGTCCAGTCGTTCCTCCAGCCGGCTGCGGCGGCCTTCGAGAATGCGGAGGCGTACATCTGACTCGGTGCGGGCGAAGAAGGCGAAATGGACGTTGAAGGTGTCGTCCTCCCAGGCTGCCGGCCCGGACTGGGACAGCATCGACTGGAATTGCGCCAAGCCATCGCTGGTCAGCTCATAGACGATGCGTCCTCTGCGGCTACCGGAGCCGGAAGCGCCGCTGAGCGATCCGGGCTGGCTCTTGGCCGTGCTGTCCTCGGCGATCCAGCCGCGGGTGACCAGCCCACGCAGACAGGGGTAAAGGGTGCCGTAGGACAACACCCGGAACGCGCCCAGGACAGCGTTGAGTCGCTTGCGCAGCTCATAGCCATGCAGCGGCGACTCGTGGAGTAGGCCCAGAATAGCGAGCTCCAGCAGGGCAGAACGTCGACTCATGTCTTCTTCCCTCCTGGGTCCACGTGCGTGCGGGCGTATGCTCCGCCGGGCGGTCTGCCAGGACACGATGCGAGTACGTCAAGAAAACACCTTACACCGGATATATCGAAACGATATATCCAGGAAATGTTACCCGCCGTTGCCACGCATGCATGCCTGCCGGAGAAGGCGCCAGGCCGCGGCCTTCGGACCTGCATTCGCGGACGCAAACTGGGTACCGTTGGACGGAAGTGGATGCGGTGAAGGGACCGGGGCGAAGGGGCGATCACGAGTTCCGTCCTGGTGGTCTACGCGACGAAAAGGCTCAGTTCCGGCTGTGGCAGAAGGCGCCACGCACGAACACCGCGATCCGCATCGTGGCAGGACTGCTGCTGATCGCCTATGGCCTGGTTCACCTGCTGTACCTCACCCCCGAGGCCGACAACGCAACGTACCCGTTCACCTTGCGGGTGTCCTGGTTGGTTCCCGAGACCGCGCGGCGTCCGGTGGCGATCGTCCTGATCGCGGCAACCATCGTGGTCTTCGCCCTGATCGGGCTTGCCGTCTGGGGCGTGCCGGGGCTGTCCGGTGCGTGGCCGACATTCACCATCCTCGCCGCCTCGATCTCGCTCGCGTTGCTCATCGCGTTCTGGGACGCGCGGTTGATTGTCGGAGTGGTCATTGACGTCGCACTCATCGTGGTCGCCCTGAAGCGTGCAGGGTGGACCGACGCCCTGTGAGTGCGTGGCACTCACAGAACGCCTGGTCGGAACCTTGCCTACCGCCGCAGGATCGTGACGCCGCCAGCCTGAACGGTGACAGGCACCGTGGAGGCGTTCGATGGCTCCTCACTCACCAGCTGCCCAGTGCCGTCGTCGACGTGGACCCGGGATGGGCCGGAATCTGGCAGCGCATACGGCGGCGTACTCGCTCACCCGGGACCTGATCCCCCAGCCAGTGGAGATGTGCCGGGTCGGTGATTGGCGGCGTGTCCTCTGTGCTCGCGGACGGCGTGACGGCCGCCTGCGCGGACGCTGCCCGACTAATGCCGGGCCGGCCACGGACGTGGCGACCATCAGGGCCAGACCCGGGGCGAGCGCGGTGAACGTTCGGCGGCGGGTCAGGGGGCCGTTGTCCCGAGACGGCCGTAGCGGTCCTCGAGCCGGACGACGTCCTCGCGCCAACCAGCAGCTGCGGTCGAGGCCTCGACGAGAACGGAGTCCTCGACGGCTCGCAGGCGGTGCAACGTTCCCGGGCGCACGCGCACGGAGTCCCCAGGGGACAGGCTCGCGGCACTCAACGTGTCCGCCGATTCGCCGAGATCGATCTCGACCTGGCCCGAGACCAGGGCGATTGTCTCGTCTTTCGCATGGTGGTACTGCAGCGAGAGGGACTCGCCGGCCTTCACGAACAGGAGCTTGCCGACGTACGCGCCTTCGACGAGCGCAAAGATCTCCTCATGGCCCCAGGGCTTGTCCACGTGCTCGGCCCGGCGTACCGCAGTCTCTGGCGATTGTTGGCTCACAATTGTCCTCATAGGTTATGTGCTCACAGGTTCGCGGATGGGGCGGTATGCTCTGGCCCGGTGTGGTCCAGCCGGGCCACACCGATCTTGGCGTCCGCCATGCCGTAGAAGACATAGCGCACACCGTCGATTGACTCAATGGCTGTGGGGAAGACGACATTCGGGACGACACCGTCGCGCTCGTCCGTCGTTTCGGGGGCAAGGATCGGCGTGACGGTGCGGGCGATCACCCGCGAGGGGTCCTTGGGGTCGAGCAGCATCGCGCCCGCGGCGTACTCGACCTGTTGGGTGGTCGGGTCGAACCCGTCCGGGATGTGGCCGATCACGCCATGATGGATGAGAAGCCAGCCTTCCTCGACGCGGATGGGGGGCGGTCCGGCGCCGATCTTGAGATCTTCGAAGGCATGTTCAGGCATGGCGACCAGCCGGTGGTTCTCGGGTCGGGTCAGCGCACGTATATCGGCGAGGGCCAGGTCGACCGGGACGTAGGAGATCCAGATGCCGGGCCGGGGGTCGGTTACACCGGCCGGCAGGTGCTCGATCTCACCGGGACGCAGCCAGCCGAGATCCCACATGGGCCGGTGCAACATCGCGTAGGACATGCGGCCGTCGGGGTCGGGCACCGGCTCGGGGAAGAACACGGCGTCCTTGTTGGGGAACATGCACAGGTCGGTGTCGAGGTCCGGCTGGTAGGTGAACTGCACCGGGCCGAGCCTTCGCCACTTTTCCAGGTCGTGGGAGACTGCCAGGGCCAGCCGCGGACCGAGGGGGCCGAACGCCACGTAGGTCATGACGTGTACGCCAAGGCTCGGTACCCAGGTGACCCGAGGGTCTTCGACTCCGGCGTTGTCGGCGCCGCGTTCCCATCCCTCGTCCGGGGCCAGCACGATTCCCGCCCGCTCGACACCGACGGGGACCCCGTCGCGCAGGACGACCTCGGCGAGCCCGACCCGAGAGACGTTTCCGGCGGCGACGACTCGCGGCAGCAGGAACAGACGCCCGTCAGGCGTGCGCCCGCTGCCAGGGTTGAGCACCCCCATGGCTTCGAGCGGGTTGCCGGGTTCGGGAGTCATGACCACGCCAAGACGGGTCAGGGAGTACGGGACGGTGGTCTGTTCTGACAACGGGATCAACCTTTCACGCCGGAGCCGAGCTCAGACGAGGTGAAGTGCTTCTGGAATGCCACGAACAACGCCACCGCGGGAGCTGCGAGGACGACGGCGCCGGCCAGGATCGCGCCATAGGGGTTGGCGGCGCGTCCTGCGATGTTGCTGATGTAGTTCGCGAGTGAGACGGCAAGCGGCTGCAGGCTGGCGTCCTTGGTGACCAGGAACGGCCAGAGGAACTCGTTCCATGGCCCGATGAAGGTGATCAGGGTGGCCGTGAGCAGGGCGGGGCGGACGAGCGGGAGCGCGATCGACCAGAGGATTCTCAGCTCGCTAGCGCCGTCGATACGTGCTGCCGCGAAGAGATCCTCGGGCAGCGCCAGGAAGAACTGCCGGAAGATGAACACCGCGGTGGAGTTGATGGCGAACGGCAGGATCATGCCCATGTAGGTGTCGGCGAGCCCGTAGTTGCGCACGATCATCACGTAGAGCGGGATGATCAGCAGCTGGAAGGGGACGATCTGCACGAGCAGCATGAGTGAGAAGAGGCTGCCCTGGCCGCGGAAGTGCAGGCGGGCCAGGGCGTAGCCGGCAAGCACACCGAAGACGACCGTGCACAGGATGACCCCGCCGGTGAAGATCCCGGAGTTGGTCAGCGAACGCAGCAGGTCCACCCGCTGGTTGATCTCCGTGTAGTTGTGAAGGGTGATGCCCTGGGTGGGGATGGCCCCGGCTATCGAGGTGTCGGGCTTTGCCTGCAGCGAGCCGATGATCATGTAGTAGAAGGGGAACAGGAAGACCAGGGCCCCGATGAAGAGGACGAGTGTGCGTGGCCAGGTGCGGGTCCGTGACATGTCAGTCCTTCTCGAGCAGACGCCGGTTGATGAGCGAGATCACCAGGACCCCGATGACGAGGATCACGCCGATGGCCGAGGCGACGTCCGGGCTGCCCTGCTCGATGCCCTTCTGGTACATGACGAACACGGGGGACGTTGAGGCCCCGTTGGGTCCGCCGCCGTTGGTGAGCAGATACGGCTCGGTGAACAGGTTGGCTCCCGTGATCGTCGCGAGGATCACCACGAGGGTGGTCGCCGGGCGGACGCCCGGGACGGTGACGCTCATGAAAGAGCGGAACTTGCCGGCGCCGTCGACCGATGCGGCCTCGTAGAGCTCCTTGGGCACGTTCTGCAGCCCGGCGAGGTACAGCAGGATGAAGAAACCGAGCTGCTTCCACGTGACGAAGATGGCGATGACCGGCATTGCCAGCTGGCTGTTGACCAGCCACGAGGGGTCGGGCGCCAGCGGGCCGAGCAGCTGGTTGACCATCCCGTCGCTGCCGAACAGGAACAGCCACACCGCCACCACCGCAACGCTGGCCGAGACGTACGGGACGTAGTAGGCGACTCGCAGGAAGGCCCGGCCGCGGATGGCGCCGTTGAGAGCGGTGGCCAGAACCAGCGACAGCACGACCGTCAGGGGGACGTTGATGACCAGGAACTCGACCACGTTCAGGAACGAGCGTCGAACCGCCGGGTCGGACAGTGCGGTCTTGTAGTTGTCCAGGCCGACGAACGGCCGGGCCACCTGCGCCCCCGGTGCCGCGAAGAAGTACTTGTGGAAGCTGATGTACACCGCCAGTCCGAGCGGGTAGGCGAATACGGCCGCGAGGAACACGGCGTACGGCGCGGCCAGCCCGATCCCGAGCGGCTGACGACCGAACATGGTCGTCAGCCGCCGGGAGCGGCGCCTCGGCGGCGGCATGGTGGGACCGGAGTGGTCCATGGTCACCGTCGCGGTGGGCATGTCCGTTCTCCGATCAGGACTGTCCGGCCAGCGCCGTGATCTTGGCGGCGGCACTGGTTAGCGAGGCGTCGGTCGGCGTCTTGCCGAAGATCACCGACGAGGAGTAGCTGTCGCGGAAGGCCTGCCAGATGGCGATCGAGTTGGTCACGTTGGGCACCTCGACGGTCCGTGCTGCCTGGTCGGCGAAGGTCTTGTACGACGGGTGCGCGTTGAAGTAGTCGGCGTACACGGTTGACACGTCCTTGCGCAGCGGCATCTGCCCGGTCGTGTTGAGAAGGGCGCCGTCCTGCGCCTGGCTGGTCGAGAACTTCAGCAGGTCCCAGGCGGTTCCCTGGTTCTTGCAGGCGGAGTAGATGGCGATGTTCTTGGCGTCGGAGAAGGTGTGGATCTTGTCGGCCGTCATGCCGGTTGAGGTTGGCACAGGTGCGACGCCCCAGTTGACCTTGCCCTTGTACACAGGGATTGCCCATGGGCCGACGATCGCCATGGCCGCCTTCTTGTCAGCAAAGGAGTCGCCGGTGTAGGCCTCCTGTGGAGCCAGCTTGTCGGCGTACATCGTGCGCCAGAAGTTCGACACCTTCTTGCCGGCGTCGGAGTCGAAGGTCGCCTTGCCGTTCTCGACCAGCTGCTTGCCGCCGCTCTCGGCGGCGTAGAGCGGGTAGAAGTCGAACCACGACTGGAAGAACTCGCTCGAGGGTGCCGGCCAGATGGCGGCCTTGGCCGTGCCGCTGGACACGATCTTCTTGCTGGTTGCCAGGAACTGGTCGTACGTCGCCAGTGGCGGGGCGCTGGGGTTCAATCCAGCCTTCTTCATCATGTCCTTGTTGTAGAAGATCATGTCGGGGTTGGACTTCCACGGGATCTGGTAGAACTTGCCGTCAGCCGACTTGTACTGGTCTGCCGCCGCGCCGGTGCGCGCTTCGACGTAGGCCTTGCCGTCCTTGAAGCTGTCGAGCGCCACGAGGCCGCCCTGCTTCTGGAACCCGGGAACGGCTGCAGGGGAGGTGTTGTAGATGAGGCACGGCGCGTTTCCGGCCGTGATGGCCGCGCCGATGACCTCTTCTGACGTCTTGCCCGCGGGAATCTCCTGCGCGGTCACCACCTCCTTGGGATGGGCGGCGTTCCACGCCTTCACCATGGCATGGCCCCAGGTGATCTCGTCGGGGTTGTTGGACAGCCAGACCTTGACCGGGCCATGCGCGGTGAGCGCTGCGCCGGAGGCAGTGGAGCCGCCAGAGCCTCCGCATGCCGCTGTCGTGCCCAACGCCAAGGTGATGACGGCCGCTGCGCAAACCTGCTTCTTCATCATGACTCCGTTCGGTGGTGGAGCGTCGCGGATCCGCGCCGGTCCTTGCTGGGCGCACCGGTGCCTGGCTGGCATGGCGGCGCGGTTGAAGCTCGAATGACGAACTCGGGTGCCGGCAGGTCGATGTCGGAGCCGGTTTCATGGTCGACGACGGCCAGCAGCTGTCTGGCGGCCGCCCGTCCCCAACCGACGACGTCGGTGCGCACCGTGGTGAGTGCGGGTTGGATGTAAGCCGAGAGCGGGGCGTCGTCAAAGCCGGTGATTGAAAGCTGGCCGGGGATCTCGACGCCTCGGCTGATCGCGGTGGACATGCCTGCGATGGCCATGAGGTCGTTGGCGTAGACGATCGCCGTGGGTGGCTGGTCCAGGTCGAGGAGCTCATTGGTCGCGTTGGCTCCTCCTTGGGCGGAGAAGTCGGCGGTGATGCAGGGGCCCGGCGGCAGTCCGGCGTCCGAGACGGCTCGCGCCCACGCTGTGCGGCGCGAGAGGCTGTGCACGAGCTCGGTCGGGCCTGAGACGTGGGCGATATTTCGGTGGCCGAGCGCGACCAGGTGCTCGACGGCTGCGGCGATCCCGAGCTGGTCGTTGATGTTCACGGCCGACCACGGTCCGCTCCCGGAGGTGGGTCCGATGACGACGGTGGGAAGACCCAGGTCATCCAGCAGCTGCGGGCGCAGGTCCTCGACTCGCATGTCGGTGAGGAAGATTCCGTCGACCCGACCATTGGCGGCCAGCTGACGGTAGCTTTCGTGTTCGCTCTGCTCGTCACTGACGACCTGCATCATCAGGGCGTAGCCCCGCTCGGACAGGACGGTTTCGATGCCGGAGATGAAGTAGCCGAAGAAGGGGTCGGCTCCGAGCGTCTCAGGCGTCCGCGCAATCACCAATCCCACGGCAAGGGCCCGGGAGAACGACAGCGCCCTGCCCCGAAGGCTCGGCGTCCAGCCAAGCTCACGGGCGACCGCGATGATCCTGACTCGTGTGTCTGCGGCGACCCCGGGCCTGTCGTTGAGTGCGAACGACACCGCCGCCTTTGAGACGCCCGCGGCCCGCGCGACGTCTGTGATGGTGGTCGGTGACGTTGTCATTACCCTCAACTAAACCGGTTTAGGTCGCTTATGTCAACCCTAGTGTGCGGGACCGGTATCTGAGATCGGCAACGCGGGCGCCTCGCTGCCGACGTAAGCCATGACGCGGTGTCGTCATACAGTGGTAGTGCAGTGGGCAAACTTTGCCTTGGCCGACGAAGGAAGAAAATTGAGCACACCGTCCGACCCCGGCATGCCCTTTGATGAGCACCCACCCGAGTTCGGGCACGAGCCCGCGACCCAGTACGGGCGTAGAACCTGGCGTCGGTTCTTCTCGGTCAAGCGGATCCTGGTGGTGTTGCTCGGGCTGTTCCTGGTCGGTGCGGCGTTGGTGGGAGTGGCCTACGCCACCGTCAAAATCCCCCAGCCGAACGATCTGGCCAACGCTCAGGCGTCGATCATCTACTACGCCGATGGCAAGACCGAGATGGCCCGGATCAGCGAGATCAACCGCGAGTCCGTGCCTTTGTCGCAGATCCCTCTTCACGTCCAACACGCGCTGCTGGCCGCGGAGGATCGCACGTTCTACCAGAACAACGGGGTCTCACCCTCGGGTATTGGCCGGGCGCTGATCGTGGCACTCAAGGGGGGGGCGACCCAGGGCGGTTCCACGATCACCCAGCAGTACGTCAAGAACTACTTCCTGACCCAGGACAGGACGATTAGCCGTAAGGCCAAAGAGTTCATCATCTCGATCAAGATCGACCAGTCGGACTCGAAGAGCACGATCCTGGCCAACTACCTCAACACCATCTACTACGGCCGCGGTGCGTATGGCATCCAGACCGCGGCCAGGGCCTACTTCGGTCACGACGCCTCCAAGCTGACTGTCGCTGAGGGCGCACTTCTCGCCTCTGTGATTCGCGGACCGTCGTACTACGACCCGACCCTGGGTGCGTCCCAGAAGGCCAACGCCGTCTCACGGGTTAACTACGTTCTGGACGGGATGGTGGCCCAGGGCTGGCTCACCCCCCAGGCTCGGGCCAAGACGACCTTCCCCAAGACGATCGCCAGGGCGAAGATCAAGAACGTCGGGACGGTCGGCTACATCACCAACGAGGTCCGCACCGAGCTCACGAACAAGCTGCACCTGAGCACCACCGACATCGACCGCGGTGGACTGCGAATCGTGACGACGATCAACAAGAGGGCCCAAGACTCGGCGGTTAGAGCCGTCAACGAGAACATGCCCTCGGAGTACCTGACGCGGGTGGCCAAGGACAATGCCTTGCATGTCGGACTCACCGCGATCCGCCCGGGTGACGGCGCGGTCGTCGCCATGTATGGCGGCAAGGACTACAGCGCGGACCCGTACAACTCCTCGACGCAGGCCATTCTGCAGGGGGGGTCGACGTTCAAGGTGTTTGGGCTGCTGGCCGCGCTACAGAAGAACATCAGCACCAAGACGCGATATGACGGCTACAGTCCCCATTTCCTGCCCCAGTTCGCCTCCAAGAACTTTCCTCGAGGTGAGGTCAGAAACTTCGCCGACGAGCAGTTCGGCCGTATCGACCTCCGGGCCGCTCTGGCGAACTCGGTCAACACGGTCTTCGCGCAGCTGAACCTCGCGGTGGCCGCTCCCGGCAGCAAGGGCACTGGCCTCAGGGATGCGGCGATCCTGGCCGGGCTGCCAAGGCAGACGCCCGGGTTGCTGGACGACAACATCAACAACATCTTCGGGACCGCCTCGCCACACGTCATCGACATGGCCAACGCCTATGCGACCATCGCCGCCCAGGGACAGAGGGCAACGCCGTACATCATCAGCAAGGTGACCTCCGCGAACGGCCTCATTGACTACATTGCCAAGAAGGATCTCAAGCCCGACGCCTTCGACCCGAAGGTGACCGCGGACGTCACCGAGGCGATGACGCATGTGGTGACCGAGGGCACCGGTATGGGCGCGCTGGCGTTGGGGCGCCCGGCTGCGGGAAAGACCGGTACGACGACCAACAACAAGGCGGTCTGGTTTGACGGTTTCACCCCACAGCTTTCGGCTGCGGTCGGGATCTACCAGGGCAACGGCCAGAAGACGATCACCGTCAACAACTTCGGCGAGGTCACCGGGGGCACGTACCCGGTCAAGATCTGGACTGCGTTCATGCAGGGGGCTCTGCAGGGGCAGAAGGTCATCGACTTCCCACCCCGTGCGGGCGTGGGCGACGACGCTATCCCGCCGCCGCCACCTCCTAAGACCGCTGCTCCCACCCCGACCCTCACGGCTACCACCGCTGCGCCGACTCCGACAACGAGCACTCCCACCACCACACCGACGTCCAGTCCGACGAAGACCCACCCAACAAAGCCGGGTCCGACGATGACACTGCCGCCGCCCCCGACCACTGCGGCCCCGTAGACTGCTCCGTCCACGGAGATCCCCTGCCCTGCCACGTAGTCTGGCCACCATGTCGCCCTTGGCCCCTGAGTCGTTCGCGCCAACCCGCCTCGACCCGGTCGCCGCTGCGGCGAGCGAGATCATCGGAGGACCCCTCGGGCGGCATGCCCGCTCGGCAGGTCGTACGGCACGGTCTGCTTGGCAGCCTGCTGCTGCGGTCCTGGTCGGGCTCTCGAGCCTGACGGTCGCTCTTGGTTTCCTGCAGAAGGCGCACTGCTTTACCAAGGGATGGAGCAACCCAGACCAGTTCTGGCACGCCTGCTACACGGATCTGCCAGTGAGTTCTGGCCTCGGACACGCGATGCCGTATCTGTCCGGGGCCCCACACCTGGACCAGCCTCTAGTCTCGGGGCTGATGATGTGGCTGATCGGGCGCGTGGTTCCTGACGGCTCCCTCTTGGCGCAGCAGCAGTGGTACTTCGCGCTGTGGGCAGTGCTGATCACCGTCATCGTGATGGCCCTGGTCGTCGTGACGGCGGCGTCGGTTCCGCGGGCTCCTTGGCGGGCTGCTCATGTGGCTCTCAGTCCGGTGCTTCTCCTCGCGGGCCTGGTCTCGGTCGATCTGCTCGGTGTCATGCTTGCTTCGGTCGCGTTGTGGGCCTGGGGGCGCAACAAGATCATCTTGGCCGGTCTCGTCATGGGGCTGGCCATCTCGGCACGCACCTATCCCCTGGTCCTGCTCGTCGCCATCGGCCTGCTGGCTGTGCGCTCGGGCAGGTTGGGTGCCTGGGGACGGTTGGCGGGAACGGCACTGGTCACCTGGTTCGCGGTGAGCCTGCCCTTTATCGTCATCAACGCGGATGCCCTGCTTTCGGTCTATCGCAGCTGGTGGCGGGGAGGGCCGAGCTACGGCTCGCTAGGGATGGTTTCGGAGTCGATCGGGCACGGACTAGAGGGTCGCGTCACGACGTTGGTCATTCTGGGCTGGCTGGCGGCCCTGGCGCTGGGCGCGTTGTTCGCTCTCAGCATGGAGCGGCGACCGACGGTCGCGGAGGTCTCCCTGGTGATGCTGGTGATCGTCGTCGTGACCGGTAAGGCGGTTCCTGTGCAGGCCGGACTGTGGCTGCTTCCGCTGATCGCGCTGGTCGGCCTCAAGTGGCGCGACCATCTGATCTGGGCTGGCTTCGAGGCGACCTACTTCGTGTCCGTGTGGCTCTACATCGCCGGGCTCAGCAAACCCGACAGGGGTCTGCCGGCGGGCCTTTACTCCATCATGATCTGGCTACGCATGACCGCTTGGCTCTATGTGCTCGTGCACGTATGGCGGGTAGCCCGGTCCCGCGAGCCGGCCGTTTCCTCGGAGTCGGACGACCAGGAGTCTGCCGGTCGGGAACTGTTCGACCGAGAGCCCGTCAACGAGGAGCCCGTCGACGCGGAGTCGGTCGACCCGGAGCGGGACGATGAGGTTGACCCACTGGCCGGACCCATGGCGGGTGCGCCGGATCAGGTGATTGTCCGTATCAGCTGAGGCTCGATCTCAGCTGATCTTCCCCGGCGGGGTATCCGCAGCATCACGCTCTGCGATTTCCGGCGCGAGGTCAGTTGCCGGTACGCTCATGTCGTCCGCCTCGCTCATTCACGTTGTTGGCCCCGACCGCTTTGTCGGTAGCCCCTGACATGGTGTTCGAGGTGGGACGCTGCAACCCTCCTGTCACGGATGGACCGTGACCGCACTAGACCGAAGGAGGTGGGTTATCAGCATGCGTCAGTACGAACTCATGATCATTCTCGACCCCGATCTCGAGGAACGCACCATTCAACCCTCGCTCGACAAGTTCCTGTCCGTTGTCACCAAGGACAACGGCACCGTGGACAACGTCGATCTGTGGGGCAAGCGCCGTCTGGCCTACGACATCAAGAAGAAGTCCGAGGGCATCTACGCCGTCGTCACCTTCAGCGCTGAGTCGGCCACGGCAAAGGAACTGGACCGTCAGCTCGGCCTGAATGAGTCCATACTGCGGACAAAGCTCCTGCGCCCCGGCGCCTGATCTCCGAATCCTGAGGACTTGATATGGCTGGCGACACCGTCATCACAATCATTGGCAACATCACCGGCGACCCTGAGCTGCGGTTCACACCTTCGGGTGCTGCCGTAGCCAACTTCACGGTTGCCTCGACCCCGCGTCAGTTCGACCGGAACAGTAATGAGTGGAAGGACGGCGAGACCCTGTTCATGCGTTGTTCGGTGTGGCGAGACGCGGCGGAGAACGTCGCCGAGTCGCTGCAGCGTGGCACGCGGGTGCTGGTCTCTGGCCGACTGAAGTCTCGTTCCTACGAGACCAAGGAAGGCGAGAAGCGCACGGTCGTCGAGTTGGACGTGGAAGAGGTCGGTCCGTCGTTGAAGTACGCCACAGCCAAGGTCAACCGCACCCAGCGGGGCTCCGGAGGTGGCGGTTTCAACTCCGGCGGTCAGGGCGGTGGATCCACCGGTGGTGCCAGCGGTCAGGGCACTGCCCCCGTGGATCCGTGGGCCACCGGTTCACCCGCTGCATCCAACGCAGGTGGCGGTCAGCAGTCTGGACCGCAGGGTGGCTGGGGCAACGGCCCGTCATATGACGAGCCCCCCTTCTAGAGCTTCACCTTCTAGATGGGTAAGGCAAGAAGTACGAGAAAATAGCAGTCACGAAGACATAGAAATCCAGCAGTTATGCCATCCCAGGGGCAAAAGCCCTGGGCTCCTCTCAAGAATGGAGAGCACCACGATGGCCAAGCCCGTTGTGCGCAAGCCCAAGAAGAAGGCCAACCCGCTCAAGGCGGCAAAGGTCGAGAACATCGACTACAAGGACACTGCGCTCCTGCGCAAGTTCATCTCCGATCGCGGCAAGATCCGCGCTCGCCGGGTGACCGGTGTGTCCGCACAGGAGCAGCGTCTCATCGCCACGGCCGTCAAGAATGCCCGTGAGATGGCCCTGCTGCCCTACTCCAGCTCGGCTCGCTGAGCTAGCTGACCGAGAAGGAGAAGCACAATGAAGGTTATTCTGACTCACGAGGTCACGGGCCTCGGGACCGCCGGTGACGTCGTGGACGTCAAAGACGGTTACGCACGCAATTTCCTGTTGCGTCGAGGTCTGGCCACAGGCTGGACCAAGGGCGTCGCCAAGCAGGTCGCCGCGATCCAGAAGGGCCGCGAGGTCCGCGAGGTCAAGACCCTCGACGAGGCCAAGGGAATGAAGGGTCAGCTCGAGGCCAAGTCGGTCAAGGTTGTCGCAAAGGCGGGCAAGTCCGGTCGCCTCTTCGGCGCGGTGACACAGGGTGATGTCGCTGACGCCGTCAAGGCAGCCGGCGGCCCCCAGTTGGACCGTCGCAAGATCGAGCTCGCGGGTGCGATCAAGTCGACCGGCTCGTTCGAGGCGCTCGTGCGCTTGCACCCCGAGGTGCAGGCTGCGATCAAGCTGGATGTCGTCGCCGGCTGACGCACCGACGCAGCCCGCTCGTATCGCGACTTAGCACCTACAAGGGCGCGGATCCACATCGGATCCGTGCCCTTGGGCGTTCCTCATCCGCGCCCTTGGTGGGTGGGGTCGGGGCATGCGCATAGCCTCGTTGGAGCTGATCGGATCAGGGACGCCGTCTTCGCGCAGTCCGATGACATCGACGCCGCCGCAACGGCGTCGAGCATGGGCGACGGCATGGTCGCGTTGATCTCCGCGTCGCGCTAGAACGCCCGCGGTTTGACGTGCGACTGGAGGCATAGGGCAGCGCTGTCTGCGTCGGAGTGGACGACCGGCTTCCCTGGGGCTCAGTCGAGGAAAGGGTGGACTTTCCCTCCGCGATGCCCTAGACCGACTTCATGGAGCGGTTCCACCAGGGGTACGTCGACGAGATGGCTGCGCTCACCGACCTTGTTGGGGGCAGGATCGAGACGCCGCGCTCTGCCCAGGAGGCGCTCCAGGGGTTCGGGGTTGCGCAGGTATGTGATCTCTCGCGGCGCGAAGGCCGTCCGGTGCGGATGGAGGAGGAGGGCCGGTGATGACGATCGCGGACCGCCTGGCGGGGGCGCCGATCTCCTGGGGCGTATGCGAGGTCCCTGGTTGGGGCTGGCAGCTCGACTCTGCCACGGTGCTTTCTCAGATGCAGGCGGTCGGTCTGGTCGCGACCGAGTTCGGGCCCGATGGCTTCCTGCCCGATGACCCGCGGGACAAGGCAAAGACCTTGGCTGACAAGGGGTTATGTGCCGTCGGCGGCTTTGTGCCGGTCGTTCTGCACGACCCTGCCGTTGACCCGGTTCCCAAGATCAATCAGGCCCTCGCCGGTTTCAGAGTCGTGGGCGCTGGCACGCTTGTCCTGGCCGCCGCGACCGGAACCGATGGGTATGACGTTCGGCGGGGGCTCGATGACGACGGCTGGCTGGTGCTGCTCGGCAATCTCGACCGGCTTTCTCTGCTCGCCGCCAGGATGGGGATCATCGCCACGGTGCATCCGCACGTTGGAACCATGGTCGAGACCGCAGACGATGTGGAGCGCGTGCTTGCCGGCAGCGGGATCGGTCTCTGCCTCGACACCGGGCACCTGCTGATCGGCGGCGCGGACCCGGAGAAGCTCGCGGCCGAGCACGCGGGACGCATCCGGCATACCCACCTCAAAGATGTTGATGCGACCTGGGCTGGACGGGTGCGCTCTGGCGAGGTGACCTACACCGACGCGGTACGCGGGGGTATGTACCGCCCGCTCGGCCAGGGCGACGTGGACATCGCCTCGATCGTCGGTTCACTGGAACGTGCGGGGTATGAGGGGTGGTACGTCCTGGAGCAGGACACAATCCTGGCCGGGCCTCCGCTGGCCGGAGACCGGGCGCCGATGGCCGACGTCCGCGCCAGCATCGAGCACCTGTCCGCCATCGCCCAGGCCCTTCCATGAGCACCCGAGCAGCTGCGGCCTTCCCGGTCGAGGTTGTCAACGCTCTCGGCGCCAGCGGCAGAAGTCCAATAATGAGGCATCGGCCGCGGACCACGTGGCCGCCGAGCTCGTGCACGGAGGTGCGTCATGAGTGAGTGGCATCGCAAGGCAGGCTCGGCGAGCCGGGCAGGTTTCGAGGTGGCCATAGGGCCGCGCGAGGCAGGCTGGGAACACACCGGCTTGTATGTCGTGACTCTCGCCCCGGGTGAGTCGAGAATGATCACCGGCCGGGAGTTCGAGTGGCTCGTTCTGCCACTGTCCGGACAGGTCAGGGTGGAGTGCGGCGGCAAGCTGGTGTTCCTGTTCGGGCGCGAAGGTCCCTTCGCGGGACCGACGGACTACGCGTACGTGCCGGTTGCCTCGACCTTTACGATCACCAGTAGTGATGGTGCACGGATTGCTTTGCCGCACGCCAAGGCGTCAGAGCCGTTGCCGTTCAGACGAATCCCCGTCGAAGAGACGGTCGTGGAGCTGCGTGGCGCAGGGCACTGTTCCCGCCAGGTGAACAACTTCGGGACTGCGTCGGTTCTCAACGCTGAGTCGATCATCGCCTGCGAGGTGTTGACGCCGGCCGGCAACTGGTCGTCCTATCCGCCGCACAAGCATGACGAGCACCACGAGGACCGTGAGAGCGTCCTGGAGGAGATCTACTACTTCGAGATGCGCGCCGAGGGTGATGCTCCGGGAGGGTCGGCCCATGCCTTCGGCTACCAGCGGGTCTATGGCACCAGAGACCGGCCGATCAACGTCCTGGCTGAGGTCCGCAGTGGTGACGTCGTCTTGGTCCCGCGCGGCTGGCACGGCCCCTCGATGGCGCCACCCGGCTACGACATGTACTACCTGAACGTGATGGCGGGTCCTGGTGCACGGCGCGAGATGCTGGTCCGCGATGACCCCGATCATGCGTGGGTACGCAAGACGTGGGCTTCCCAGAAAGTCGACTCGCGGCTTCCCTTCGGCGGACGTCAGTGACAGAGAGGATTCAGCCGACCGTCGCCTTGGCGGATACGACGCTCGCGTCTGGCCTACGAGCAGGAGACGACCAGCCAGCCCAATGACCTCAGCCCCTTCGCCGGAGTCAGCGGGTGGCGCCGGTGATCATCCATGCGTCGCCGCGGGCTCGCCAGCCCAGGGCCAGTCCTCGCAGTGCCATGAAGGCGACGAACGTCAGCCAGAGCACGGTCATCGCGTGTCCCTGTCCGGCGACGGTGTTCGTCCCGGCCAGCAAGGACGGCCCAGTGGATCGGACCGTCAGGATCAGGGGCAGATAGAGCGCAAGAACCACCACTTGTGCGGCGGCGAGCCATAGGCCGTCGCCAGCTCCGATGAGCACCCCGTCCAACACGAATACGAACCCTGCGATGGGCTGAGAGAGTCCCACCACGATGAGGGCTGCGGCCAGCACCGACTGCACTGCGGGGTCAGGGGTGAAGAGGACTGGCAGCACCGAATGCGTTGCCATCACAAGGATTCCAAGTACCCCGCCTCCGAACACACCCCACGACAGCATCGTTCGGGTGGCCGATCGGGCGCTCGCGATGTCGCCGGCGCCCAAGGCCCGACCGGTCAGCGCCTGAGCCGCAATGGCCAGTGCGTCCAGGGAGAACGCGAGGAAGGTCCAGATGGTGGCCGCCACCTGGTAGGCGGCGAGTGGCACGTCACCCAAGCTGGCGGCCACCCAGGCCGTCACAAGCAGGACAGTGCGAAGCGCCAGAGTCCGGACGAGCAGGGGGATGCCGTCCAGACCCGCTCTCAGCACCCGTCCCGGGTGTGGGCGCAGGCTCGCCCCGAGCTGGCGCGCGCGGCGAGTCACGACGATGACAAGGGCGGCCGCCATGCCGCTCTGGGACAGGACGGTCCCCAGGGCGGAACCCGCGATGCCCAGGTGCAGGCCGTAGACAAACATCAGGTTGAGCACGATATTGGCGCTGAATCCCACGACGGACGCGACCAGGGGTGTTCTCGTGTCTTGCAGTCCGCGCAGGACTCCCGTCACAGCCAGGGCCACCAACATCGCGGGTATGCCGACTGCGGAGACCCGCAGGTAGATCACCGCTTGCGCCAATGCTGCAGGGGAGGCATCGAACAGCTCGCACAGCGGCGCGGCGTAGGTGGCGACCAGAGCGCCGACGACGAGACCGATCCCGATGGCCAGCCACAGGCCATCGACGCCGGCGCTGACCGCTGCCCGTTCCGACCCCGCGCCTACGTGTCGGGCGACGATCGCCGTGGTGCCGTAGGCGAGGAAGACGAAGATGTTGGCCGCGGTGATGAGCGCCGCACTGGCCACTCCAAGTCCGGCCAACTGCGTGGTGCCCAGGTGTCCGATGATGGCGGAGTCGGCCAACAGGAACACTGGCTCGGCGACAAGGGCCAGGAACGCAGGCACGGCCAGCCGCAGGATCTCACGTCGCTGGCTCAAGGGTCTGTCAGCCCGCAGAGACCCATTGCCGTTCACCATCGAAGGTTGGGGCGCGTGGGAACCCGTCCGAAGCGCAGGTCGCTGCTGTCGCTGCTAATGTCACCTGAGGTTGTTCTGGTCGTCGATCGTAAGGCGAAAGAGGCTCTTGTGAACGTGGCGGATGTCATGGCCCCGTTGGTCGCCGCGGGTCTGGGTGGGAACACGCCTGTGCGCGTGACCTGTTGGGACGGCAGCGAGCTTGGCCCGCCCAGCGCCCCGCTGCAGTTGACCATCACCAGTCCTCATGCCCTGCGTCGATTGCTGTGGGCCCCCAACCAGCTGGGCTTTGCTCGAGCCTACGTGTCCGGTGACATTCTCATCGGGGGGGACCTGCTGGCCGCTCTGTCGATGCTGGAGCAGGTCGCCGATCCCGAGTTCGGCCCGGGGGTAGTGACCGACGGCTCGACCCGGTGGGCAATCCTCACAGCGGCCTTGCGTCTGGGGATCGTTGGTCGACCACCGCGACCTCCCGCCGAGGAGGCGAAGCTGGGGGGGCCGCGCCGTTCGAAGAGTCGCGCCGCGAAGGCCATCGCTCACCACTACGACGTCGGCAACGAGTTCTACGAGCTGGTGCTCGGGCAGACAATGGCGTACTCGTGTGCCTACTACGACCAGGCGCCGGGAACGGCGTTCGGCCTGGATGAGGCGCAGCTGGCCAAGTGTGATCTGGTGTCGCGCAAGCTCGGGCTCGAGCCAGGTATGCGTGTCCTGGACGTGGGTTGCGGCTGGGGTGCTTTTGTCTGCAGCGCTGCTCGCCAATATGGGGTTGACGCGGTCGGCATCACTCTCTCGCATGAACAGGCCGACTACGCCCGGCGCCGGGCGTCGGAAGAGGGTGTCGCTGATCGGGTGGAGATCCGGGTCCAGGACTATCGCGATGTGAGCGACGGGCAGTTCGACGCGATTGCCAGCATTGGCATGGCTGAGCATGTGGGCCGGGCCATGCTGCCGACGTACTCGGCGGACCTGTTCGCATTGCTGAGACCGGGCGGCCGGTTGCTCAATCACGCGATCTCCCGTCGGCCCGGCCCGCCCGAGGGCTTCTCGCGGACGTCGTTCATCGACCGCTACGTCTTTCCTGACGGGGAGCTCGAGCCCCTGTCCGTAATGGTCGGGGCACTGGAGGAAGCCGGTTTTGAGGTCCGTGATGTCGAGTCGTTGCGTGAGCACTACGCGCTGACGCTTCGAGCGTGGGTGGCGAATCTTGAGGCCAACTGGGACCACGCCGTTGAGCTCAGCACCGCAGGCCGGGCCAGGGTATGGCGGCTGTATATGGCTGGTTCCGCGCTCGCCTTCGAGGGAAACCGGATCGGGGTGAACCAGGTGCTGGCCGTACGACCTGAGGTTCGTGGGGTCAGCGGTATGCCGCGGTCCCGAGCTTCACTGCTCGATCCCAGTGCTCTTGGGTCTACGGTTCTTGCGCCGACCGTTGTTGCGTCAGCCGGCGTCGCGCCAGCCGTCAGCCCAGGTGTTTGAGGGCCTCCCGGCGCGACAGTGGTGACAGCCGGGGGCCGAGTTCGTTCACGTTGCGATGAACCCACTCTGCCGCCCCGGTGCCAGAGCGGGCGTACTGGCGCAACGACCAGCCAATTGCCTTGCGGATGACGAACTCCCGGTCAGCCAGGTTGGGTCTGATGCAGTCGAGAAGGAGCTGCTGGTCGGTCTCGTCCTTGCTCAGGAGCTGGCTGAGGATGGCTGCCCGGCGTACCCACATGCTGTCCGCGATCGCCCAGGAGCGCATCCGCTCGGACTCGGTCTCTGGCTGCACTCTCAGAACCGGGCCGACCAGGTGTGCGGCAATCTCGTCTACGAAATCCCACCACGCCCCCGACCCCACCAGGTGGCGGTACAGCGGCATGGCCGAGCGGTCCCTGGCCCACGGCCGGTAGAGGCGGTGCCTGGAGATGGAAAGCGCGGCATAGCGTTCCTCACGGAACTGGGCGGCATCCCAGATCCTGCGGATCGTCGCCTCCCACTCGTCGCGCCCGGTCAGGATGTGTGCCGGGTCGGCCAGCAGCGGTCGCAAGGTGGCCCTGAGCTGAGCTGCGCCGATGCCTCGAAAAGGCATGGTGGACTTCATATAAGTCTGTTGGCCCTTCGCCCGGTCGGGGTTACCCACCCTCTCGAGCTCACGACACACGGCATTGACCACGTCATCTCGAACGGCCCCCATTGGCCCAGGATATGGGCTCGCGGGACCGGACCACGCCTCGTGTGGGGTCGGTGGGCCGTCGCGGTCCAACTATTTCTTATCCACAGGCAGTGGACAACGTTTGTGCAGGTCAGCGGGACCAACGGCACGAATGTTTTCCTTAGTTCACAGCCTCCTCCCCAAGGTGTGCACAAATGGGGGCACCTTTACGCACAGCTTGTCCCCATGATGTGCGCAGGCTGTGGTTGAGTCCGGGGGCATCCGGTCCTAACGTGACTCATTCGTGCCGATCGCTGCGCGGGGCGAGTCCCCTACTGGCGTGTGGTGGGGGTTGTCAGACCCGGGTGGTGTGCTGGTCACAGTCCGCTTGCAGGGTCGGTATCGAAGGGGGACGCTTGTGTCGCTCGCGGAGCTGAACATCAAGTCGTATGACGGACCCACTCAGTCCTCCCATGGATCGGCCGACGACCGGCTTCCTCCGCAGGATGTGCACGCAGAGCAGAGCGTCATCGGCGGGATGCTCCTCTCCAAGGACGCGATCGCCGACTGCGTCGAAGGGCTCAAGGGTGTCGACTTTTATCGCCCGGCCCACGAGCTGATCTACGACGCGATCCTTGACCTGTACAGCCGCGGTGAGCCGGCCGATGCCATCACCGTCTCCGATGAGCTGACCAAGCGCGGCGACCTGACCCGGGTGGGTGGACAGGCATATCTGCATCAGCTCATCTCTGAGGTGCCGACGGCGGCAAATGCCGGCTACTACGCGGAGATCGTGGCTGAGCGGGCGGTGCTGCGGCGCCTGGTCGATGCCGGCACCAAGATCGTCCAGATGGGTTATGGCCAAGGTGGCGGCGACGTCGTAGATATCGTCAACGCCGCTCAGGCTGAGATCTACGCCGTGGCGGACAAGCGCGGCGGCGAGGACTACGCGGTGCTGGGTGATGTGCTCGAGGCAACGGTCGACGAGATCGAGCACGCGTCTGGTCGATCGGGTGAGATGACCGGTGTCCCGACGGGATTCACAGACTTCGACAACCTCACCAACGGTCTGCACCCCGGTCAGATGATCGTGGTGGCGGCCAGACCCGCTGTCGGCAAGAGTACGTGGGGTTTGGACATCGCACGGTCGGCAGCCATCAAGCACAAGATGGCCACCGTCCTGTTCAGTCTCGAGATGAGCCGCACCGAGATCACGATGCGCCTACTCTCGGCCGAGGCCTCGATCCAGTTGCAGAACATGCGCAAGGGCACGATGCGCGACGAGGACTGGACCCGGCTCGCGCGCACCATGGGCGAGGTCTCCGATGCGCCACTGTTCATTGATGACTCGCCGAACATGTCGCTGATGGAGATCCGGGCTAAGTGCCGCCGTCTCAAACAGCGGCACAACCTGCGTCTGGTGATCATCGACTACCTGCAGCTGATGAGCTCGGGCAAGCGGGTCGAGAGCCGTCAACAGGAGGTCTCGGAGTTCTCCCGGGCCCTCAAACTCCTGGCCAAGGAACTTGAGGTTCCCGTCATCGCCATCTCGCAGTTGAACCGTGGAAGCGAGCAGCGCACTGACAAGAGGCCGCAGATGAGCGATCTTCGCGAGTCGGGATGCCTTACTGCTGACGCACGGATCCTGAGGGCGGACACAGGCGCCGAGAGCTCCCTGGGCGAGCTGTATGCCGAGGGTGCCACTGATGTTCCGGTGTGGGCGCTGGATGACTCCTTGCGTTATGTGCAACGGCATTTGACCCATGTGTTCCCGACCGGGATCAAGCCGGTCTTCCGCCTGATCCTTGCCTCGGGCAAGACGGTCCGTGCGACCGAGAACCATCCGTTCCTGGCTTATGAGGGCTGGACCCAGCTGGGAGACTTGCGCACCGGCTCACGGGTGGCTGTGCCGCGGCACGTGCCGGCGCCGCACGAGCTCAAGGACTGGCAGGATGACAAGGTGGTGCTGCTCGCTCACATGCTCGGCGACGGCTCCTTCGTCAAGCGACAACCGATCCGCTACGCCAGCATCGGAGAGCAGAACCTCGGGGCGGTCACCAGGGCGGCCATGGTTCTTGGTGTGGCAGCCGTGCATGACGACTACCCGGCGCCGCGATGCACATCGTTGCGGTGTCACGCACCATTCGCGCTTGGCCACGGCAAGGGCAAGCCGATCGCTGAATGGTTGGACGGGCTGGGTCTCTCTGGTCTGCACAGCCATCAGAAGTTCGTTCCTGAGCCGATCTTCCATGTGTCCAAGCGCCAGATCGCCTTGTTCATCAAACACATCTGGTCGACCGACGGATCAGTCACGGTCAAGAAGAACGGCCAGGGCGGACGGATCTACTACACGTCGGCGTCCCGACGACTGGTCGACGACCTATCGCGACTGCTTCTGCGCTTCGGCATCTCCACGAGGACCCACGTCAGCACGAAGTCCGGGCATCGCAACGGGTACACCATCGACGTCTCCGGAGCTGATGACCAACGCCGCTTCCTGCAGGAGATCGGAGTCCATGGTGACCGGTCGGTGCCCGCAGGACGGCTCTTGGAGATAGTCCGCGACAAGGCGGCCAACAACAATGTCGACACCGTGCCGCTGCAGGTCTGGGATCGTGTCAAGGCGGTCATGGCCGAGAGGGGAATGGCCCACCGAGAGTTCCATGCAGCCATGGGCACGGCCCACTGCGGCTCGACGATGTGGAGGCTTTCTGCGTCGCGCGAGCGGCTGGGGCGAGTGGCCGTGGTCCTGGACGATGCTGATCTTGAGCTCATGGCCGTCAACGACGTGCTGTGGGACTCGGTCGTGTCCATCGAGCCCGATGGCGTCGAGGAGGTCTACGACGCAACTGTGTTGGGGAAACACAACTTCATCGCTAACGGCATTACCGTCCACAACAGCATCGAGCAGGATGCCGACCTGGTCATCCTGCTTCACCGCGAGTCGATGTATGAGCGGGAGTCACCTCGCGAAGGTGAGGCCGACCTCATCGTTGCCAAGCACCGCAACGGTCCGACAGACACGATAACGGTGGCCTTCCAAGGGCATTACTCCCGCTTCACGAACATGGCAACCAACTTCTGATTCGCGATTCGAGTTGGCATAACTCGACGACATGTCAAGTACGTACGCTTCGTGGTTGAAGATGCCCCAGTATGACGAATTCGTGCGGCAATTTCTGCGGCTCTGTCCGGCCAGCGGTGTCCGTGGCGTCTTCATCGTTTTCGATCCTCGACCGCTGGTGTGCGGTCGGCGAAGGTGAGGGCGAACGCGTTGAGCCCAACATCGGCCGGGGCCCGTGGCAGGCATCGCGTGCGAGAATCCATCTCGATGAATACCGTCGTATCCGCGAACTCGCGTACCTTCCAACCGAACGCCAAATATGTCCTGCTGCTCGGCCTGATGTGCGCCCTCCCGGCGGTGACCAGCGACATCTACCTGCCCTCGCTGCCCGACGTTGCGCGCGACCTGCACACCACCACGACAGCCGTGCAGCTCACCATGACCAGCGTCCTGGTGGGCGGCGCTGTCGGCCAACTGGTCGTGGGTCCGCTCTCGGACCGCTTCGGACGGCGGCGACCCGCGCTCGGCGGCATCGCGTTGCACATCGTCATGTCGCTGCTGTGCGCGCTGGCGCCCGGCATCGGCACCCTCATCGCGCTCCGCGTCGCGCAGGGATTCTTCAACGCGGCGGCCACGGTGGTCGCGATCGCCGTGATCCGAGACCGCTTCACCGGCTCCGACGCGTCGAGGCTGCTCTCCCGGCTCATGCTCGTGATCGGGGTGGGGCCGCTGTTCGCGCCGTCGGTCGGCGGGCTGATCGCGGGGCAGTGGGGCTGGCGCACGGTGTTCGTCGCCCTCTCCCTGTTCGGCGCCGCGCTGTGGTTCGTGGTGTGGCGCCGGTTGCCTGAGACGTTGCTGCCTGATCGACGTCGCGCGGCGGGTTTCGGCACCGCGCTGCGCGGGTACGGGGTTCTGCTGCGCGACCGGCACTTCGTCGCCATCGCCATGCTCCCAGGGCTCGGCATGGCAGTGCTGATGAGTTACGTCATCGGGTCCCCGTTCGTGCTCCGGGAGGGTTACGGGCTCTCGGCGAACCACTTCGCGTTCCTGTTCGCCATGAACGGTGTCGCGCTCGTGGGTGGCGCCCAGATCAACGCCTCGCTTGTGCGGCGGGTTGCGCCGATCCGCATCCTGCGCTCCGCCCTGCCGGCGCTGCTCGTTGCGGCAGTCGTGCTGCTGATCGTCGCCGTGACCGGGGCGGGTGGGCTGTACGGATTGCTCGCGGCGCTCTGGGTGACGCTGGGCCTCATCCAGTTCATCCCGCCGAACGCCTCCGCGATCGCGCTCAGCAGGCACGGCGCGATGGCTGGTACGGCGGCCGCTTTCATCGGCGCGATGCAGGCCGGCGTTGCGGGAGTCGTCAGCCCTCTCGTCGGCGTGTTCGGCGGCGACGCACGCGCCATGTGCCTCGTCATGATCGCCAGTACGACCACGGCACTACTGGTCCTCGCGACCGCCACACCCGCCTATCGCCGTGGGATGTGGCGCCGTCTCTAGGGCCGCCTCATCACCGCCCGCCGGTCGACCGCCCGCGTTGACGAACGCACCGCACGGGAGGCTCTGCACTTTGCGATACACCGGGCGGTGTCGCCCGCCCGCCCAGTAGCTATTTCGAGCTCGTCGTGGCTACTGCCGGGACTGGTTGCCCACCGCGGATAGCGCCCATCAGGACGCTGCGGTGGTGGCCACGGGCGCATTGGTCGTGCTCGTCGGGGCCGTGGCCGTCTGCAGTGTTGAAGCCTGCGCTGCCTTGGTCGACGTGCTCGCCGTCAAGGCTGAAGTGCTGCTCGTGGGGGCGGTTGTGCTGTGTAGGGCGGCGGCGATGGCGGCGGCGCCAAGGCCACTTGCGGCTCCGGCGCCCAGGGTGATGGCTGACACCCAGGCCAGCCCCTTGTCGCGGGCAGACCGTCGGGCCGAACCCGAGGTGGGTGAGCCGCTCATGGTGCTCCGATCCCGGATTGGGGGGGCGGGCTACTGCGCTGTTCGTGGTCCATGCGTCCACGTTCCAACACTGGCCTGTGCGATCTTTGGGTGCTTCCTCTGAGCCGCCTATGAGGCTCGATTCGAGAGTATTTCCATCGCAGAGCGAGTAGCCACGCAATCCAGAAGGGAATCCCAGTTTCAGTCGCCATCGTCTCAGGCATGGACCTGCCACCCCGGCAGTAGATGACGAGGAGAACGACATGATTGACGACGACGCGAGGGACCACGACATGAACCACCACAAGGACATGAACGACCGCCAGCCGAGTGCGGCGAGTCGGCGCAGGAAGCGACTGGCCGCGTGCCGCCGCTCTGCTTCTGGCGGGCGGGATTGCCGGCGGAGCGCTCGCGGCCACGAGCTCCGCGTCGGCGGCAGGGACAACGACCTCCACCACGGCCGCTTCGTCGGCAGCTGCGGAACCAGGTTCGAGGGTGCGCGCTGATACTGCCACTCCCGTGCGGCCCGGCGAGAAGGCCGAGACGGGCACCGACCTGGCGACCCTTAAGGCGGCTGCTCTGAAGGCGGTTCCCGGTGGCACCGTCTATCGGGTCGAGACTGACGCGGACGGCGCGACGTACGAGGCGCACATGACCAAGGCCGACGGCGGGCATGTGACTGTTAAGTTTGGCAAGAACTTCGCGGTGACGGCGGTCCAGGACGGCATGGGCGCGGGCGGGCTTGCCGGCGGAATGGGCCACGGTGGACCGGGCGGATCTGCCGGCGGGACCCCTCCCACCTCGAGCGGAGCGGGCGTCTGATCGGCCACCGGCCAAGCTGACCTCGGCTTTGACCCTGGCCTGAGCTCTTGAACAACGGCCCGGCGGCCCACGCGCAGCACCACACCCTGCGCGCGGCCGCTTCGTCGTGTTGAACCCCTAAGCGAATTGACGGGGCGAGCACATCGACTGTCTGGACATCCGTCCAGGGCCGTGAGTCGCAAATTTGGCCGCAACCGGCCAAGATTACAGAGGTCGCCGTAAGTCGGCGGTCCGACTTGAGCTTGGTGTGAGACCTTCACCGCGATCGTGAGGAGCACAGGAATGCCCAATCGCCTCGTTGCGATCGGTGACAGCACTGTTGAGGGTATTGAGGACCCCGGCCCCGACGGGGTCTACATCGGGTGGGCTGATCGGTTCGCCCGCCACCTGGACGTCATACATCCCGGCCTGCTCTACGCAAACCTCGCGGTGCGGGGGCAGACGGCGCGCGAGGTTCACGAGACGCAACTGCGGCCGGCGCTGGCTTTGGCGCCTGACTTCGCGGTATTCGTGGCTGGCGTCAACGACGTGTTGCGCCCCAAGTTCGACCGCGACGCGCTGCGCGATGACCTGTTCGCGATCCACGCCCGGTTGGCCGCGACGGGCGCCCAGGTCCTTACGTTCACGATGCCGGACATGGCGCGCGTCGCGCCGCTCGCAGTTGTTCTGCGCAGGCGACTGCAGTTCCTGAACTCGATCACGTTGCAGTGTCGTGAGCGCTATGGCTCCATTGTCGTCGACCTCGCCTCGGTGCCCGCCGCGAGCCACCCGGCGTTGTGGCACACCGACAGGCTGCATGGCAACAGTGAAGGGCATCGCCGCATTGCCGCTGCACTGGCCGAGGCAGTCGGGTACGAGGTGGCAGACTGGCGGGCGGAGCCGCCGCCTGTGCCGAAGGCGAGCGGCGTACGCGTCGCCCTTAACGAGGTCGCCTGGGTCGGCTCGCACCTGTTCCCCTGGGCCTGGGAGCTCGTCCGCGGGCAGTCCTCGTCGGACGGTGTCACCTGTAAGCGCCCGAACCTACTGCCCGTGACCTGAGGATTCGGGTGTCTCATCCATGAGCGCGCACCACGATCACGGCGCCGACCAGCTGGCCGATCACCGAAGCAAGTTGAGAACAGTGTTGATCATCACCGTTACCGTCCTGCTCGCCGAGGTCATCGGAGCAGCGGTTTCCGGAAGCCTGGCGTTGCTGGCCGACGCCGGCCACATGCTCTCGGACGTGGCCGGCTTGACCTTGGCCTGGGTCGCCTCCGTACTGGCCCGGCGACCGGCAACTCTGGCGCGCACCTGGGGGTACCGCAGAGCCGAGGTTCTTGCGGCAGTAGGACAGGCAGCAGTGCTCCTGGCGGTGGGCGGCTTCGTCATGGTCGAGGCCATTCGCCGACTGGTTGAGCCCCCCGACGTGGCTTCCGGGGCGATGGTGGCGTTCGGGGTGATCGGACTGGTCGGTAACACGATCGGTATCGCCGTTCTGGCCGGGGCGCGGGTGGAGAACCTCAACATGCGAGCCGCCTTCCTCGAGGTCGTCAACGACGCGCTCGGCTCACTGGCCGTGCTTCTCGCGGCTGTCGTCATTTCGGTCACCGGCTGGGTGCGTGCCGACGCGCTCGCCTCGCTGCTCATTGGTGCGCTGATCATTCCGCGGACGCTGAAGATCTTGCGCGAGAGCCTCGACGTTTTGCTGGAGTCCACCCCCAGGGGTCTGGAGCTGAGTGAGGTTCGCGAGCATCTGCTCCAGGTCGCGAGGGTTCAAGCCGTGCATGACTTGCACGCCAGCCAGGTGGCAACAGGCCTGCCCGTGTTGACCGCTCACGTCGTCGTGGGCGACGCCTGCTTCCAGGACGGACACCTGCCCGCACTGCTCGACGAGCTGCAGCGCTGCCTGGCTGGTCACTTCGACGTCGAGCACTCCACGTTCCAGTTCGAGGCCAGCGGCCACGCCGGCCATGAACCGTCCGCGCACTCATGACCCCGGGGTCCCGCGCGGAGCGCTGATACTCCCCAGGTTCGACGCGGATAGCTGTCCTAGAGTGTCTCTTGCTCTGGTGCCCCCCGGTCCGGTGCGCGATAATTCTCTCGCTTGCACCCACAGGCGGACCTGTCCAGGCACGCGAACCCGGAGGCACATCCCATGAGTCACCAACCCTTTGCCTGCATTCTTTCGCCCGATCTGTTGCACAAGCTCGCACGTGAATCCACGGATGAGCAGCACCGGTTGACCATTCTTCAGACCCTCGAGCTGGACCAGAGCTTCCGGCTGCGTCGCGCCGAGGTTGCTGCCCGTCAGATCGCCCGACCCGCAGGTGCCATGGTCGTGGGAGCGGGCGGTACGCCGAACCGGAGCATCTTCGACCAGGCGCACTCGACGGCATATACCCCTGGAACGCTCGTGCGCAAAGAGGGACAGGGGCCGGTCAGCGACGTCTCAATCAACCAGGCGTACGACGGCTTCGGTCTCACGTACAAGCTGTACTGGGACATCTTTCACCGCGACTCCATCGACGACCAGGGGATGCCCATCGAGGGTCTGGTCCACTACGGCGACGCGTACGACAACGCGTTCTGGGATGGTGCAGGCCACATGACTGACCTACTCCGGCCAGTCCGGCGCGTTGAACGAGTCGATCTCGGACGTGTTCGGATCGCTGGTCAAGCAGTACCACCTGGCACAGACCGCGGCTCAGGCCGACTGGCTCATCGGAGCGGACATAGTTGGCCCCGAGCTGGCTCCCGCGCTTCGGTCGATGAAGGCGCCCGGCACGGCGAACAAGCACGACAACCAACCCGCCGACATGGACCACTACCTGCACACGTCCGCTGACAACGGTGGCGTCCACACCAACTCCGGCATCCCCAACCATGCGTTCTACGTGGCTTCGACCACGCTTGGAGGCAATGCCTGGGAGGCGGCGGGGAACATCTGGTATGACGCGTTGCTGGATCCAAAGGTGGCGCCCAAGACGACGTTCGCACTGTTCGCGGGAGTGACTCTGCGTCACGCCCGCTCGCGGTACGGCGCCACCAGCACAGAGGCCCAGGCGGTGCAGTCGGGCTGGGAAGCAGTCAAGGTCCGGGTCCGCTGAAACTCATGTCCGATATCTGCGACATGGTGGGCCACGGCGCGGTCGGCGTCCCGGGGTGCGACAAGGAGTCGTCGTGCAGTTGAAGCTGGTCCGCAGTGGTGGTTTCGCCGGTCTGGCCATGGTCGCCACGGTTGATTCGGTCGATCTTCCCGCCGACCAGCAGGACGTCGTCTCCAGGCTGCTCACCGAGGATCTCCGGGGCCCCGGATTGAGTCGACCTGGGGGAGCAGACCAGTTCAGCTACCAGCTCGAGATCCAGCAGGGGGACCGTACGGTGCGGCGTCACTGGGAGGAGCCCGAGGTACACGAGACGGTGCGGCCGCTGCTGGCCTCACTGACGCGCCAGGCCAAGCCAGCCCGCTGACCTCGGCTCCTCAACGAGCGCACGCCGATGTCGGCGTGCGCTCGGTTTTGTCCGGGACAGGCCTTGACCGAAATATACCCGTGTGGGGTATCGTTGAGACGAAGAGACATACCCCCACCGGGTACATGCGAAGGAGGGAGAGCCGTGGATACCGCCGAGCCGGGCTACCACTCGAACAAGGATGCCCACCTGAAGCGATTGCGCCGGGCTGAGGGACAGGTCCGCGGTGTGCAGCGGATGGTCGAACAGGACACCTACTGCATCGACGTGCTCACTCAGATCTCCGCGGCCACCAAGGCTTTGGAGGCGGTCGCCCTGGCCCTTCTGGACGAGCACCTCAGTCACTGCGTCACCGACGCCATCCACACCGGCGGCGACACGGCAGCGGACAAGCTCGCCGAAGCCTCGGCCGCGATCGCGCGGCTAGTGCGCTCCTGAACCATTCGTGGCTGGTACCCAAGAAGAGCCGATCGAAGACGAGTCGACCAAACCAAGCGACACCCTCTCCAAGGAGAACGGCATGAGCACCCAGACCTTCCCGGTCACCGGACTGACCTGTGGCCACTGCGTCGGCGCTATCACCAGTGAGCTGAGTGTGCTGGCGGGCGTCACTGACGTGCAGATCGACCTGGTCGTGGAGGGCACGTCGACCCTGAGGGTCACCGCCGACCAGGAACTCACTGACGACGAGGTGACCCAAGCCCTCGATGAGGCCGGCGACTACAAGCTCGCCTCCGTCTGAGCGCTCCTGACCCACTGACCGAGACAACCTTCGCTTGACCAGGCGCAGGAGAAGAGGGACTTCATGACCACCACCGCCGACCAGCTCGCCGAGACCAGCAGTGTCGAACTCGTCATCGGCGGGATGACCTGTGCCTCCTGCGCCGTGCGGATCGAGAAGAAGCTGAACAAACTCGACGGCGTGAGTGCGACCGTCAACTACGCCACCGAGAAGGCCAAGGTGACGTATGCCGGGACGGTCTCCCCGCAGGACCTGGTCAACACGGTGGAGGCGACCGGCTATACCGCAGCGCTGCCTGCTCCGAAGGTCAGCAGCGCCGTCGCGGCGGCAGGCGAGGCCGAGCAGGGCGAGAAGGATGACGAGGTCTCCCGGCTGCGACAACGGCTCGTGATCTCGGCTGTTCTGAGCCTGCCGGTGCTGCTGATGTCGATGATCCCGCCGTTGCAGTTCGACAACTGGCAGTGGCTGGCCCTGACCCTGGCTTCCCCCGTCGTGGTATGGGGCGCGTTCCCGTTCCACCGCGCTGCGTTCACCAACGCCCGCCACGGTGCTGCGACGATGGACACCTTGATCTCGGTGGGTATCAGCGCTGCGTGGCTGTGGTCGTTGTGGGCGCTGTTCCTTGGCACTGCCGGGATGCCCGGCACCCGGATGAGCTTCAGCCTCTTGCCCTCACAGGAGAGTGCTACGAGCAACATCTATCTCGAAGTCGCGTCCGTGGTCACCGTGTTGATCCTGTCCGGTCGCTACTTCGAGGCGAGGGCCAAGAAGCGCTCCGGCGCTGCGTTGCGCACGCTGTTGAACCTGGGCGCCAAAGACGTCGCGGTCCTGCGTGACGGCGGCGAGTTGCGGATCCCCACCGACCAGCTCGTTGTGGGCGACGTCTTCAGCGTCCGCCCGGGGGAGCAGGTTGCCACCGACGGAATTGTCATCGAGGGCACGTCAGCCGTCGATGCCTCGATGTTGACCGGGGAGTCAGTACCGGTGGAAGTCGGGCCCGGCGACGCCGTGGTCGGTGTCACCGTCAACGCTGGCGGGCGACTGATCGTGCGGGCAACCCGGGTCGGCGCGGACACCCAGTTGGCGCAGATAGCCCGTCTGGTCGAGGACGCCCAAAACGGCAAGGCCGGGGTCCAGCGCCTGGCCGACCGGGTGTCCGGCATTTTCGTGCCGATCGTGATCCTTCTGTCCATGGCCACCCTGGCGGCCTGGCTGCTGACCGGACACTCCGCGACCGTGGCGTTCAGCGCAGCCGTGGCGGTTCTGATCATTGCCTGCCCCTGTGCCCTCGGTCTGGCCACCCCGACGGCCCTTCTGGTCGGTACCGGCCGCGGCGCGCAGCTCGGCATCCTCATCAAGGGCCCCCAGGTCCTGGAGTCCACCCGCCTGGTCGACACGATCGTGCTCGACAAGACCGGCACCGTCACGACCGGGCGGATGAGCGTTGCCGCGGTCCATGCCACCGCAGACGAGTCCGCGCCCGAGGTCCAGATTCTTGCCGGCGCTCTCGAGGACGCCTCCGAGCACCCCATCGCCAAGGCCATCGCCGATGC
>Ga0208715_1000083_pt1 | contig 35910 bp, 34 predicted proteins | sample NGESurshal092012_3_FD_184473 | JGI IMG/M metagenome (GOLD analysis project Ga0208715, IMG submission 184473) | Arctic peat soil microbial communities from Barrow, Alaska - NGEE Surface sample 210 shallow-092012 (SPAdes) | ecosystem: Environmental > Terrestrial > Soil > Wetlands > Peat ... | reverse complement strand
AAAGAGATTGACACCCGCCACTAATCCAGTATTAAACAGATGACTCCAGTGGTGTGCGTGTACTTCGTGCTTCACCCACCACGCGCCTAGTTGAGAGAACGCGATACCGAGCAGCGACATCGCCACGAAGGGAAGTATTTCGGCGCGCACGAGACTACGACCTCGCTTGCCCCACGTCCAACGTCGATTCAAGTTGTACGCCGGCAGTGTTCCAATGAGATTGCCCGCCAGCGTCGCCCACATCACACCAGGAATGATGCGAAAGCCGTAAAGAATCGCAATCGAGGTGAACGACACGACCGTCGTGATACCGGACACCAAGGTGAAGCGAACGAGCTTCTTGCCCTGGTGCGTACGCGACCACGCCAACAGTGAGCGAAACGAAGACTTCATTGACTACAACCTACTTTGCGGACCGAAACGAGACGGGTGGCCTTCCGGGCACTAGCGATGGACGCCGCTTCCCGCGGGCGCGTCGGCGCAACTAATGCGCGGCGCTCTCTTCCATATTGAGATGCTCATCAATCAGCGCGAGTTTGTTAACGTGGAAGATCCGGTTGAAGACCATCAACTTGAGTACCCAGAAGACGGAGAAGCACAGCAGGTTCGTGCTGGTGACGAGACCGGTGTTTAAGAGTCGACTCCAGTGGTGCGAGTGCACTTCGTGCCGGGCCCAGAGCGCGCCCAGTTGAGAGAACGAGATGCCGAGAAACGACATCGTCCAAAACGGCACGATCTCGCTTCGAAAGTGACTTCGACCACGCTTACCCCACGTCCACGTTCGATTCAGGTGATACGCCGGCAACGTCGCGATCAAGTTTCCCGCCAGCGTCGCCCACATGACACCCGGAATAATGCGAAAGCCATAGAGAATCGCGATCGACGTGAACGAGACCGCGGTTGCAATAACTGAACCCAAGATGTAGCGAACCATCTTCTTGCCCTTGTGCGTGTGCGACCACGCATAAAGGGAGCGCATGCGTTGAATCATTTGTTGAAGTCTACTTCGCCGCTTCGACCAAGCTTCGTGTTTTCAAGTGCAACAATGGTGCAATGTCCGACGCCCTCGAGTTCCTCGTCCATCTGCTCGACCTGGAAACCATTGAGGTCAACGTCTATCGAGGGATGAATCCAAAGGAAGAACGCCAACGTACTTTTGGCGGACAAGTGGCCGCACAAGCCTTGATGGCGGCGGGACGAACGGTTGAACACGGTCGCGTGCACTCGTTGCATTCCTACTTCCTTCGCCCTGGCGATCCCACCACCCCGATCCTCTACGAAGTCGACCGGATACGTGATGGCAAGAGCTTTACGACTCGGCGCGTGGTTGCCGTCCAACACGGGCGCGCGATCTACAACATGCAAGCGAGCTTTCACACCGACGAGGTCAGTATCGAGCACCAGATCGCGATGCCCGTCGTGCCGGGGCCAGAGACGTTCACGCCACTCATGGAACTCGCGGCCACCGAGTTTGGCGACAGTGATGACTGGTTCAATCGTCACCACCCCATTGACCAGCGTTTCATTGGTGAACTGCCGTGGAGTCCAAATCGTTCCAAGGATCCCCACCAACGTCTCTGGATAAAAGCCGACGGCGCGTTGCCCGACGATCCGTTACTGCACGCGTGCGTCGTGACGTACGCGAGCGACATGAGCCTCTTCGACGCGATTCTTAAACCACACTCGATTCGCTGGGACGACGGATCGTTCATGGGCGCGAGTTTGGATCACTGCATGTGGTTCCATCACGATCTGCGGGCTGACCAGTGGCTGCTCTACGACACCGAGTCACCGATCGCCTTTGGCGGACGCGGTCTAGCTAGGGGCTTCTTGTTCTCCGAAGACGGAGAACTCAAGGTCTCGATGGTCCAAGAGGGACTCACGCGCATCATCGATCCAAGGCCACACGAGAAGTAACGGCGAAGGACGATCGCGCGTCGACCCGACATTACGTCGGGTACGTAGGTGAAGCGAGTAGCTGAACGACTTACTTGCGTCGAGCCATCGGCACGAACGCGCGCTCTTGCGCTCCGATGTAGAGCTGACGCGGTCGGGCGATCTTGGTGTCTTGATTGAGTAGTTCGTGAAAGTGCGAGAGCCATCCCGACGTGCGCGGAATGGCGAAGAGCACCGTGAACATCTCCATCGGAAAGCCCATCGCTTGGTAAATCAATCCCGAGTAAAAGTCGACGTTGGGATACAAGCGACGCGAGATGAAGTAGTCGTCGGCGAGCGCCACCTCTTCGAGCTTCAAGGCGATGTCGAGCAGGGGATTCTTTCCGGTGACCGCAAAGACGTCGTCGGCCGTCTTCTTAATGATGTTCGCCCTCGGGTCGAAGTTCTTGTACACGCGATGGCCGAATCCCTCAAGCTTGGTCTTGCCTTGCTTCACCGTTTCGACGAACGCCGGCACGTTCTCGATGCTCCCGATCTTGTTCAGCATCTTGAGCACCGCTTCGTTGGCGCCGCCGTGACGCGGACCATACAGCGCCGCCGTTGCCGCCGCCGTTGCCGAGTAGGGGTCGGCGTGCGACGAGCCCACGACGCGCATCGCGGTCGTCCCACAGTTCTGTTCGTGATCGGCGTGCAAGATGAACAAGATGTCGAGCGCGCGAGCCAGCACCGGGTCGGGCTCGTAGCGCGGCTCGGCTACTTTCCACATCATCGACAAGAAGTTCTGGGCGTAGCCCATGGTGTTGTCGGGGTAGACGAAGGGCATGCCAACCGAGAAGCGGTGCGCCGCGGCGGCGAGGGTGGGCATCTTGGCGATGAGGCGCACGATCTGCTTGTGCAAGATCTCGGGATCGTCGAGGACTTTGGCGTCTTTGTAGTACGTCGATAAGGCCGCAACTGCCGACACCAACATGCCCATCGGGTGCGCGTCGTAGTTGAAACCTTCCAAGAAGCGCTTGCGCACGTTCTCGTGGATGTACGTGTGGTACGTAATCTCTTTCTCCCACGCGGCGGCCTGTTCGGCGTTGGGAAGTTCGCCGTGCAACAAGAGATAGGCCACTTCGACGTAGGTCGAATTTTCGGCGAGCTGTTCAATGGGATAACCGCGATAGCGCAGGATGCCTGCGTCGCCGTCTATGAAGGTGATCGCCGATTCGGCCATGGCGGTCGTCATGAAGCCAGGGTCGTAGAACCAGATGCCGGGCAACAACTTCGAGAACTCGCTCGCGGCGATGCCGCCGTTTTGGATGGGAATCTCTCGCGTCTCACCGGTGCGGTTATCGGTCACGGTAATGGACTGCGTCACAGTTCCTCGATTCAATGATTGGGGGCGTGACTATCGTAGGCGAACCGACCAGTAACCAGTTCGCACTATGCGCTACCCGAAGGTGACATCTCCAACAGGTAACTCTCGGAGGTGACCATGCCCGAAGCCCCCGGCGCGCCTCGAAGCGTGATGATGACGCGAGCTCGTTCGCTTGCGGTGGTCTGTAAAGACTTCGCAACGAAGGCGTACGCCTGCAACGGACCAAGTGTCGCGGTCATCGTCTGCGCCGAAGCGACCCCGCGTCGATTGAGCAAGATGACGCGAATCATCAACGTGACGGGCTGTTCATCGAAGCCGGTGTTCAGCACCGAGACACCCAACTGCACCGACGTCACTGGCGGCAATAACAGCACGCCCGTCGCCGCCGGCAACGGAGATGGCGACACCTTGACCGCGGCAATCCCAATAGCCCGTTGCAGCGTGAGAGAGGCGGCGTGGGTCAGGGCGGTGACGCCGTTGGCGGCAAAAAATGTGGCCGTCAATGAAGTCGTGGTCTCGAGATGCACTCGTCCGGGTTCTTTCACTAACGCGTAGCTATCGACGTCCCACACCTGACTCGTCGTCTCTAACGTCGCTACCGGATTCGAGATGACCATCGAAGGCCCGCTGCTCCAAGGCAAACTCAACGCGTGCGCGATCTCTCGAAGAAGCGTCTGGTACGCGGCGACGCGCAACTGGGTGAGTGAGTCGAGTGAATCGTTGACGCGGTGCGCGAGCACCGGTCGACGTAGTTGCACTGCCGCCTCAGACCAACCCGGCAACTGTTGCTCGAGTTGGTTGAGTCGAGCGGCGAAGACGGGTCGACTCAGCGTGGTGCCCTGTGACAAGAGACGCTCGAGACGAGCGTCGAAGTTATTTTCTCCGGTGATCAACCCGTTCGCGAGTGCGCCGAAACTCAGGTTTTCGCTTTTGCGAGGATTCAACGCGCCGTGCGCGGACCTCGAGACGTCGCGCGCAAAGACCAGAACGATGAGCGTGACGGCGAGAGCGAGGGTGATGAGCAACGTGTGACGACGACGTTGCGCGCGAGTACGGGCCACGCTGAAAGAACTTACTCGTCAGCGATTTTCAGTCCCGATCCTCAACTCCCTCGAGGTCAAGTATCTCCGACGCTCCCTCAGCCAAGGGGTGCGCGTCGTCGACGCCCCACTTCACCTCGTCGAGTCGAGCGGTCAACCGCTCGACCTGACCCAGTTCGGGCAACTCCTTCGCGTGCGCCGCACCGCCGAGACTTTGCAAACTCTTCGCACTCACGATCAGGCGCGTCTCGAACGACGTGATCATCGCGTTGTACTCGCGCACCTGCACGTCGAGAGCCTTGCCCATCCGAGAGACCGGCTCAGCCACGAGGCGAATGCGATCGAAGATGTTCTCCGCAACCTTGTAAATCTCTTCGGCGTTCATCGCGAGCTTTTGTTGACGAACGACCATCACCACTGACCACAGCAGTGACAACAAATTGGTGGGTCCAACTATCAAGACTCGCTCTTTGGCGGCGTAGGTCAACAGATCTGGATCGGCGTCAAAGGCCACGCTGACCGCGACGTCACTGGGGACAAAACAAGCAACGAACTCTGGTGCCGGCGCGATGGCCTCCCAGTACGCCTTCTCTCTTAGTGTTTTCACGTGCGCGCGCAGGTCCTTCGCGTGCTTTGCTTCGAGCGATTTGCGTTCCTCCGCGTCGTCGGCGCGGAGTGCCGCTTCGAACGCGTCGAAAGGAAACTTCGCGTCAATCGCGACGCGCGAACCGTTGGGCATGTTCACGACGCAGTCGGGGCGTTGCGACCTTCCCGTGTCACTGGTCGAAGACACTTGCAGGTCGTAGTCAATGTGCTGTTGCAGTCCCGACGCTTCCAACACGTTCGCGAGTTGGATCTCACCCCATCGGCCGCGGCGATCGCTCCGCCCGAGAAGCTGATTCAAGCGGCGCGTCTCTTCTTGGCTACGACGCTGTTCCGTGAGCAACTCTTCGGCCCGGCTCTTGACCTCACCCAGGGCGCCGACGTGTTGTTTATCGAACTCCACCAAATTGCGCTTGTATTCGTCGAGAAGGTCCGCCAGCGGCTTAAGGGTTCGATCGAGTGTGGTCTCTCGTTCCTTCATCACCTGTTCTTGGGACTTGTTGAACTCCTGCACGGTACTGGTCAACACGCGATTGGAGAGATTCTCAAAGACGCCCTCCATGTTCTTGAGGGCCATCTCGTGTTCTTCGCGCGTGCGTTGCACGTCCGCTCGAGCGGAGAGAAGTTCGGACTCTCGAACCGCGAGATCGGATTTGACGGTCGCGAGTACATCGCGTTGGTTCTCGGCGCGACGAGTCGCGAGCCACCACGCGAGTACACCACCAACGACGAGCCCGACGACACCAGTGAGAGCCGCGACCATGTTCCTCCTTCGAACAACTATTCCCACCATAGAGAAGGGTTGTCACCTCCCACTAGCCTTTTGGCCATGCGCCGCCTCTTTCGTTCATCAGTGCCTGATGAGGAGAACAGCGTGCCGCTAGAACCAGAGAGCGAGGACCTGCGACCTCAAGTCGTTCGGATTTTCGCCCTAGTCGGTGAAGCAATCGCTGGCGCGACGCACGCGCTGTTATCCAACGACCGCGAACTGGCCAAGCGGGTCGTGGAACAAGACATCATGATTGACGATCTCGTCAATGAACTTGTCGTGAGCGCCGAGGCACGTTTGCTCGATAGCGACGCGCTCGACGTCGAGGGTCGACGCGAACTACTCATTTTGTTACGAATTATGCCCGAGGTCGAACGAAACGGTGACTTGGCCGAACACGTCGCACGACGCGCGGCTCGCGGACTCGGCAGCGAGATGTCGCCCCGCTCGCGCGGTCTGATTGAACGAATGGGTGAAGTCGCTTCCACCATCTGGCGCGAAGCCACGGACGTCATCATCGACGGTAAAACCGAAGCCGTGGGCGCGATCGAGGACATCGACGATGAGCTCGACGATCTTCACGTTTCGTTGACCGCAGAGCTGACGTCAGGTTCTATGAGTGTTCCGGTCGCGGTGGAAGTAGCGCTCATGGCCCGCTTTTACGAACGATTCGGCGATCACTGCGTGAACCTGGCGCGACGTCAAGTTGGCCGCGGCGGCGCCGACTAGCGAATCTCGAGTAGCGCTTCGGCGATCTGCACGGCGTTCAGCGCCGCGCCCTTACGCAAATTGTCACTACTAACAAAGAGCGACAGTCCATTGGGCACGGCCTCAGCCCTTCGAATCCGTCCCACGTAGCTCGGGTCCTTGCCCGTCACGAGACGTGGCGTTGGCAAATCGTGGAGGATGACGCCAGGTGCCTTGGACAAGATCCTCATTGCGTCCTCAGACGAGAGCGGACGGTCGAAACCTAACGTCAGTGAAAGAGAGTGACCCGTGAAGACCGGCACACGAACACAAGTGGCACTGACGTGGAGATTGGCGATTTCTAGAATCTTGCGGCTCTCGTCGCGCAACTTCTGTTCCTCACTGCTCTCAAAAGATCCGTCGTCAACGATTGACCCGGCGAGAGGGATCACGTTGTGCGCAATAGTGGCGGGAAATTTCACCCCGTCGTAGAGAGGAAACGCCGCGCCATCGAAGGCGAGAAGTCGCACGTCGTTGCCGTTGGTCTTTTCGAGTTGGTCAGCGAGTTCGTCAACACCCTCGCGTCCCGCTCCACTCACCGCTTGGTAGGTCGACACGATCATCGACGTCAGACCGGCGGCGAGGTGCAACGGCTTAAGTACTGGCATCGCCGCCATGGTCGTGCAGTTGGGATTCGCGACGATGCCCTTGGGGATCGTAATCAGCGCGTGTGCGTTGACCTCGGGAACGACCAGGGGTACGTCGGGGTCCATTCGCCACGCTGAGGAGTTGTCAATCACGATTGCACCAGCTTTCGCCAGTCGCGGCGACAACACCTTTGATGACGTCGCGCCCGACGACGCTAACGCGACGTCGATCCCCGAAAAATCAGCGGTCGCGGCGTCTTCGACCACGACTTTTTGACCCTTCCATTCAATAGTGGTGCCGGCGGAGCGCGCCGAGGCGAAAAAGCGAATCTCGTCGACGGGATAGTTACGCTCGAGCAAGATTGCGCGCATCACCGTTCCGACTTGTCCGGTGGCTCCAACAATGGCAACGCGCATGAGGAAAGTTTAGGTCACTCGGCGTCGAGGCCGAACGCGCTGTGCAGGTGACGAACGGCGTCGGCCACGCGGTCAGCACGTAGTACGCACGAGATACGAATGGAACTCGTCGAGATCATCTCGATGTTGATGCCGTTTTGATAGAGCGTCTCGAACATCAACGCCGTGACGCCCGGACTCGTCTTCATTCCCGCGCCCACGATCGTGACGCGGCCAATATTGCCGTCACTCGTCACGGTTTCGGCTCCGATGTCCTTTTGCACTCGTTGACACGCCGCCATCGCTGCGTCGAGTTCGACGTTGGCGACCGTGAACGAGATGTCGGTCACGGCGTGGGCGCTGGTGTTCTGGACGATCATGTCCACGTTGATGCCGGCGTTCGCGAGCTCGCGAAAGAGCGCCGCCGCAATGCCCGGACGGTCCGGCACCCCCGCCACGGTGATCTTCGCCTCCGACGTGTCATCAGTGATCGCCGAAACGATGGCTTCTTCCATTGTGGTGTCCTCCTCCACGATCCAGGTTCCTGGTTCCCAGGTAAAACTCGAACGAACGTGCATCGGCACGTGGTGGCGACGCGCAAACTCGACGGATCGCGGCATCAACACCCGTCCACCGGTCGCCGCAATCTCCATCATCTCGTCAAAGGACACCCTGTCGAGACGGCGCGCCTTTGGCACGACACGGGGATCCGCACTGAAGACGCCGGCCACGTCGGTGTAGATCTCACACACGTCAGCCTTTAACGCTGCGGCGAGCGCCACCGCCGTCACGTCCGAGCCACCTCTGCCAAGCGTCGTGATGTCGCGCTCGGTCGACACACCTTGAAATCCCGCGACCACCGGCACGAGGCCGTCATCGAGGGCTTCACGAATTCGGTCGGGTCGCATTTCTAAGATCTTCGCTCTGGTGTGGCTCGTGTCAGTGATGATGCCCGCTTGACTCCCAGTGAACGAGGCTGATTCCACACCCGCGGCACCGAGCGCCATGGAGACGAGCGCCATGGAGATTCGCTCACCCGCTGTGAGCAGCATGTCCATTTCGCGCGCCGGACGCGAGGGAGAGACGCCGTCCGCCAACAGTATGAGGTCGTCGGTGAACTTGCCCATCGCCGAGACGACGACGACCACTTCGTTGCCCGCCGCCCGCGTCTTCGCCACGTGATCAGCTACCGCTCGAATCCGCTCGGCGTCGCCAACCGACGTGCCACCAAACTTTTGCACGATGAGCGCCATGCGCACAAAGGATAGTTGAGCGATGCAAAGGCCTTTTAGCGGCCTAGTAACGTCGCAACCATGGCAACTTCCAAACGTGAACGGCAGAAAGCGGCCCGCCGCGAGAAGTTAGAGCGACAACAGCGCTACCAAAAGCGCCGCAAGATCCTTCGTCGCTCGATCATCGTGGCCGTCATCGCCGTCGTTGTCTTCGGCACCGGGGCACTGCTCTTCGTTGGAAAGCCCACTACCACCACGACCACCACCATCGCTTCTGTCTCTGGCTCGACCACTACCACCACCTCGAGTACCGCGACGACCACGACTTTGGCTACCGGTACTGCGGCGGTGACCCAAGCGCAGGCCAACGCCAAAGCCGTCGCGGCAGGATGTCCCGCGTCGACGAGTACTCGCGTGAACAAGTTCACCTGGACCAAAGCGCCCGCGATAACGATCAACAGCGCCAAGACCTACTACGCGAACTTCGCCACGACCGCGGGAAACTTCGTGGTGAAACTCGACGCGAAGACCGCGCCCATCACGACGAACAACTTCGTGTTCTTGGCGCAACACCAGTACTACAAGTGCGTCATCTTCCACCGCGCCGTTCCCGGATTCATGATTCAAGGGGGCGACCCCACGGGTACGGGCACGGGCGGACCGGGTTACACCATCGCCGACGAACTGCCAAAGGCGGGAAGTCCCACCTACCCGCTCTACTCAATCGCGATGGCGAATACGAACGCGCCGCACACCGGTGGCAGCCAGTTCTTCATCGTCACGGGCACGGCGGGCGAGACGTTATCAGCGAGCTACTCACTGTTCGGTCAGGTTGTCAGCGGCACCAAGGTCGTCAACATCATCCAGAACGCCGGTAACTCGAGTAAGGCTGCGAACGGTATCCCGCCGATCGTTACGCATCGAATTTTGAACATCACGATAAGCGAGAAATAGAACATGACCGATCACGTCCCCAACCCCGACGGCTCCAGTTCCAAGCGTCAGAAGTTTGACGCCGCGCCCGAGATGATCATCGATCCGACCAAGACCTACCACGCGACGATGGTCACCTCGAAGGGCACGATGGAGCTGCTCCTCGACCACCACGGCGCGCCCGTCACGGTCAACAGTTTCGTTTACTTGGCCCGTTGGCACTACTACGACGGCATCGTTTTTCACCGCATCATTCCCGGTTTCGTGTTGCAAGGCGGCGACCCGACGGGTAGTGGATCCGGTGGTCCGGGGTACCGATTCGATGACGAATTACCCAAGCCCGGTCGCTACGAAGTGGGATCACTGGCGATGGCCAACGCGGGACCCAACACGAATGGATCGCAGTTCTTCGTGATTTCGGGCCCCGACGGCGTGCGTCTTCCTCCGCTGTACGCGCACTTTGGCAAGGTCATCAAAGGTCTCGACGTCGTGGCAACAATTAACGACCTTGGCACGCCATCGGGCAAACCACGAGAGAACGTCATCATCGAGTCGGTCACGATCACCGAGAGTTAGAGCGTCACGACCTCGTGACCTCGTGTGACGATCAGGTCGTCACTTCCTGATTCCCACGTCGTCCCGTCAAAGTGCACGACGCCCAAGGAGCCGAGAATCACCAACGTCACGTCGAGCCCGAGCAAGTCCCTCGTACGCACCAGCTGATCTTTGCTCGCCGTCACCCCCACCGCGAGTCCCGGGCGATACCCGAGGCCCGTCGTGGGTGCGCCTCCACGTGGATCAATCATGACGTCACCGAGTACCGACGCGCACGAACCGACCGCGACGAGTTGTCGGACGTCTCGAATCGCCTCGCCAACGGGAGAACTGTGCCAAACGCTCTTCGCGTGTAGTGCCGACCCGTCGCACAAGACAACGAGGTCGGCCCCTTTGATCCGATCGACGAAATACGGATCCGCGCTCGCGCCACGATCAGCGATCATGAGCGCTTCAACGTTCGTGACCGTCGCGTCGAACGCCAACGACGTCGCCACCGCCGCTTCGGCAAGTCCGCTGAAGGCCGCGGCCGTCGGCACGATTACAACGTCCGCGCCCTGCGCCAGGTCGAGGAACTCGCCCGTCGCGAGTACCCTCACCAGGGCCTCGAGTGAGCCAACCACGACGGTCGATGATTGCATGCCTACATTCTCTCATCCGTTTCTACTGGCCAGTACCAGTAGTGTTCGCACATGAGCTTTGCAAACATTGCCGTCGTTGGTTCGGGCATCATGGGTGCCGGCGTCGCTGAAGTAGCCGCGTCCACGGGCGCTGGCGTCATTGTTCGCTCCCGATCGCAAGAGAGTGGCGACGCACTTCTCGTACAACTCGACCAGTCTCTTGCGAAGCAAGTTGAAAAGGGCAAGCGCGACGTCGAAGAAGCGGCCGCTATTCGTCGTCGCGTCAGGGTGACGACCAAATTCGCTGACCTCGCTGACTGCGACTTCGTGATCGAAACGGTCGTAGAAGACCTCGAAGTAAAGATGGAACTCTTTCGCGCGCTGGACGAGGTCGTTGGACCAAACACCATCATCGCGACCTGCACCTCGACGTTGCCCGTTATCGACTTGGCGATGCAGGTGTCGCGTCCCGAGCGCGTCTGTGGCGTGCACTTCTTTAATCCCGTGCCGGCCATGGCGTTGGTGGAGGTCGTGCGTCCGCTGTCCGCGAGTGAAGAGACCATTGCGGCCGTTACTGTCTTCGTACTTGCGTGTAAGAAGGAACCGATTGAGGTGAAAGACCAGGCCGGCTTCATCGTGAACGCCCTGCTCTTCCCCTACCTCAACAACGCGGTACGGCTCCTCGAACAAGGTGTCGCCACCAAAGAGGGCATCGATGCCGCGATGAAGGGTGGCTGCGGGTTTCCAATGGGGCCCTTCGCGCTGCTCGACCTCGTAGGTCTCGACACGTCGCTCGCAATCCTCGACGCGCTTTACGCCGAGTACGCCGACGCCAACTTCGCGCCCGTGCCGCTCCTTCGTCGGATGGTGAGCGCGAGACTGCTCGGCAGAAAGTCCGGAGCGGGCTTCTATTCATACTCCTAAGTACCTTCGAGAGGAAGGACCGTGAACGATCGTTCCAAACCCTGGGTGATGAGGACCTACTCGGGTCACTCGAGTGCAAAAAAATCCAACGAGCTCTACCGCAACAATCTCGCCAAGGGCCAAACGGGACTCTCCATCGCCTTCGACCTGCCAACCCAGACCGGCTACGACCCGGACGATCCCTTAGCCGCGGGCGAAGTCGGCAAGGTAGGCGTGCCCGTCGCGCACCTTGGTCACGTACGTCAACTATTTGAGGGTATCCCCTTAGACGAGATGAACACGTCAATGACGATTAACGCGACGGCCGCGTGGCTGTGGGGGCTCTACCTCGCGCTCGCCGACGAACAGGGCGTGAGCTACCGGTCACTGCAGGGCACGACACAAAACGACATCGTGAAGGAGTACCTAAGTCGCGGCACGTACATCTTCGCGCCCGAACCTTCCAAACGGCTCATCGCCGACATGATCGCCTTTGGTATCCACCACGTCCCCAAGTGGAATCCCATCAACGTGTGCAGTTACCACCTCCAAGAGGCCGGCGCGACCCCGGCCCAAGAGATCGCCTACGCGCTCGCGACCGCGATCGACGTCCTCGACGCGGTTCGCGACTCTGGCAAAGTCGTACCAGAACTCATGCCCGAAGTCGTTGGGAGAATTTCGTTCTTCGTGAACGCCGGCGTTCGTTTCATCGAAGAGGTCGCCAAGATGCGCACCTTCACCGCGATGTGGGACGAGATCTGTCGCACGCGTTATGGCGTGGACGACCCGTCGCTTCGTCGCTTTCGCTACGGCGTGCAGGTGAACTCTCTCGGACTCACCGAGCAACAGCCCGAGAACAACGTCCAGCGCATCGTGCTCGAGATGCTCGGCGTCACGCTCTCGGCCGACGCGAGAGCCCGAGCTATCCAGCTGCCCACGTGGAACGAAGCACTCGGCCTACCGCGTCCGTGGGACCAGCAGTGGAGCCTTCGCATCCAACAGGTCCTCGCCTACGAGAGCGACCTCCTCGAGTACCCCGACATTTTCGCGGGCTCACAGGTTATGGAGGCCATCGTGCACGAGCTCACCCTCGCCGCGCAAGGCGAGCTCGACGACGTGCTCGCATTAGGAGGCGCCTTCAACGCAATCGATGAACTAAAGAGTCGACTCGTCGCCAGTCAATCGGCTCGAGTGGAGCGCATTGAGTCTGGTGAGCAGATTGTCGTCGGCGTGAATCGATTCCAAGAGACGGCCCCGTCGCCCCTCACCAGTGACAACTCCCTCGAGTCGATCATGACCGTGGATCCAAAGGTCGAACAAGAGTTGATCGACGACGTACGCGCGTGGCGTGAGAACAGAGACGACGGCGCCGTGCAAGCCGCGCTCGTCGAGCTTCGTCGAGTCTCCGCGAGCGACGACGTCGCCGACAACATCATGGTGCCCACCATCGCGCTCGCGAAGGCCGGCGGCACGACCGGCGAGTGGGCCGGAGCTCTGCGCGGCTGCTTTGGCGAGTACCGAGCGCCGACCGGCGTTCGAAGCGGCGTGAGTAGTCGCGGTGCACACTTCGCTGATCTCGTCAAACGGTCCAAGGCCCTCGTCGCGCGACGCGGCACTCCACCGAAATTGCTCGTCGCCAAGCCGGGACTCGACGGACACTCCAACGGCGCGGAACAGATCGCTGTCGCGGCGCGTGACGCTGGCTTCGAAGTCATCTACCAAGGCATTCGACTCTCACCCGAAGAGATCGTCGCAGCCGCGCGCGACGAAGACGTCGACGTCGTGGGTATCTCGATTCTTTCGGGGTCACACCTCGCTCTCGTGCCCCGAGTCATCGAAGGACTTCGCGGCGCGGGAGTTGACGCAAAAGTCGTTGTTGGTGGCATCGTGCCCGACGACGACGCGCGCGCGCTACGCGCCATGGGCGTCGCGGCGATCTACACGCCCAAGGACTACTCGCTCGGCGCGATTATGGACGACCTCTTAGATCTGATCGAGTCCTCTAGTTGAGGTGATGCGGGCGACGCATTGCGTAGCGACCCGAATTGAACCAGCGACCGGAAAAGCGCCACGCTGGCGGCTTGTCGATGACGCGCAAACGTTCAGACTTGAGCAACTCTTCGGCCGCGGCGACGAGCGCCGCCATCTCTTCGGGCGAAAGCCCAGGACGAGGCGCCAGCCCGTAGTTCACAGCGGCACGTTCCCGTGCTTGCGCTTGGGTAACTCTTCGCGTTTGCCCCGCAGAAGGTCAAGGGACTTGGCGAGAATCCGGCGCGTTTCGGCGGGGTCGATGACGTCGTCGATGAAGCCCCGTTCGGCCGCGACATACGGATTCGCGTAACGCTCTTCGTAGTCTTCGATCAGCTGAGCGCGCAGCGTCTCGGGGTCGTCCGACTCGACCAAATCGCGACGATACACAATGCCAACGGCACCCGCCGCGCCCATCACCGCGAGTTCGGCGGTGGGCCACGCGAAGGCGAGGTCGGCGCCAATGGACTTTGAGTTCATGACGACGTACGCGCCGCCGTAGGCCTTGCGGGTGATGACCGAGATACGCGGCACTGTCGCTTCACAGAAGGCATAGAGCAACTTGGCGCCGTGACGGATGATGCCGCCGTACTCTTGCTCGACGCCGGGCATGAAGCCGGGCACGTCGACGAAGGTGACGATCGGCACGTTGAAGGCGTCACACGTGCGCACGAATCGAGCGGCCTTCTCACTCGAGGCGATGTCGAGAACGCCAGCGAGAATTTGGGGCTGATTCGAGACGATGCCGATGGTGTAGCCGTCGAGGCGGGCGAAGCCGCACGTCACCTGTTGGGCGTACGTGGCGTGCACCTCCATGTAGTCCCCACCGTCGACGACCGAGGCGATGACCTTCTTCATGTCGTAGGGCTGATTGGGCGACGCGGGCAGCAGATCGCGCAGATCATCACAGAATCGGTCGGGGTCGTCGCCGGTCATGATGCGCGGCGGCTCCTCCATGTTGTTCGACGGCAGAAACGACAACAGATAACGAACTTCGTCGAGCACGCTCTTCTCGTCGGGCAACACGAAACTCGCCACTCCCGACTTCGTGGCGTGGGTCTGCGCGCCACCGAGTTCTTCGAGCGTGACGTCTTCACCAGTGACCGATTTGACGACGTCGGGCCCGGTGATGAACATGTGGCTCGAGTCCTTCACCATGAAGATGAAGTCCGTCAACGCCGGCGAGTAGACCGCGCCTCCGGCGCACGGTCCAAGGATGACCGAGATCTGGGGCACGACGCCCGACGCGCGCGCGTTACGGCGAAAGATCCCCCCGTAGGCGTTCAGTCCGGCGACTCCCTCTTGAATGCGCGCGCCGGCGCCGTCGTTCAGTCCAATGATGGGTAGTCCCATTGTCGTGGCGAGGTCCATGATTTTTTGGATCTTCTCGCCGTGCGTCTCACCCAACGCACCGCCAAAGACAGTGAAGTCCTGGGAATAGACGCAGACTTTTCTTCCGTCAATCTTGCCGTAGCCGGTGATCACGCCATCAGAGTACGGACGCGACTCTTCGAGTCCCATGCCCGCGGCGACGTGACGATTCAGCATGTCGAGTTCTTGGAACGAGTCTTCATCCAGCAGGTACTCGAGTCGTTCTCGAGCGGTCATTCGTCCCTTGGCGCGATGGCGCTCAATCGCTTTCTCTCCACCCGCGACGCGAGCTTCGGCCTTGAGAGCTTCTAACTCCTTGAGACGATCCGCCATTGAATGCTCCATGAGAAGCCACCCTAGCCAGAGCGATGGGCTATGTCGATAAAGCGTCGACACGCCGATGATCGATTAGGCGCAACATCGTCTACGCGTAGGCGTTACCACAAGGTAGGAATTTTGCGTTACCCGTTAGTAAAAATATTCGAACGCACGAGTAATGCTGTCGGAGATGACGCTTTACTCGTTTTCTTGGACGAGTTCGATCAGCGTGCCAAAGGACGCCTTGGGATGAATGAACGCGACGGTCGTTCCCCGTGATCCCGGCCGCGGTGTCTGATCGATTACTTGGCACCCCGCCGCTTTCACGATGTCGAGCGCGCGTGCACAATCTTCGACGCGATACGCCACGTGGTGAAGACCTTCGCCTCGCTTCTCCAAGTACTTCGCCACGGGTGAATCGCCGCGCGTAGGCGCGAGGAGTTGCACGTAGGAGTCGGCGACGCGTAGCAACGCCTCTTCAACCCCGTCGGATTCGACAATCTCTCGATGCTCGACTGTCGCGCCAAAGACCTCCGCGTACCACGCAATCGCGGCCTCTAAGTCACGCACGGCGATTGCGACGTGATCGATCTCGCTGAGCAATGAATCCATCGCTACTCCTTGTCGTGACGTCGAAAGATGCTGAGACGTTGTTCGCCCACGCGAGCTCGAAGCTCGGGGTCGCTCACGCCCAGTCCCTCACGCTCTGCGGCACACAGCACGCCGATCTTGCCCTCGTGTCGGTTGTGCTGCACTTCGTAGGCGGCTTCGCCGGTCTCTTCCAAGGTGAAGACCGCCGACAGTGGCGGCACGACCTTGGCGTCGATGATCGTTTGATTCGCCGCCCACGCTTCGCGGTAGTTCGAGAAGTGCGATCCCTTGATGGTCTTTAACTTCATCCACAAATGGCGATTGTCGTACTCGACCATGTAGCCACTCGTCGCGGCGCAGGTCACGATCGTCCCTCCGCGTTTCGCGACGAAGACGCTCGCGCCCATCGTCGATCGTCCGGGGTGTTCAAAGACGATGTCGGGATCGTCCCCGACGAGTGAGCGAATGTCCTTGCCGAGTCGGCGCCATTCACTCTCGTCTTGGGTATGCTCGTCTTTCCAGAATTGGTAGTTCTTCTCTTCACGGTTCAACACGTGCGCACAGCCCAACTCGCGAAGCGTCGCCGCCTTCTCTTCGCTGGACACAACGCCCACGGGCACGCCCCCGGAGTTCAAAACGTGTTGGACGGCGAAGGAGCCAATTCCGCCCGACGCTCCCCAGATAAGGACCCGGTCACCTTGGGTGACGGGCGCGCCGTTTCGCGACACCAACATTCGATAAGCCGTTGAATTACAGAGGGCGTTCACCGCGGCCTCTTCCCAAGTCAGGTGCGCGGGCTTGTGCATGAGTTGGTTGGCCTTCACGACCGCGATGTCGGCGAGACCTCCGAAATTAGTTTCGAATCCCCAGATCCGTTGATTGCTCGCGCGCATCGAATCGTCGTGAGCGCTCGGATCCTGGTCATCGACGTAGTTACAGTGCACGGTGACTTCATCACCGATATTCCAATTTCGCACCGCCGAACCGGCACGCACGATAATCCCCGACGCGTCCGATCCCACGACGTGATAATCGAGCGCGTGACGTTGGCCCCAGATTGATTCCTTCGCCAAACGATCGAGGAAGCCGAACGTCGGTAACGGCTCGAAGATGCTCGTCCACACCGTATTGAAGTTGATCGACGACGCCATGACCACGACGTACACCTCGTCGGGCGCAAGTTCTGGCACCGGCACTTCTTGCACGTGCAGGCTACGGCGCGGGTCCTTGTCCTTGCTCGCCATACCGTCGAACATGTGTTGCTCGTCACGTCGAACAACGACGGCACGCGTGAACTCGGCCATCGGCGTGTCGGCCAAGGTCTCGGGCGACGCCCCGGAGCGCACGGCGTCAAGAATCTCACTCATCTGCGCGAGACTAGTGGCAGCGACCATGACACCGCGTCCATTTCTTACTTACGTGGCGCCGACGGTGTCTTCGAACGAAGCGTCTATCGTTGCAAGTGGTTCCCGTAGGGAGCGAAGCAAGGGAGTGGTCATGTCGCGTAGTGTCATCGTCGCTGGAAGTCGTACTGCAATTGGCAAGCTCTCGGGGGCTTTCGCCACCCTGAGCGCTCAAGACCTTGGCGGCGCGGCCATCAAGGGCGTGCTTGATGCGACCGGCGTCGACCCCGCCAGCATCGACGCGGTACTCATGGGCCAGGTCATCCAGGCCGGCCAAGGTCAGATCACCGCACGTCAGGCCGCTGCCAAGGCGGGCATCCCCATGAGCGTGCACGCCACCACCATTAATAAGGTCTGTCTCTCGGGACTTCAGACCATCTATCTGGCTGACCTGATGATTCGCGCCGGCGAGGCCGACGTCATCATCGCCGGAGGAATGGAGTCGATGACCAGCGCGCCCTACTTGTTGCCGGGCGCGCGGGCCGGGTACCGCATTGGCGACCAGACGGTCGTCGACTCGATGATGTTCGATGGACTCACCTGCGCCTTCGATCAGTGCGCGATGGGTCTTGCGACCGAGCGTTACAACCAAGGTCGTATTACTCGTGCGCGCCAAGACGAGTTCTCCGCTCGCAGTCACCAACTCGCCGCGGCAGCGACGGCGTCGGGCAAGTTTGCCGAAGAGATCGTCGCCGTCGCCGTTCCTCAGCGCAAGGGCGACCCCATCGTGGTCTCGCTCGACGAAGGCATTAGAGGCGAGACGACGGCTGCGTCACTCGGCCAACTGCGCGCCGCCTTCGAAAAGGACGGCACGATTACTGCCGGCAACGCGTCACAGATCTCCGACGGCGGGGCCGCAGTCCTCGTGATGTCCGAAGAGCGCGCCGCACAGTTGGGCCTCACGCCGATCGGCGAACTCGTTAGCTACGGCCAGGTGGCCGGGCCCGACACGTCACTCCTCACACAACCGTCGCGCGCCATTCTCAAAGCGGCGTCGAAGGCAAAGCTCGACGTGCACGGCCTCGATCTCATTGAGATCAACGAAGCTTTCGCCGCGGTCGGTCTCGCCTCAGCCGACGACCTCGGCGTGAACGAAGAGAAGATCAACGTCAATGGGGGCGCCATCGCCCTCGGGCACCCCGTCGGCATGTCGGGCACTCGTCTGGCGCTCAGTGCACTGTTGGAACTCCGCCGCCGTGGTGGTGGTGTCGCCGCCGTCGCACTTTGTGGTGGTGGCGGACAGGGCGACGCGGCGATTCTTCGCTCGCTTTAATCGGGCACGTAGTGCGCCACGAGTTCGTAGCGCGCTAGTCCGATCTGTCGATCCTCGGGTATCGCCAACACGTACGCCCCCGCCAGGGGAAATCCATCGCGCAGCGACAAAGGAAGATTCTCAACAAGAGACCACAACAACTCGAGCACGGTGGGGTTGTGTCCCACGACGAGTAGTGACGTCGTCACGGGGTCAATGGCCGCGAGATCGATAAGGAGATCCTCGGCCGAGACCTCTCGCTGGCCGTTGTAGATCAGATCACTGAACGACCGATCGCCGGCGAACGGTGTGTCGTCGAACGCCCGACGAAAGGTCTCTCTCGTGCGGGCCGCGGCACTCACCAACGCCGTCGTTGGTCCAAAGCGACCGAGCTTCGTCTCGTCATTGGCCCAGCGGTGAAGTTGTTCGCACTGGCGACGGCCACGATCGCTTAGTTTGCGATCAAAGTCACGCTGGTCCGAGGCGGCCTTTTCGGCCTTGGCGTGGCGAACGATCGTGAGATAGCGCACAGGGACAGTCTGGCGCATCGCCGCCATGGCCACCGTCGCTGAATTACTGTGACGCGCTTGGTCTACTCGCTAAGAACACGGCGACCGTCGAAGGCGCGACCCAACGTAAGGTCGTCAGCGAACTCCAAGTCACCTCCGACCGGTAAGCCACTTGCGGGCTGTGAGACGACGAGTCCAGGTACTTGCAGCAGTCGACTTAGGTACATCGCGGTGTGATCACCCTCGACGTTGGAGTTGAAGCACAAGATGACTTCTTTCACCGGACCGTGGAGGCGCTGGAGCAACTCTTGAATCTTCAACCGGTCGGGCGTCACGCCCTCGAGCGGATTGAGTACGCCGTGCAGCACGTGGTACGTCCCATGAAACGCGCCCGATCGTTCAACGGCTGCCACGTCAGGCGGACTCTCCACCACGCAGATCGTCGTCTGGTCGCGGCGAGCGTCGGCGCAGATGGGACAGAGTCCCCCCGAGTCGGCAATATTGCAGCAACGTTCGCAGAACGAAAGTTTGGTCTTCATCTCGGCTAGTGACGAAGCGAGGCGATCGACGTCTTCACTGGGTTGGCGCATCAGCCAAAACGCGATGCGTTGGGCTGACTTGGGCCCGACGCCCGGAAAGCGTCCGAGTTCATCCACGATCGCTTGCAGCGCCGGAGGGTAACTCACGAGATCTCCTCCGCACCAGGGAACATTTCGGTGATGAGATGACCAGCCACGGAATCGACGACCAGCACCGTCTCATCGGACACGTCAAGCTCCTCATCGTCTGTCTGCACCTTGGCAACGGGGCGGCGCGTTGGTGGCGGCGCACTGACGAGCGACGCGTCAACAGTCCAATAGATCGACAGTGGCGCTTTGAACTCGTGTTCAAGGGCGCCTTTGAGACCTTGTGCAATGAGCTCGGTGTTCTGGCGCATCTCTTCACTAGGCAACGCGATCGTCATCAAAAGTCCGTCCAACGATTCAACAATGGCCGAGCGGAGAAGGAGCTGCGCGGAGCGAGACGTTCGTGGGATAACGCGTTCGACGAAACGCTCACGAACGTCCGCGAGCGAAAGACTTACTTCTTGCGTGCTCGATGGCTTCTCGCTCGAAGGCATTGAATCCGATGGCGGCGCCTCGACGACAGCTTTGGGCGTCGGCGCTGGTTTTTCCGGGGGGGCCGATGCCGTGACGGTTGACCCAATGGGGCGAAGTACCGGACGGGCAGCCTCTGGGGCGGGGGCGAGCGAACGGGTCGCGCCGCGCTCTAGTTTGAGTAGCCGCTCGTCGAGCGATTCGTAGGAATTGTCGAGTTCGGGTTTCGTCAGGCGAACCATAGCGACTTCCAGCATCACGATCTTCTCCGGTGCACTCTTCATCTCACGGATCGCTCGCCCAACGGTCTCAAGGATTCGCACGCTGCGCGCGAGACCTAACTGCTCGCCCCACGCGAGGAGACGTTCTCGGTCGGCGTCGACAGCGTCGGCGACCTCGGGCGCGACTTGGAGAAGAAACACTTGTCGAACTTCGCCCGCGAAGTTCTCGGCAAGTTGTTCGGGGTCCCATCCCTCTCGAGCGAGTACCGCGAGTGAGCGCAGCGCTTCGACGGCGTCGTCGTGCACGAGCGCGTGAAGTAGTGGGTCAAACTCGGGTTGGGTCTCACTGATCGAACCGGTAGCGATCAGTTGGTCAAGCGCACTCAGTGCGTCGCGTGCTGATCCTCTGCCGAGCCGCACGGCGGCCTCGATGGTCTCGTCGTCCGCGCTAAGCCCCGCAGCACTCTTTACATCGTGCAACAACGTGGCGAGCGTGTCGGCCCCGATGAGTCGGAACTCCAGATGCTGCGTGCGCGAACGAATTGTCGGTAAGACCTTGTGAGGGTCGGTGGTGGCTAGGACGAAGACCACGTGCGGCGGCGGCTCTTCGAGGGTCTTCAACAGAGCGGCAGAAGCGGCCTTGGAGAGTTGGTGCACCTCGTCAAAGATGTAGACCTTCCACGTCCCCGGCGTTCCGTGCCAGGCGCCAGCGATGATGTCGCGGATATCGTCAACGCCGTTGTTGGAAGCAGCGTCGAGTTCGACGACGTCTAGGGACGCGCCCTTCGCTATCGCGAGACAACTGTCGCATACCGCGCAGGCGTCACCGTCGATGGGATTCTCACAGTTGAGGGCCTTGGCGAGAATGCGAGCGGTAGTGGTTTTTCCAGTGCCGCGCGGTCCCGAGAAGAGGTACGCGTGCGAAATTCGGTCGTTCTTGACTGCTCCTTGTAGGGCACGGACAACGTGGTCCTGACCGCGAAGTTCTGCGAATCGACCCGGTCGAAAGCGGCGATAGAGAGAGGTGACACCGTCGAGTGAAGTCGGGGTCGCTCTCGCATCAGACATGCGCTAATGCTAACGGCGTGCCGTAAGGTGCCGAAGTCCAAAGCGGTGGTCAGGCGATCCGTGGCACCCAACACAATTCGCTGAGAGCTGCTGGTTTCCACCCCTGACTCGGTTCACGAAAGGTCGTCGCACGGGACCCGACCACCGCTTTGAACCTCGGCGTGTAAAGGCTACCGGAAGACGTTGCTGGCTGGCTCGGGTAGCCTTGCGAGCCGGTATTCATTTCTCTCGATGAAAACCGAACGTTGGAGGAGTGCGAGAGCGGCCGAATCGGCACGATTGGAAATCGTGTGAAGGGAAACCTTCCGTGGGTTCAAATCCCACCTCCTCCGCCAAATCGTAAGTTCCTTGACCAGCTAATTGGAGCGCCAAAGCAGTAACTCGTAGCCGCGAAGATGAGTATTGCGAATCCAAGAGGAACCGCTGCTTTGTTCCAACAATGAGCCCCGACGTTGGCCCACTGCGTGGTCACTCAAATCTCGACGAAGTGACCAACCATCGTCAAACGCGACGGATCCCATGACTCTCTCGCGATTCTCGCTGAAGTCGGTCGTAATTAGGAACTTGATTGCTCCCCGGCAGTTTCACCGAGATCATTGCGACGTCACTCGAACGAAAAGTCCTCAAGGCGCGCGAGTTCGGCCACCGATTCGAGTACGACATCGGCGCCACTCGCTACAAGACGCTCTTCGTCGTCGGTGCCGGTCAACACGCCAACGCATTGACCAACGCCCGCCCTTCGTCCCGCTTGGATGTCAGACGCCGTGTCACCCACGACCATGATTGTTTGCACTGCGCTGACCCGCGCGCGAAGCGCACTGAGCAACACCATGTCTGGTGCCGGTCGGCCCCGCCCGGCGTCCGACGGTGATACGCGAAGCGTAAAAAGATCAGACCAGTCCAAGAGTCCAATCAACGCTTCGCGCGTCGCTGGTGAAAAGCCCGTCGTCAACGCGACGCCGACTCCTCGACCCTTCAGCGTCTCAACGCACGCTCGTGCTCCTGGGATCTCACGCACACCGACGTCACTGGCGACGTTGATGAAATGGCGCTCGAATGATTCGTTGGCGTCGGTCGCACGCTCATCAAAAAGCGCTGCGAAGACCTCAATTTTTGATTGACCCATCGTCTCAATGACGTAGGCCGTGGCCCGCGTAGCGTGGTCACCCACAATATTGAACTCTTCAATCGTTCGACGAAAGGCTTCTAGAACAAGTCCCTCGTCGACCATCGTGGTGCCGGCCAAATCAAAACAGATCAACTCGATGGTCATCGTAAACCCCTCTCCCCAAGGTCCGACGAGAACAGTGTCAACGCATTCTCACTACTCGTCGACACGTCGTTCGACGAAGAAATCGCGAAGTAATTCTGCTGACGTCGAAGCTAGAACATCGTAGGTAATCGACGCCTCATGCAAGAGACGCGGGTCGCTCAAGAGGTTGTAGCGCGACCCCACGGCGCCCGCCTTCTCGTCACTCGCTCCGATGACGACGCGCCCCACGCGCGCGTTCAACAGAGCACCCGCGCACATCACACACGGCTCCAGCGTGACGTAGGCCGTGACGTCGTCCATGCGCCAACGTTCTCTGGTACTCGCCGCTGAACGCAGTGCCACGATCTCGGCGTGCGCCGTGGGGTCGCAGTCGACTTCGCGTCGATTCTCGCCCACACCGATCACGACATCGTTCTCGACCAAGACACAGCCCACGGGAACGTCGTTGTGCGCGCCGGCTCGACGTGCTGCGTCGAGAGCGACATTCATGAAGCGTTCGTCCACTTCTCGATCCACGTCCATGACGTCGAAGCGTAGGACACGGCGAGCCGTCGCCAAGGCCCACTTCAACGTGCGCGGTAGACTTCTCGATGGAGGGGTGCGAGAGCGGCCGAATCGGGCAGTCTCGAAAACTGCTGTGTCTACGGGCACCGTGGGTTCAAATCCCACCTCCTCCGCCAGCGAGAAACGGGTGACTTCGGTCACCCGTTTCATCGTCTTCGTGAGGCGAAGGGAAGCAACGGTACGCTTAGAAGGTTCGACATAGGTCGCTCAGTTCCAGGAGAACCCCATGGTTTCGTCAATTCAATCGTCGATTGGTACCGAGCGCAAGATAATCACCGCGCTCCCCGGGCCGCGCTCCCAGGCGCTGCACGAACGTCGCAAGGCCGTCGTCAGCGCGGGACTGACCGTTGGTTTTCCCATCTACATCGAGCGCGCCGAAGGCGCCATTCTCGTTGACGTTGACGGCAACCAACTACTCGACTTCGGATCTGGCATCGCCGTGACCGGCATCGGCCACGCCGTGCCAGCCCTAGTAGAAGCGGTCAGCCAACAGGTTGCGAACTTTACCCACACGTGTTTCATGGTCACGCCTTACGAGAGCTATGTCGAAGTCTGTGAAGAACTCGCCACACTTACGCCCGGTACCCACGCAAAGACCACCGCACTGTTTAACTCTGGCGCCGAAGCAATTGAGAACGCCGTCAAGATCGCCCGTCTCGCCACGGGTCGCGCTGCCGTCATCGTGTTTGAACACGCGTACCACGGACGAACCAACCTCACGATGGCGTTAACGGCTAAGAACATGCCCTACAAGGACCGTTTCGGTCCCTTCGCCCCGGAGATCTATCGCGTGCCGATGAGTTACCCGTACCGCGATGGACTGAGTGGCGCCGAGGCCGCGGCGCAAGCGATCAAGATCATCGAATCCGACATCGGGGCCCACAACGTCGCGGCACTATTGATTGAGCCCATCCAAGGTGAGGGCGGCTTCGTCGTCCCGGCGGAAGGATTCTTGCCCGCATTGTCGAAGTGGACGACCGACAACGGCGTCGTCTTCATCGCCGACGAGATCCAAAGTGGCTTCTGTCGCACTGGTGACTGGTTCGCCGTCGATCACGAGGGCGTCATTCCCGACATCGTGGCGACCGCAAAGGGTCTCGCCGGAGGAATGCCCCTCGCCGGTGTGACCGGTCGGGCTGAACTAATGAATGCCGTCCACGAAGGTGGGCTCGGCGGCACGTACGGCGGTAACCCCGTAGCGGCCGTGGCGGCACTCGCCACCATCAAGACGCTGCGCGAAAAGAATCTCGTCTCGCGCGCTCGCGAGCTGGGCGACACCATGTTGCCCTTCCTTCGCTCGCTGCAACAAGACGTCGCGATTATCGGTGACGTTCGAGGCCGCGGCGCAATGGTGGCCATCGAATTAGTCGAGCCGGGCACGAAGAACCCCAACGCTCCAGCCACGAAGGCCATTGCGAACTACTGCCAGCAGCACGGTGTCGTCGTGTTGACCTGTGGCACTTACGGCAACGTCATTCGTCTCTTGCCGCCGCTAATCATTAGCGACGAACAACTCGCCGATGGACTCAGTGTCCTAGGCGCCGCGGTTCGATCCGTTCAGTAGTTACTTTCTCAAGCGTTGCGTCGCACGCCGTTCATGCACTTAGTCTCTAGTCACGCACGTATCGGACTTCGCGTCGTGGCGACACTAACTATTGGTGCGCTGCTGCTCGCTGGGTGCGCGACGAGCCAAGTTGCGACTACAACATTGAGCGGCACCCCGGCATTTAGCATTTCGGTGCCCCTTTCGAGCGTTGGTTGCACACTTAATGACATCTGCGTGGCCGTTGGCACCTCGAGCACGAACGTCGGACCAAGCGCGGTGGCTGAGTTCAGCACACCAAAAGGTCGTTGGCTCAACCTCGCGCTGCCGAGCGCTACGTCACCTCTCGTCACGTCAACCGCGTGCTCGGGCAGCCAGTGCCTGATCGGCGGATCACAACCAGGTAATGATCTCGTATGGCGCTTCGTCGCGTCAAGCCATTCAATAGTTGTTGCGACGGCGCCCCCGGGAGGCGTAGGCATCAACGCTCTCACCTGCAACGAACTGAACTGCGATGCCATCGACACCAACGCGATGGGGATTCCACGACTTAGTCTGAGCGGCGACGACGGACTCACCTGGACCCATCCGCTCTCGATGCCGTGGGCGAGCGGCGACGCCATCACTTCTCTCTCGTGTGGCGCGGTCTTTGACTGCGCCGTCAGCGCGACCACGTCGCAACATCACGTCGAGCTCTACGTCACGCGCGACGGCGGCTTGACGTGGACTCGTCGCACGACACCGAACTCGTGGACGTCGCTGACGTCGATGACGTGTCAACAACGCAGTTGCGTCGCGCTCGCGAGTGTCGGCACTTCGTCGTTGGTCGTTCGCTCCACTAACTTCACTCGGACCTGGACGAGTGTGTCGCTTCGCCAACGCGCGAATGCGATGGCCTGTTCGACGTTGACGTCGTGCGTGGTTGTTGGACAACACACCAACGCCACGCCGTGGCTCGCGACGCTGAGTGGCGCGGCGCCACTCACCACGTCCTTGCGCTACGTCCCCTCGCCACTTCTCAACGTGGCTTGCGGCTCGAAGGTCTGTGCCGCAATCGCGGTCACGACGGTCCTGAGTATGCCGCTAGCTCTTTATAGCGGCAAGTAACAGACCGGGCAACTTTGCGAAGGACGGTCCCGCCTCAAAGGCGAGGAGTTTGCGCATAACGACGGCCGCGTTCTGATTCGTCGAAAACCACGCCGGCGAAGGCTTTGCGACAAAGGGACCACGCACGACCGACTTCTGCGGTCTGGCAAAGAGATACGCATTGCCAACGAAGCCACTGCCCGACTGAATGTCAGTGATGGTGTGTCCCGGGTACGCACCCCAGACCGTCGAAGCGAGCGCGAAGCTCAGGGCGTGCCAGAGATTTACTCCGATTGATCCGTAGCGAAGGTTCGCGATCGCCTCTTCGATAGCTGGGCCCGTCTCGGGGTCGCGCAGCGTGCGAGTGTCCGCGATAAGCGTCATCGACAAGGTCCCCCACACAACGTCGTTGCAAAAGTCCGTGGCCTTTCGAACAAAATCGGCCGGCGACGTGGCGTCGAGCGCCGTCTCGGCGGTTAACGCACAAAAGGCCTCGACGTTGAAGGCGATGTCGTCGTGCTTCGCCGGGTCGACGTCTCGGATCAACGTCCAAGGAACATGGTCCGCGCTGGCGTCGCCGAGTACGTCGACACTGTTGTGCGCAGCGAGGAACGTGTCGCGACGCGCTTCGGCGCCCGGGTAGTACGCGCGACGTGTGGGCAGCGACGACAGCACAGCTTCGAGTGCTTCGAAGAACTCTGCTCGTTGCGCCCATCCAGCGTGCGTCACGATGACGCGCGGCGTCAAGCAGTTAAAGCCCGCGTTGTTGGCGATCATCGTCGCGACGTGCTTCGCTTGGTACTCAATCTCCTTCTTCGACCACTGACCGGGCACAATGACGACGGGCGATACGTTGCCGAGCTCGCAACTGACGGGCTTAGTGACGAGTGGATCGTTCTGTGCCTTTCTACGTTCTCCTTCGGCGCCGACACCAAAGACAATGGCGTCGTGGGTCTTATCAGAGCCCGTCACGTGCACGTCGGTGACGCGTTCGTGAGCAATCAAGTACGAACCAACCTGCGCACCGCCGCTAACGACGCGAAGGAAACCGGCTTCGGTCAGTGCCGCCATTGCGCGCGACCAATAGGGAACGAGGTAGTCGTTCACGGGATTGGCCTTTAATACCACCACCTTGCCCTCGGCGAAGAGTTTGCTCAAAACGTCACGCGGACCGAGTGAGGCGACGTTGCCCGCGCCGAGCACGAGTGAAACACCTTCGTGGCGTTCGGGCGAGCGGTACGCCTCCGCCTGGGTAGCCTTCACGTCGTCTTCGCTCACGCCAGGCTCCATCCATACTTCAGCCGTGACGCCGCCGTAAAGGATCTTGTCGAAGAGTGTCGCTGGCACGACCTGTACCGCAATACGTTGCCCGGGCTTGTGATGAACCGGTCCCGGGTATTGCGGGCGACCCTTCGACGCGAGATCGAGCATTGATCGGCGAAAAGCCTGCGCCATGCGAACGAACGTGCCCACGCCGCTGAAGAGTTCCTCACCGCCCTCGGGGCTCTGCGGGTCATATCCTTTCGCTGCGCACCCAGCGGCGTTCCACTCCTCGGCGACGGAGAAAGTATCCGCAACGACCCGCGCGAGCAGCGCTGCTCGTTCAAGTGGTGTCGTCATCGCCCACTGGTGAGCGTGCGCCGCGACTTCTTCGACGGCGGCGTCAAGTGACGTCACGTCGATCACGACGTGGTCCTGAGAAGTGATTGTTGGCGCTACGGCGCCTCGACGTTCAACCATCGCAGCATCCTTTCCTCGCTGTTATGGGAGGCTAGTGCGGTGAGTTTGTCCGCGCCGAGTGCCGCGCCCGCTGGTTGGTACCCCGATCCGTCGGGGTCTCGGCAGTGGCGTGTGTGGAACGGATCGAACTGGTCCGACGTGACGCGTCCCTACGGTGAGGTGACCGCGGCGCCTCGACGTAGCTTCAATTTGGCACTCGTGCAATCGCTGCGTCGGGTCTTGAACCTGGGCGTCGTGGGCGTCGTGGGCGGGCTGGGTCTACTTGTCAGTTCGCTCGCGCACTGGCCGGGCACCGCCGATCCCACGTCGAGAGGCTTTGCTGTTGTGGCGAGCGCCTGTGCCGTGGCGATGCTCTTGCTCGGCACGTTCGCGTGCGCGTTCGCGGTACGAGAACTCAAAGGTCGCTGGACGATCGAAGCCTTCGTTCCCTTGGCGAATCTTTTTGTGGTGAACGCGCTCGTCGCGCAGCGACTGGGACGCCCCGCGTACGTGCGCATTGGCTCTGAGGTCGTGCTGCTCGCGGTCTTTGTGGCGTCGTCACGTCACGACGTCTGGCTGGGGCTCGCACCCGTGATCGTCGCGTTCGGCCAGAGCGCGTGGGTGAGCGCTCTCATCGACCAACTCAACGGTCCTTCTTTGATCGACGAATCGAGCGCCTCGTAGAATATCTTGGGCGTCGTCGTGCGACGTCGCCACGGAGGTGTCGTGATGTATGAATGGTCCGAAGAGCACCAAGCCATCATTAACGTCGTTCGAAGATTCGTGGACGAAGAGATTCGACCCCATCTCGACGATCTCGAACACAACGGCGTGCCGCCGTATGACATTCTTCGAAAGATGTACGACGTCTTTGGACTCAAAGCCCTCGCGAAAGAGTCGTTCCAACGTCAACTCGAGCGCAAGATCGCTGGTGACGCCTCGCCTATCGATCGTTCCGGAGGCCACGACCCGGCGATGACCCTGATCCCTACGATTGAACTCTGTCGCGTCAGTCCCGGTCTCGTGACGTCACTCGGGGTATCAACAGGGCTCGCCGCGGGCACCATCAACAAGCTCGGCACGCCGGCGCAGATGCAGCGGTGGTCGCTCGATCTCATGACCCTCGACAAAGTCGGCGCTTGGGCCATCACCGAACCTGACTCGGGCTCTGACGCGCTCGGTGGCATGCGAACGAGCGCCCGCCGCGACGGCGAGGGCTACGTCTTGAATGGTCAAAAGACGTGGATCACGAACGGGCCCTACGCCGACACGATCGTCCTCTACGCCAAACTCGACGATGGCAGCGGCGACGATATGCGCCAACGAAAAGTGCTGACCTTCGTTCTCGACAAGGGAATGGACGGACTCGAGCAAGCATCACCCATGCGAAAAATGGGCCAGCACGCGTCACCCACCGGCGAGATCTTTCTGAGCGACGTGCACGTCGGGATCGACCGGCTACTGGGTGAGAGTGAAGAGACGCCCGGTGGAGGACGCCAGAGCGCCCGGGACAACTTCGTCTCCGAACGCGCGGGCGTGGCGGCGATGGCGCTCGGCATCATCGAGGAGTGCACGCGGCTTTCAATCGACTACGCAAAACACCGCACGTTGTGGGGCACGCCGATCGGCCAGTTCCAACTCATTCAACTCAAACTCGCCCAGATGGAGGTCGCACGCGTCAACGTTCGTAACTTGGTCTTTACGCACGTCGAGCGCTCGATCGCTGGCGCGATACCGACCCTCGCCGAAGCGTCGGCGATGAAGCTCTACGCCGCACAGGCCGCGTGTCAGGTCGCCGACGACGCGATTCAGATCTTGGGCGGCAATGGCTACATCGCCGAGTACCGCGTCGAACAACTGAGTCGCGACGCTCGCGTGCTTCGCATTTACGCCGGCACCGACGAGATGCAAGTTGTCGCCATCGCGAAGGATCTCATTCGCTCTTAAAGCGCGTTTCGAAGTCGCTCGGCGACGCCGGACCAACCCTTGTACGCCTTCATCGCCGTCGGCGCACTGTCGAGCGCGTTCAGCAGCGACGACACGAACGTGTCGTCGCGCTCACGCAGTGACTCAGCGGAGGCGACGTACGTGCGAATCGTGAAGACGACGGCTTTGGTCTGAGGAAGTTGGCGCAGTGTCTGGCGTTCGACGCGGAAAAACCAATCCCCCAGATCGCCGCTGGGTGCCACGCGCGCACTTGTGGGCTGATGCAACTCGGGACTATCGAGCAACGTCCAGTTCAAACGCCAGAATGAACGTTGCGGCGTAAGGCGGTCAAAGAAAGAGTTGGTTGGTCTCGCAAGCTCGACGTCGTAGCCCGGAACTGGTGCGTGAATATCATCGAGCGTCGTTCCAATCTTGCTCGCCAGTTGCCAACGTGAAGGGAAACAGACGCACGCGGCGCGAAGACGCCAGGTGTCTTCTTTCACCAAAACACAGAGATCCTCTTGCACGAGTCGACTGGCCGCCACGATCGGATGTTCGATCGCCCTGGTCGAGTGGACGAGTTCTGGGTGGGCGATGGTGAGGAACGTCGTCACTTCTTCGAGAAGTTCCGCGCTCGCTTCGTCTCCTTCTGGGTTCGTCGCCACGACCACGTCGAAGGCATCTTTGAGCAACGTTGCCTTCAAAGCCAATTCCTCGTTGAAGTGCTCGTCGATCTCGAGCCACTGGGCCATATCGAGTGGTCGAAGTCCCATCGCGAGACGCCATCCTTTCGCGTCCAAGGGCACGTAGGGAAACGAGGTCGCCACGGTCCTAGGAGTCGCGGCGCCGACGCACTACCAGCAGATAAAAAACCAGCGCCCCCAGGGGAACAGCGAGGACGACGAATCTACCCTCCGGCAGCACGGCGCCTTTATGTACGTTCACTAGCGTCGTCGTCGTCAGGGCCTGGAAAAAGCCGCTAATCGCAGTGTCCACGTCACCAATCTTGCACGTCGTCAAACTCCTGATAGGCGGCCCTGGAGTTCCGGGCATTTGTTGATAATTGTCATCAATTTAGGTAAAGTGTTACATGCCGAGGAGTCAACGGACCCGCAGCGCGCGCGCCATCGCCAACGATCAGGCGATTCGCGACGCCGCCGTGTTCGAAGTGCTGCGCGTGGGAGTGGATCACGTGTCCCTGCGCGACGTTGGTCACCAGGCTGGACTCACCCACGGCGCCACGTACGCTCGCTACGAAGACGTCGACGAACTCCTGGTTGATCTTTGGAACTCCGTTCTCTGCGCCCGAGCGATCGCGATGTTCGAGCTCTGCCTGAGGGCGGCCGAAGAGCCCAACACGAGTTCGGTCGGCGCGCTCTTTGACTTCATGCGCTACGCCAGCCCTGCGGACGTTGCGGCGATTCACCTTCTCTTGACGGCACGTCGGATTCCAACCTTGCACGAAGAGGTCGAGCCGTTTATTCATCACCACCTGGAGCGAGAGTCGAACAAGTTCTCTAACGAAAGTCCAACGTTCACGCGAGGCAAGACCGTCTTTGCCATGATGATGATCCAGATCTTCGCCGACGCGCGCTTCGGCCCAGACCAGGAGTACCATGCCGTCTTAGAAAAGCTCTTGCTCGAGACTCTCGAAACCGATTGCCTGTCCATCCCCGACATCCCCATGAGGGTTCCTGACGAGCGAATCAACTTGGCACCGGGCGATGACCTTAAAGCCCAATTGTCCTACGCCACGTTTGGCGTCGTCGGCAAGAGTGGCTACACGCGCGCGACGATCTCTCGAATCGCGCGTCGCGCGAACTGTTCGCCGGGCGCGATTTACAAGTTGTATCCCTCGAAAGAGGACCTCGTCATCGCCGCGTTCAACGATCTCATGAGGGCGCGTTGGATGAGAGCTTCAAACTTCATTGACGTACTCGAAGAAGGCTCGATTACGCAGCTCTTGTACGGCTCGGCGAGTTCACAAAACGGCGTTCGATCCAGCTTCACCTTGGAGACAGCGTTGGCCGCGGCCCACAGCCAAAAGCTTCAGTTGGCCATTATCGGCCAGATTGGTGAGTTGGAGTCGGTCATCCCGCTGCTGAACAACATCACCGATGATGAGAAAAATCGTTTGCGATACCTCATTCGATCGATCACGTTCATGACCGTCGGCGTGACCTTCTTGTCCACCGTCACCGAATCGATGCAGTACACGAACTTCAACCACTTCGCCGAGCCGTTTCGCCGCGCCATCTTGAAAGACTGCGTCCCCACGTGGAGCGAGATGTGCCATCAGATTCTCGAACTAGTCAGCACGCGCGGCTTTTAGGAACTTGCCTCGGGTGGCATTGGCGTAGCCAACACGTCAATTCGACTCAAAATGCCAGAGATCGCCTCATCTTGGGCCAATAGGTGCTGTTGAATCTCTTCGGACGCTTTGAGAACTGCTTCGGCGTCCTTGTACGTCTCTTCCGATCGCTTGTCGGCGGCCTTGGCTTGAATGTTCTGGCCCACGATAATGATCGGCAGCAATACCAACTGCAAGAAACTACTGGAGAGCCACACGACCACAAAGTAGGTACCTTGATGGATCGCTGACGGCAGCGCAAAGAGCGCGATGGTGGTGAAAATGTACGCACACCACATGGTGCCCACCACCAACGTGATCCGTAGTCCAAACCTCGAATTGAATCGAATGAAGACATTGTTCGAATGTAATCTTCGAACGTCGATGGTCTTTATGGGGCGACTAGCGCTTAACTCTGCCGCGCGAGGGTGGCTAACGTACTCATAGATTTTGGACATGTTTGGATTCTCACACCGCAAAAGGCCACCAAGGAGGAATTGCGGTAAATCTTTAACTCTTCATCAGATCCGGTGAGGTCTCCATGCCTTGGCGCCATACTGAGCGCGCGATGATCTTGGTCGTGTCGGCGCGATCCTTGTAACGAGCGGCGATGTCGCGTGCCTCCTCGAGCAACCCTTCAGAGAGCCGCGTTGGGTTGAGGCCGAGGGCCAAAAATTTCTCGCGATTGACGTTCAGTTCGTTCTCTACCGCCTCGCGTCGCGGATTCGGCAAGAACGCCACCTCGGCGCCGGTAAGTTTCGAGATCAACTCGGCCAACTCACGCACGCGGTGCACTTCGGTGACCTGATTGAAGACATTTGGCTTCTCGCCTGGTTCCGGCGGATTCTCTAGAGCAATCTGCACGCAGCGAACGGTGTCGCGGATGTGGATGAACGCGCGCGTCTGCCCGCCCGTGCCGTGCACGGTGAGGGGATGACCAATAGCGGCCTGCATCAAGAAGCGGTTCAACACGGTTCCGTAGTCGCCGTCGTAGTCGAAGCGGTTAATGAGGCGTTCGTCCAGTGCAGTCTGTGGCGTTTGCGTGCCCCAGACAATGCCCTGGTGCAAGTCCGTGATGCGTAACTGGTCGTTCGCGCAGTAAAAGGCGAAGAGCAGTTGGTCGAGCGTCTTGGTGAGGTGGTACACGGATCCAGGATTGGCCGGATGAAGAATCTCACGTTCGATATCGCCGTCAGGAGTAGGCACCTTAACCGTGAGATACCCCTCGGGAATAGGTGCTGAACCGGACCAGCCGTAGCCGTAGACGCCCATGGTGCCCAGGTGCACTAAGGCAATGTCGAGACCACTTGCAACAATCGCGACCAAGACGTTGTGCGTCGCGCGAACGTTGTTATCCACCGTGTAGCGCTTCGCGACCGAGCTACGCATCGAATACGGCGCGGCGCGTTGTTCTCCGAAGTGCACAATGGCGTCGGGTCGAATCTCACGCAGTAATGCCTCGAAGCGGTCGTACTCCTCGGCTAGATCGAGGTGAACAAAACGGATCTCGTTGCCCGTGAGCTCTCTCCAGACTCGAATTCGCTCGCCGATTGGACGAATGGGTGTCAACGAGTCGACTTCAAGTTCAAGATCAATCTCTCGACGACTGAGATTGTCAACAATTGTCACGTCGTGCCCGAGATCCGAAAGATGCAGCGACGTCGGCCAGCCACAGAATCCATCGCCACCAAGAACTAATACCTTCATGAAAACTCCTAATGCGTACGCGCGTATGACGGCTACCGAGGCAGCCGAGTCCTGTAATTGAGGGCTCTGTGTCCCTCAACACTACCAACGAATCCCTAGAGCCTCAGTGGGTTCGCGCTCTGGGAAACTCCACTGTTACGTCGCCAATGACCACAAAGTGTGTCATCACGCCGCTGATCACGTGACCGGCGCCTAGCGACTTTCGACGTGCCATTGAGAACTACTGCACGGTCCGAGGTAAAAACTCTCTCACCACAACGCGCGTGCGACGTTTCGTTGCTCGCGTCGCCCACGAACTCGTGTTCCCATCGTCATTACACTTGACGCGTGGGTCGCTCTTCCGCAGAGAACCGTGCTCGGCGGACCAATCTGATATTTCTCGTCATCTTCGGCGTGGCCTTCGGATTCGTCGAAGCCGCCGTTGTCTATTACCTTCGCACGCTCATGCTCTTCCACCAGAACTACTCAATCGCCCACTACAAGGTCCTGTTGAATCTGGGATTCATCACCTTCGTCTCACCCGTGCACTCTCTGATCATTAATCACCGCGTCAGCGACATCGAAGTGGCGCGCGAGAGCGCGACAATCGTCATGCTGGCCTGCGTGGCCTTCATTGCGGGACGAGGTTGGAAACAACGCGCCGGCGCGTTCTTCGTGAGCTTCGCTTGCTGGGACCTTGCGTACTATCTCTTCTTGCGGATCTTGGACAACTGGCCGCGAACTCTCCTTACCAAGGACGTGTACTTCCTTATCCCCGTCACTTGGATAGGTCCCGTCATCACACCACTTGTTCTCTCGCTACTTATCTTGATTGTGGGCGTGAAACTCTACATTGATTGAGGGCACACCGCGATGGGGCGACGCCAAGAACCCGACGCAACCTCGCAGGCGCTACGTCGGGTGCCCTCGCGTTTCTAGGCGCAGTGCTCGGCACGCTCATTGGCTACGTTGCCTTGTTTGGATTCTCGAGAAGCGGCTCAAACGTAAGTCTGAGTGCGGTGCGGTGAAGAGACTCGCGCTCCCTGTATCGGACTCCTGATTCTCGCGACTTTTGGTGAATGGTTATTCGCAGGTCGAGAGGCCGCCGCCTTCGCTCGCCAACCACTTGAGTAGCACCTAAGCAATCGACCGCCCGCGATTAATCGCTTACCTCATAGATACAGGTAGACGCTTAGTACGAACGCACCTCGATCCACAGTTAGATGGTCGCAGCACCGAGGTGTTCGTGTTTGGTTTTAATACTCGGTTTCGTCCTACCAAGCATGAGTCCGGACCAAATGGCCCGGACTCATGCTTGGTAGCACTACTGACGCAATACTAAATTATTTGTGACCCTTTTGCGGATTCGCCCCAAGCGCCACGAGTGCGCTAGCGCGAGCACTCTCAGCAGCCGTGATTGCCGATTCCTCAGTGGTTCGCGCCATTAATTTCGTCGACACTGAAACTGAACCTTTGACAGCTGAAGTGTACGTAGCAAGAGCAGTGGCACGAGCAGTGGCACGAGCTTCTAGCGCCGCGGTCTTTGCAGCATCAGTTACTCCTGGCGCGTTGATAGCGGCCTTGTAGGTCGCTTCAGCTGACGTGAATGCACTCTTCAGTGCCACGCGAGCACTCGCCCTAGTGGTTTTGGTCACCGTTGAAGTAACAGCCAAACGATAAGCATCCTTCGCCGCCTCGACGGCCGCAACGAACGTCGCATCAATGGCCTTAACTTGGACGTGCCACGCGGCACTCGTACCGACAGTTGAGCTCACAGGCGCCTTTGTGCTGTCCGCACCGGCTAGTACTACTGGGCCAGCGATCATTGCACCAGTCAGTGCAACGCCAACTAGACCTCGGATAATTGTTCTCTTCATAATGACTCCCTAACTTCGTATTGGTGGAGAGGCAGGTTGCCCACTAACGACCGTAACCACCAAAATTTAATATCCGCTGTGAGAACACTTCGAGAATCATTGGAGAGTCACGCTATATCTTTAGAAAATGGTGTGAGAGTAAAAACTCTTCCCGCGCAGACAACATTGGATCGCGTGCGACGCCGCGTGTCTACTGCAACAATGAGTGTGCGGCCAAGACGCAACTGCGTTCTACGCCTATCTAAAGTCCGCGCGGCCTGTTAGGCCATCAAGTGCGGCTGGAGGTGTCCAGGTTCACGACCTTGTTCACATATGAGTCGCGACATTGTTCATAGTGCCGTCGTTGACGATGGGGCATGTCAAAAGCACATGTCATTGTCCTCT
>Ga0208715_1000081_pt1 | contig 36464 bp, 34 predicted proteins | sample NGESurshal092012_3_FD_184473 | JGI IMG/M metagenome (GOLD analysis project Ga0208715, IMG submission 184473) | Arctic peat soil microbial communities from Barrow, Alaska - NGEE Surface sample 210 shallow-092012 (SPAdes) | ecosystem: Environmental > Terrestrial > Soil > Wetlands > Peat ... | reverse complement strand
GGTGTCGACGGCCGAAACGTCACGCAATACCGACGGGTGAAACTCGATGTCCTGGAACGCCTGACGTGCACGGGCGAGCGAAATTTCGCCCTCGGCCGCTCCATCCGTGTAGTCGAAGGCGGCCCTCGGTGTGACGCGCTTGGCAATCGTGCGAAGGTCGTAGATGCTCGTCGCGGCCGCAAGGCGGCGTCTGCGCGCGTTGAACTCGGGCTTCTTGAACTGCATCAGGGGTGCAAGGTCGCGCACCTTCGGAATTCGTCTCTCGGCCATGTTTCTCTGCTTTCTCTCTGGGCGGGACTTTTTCACGGCCACGGACAGGGTGAGTCCGAAATGGTATTGAGGCCCCGCAGACTCCTGTCAATTGTCGGTTTTCGCGGCCTAACTGCTGTCCCGGGGGGCCAGGTTCGTTTCGGCGAGAGGTGGACGATGTCGCCGCCAGCTTCTGGTCGATGAGCCCGCGGACCGCGGCTCGCGAGACCAGGGACGAACTCTTGGACATCACATCGTGCTGCAGATCCCAGTCGGCCTTCGTGGTCTCCAGGAGTGGCTTCGACAGCGACAGTCCGGCTTTGTCCACGACGAACCAGCGGCCACCCACACACGATCTGCCATGGCTGGCCACCTGCCGCGGCATGCCCCCCGAAGAGCCGATACACCGTTAGTCCGTTCGACACGACCGGTGTTCCAGACAAGACCCCAGACGAGGCGACCGCGATCGCGTAGAGGTAGCCTGCGCGACTGGCTGGGAAGCCACAAGAAGAGTCTTGATCGCACGCATCTGGGGGCAACGCCGATTCCTAGAACTGGATCCCCCGCGTGAGGGCACCGTCAATCAGCAGGTTCGCGCCGGTTGTGCGGCTGGAAAGCGGGCTGGAGATGAAGACAACACTGGATGCGATCTCCTGAGCCGTTCCCATCCGGTGGGTCGGGTTCAAATCCATTGCGAACTTGAAGAGTTCCGGATTGTCCGCTTCGATGCTCGGCCACACGCCACCGGCGTGATAGGTGTTTCCGGGCGAGACGGTATTCGCCCGAATGCCCTTCTCGGCGAGCTGGAACGCGACCCCCGCGATATAGCCGATGATCGCTGTCTTCACCGTCCCGTACGGACCGGAAGCGAAATCGACCTCGCGACCGGACACGCTCGAAATGGCGACAATCGATGGCGCATCACTCTTTTCCAAGTACGGAATCGACGCCGTGACGAGGCGGACCGTCCCCATCAGATCCACTTCCAATGATTCAACCCAGTTTTCCGGTGTATCCGGAATAGCCAGCGCGCTGACGTTGCTCACGACCATATCGATGCCGCCGAACAACTTCGCAGAGTCGTCGACCCACCTCGATATTGCGTCCGCGTCCCTGACGTCCATCACCGTACCGACGACCGTGCTTCCACTATTGGCGAGAGCCGCTTCAGTCGCCGCAACCTCGCCAGCATTGCGCGCGCAGAAAGCGACGTTGACGCCTTCTGCAACGAACGTATCGACTATGGCTCGACCGATTCCTTTGGTGCCACCGGTGACCAATGCAGTTCTTCCCTTTATCTGCAGATCCATAATATTTCCCTCTCAATCAAGCGCGAAATGGTTTGCCAGCGGGAAGATGTTTTTTTCCAAACATCTCATTGATCAGGAACGCGAATGCCAAGTAGACCACCACCGCACCGGTGAGAACACCCTCATATCCGCCGAACAGTTCTAGTTCTGCACTCCCGGTGAGTTCCAAGCCCCAGAGACCCAAGGAGGATGACTGTGAGGACCAAGATGATCGTCAGCACCCGTGGTGCGACTGCCGATGCAATCACCGGGCCGAGAGTGAACAACGAACAGGTACCGGAAAGCCAGCAGAAGTTCGACTTGCTGCCCCAGGAGAAGACACCTCTATCTTTCCCGATGTCGGAGAATGCGCTGAACCGACGATGCGCTCTAGCTCAGCGTGTCGGCCCTGGAACGCAGTTCGTCATGCATGCCATCGAACGCATGAACCCTGGAGAAGAGCGATTTACGAACCTTGATGACGACGCTGTAATTGGGATCTACAACATTGGCAATCGGCGCCTCGGTGATCTGGCTGAGCAACTGGTATGCATCCATCTCGTGGAGCTCGAAGAGCTCCCCAAACCAACGAATCATCTCCAGTTGCGCGATCCGCCAAGAGTCCTCCATCGGGCGGGAAGAACCAACGACCATCCAATAGTCATCAGTCTCGAGTCGGGGCCACAGCGGGGCCTTACCCTTAATCAGATCCACAATGATGGTCGAATTCATCGCGCCCTCGACCGCGGTGCCGCAGGCTTCCCCCTCGCCCTGGCGATAGTGTCCATCCCCGATAGAGAACAAGGCCCCCTCGACGTTGACGCCCAAGTACGCGGTCGTGCCCGCCCTCATCTCGGGTGTGTCCATATTCCCGCCAAATCGCTCCGGCACGAGCGAGGAACGAACCTCTCCGCCGGCCGGGGCGACTCCGACAGTGCCAAGCATTGGAGCCAGCGGCAGTGCCACCTCAAAATCACCAAACCGTGATTGGAAGCCGACGGTACCGGCGTGAGAGTCGACTTCGTAGATCCAAGTTGCCTCCGGCAACGCCTGCTGAAGCATCGCGGTTCGATCGGTGCTGGTCATGCCGCCAAAGAACGGAATCGCTGCGGAAGCACCCCAACTGCGCGCCGGCGTCAGACCAGCAACATGGATTGCCAGGGTATCTCCCGGCTCCGCCCCCTCCACATAGAACGGTCCGGTCTGCGGGTTGAGATACCGGAAATCCAGCACCTTGCTGGCAACGTCATCCACGGACGTGAGAGCGTGGTTGAAGGCGTCCTCCGACCACAGTTGGAGGACTGTTCCCGGCCTGACCCGCATCACCGGTGCGGCGCCGCCGAAGGTATAGACGAGCTCTGAATGCTCCGGTCTAAATTCAACAACGTCCATGCCAGTGATGCTAGGCGGCCGGCATGGGTGAGGCAACAGACCGACCAGACTCACCTAATGTGCTCGCTAAGTGGGCGCGTGCCTCACGGGAGAATTGCTCGCGAGACCTGGAACCTGTCGGGCTGTCCGTGGCGAAGCCTCACTGGATGGTTGATTCCTTGGAGCGTGTTGAGGCCTCCGACGCCGTCTTGCCCCTGCCCGCCATCTGCCTCGCCGCACTCCGTCTGCATCACCAGGCCCAAGCAGCGTTGGAGGACGCCGCCGGCCCCTTCTGGATCCCGACCGGTCACGTCTTCACCACCCGCGACGGTCTGCCCCTTGACCCCCGCAACTTCCACCGGGCCTTCAAGGCACGGTCTGCCAAGGCCGGGGTACGTGCCATCCCCGTCCATGGGACCCGCCATACCTGCGGGTCGCTGCTGGCCGCCCTGGACGTCCACCCCCGCGTCGCCATGCAGATCCTGCGACACAGCAAGATCGCCGTAACGATGGAGATCTACACCCACATCCCGTCCGATCTCACCCGGACCGCCCTGCACCGCCTCGGGGACCAGCTCGAAGCGCTCGGTTGAGCAACTGCTGTACTTTGCTGCTGTACTTCGCCCCTACGCATCACAACGGCCCTCATCCCGGATCGGGAGAGGGCCTTTGACCTGCGGTTTCATCGGTGGAGCTGAGGGGACTCGAACCCCTGACCCCCTCGTTGCGAACGAGGTGCGCTACCAGCTGCGCCACAGCCCCATGGTGCGGACGAAACGATAACACCGCGGCACGCCGAGTCAGAAACCACCAATACCGCACGCGCCGTGAAGTCGCCCTAGCCGAGCAACAAACGAACGGTGTTGGTGGGTCGCTGCGATGCGGCGTGCGCGCCTCAGGCGCCTGTGGCGCTGCGACGTTCCACCAGCTCGTCGAGGTCGCAGTCGTAGACCATGCCGTCAAGACTCCAGCGTTCTGCATTCTCGGACTCGGTAACCTTAGCCGGCGCGGTCACCGGATCAGCGGCCTTTGCCTTGAGGGTGTACGTGGGCGGCGGGACCGGGACGGGGGCCCAGCCCGACAGGTCCGCCTCGACATGAGGTTCGATCGGCTGGGAGACCTCGCGCGCACCAGCTGCCGGAGCCTCAGCGTCATACGCTGACTCGACCTCGGTGTCATAGCCGGAATCGATGTCGGACTCAACATCGAAGTAGGCGGAATGCCTGGCTGCAGGACGAGCAGGACCCGCGGCGGGTTTCCCCCTTTGCGCCTGTGCACGGCCAGCGGCACGCTCGGACACAGCCGAGTGCCGCAACCAGGTGACGTCGGCCATCAGGGCAGCGACAACACCCGGGACACTCCACCAGGGCAGGAGCGAGAAAACAACCAGCGGTGTGACGACGAGCGCGAGGGACAAGGACGTCAACAGCGACAGGCCCCGAACGCGACGTGCCAAGATGCCGGTCGGGACATCTGGTCGCACGGAATGAGCACGCTTCACGACAACCTCCGGACGAGAGGGGCGTGCCGGGCTGATGGCATACGAACGGGGGCGCGGGGCCGACAGGTCGAGCTCGGGCCGCGGAGAGCGACGTTCCAGGACGCGCATGGCGTCGGAGAACCGGTCGACCGAACGGGCTGTGGCAAGGTGCTCGCGCCGGCGGATCCAGTGCTGGAGCAGATAGGCAGCCCAAATACCGATGAGGATGAGGAAGATCAGGCTGCTGGGCTGCACAAACCTAAAGTTAGAGGCGTCTTGCGCCCTTACAGCGGACGCGCCTCGGTGTGTCGCTGATGTCGCTGGCCTCTGTCGCTTATGTCATGGTTCCTGCGAGCGGTTCCATACCTCGACCATCGAGCTACGGCCCAGATCCTCGATCGTCAGGGCGAAAGAACGATGGTCACGCCACTGGCCGTCGATGTGCAGGAAACGGCGCCGCAGCCCCTCCTCGCGAAAACGCAGCTTCTCGACAACACGCAGACTCGCGGCGTTCGCGGGCCGGATGTTGACCTCGACCCGATGCAGCCCCAGCACGAGAAACGCGTGGTCGCAGGCGGCCGCCAGCGCGAAGGGCACGATCCCTTGTCCCGCGACGGATTCGGCAATCCAGTAGCCCGCGGAGGCGGACCGCAGGGAGCCCCACGTGATCCCGAACAGATGCATCTGGCCGACCAGCCGCCCCGCGGTCTCAATGACAAATGGCTGGAGGCGACCCTCCGAGGCCTCGTGATCGAAGTGCCGAACGAGCTGGCGGAATGCCATCCCGGTCGCTAGTGGTTCGGGCGATGTAGCCTCCCAGGGCTTGAGCCAATCAACGTTCTCAGCCCTCAGTGCCTCCCACTGGCGCCGGTCCCTGCCGTGCAGTGGCCGCAGGATCACAGGTGCACCGCCGACCCGGCGGGCGGTGAGCGTCGCTGGCCAGAGTCCTTCCCTCAATGGTCGCCCCCCTTAATCTGCAGAAGAGCATGTGCGACAACTGGCTCGAGAACAGCGAGCCCGTTGCTCACCCCTCCCATCGACCCCGGCAGGTTGACGACCAAGGTTCGACCCGCCACGCCGCTGATCCCGCGCGACAGCATGGCTGACGACACGCCGGCATCCACACCGGCCGCCCGAATAGCCTCCGCGATCCCTGGGACCAGCCGGTCCACGACCCTTTGCGTCGCCTCGGGCGTGCCATCTGTGGGCGTCAGCCCGGTGCCGCCCGTGGTGACCACCAACACCGCACTGCTGGAGATGGCGGCGCGAAGGGCAGCCTCGACATCGGGCCCGTCGGCGACCACGACGGCATCGCCCACCTCGAAGCCCCAGCGACGCATCGCATCCACAATGATCGGCCCCGAACGGTCCGGATAGACCCCAGCAGCTGCGCGGGTAGAGCAGGTGATGGCCACTGCAGAGCCAAGGCCGGTCATGACTCCACCCACTCCCCCGACCTGCCACCCGACTTCGCGGTAACGCGCACGTCGGTGATCCGGGCCTGCCTGTCCACCGCCTTGACCATGTCGATCAGGGCCAGCGCACCCACTGCCACCGCAGTGAGTGCCTCCATCTCCACGCCTGTCCGGTCCGCCGTGCGGACGGTCGCACTCAGGTCCACCCCGTCGTCAACCACCACGAGGTCGACCTCGACGGCGTGCACACCGATCGGATGAGCCAGCGGGATCAGGTCAGGGGTGCGCTTGGCCGCCTGGATCCCGGCTATCCGGGCGACCGACAGCGCGTCACCTTTGGGCACGGTCCCACCGCGCAGAGCGGCCACGGCGGCGTCCGACAACAGGACCCGGCCTACCGCGGTTGCCGAGCGCACAGTCACGTCCTTGGCCGAGACGTCGACCATGTGCGCCGACCCGTCGGCACGCAGATGGTTCAGCCGAGGTTCGGTCATGACGCCTCCAAGATGGGTCCCAGCGGGCGGCAGCGTACCTGGTCGCCAGCCCGCACCGACGTGACATCAGCCGGTATGACGGCCAGCGCGTTCGCGCCCGCCAGCGAGCCAAGCGCGTGCGAGCCCTGAAGGCCGGCGATGGCCACCGTGTGACCGGAACCGGCTTGAGACAACACCACCCGGGCAAACTGCACCTTGCCGGCAGGCGCGGTCCAGTCATCAACCGCCACCGCCGTGACCATCGCCGTCTCGTCCTGGCTGCGACCGGCCATCAGCCGTAGTGCCGGCGCGACGAACACCTCGAACGAGACCATGGCGCTGACCGGGTTCCCCGGGAGAGTGAAAACCGGGATCTCGTCCTCACCCAGGACGCCGAAGCCCTGCGGCATTCCGGGCTGCATGGCGACTTTGTCGAAACGCATCGTGCCGACTCTGGAGAGAACCTCCTTGACGGTGTCATAGGCGCCCATGCTGACACCCCCGGTGGTGATCACCGCGTCGGCTCGCAGCAGCTGTTCCTGGATCGTGGCGCGGAAGGTCTGCGCCTCATCGCGCACGCAGCCGACACGGAAGGGAACGCAGTCAAGGGCCCGAACCGCGGCCACGAGCATGAGGCCATTGCTGTCAACAACCTGGCCGAATCCGGGACGGGTGCCCGGCTCAATGAGCTCGTCGCCGGTTGAGATGACCACTACCCGGGGTTTGGGGGTCACCCTGACCTCGCCAGTGCCGACCGCCGCCAGCAGAGCGATCTGACGAGGTTCAAGGCGCGTGCCGTTGCCCATGATCAGGTCACCGGGCGCAACGTCCTCGCCCGCCTCGCGTACGTGCTGGCCGACGGACACCGACGCCGAAACGGTGACCGTGCTCAGGCCACCATCGGTGCTTTCGACGGGAACAATGGCATCAGCGCCCTCTGGCATCGGGGCGCCGGTCATGATCCGCATGCTCTGACCGCGAGCCAGGCTCAGCGCCTGGGTGCTGCCAGCGGGAATGTCGTGAACCACGGGCAACGTGAGCGGTGCCGTGAGGCTGGCAGTCAGAAGATCGGAGGCGTGCACGGCATACCCATCCATGGCCGAGTTCCGAAAACCCGGCAGGGCGACCTCGCTGGTGACGTCCTGGGCCAGGACGCAGCCCTGCGCATCGAGAAGGTCGAGATCGATCGGCGGCAGCCGCTGCACGGTCTCGACGATACGCGAGAGGTGCTCCTGGACGGTGATCATGAGGTTGGAGAATCCTGGGCTGCAGAGTCCCTCTCGGCCACGAAGCCGGTAAGCCATGAGGAGAAGTCCGAACCGAGCTCGCGATGGTCGACAGCCAGCCGGACCACGGCCTTGAGGTAGTCCAGCCGGTCGCCTGTGTCATAGCGACGGCCACGGAAGATGACCCCGTGCACACCCCCCCCTGGCGCCGACGACGCTGCGCATTCCTGCAGTGCATCGGTCAACTGGATCTCGTTGCCACGACCGGGAGGGGTTTTGGCCAGGATCTTGAATATCGACGGGTCGAGGATGTAGCGCCCGATGACCGCCAGGTTGCTGGGGGCGTCGGCGGGATCGGGTTTCTCGACCAGCCCCGTGACGCGGACCACCGACCCGTCTGCGTCATCCCGCGAACCGGGGTCGATAGCGGCACATCCATACATCTGGACGGACTCTCGCGGCACCTCCATCAGAGCGATCACACTGCCGCCCTTGGCTTCCCGAACCGCGATCATCGCCTCGAGCAGATGGTCGCGGGCATCGATCAGGTCATCGCCGAGCAGCACCGCGAAGGGGTGGTTGCCGACATGGTCGACAGCGCAAAGAACCGCATGGCCCAGACCAAGGGGCTCGCCCTGGCGCACATAGTGGATGTTGCCGAGGTCGGTGGACTTGCGCACCCGCGCCAGACGCACCTTGTCGCCCTTGGCCTCCAGCGCCCGCTCGAGCTCCCAGTGACGGTCGAAGTGGTCCTCGAGCGCGGCCTTGTTTCGTCCGGTCACCATGAGGACGTCTCGCAGTCCGGCGCGGGTGGCCTCCTCGACGACGTACTGGATGGCCGGCTTGTCGACGACCGGCAGCATCTCCTTGGGGGTCGCCTTGGTCGCCGGCAGAAAGCGGGTGCCCATCCCGGCGGCGGGAATCACGGCCTTGGTGACGGTGCCCCCGGTTGGCACGGATGAGGCCGGCTGCTCGGTCGAAGTCATGACCCCGACATTAGTCGGCGAGCGGGGCGTCGCAGGCCGGGCTATCCTTCGAACCGTGGACAGCCCCGTGGCAAACCGGATCAGTCCCTCGCCGCGCAGTCCGGGCAGGTGGTTGCCCGGTCTGGCTCTGAGCAGTGCGATAGGGGCATACGCCCTGATCATCTTCGGCAGTCAGGTCCGGGTCAGTGACTCTGGGATGGGGTGCCCGGACTGGCCACTGTGCAGCGGAAGCGTAGGGCCGATCTACGAGTTTCACGCCCTGATGGAGCAGACCCACCGCTACATCGCCGCGATAGTGACGATCTTGGCATTCCTGACGGCACTCCTTGCTTTTCGGGCCCGGGCCCAACGGGCGACGACAGTGCGCCCGGCAGTCTTCACCGCCGCAATCATCGTGGTGCAGATCGCCCTCGGCGCCGTGACCGTACTTGCCGGCAATGGCGCCCCGACGGTTGCTGCCCACCTGATCGCCGGCGTGGCGATGCTGGGCGGTGCCACGGTCACCGCGGTCTGCACCTTGGTGACTACGCGGGTGCCCCATGGCACGGAGTCCAGGCTGGGACGGGTTGGCTGGGTGGCCATCAGCGCGGCCGGCATGCTGTTCGCCTCCGGTTCACTGGTGGTCAACGCCGGAGCCGAAAAAGCCTGCGCGAGCTTCCCGCTCTGCCCGTCGGGACAGCCCGGCGATCTGGTCTGGCCGCACCTGCTCCACCGCAGCATCGCGGTGCTGGCGGGGATCGCACTGCTCACCTTCTCAGTGCACGCCTGGCGGCGCTGGTCCGGCGTCCCCGGAGCCCGTGGTCTGGCCGCGACGCTCGGCGCGCTCGTGGTGGCGACCGCCACCCTCGGCATCGTCAGCGCCCTACTCAAGGCCCCGCCTGACTGGCAGGACCTGCACCTGGCCGGTGCCGCCGCCGTGCTTGCCGCCTCGACAGCGCTCGCGACTCTCGGGTGGCTGGCCGGCGCGGACTGCCCACAGAACCTGACAGGGGACGGAACTGGGGTGGACGCGCCGATTCAGGCGCAGCCTGCGATATCGACCCCGTAGAGGTAGGACCCGCTCACGCAGACCCGTGATGAGGCGTGGCACGCTCCAGGAATGGAGGCTGCACGGATGAGATATGTGGTGTTCGGCGCCGGGGCGATCGGTGCGGTCGTCGGCGGTCGCCTGTCTCAAGCCGGATTCGAGGTCACGCTGATTGCCCGTGGGGCACATCTAGAGGCCCTGCAGGCACGCGGACTGCGCCTTGAGTCGCCGGCGGGCACCGATACGGTTCACCTTTCGGCGGTGGGCCATCCCGGTGAGATCGACTGGCGCAGGAGCCGGGTCGTACTCATGGCCGTGAAGAGCCAGCAAACCCTCGCCGCACTCGTCGAGCTCGCCAGCGTTGCCCCGCCAGAGACTCCGATCGTGTGCCTACAGAACGGGATAGCCAACGAACCGGTCGCCATTCGCCTGTTCCCCAACGTGTATGCCGTCAGCGTCGCGTGCCCGACCAGTCACCTCGGAGCCGGTGTGGTCCAGGCCTGGTCGACACCAGTGACCGGCCTCCTGGACATCGGCTGCTACCCCGCCGGGATCGACCAGGTCTGCGAAGCGGTTGCCGCAGACTTCCGGGCGGCGACCTTCAGCTCCTGCACTCTCGAGAAGATTGGCCGCTGGAAGAACCGCAAGCTACTCACCAACCTCGGCAACGCCATCGAGGCGGTGTGCGGGCCCCACGAGCGACAAGGACAGCTGGGGTACCTGGTGACGGCCGAGGGCGAGGCGGTGCTGTCGGCCGCCGGGCTCGATGTCGCCACCGCGCAGGAGGATCGGGACCGACGGGCGGATCTGCTCCAACCCGGGAAGATCGCAGGGCAAACCCGGCCCGGCGGGTCCTCGTGGCAAAGCCTGCGGCGCGGCACCGGCGACATCGAGACGGACTACCTCAACGGCGAGATCGTGCTCCTGGGCCGGATACACGGCATCCCCACACCGGCCAACGAGCTGCTACAACGACTGGCCCGAGAGCTCGCCGCCACCCGCCATGGGCCCGGCGCGGTTCGCGCAGCGGCCATCCTTGAGCACCTGGAAAAGGCGCGCGTGATGGTTCGCCCGGCTGATGGCCAGGCAATCGACATCCTTGATCGCCGCTGAGGCCATGGAATGTGGTGCATCCAACAGCCAACAAACAGGCTTGGGATCATGGCCAGAGGATCCGTGAGCACGCCCTGCTGCCCGTTAAGCCCGGGGAAGAGGCCGACTTCGAGTCGGCCTTCACCGAGGCCAAGGCGATCAGCGAGTATGCCCGGCTTTGGGCGGCTCGTCCTGTCGCGGTGCAGTGAGTCTCCGAGCACGTACCTGCTGCTCGTAGAGTGGGAGCGGTTGAAGGACCACACCGACGGCTTCCGCGGCTCTGCGCAGTACCAGGAGTGGCGACGCCTCCTGCATCACTTCTACGACCCGTTCCCCGCCGTCGAACACTACGTTCAGGTGGATGCTGCCTGAGCCTGCGCAGGTGCCGGCTGCGGTTGCCGATCCGGGGACGAACTGAGAGGGGGCTCGTGGACGAGGCCTTGGCGGACCCGGAACTACGAGACTGGCTGTCCACGCTCCGGAAACAGCAACCTGACACCGGTGAGCCGGATCTGGCGACACTGCGTGCGCCCCGCTACCGTCCCGGTGGACCACCCCTGTGGTCGGTGCCCGAACTGCGGATAGGTGCCCGGCCGGTAACCTCGGCTCGGCTGTACCGGCCTGGTCCAGAGCGACTCCCCCTGGTGCTCTATGCGCACGGCAGTGGCTTCGTGTTCGTCGACCTGGACTCCCCCGACCGGGTCTGCCGCAGACTCGCACTCACCGCGAACGCTGCCGTCCTTTCGGTGGACTACCGGCTCGCTCCCGAACATCCTGCGCCCGCTGCCGTCGACGATCTGTTCAACGTGGCCCGCTGGTCAGCCAGGCTGCCCGACCAGGTCGGGCCGGTCATGCCAAACCCGGCGCTGGCCGGGGACAGCGCTGGCGGGGCGATCGCCGTACTGGCGGCAGCACGCTTGGCAAGGGCGTCGATATCGTCGAGCGCGGTGCTGCTCATCTGCCCCAACACCGACCTCACCTTGTCCCAGCCCAGCGTGAGCTCCAAAGCCAGCGGCTGGGGTCTGGAGGCGCAGGCGTTGGGCTGGTTCGTGCAGCAATGGGCTCCGGACCTCAGCCCGGATACGTTGCCTCGACATAGCCCTCTGCACGCGGATCTGCGCGGCCTGCCAACGACTCTGGTTGCCACCGCCGAGCACGATCCCCTGCACGACGAAGGCGTCGCGCTGGTGGATCATCTACGCGCCATGGAGGTCGACGCATGCCACCTGCCCCACCCCGGCCTGGTCCATGGCTTCCTGACCCTTGACACCGTCTCACCGGCCGCGAAGAACGCCGGCGATGTCCTTTTGCGCCGCCTGGGACGCCTGCTGCCGCGCGTTGAGAAGGACGGCAGTCTCCGCAAGGTGCACCCCTCACCGAAAGCGACGCCCCTCGTCGCGCCGATAGGCCCACAGGGCCAGTGAGCCGGTGAGCAGGGTCCAGCCACCCAACACGAGCAGGGTGGTGCCCGGCAGGGCGACGCCCGTAGTGGCGGTGACCACCAGGTCGCGGCCCGCACGGGTGGGCAGCCACCTCGATATCAAGTTGAGCCAGCCGGGAAACGTCTCCGGGGGCAGAAACAGGCCACCGGCGAAGGCCAGAGGCAGTAGCAGAGACTGAGCTACCGCGAGCGCGGCTTTGGTGGACAGGGAGTAGCCGATGCTGATGCCGCTGGCGAACAGCGGCACCTCGGCCGCGACCAGAGCAGCCGCGGTCAGCCCAAGACGGGAAGGCGGCAGCGTCGCCGCTGTCAGCAACCAGGCGATGAGCACCAGCGGCACCAGCCCGAGGACGATAAAAGCAAGGCCGTTGATGAGCCGGCCGATCAGCCTTGGCGAGGGACCCACCGGCAGGGTGCGAGTGTAGGCATCCCAGGGCAGGGCGCGGTCCTCGGCAACACCCACACCGTAGGTGAACAGGCACACGCTCATCACGGCGAAGACGGCGAGCTGGGCGGTGGCTGTGGTCGCCGGTCCGGCGTCCTTGGCGAACGACTGGGGGACCACGAAGAACAGAAGCGACAGAGACGGGAAGAGCATCGTGCCGATCACCGCGATCGGAACCCGGATGGTCTCGGTGAACTGGTAGCGGGCGTGCAGACCGGTCAGTCGCAGGTCGTTCATCGTACTCATCAGACCATCTCCTGGACCACGGATGCCACCGTCTGGTTGCTCTGCGACGTCAGCGCGAGGAATGCCTCCTCCAGCGACGCCGTGGCTACCTCCAGGTCATGGAAGGGGATCCCGGTGGTCACCAGCTGGCGCACCAGCGAGTCCGAGTCGGCGGTCCACAGCTCGTACCGCTCACCTTCCCGGCTGCTGCGCTCCACCCCCGCCAGGTCAGGCAGATCGGGGGCCCGCAGCCCTACGCGGCGAGCGGGCACCAGCGAGCGAACCTCGGCGATCGTGCCGTCCGCACGCACCCGACCCTGATCGATGACGACGACCCGCTCGGCAAGGGCCTCCACCTCCTCCAGATAGTGGCTGGTAAGCACGACGGTTCCGCCCTCTTGGTGGTAGCGGCGAACCGCATCCCACAGGGCGTGACGGGCCTCGACGTCCAGGCCGGTTGTCGGCTCGTCGAGCAAGACCAGATCGGGGCGACCGGCGAAGGCGACGGCCACCGCGAGCCGCCGCTTCTGGCCTCCGGACAGCCCACCGCTCTGGCGTCGTTCCAGCCCGGTCAGGCCGAACTGCTCCAACAGCTCACCGGTGGGCACCGGGTGGTCGAAGTGCCCGGCGACGAACTCAACGATCTCGTGAACCCGCAGCGTCGGTGGCAGCCCGGTCTCCTGCGGGGTGCACCCCAGTCTGCGACGCCGGGCGGCGTCGCGCGGGTCGCCCCCGAAGAGCTCGACGGTGCCGGACGTCGGCCTGCGCAGCCCAGCAAACAGCTGAAGCAAGGTGGTCTTGCCTGCGCCGTTGGGGCCCAGCAGACCGAGCAGCTGCCCGGCCGGGACGTCCAGGGAAACGCCGTCCAGGGCGATGACAGGTCCGTAGCTGCGGGTTGCCTGCACGGTGCGGGCGAGAATCTCCACGTCAGCCTCCTGGCTGGTCGGTCGGGGGGGTCAGTAGCCGGCGCAGGGCGGCGGTGTAGTCCTCCAGTGCGCGCCGTCCTGCCCTGGTGAGCGAGACGTAGGTGACCGGAGTGCGCCGTTGATGCGTCTTGGTGAGCTGCACGTAGCCGGCGTCCTCGAGCTTGCGCAGATGGGTGGACAGGTTCCCTGCGCTCATCTCCAGAAGCTGCTGCAGCCGCGGAAAGGTGATCTGGTCCCCGGTGGCCAACGCCGCGAGCGCCACCGTCACGCGCAACCGCGCCTGGGCGTGGATCACCGGGTCGAGCTCAGGCAGTGAGGCAGACAACCCGGTCGCGCTCATGGTGCAACCGAGGAGCGGGGGTGCCGCTGTGCGAAGTAGCCGGCGGCCAGGAGCAGACCACCGCCTCCGGCCAGCGAGACCACCGCGAAGTTGCCCGGTACTCCGGCTAAGACGCTGCAGGCGCCACTTGCCATCATCCATACCCCGAGGCCGTACTGGAACCGATCCTGAAACAGGGCCCCGCCGGCCAGGTAGAGCACGCCGACCAGCAGCAGCGAGCTCCCCGACCACAGCAGCGTCACCGCATCGTCAGGCAGGCCCAGCCGGGTCACCCCGGTATTGACCGCGCCCAGTGTGATGAAGCCGAGGGGCCAGCTCCAGCCGTACATCGCCCCGGCCGCCCGGGACGGACCGCGGAGCCCGCGCCCGGCTCGGGCCCCGGTGACCGCGGTGATGACAGCTGCCGCGACGAACAGGACGGCGGTGATCAGCGCGGCCACCGCGCCCGGCAGCCTGACGGGAACAGCAGTGGGGTAGGTCAGGAAGATCGCCCCGAAACCGAGCAGGTACGCCGCGCCCCAAGGCCCGAAGAAGAGCGTCACGTTCGGTTCTAGCCGTCGCCGTGCCTCCCGCTGCTGTCGCTCGATCAGCGCCAACGACTCCCGTGCCGACAGCAGATCGTCCTGGACGCTCCCATCGGTGTTCATGTCAGCCATGCTGCCTGCTCCCTCGATCAACGCGGCCGCGGTCAACCCGGCCCTGACTTGCCTCGGTGACCCGAAGATATACTTTGTAGCACAAAGTACTTCGTGATGCCAAGCAATGAGCCAGCGATTCCGTCGCCGCGAGAAACGCGCCATGGTGGACAATCGCCGCATGATCGACGAGGCCGAACCCACCGTCCCGCCCGACAAGAAGACATTGAGGCGCCAGCTCCGGGCCCAGCGCCGGTCCTCTGCCCCGCAACGGGATCGCCGCGCTGACGCCGACGCCATCGCGGCCGCAGCCGGCGCGCTTCTGGACACCCTGTCCCCGCAGCTCTCGGGTACAGGTGAGCACTCGGCATACGGCGGGCAGCCGTGTGTGGCGATCTACCGCTCACTGCCCGTCGAGCCACCCACCCAAGCCCTGGCGCAGATGCTGCATGCGCGCCACGTGATGGTGATCGTGCCGGAGACGCTGCCCGACTTTGACCTCCAGTGGCACGAGCTGAGGGCCGATGGCAGCGAGGGGCCGCGTCTTGGCCTGGGGGGAATCGCAGCAGCCTTCGTGATCCTGGCGCCGGCGCTCTCGGTTGACCACACCGGGACCCGGATGGGCCAAGGGGGCGGATGCTATGACCGGGCACTGGCGCGACGGCGTCCCGACGCCGTCGTCGTGGCGATCGTCAACGACGAGGAGTACGTCGCGGGACCACTGCCCTTCGACGCACACGACGTGCCCGTGCACGCCGTCATCACCCCGGGGGGCGGCTTCTCGCAAATCCCGGAGCCCGGGTCAGTTGCCTGACGCATCCGGGCTGAGAATCAGCTCATCACCGCCGCCGTCGCGGACCGCCTTCTCGGAGAAGGGCCAAGGATAGGTCTCGTTCTTGACCCAGGCATCGGTCTGGTCGACGTAGTGGGCGTCATAGGGGTGGCCTGAGTTGCCGGTCTGGTTGACCCAGCGCGAAGCGTCCAGATCACCCAGGTTGACGACCATCCGCATCGAGGGAGCCCAGTTGACGTCGTAGCCCTTGCTGGCGTCCCACCCGTTGGCGTTGACGATGGACGAGCCGCCGGGCATCTGCCACGGGCCCCGGTTGAAGATCGCGCGCACCGGAGCCGGCACGGAGTCGCCCCCCAGGACCTGGCTCTTGAGGGTGAGCTGGTGCAGACGGCCCCACTGCCAGGTGACCGGGGTCTTACCGAGCTTCTTGGTCAGCTCCAGCCGTGCCGCGACCATGGCCTGGCGCAGGATCTCGTCACGGCCCTCGATGACCCCCGGCGTCAGCTTGTTGTCCCACCACCCGTCACGCGGCCTGGCCAACAGCCCCGTGAGGGCCTGCATCCATCGCGAGCCACCGTCGGCCTTCATATCGCCGAGCTCGTCGTTGAAGGTCAGCCGCAGGACGTTGCTATACACCGCGTTGTAGTACGCCGCCGCGGCAGATGACGGCGACTTGCCACTCGGCTGAGTGAAGTCCCAGGTGCGCAACAGCTCCTTTGCGTCTTGGGCGAACGGGTCGCCGTCGAGCCTGACCTTCAGCAGTGCCTTGACCAGCACGGGTGCGAAGGCGTTATAGGTGTCGCCCTGAATCTGGGACATCCGCGCCGGGGTGACCTTGGGGGTGGCCGTGATCAGGGTGCGGATGCGCTCGCTGCGATAGCCGTAGTCCCACTCGGTGGTCAGGAACGGGGTCTTGCTCGCGGTGACGGCCTGGTTGGCGGCCACGATGTAACCCTCCGGCGGGTCGTATGCCATGGGCATCTGCTCGAAGGGCACGAACCCCTTCCAGTCGTACTTCGGGTCCCAGCCCGGCGCGGGCCAGTAGCCCGGCGGCGCCCCCTTGGTCGACGACGCGCGGATCGGCACCTGGCCGGGCGCCTGGTAGCCGATGTGGCCCGCAGTGTCTGCATACAGGAGGTTCTGCGACGGGACGGCGAAGTCCTTTGCGGCGTCACGGAACTGGGCGAAGTTCCGGGCGGTGTCGATCTCGAAGAGAGCATCGGCCGTGTGGCCTGGCAGCAAACCCGTCCAGGCCAGGGACACGGCATACGTGGCGGTCTCAGGTTTGCCCTCAACCAAGGACGTACTGCCTGCCTGGGCCACAGCCGGGATCACATCCGAGAGCAGCGGGCCGTGAAGCGTCTCACGGACGGTCGTGGTGACGTCCGGGCCACCAGCCACCTTGATGGTCTCGGTGTGCTGCTTCAGCGGCAGGTACTTGTTGCCGCGCCGGTAGGAGTTGTTCCCACGAACCTGCTCGAGGTAGAAGTCGCTGACGTCCGGGCCAAGGTTGGTGATGCCCCACGCGATGCTCTGGTTGTGCCCCACCACGATGCCGGGCATACCAGCGAAGGAGAAGCCAGCGACGTCGAAGGGGCAAGCGGCCGAGACGGTGCGGCAGTGCAGACCGGTCTGGTACCAGATGCCGGGGATGCTCACGCCGAGGTGAGGATCGTTGGCCAGCAATGGTTTTCCGGTGGATGAGCGTTTCGGGCCGACCACGAACGAGTTGGACCCGATGCCGTCGCCCCGCCCGACCATCACCGGGAGCTGGTCGAGGACCGTGGCCACCTCGGCATAGACGGTACGGGCGGACTTGGCGGCCACAGCAGGCTTGGTCGACAAGACACTCGGATTCTCGGCGGCTGACGAGGCCACGCTCGGGGTCGGGCTTGGCGCACCAGGTTTCCAGTCCAGTGACGAGAGGATCGGAGAATGGGAGGCGGTCGGGTATGGCGGGAAGATCTCCGCAAGTCGGGCCGGGGTGATGGTCGCCACCAGGCGGGCACGGGTGAGCTCGTTGTCGTAGTCGCCACGCAGGTCCCACGCCATCGCCTTGAGCCAGGTCAGGGAGTCTGCTGGCGTCCATGGCTCCACCCGATAGTCAGGGAAGCTCTGTCCGAGGACCGAGTACTCCACGCCCATGTTGTCCGGGCTGCCGGCCTTGGTGATGTAGGCGTTGACCCCGTCGGCATAAGCCTGGAGGTACTGACGGGTCGAGGGCGCCAGCTTTGGCAGCTCGGCCTCGGCCACCCGGCGCCAGCCCATGGTCCGGATCACGCGATCGGTCTGGAGGCCGTCCTTGCCGACCATCTCGGAGAGTCGGCCGGCGGTGATGTGCCGGCGAACGTCCATCTCGAAGAACCGGTCCTGTGCGGCCACGTAGCCCTGCGCCCGGAAGAGGTCCTGTGCGTTGTCCGCATAGATCTGGGGAACGCCCCGGTCATCGCGCAGCACGGTGACCTTGGCCGTCAGACCTGAGAGGGACAGCTGGCCAGAGGTCTGTGGCAGGGGCCGCCGGATGAGGCTGATGCCAACAACTGTGCCCACCACGATGGCGATAACGACCAAGACGACGACGGACAACGAGATGCGGCGGACCAGTCTGGCTCTAGACACCCTGCGAGAATATGACACATCGAAGCCATCGCCGCCTTTACGGTCTCCAACCTCGACCTCTCGCTGTTGGTCGGGACCCTCGTGTTGCTGGTGGCTGTGGCTGCGGTCCGTCTCTCGGTACGTTCCGGACTCCCCTCGCTGTTGCTGTATCTCGGCATCGGCGTGGTCATCGGCGAAGCCGGCGCCGGCATCAGATTCGACTCGGCTCAGCTGACCCAAGTCCTCGGCTACAGCGCGTTAGTCCTGATCTTGGCCGAAGGCGGACTGACCACCTCGTGGGATGACATTCGGGGGTCTGTCGCGCCCGCTGCGTTGCTGTCGACGCTGGGGGTGGTGGTCTCCGTCGTGGTCGTGGCGCTGGCTGCGCATTTGGTGCTCGACGTCTCATGGACCGTTGCCCTGTTGGTCGGCGCCGTCCTGGCCTCCACCGACGCGGCGGCGGTGTTCTCCGTCCTACGACGGGTTCCACTTCCCAACCGGCTCACCGGTCTGCTGGAGGCTGAGGCCGGGTTCAACGATGCCCCCGTGGTGATCCTCGTGGTGGCCCTTGCCGCCCAGGCCTCCCCCGGAAGCGGCGGCCATGCCTCATGGTGGCAGCTGCTGCTCATGGCCGTGGCCGAGCTCGCCGGCGGTGCTGCAGTCGGACTACTGATCGGGTACGCGGGCGGCCACCTCATGCGCCGCATCGGATCATCCTCCTCTGGCCTGTTCTCGATCGGGGTGATGGCCCTGACCGTCCTGGCCTACGCGGTGGGCGCACGTTTGCACGCGAGCGGCTTCCTCGCGACATACCTCTCTGCGCTCGTGCTGGGGAACATGCGACTGCCGCACCGGGCAGCGGTTCGCGGGTTCGCCCAGGCGTTGGGTTGGCTGGCCCAGATCGGCCTGTTCGTCCTGCTGGGCCTGTTGGTCACCCCCGCCCGGCTGGCAACCCAGATTGTGCCGGCCGTCGTGATCGGCCTCGCGCTGTTGCTGGTGGCCAGGCCGTTGTCGGTCATCGTGTCGCTGACGCCGTTCAAGGTGCCATGGCGCGACCAGGCGTTTCTGTCCTGGGCGGGGCTGCGGGGCGGGGTGCCGATTGTCTTGGCGACGGTGCCGTTGACCACAGGGACACCGGGCGCCCGGCGCCTGTTCGACCTCGTCTTCGTCCTGGTCGTGATCTTCACGCTCGTCCAGGCTCCGGCGCTGCCCTGGGTGGCGCGCCGGCTCGCAGTGACGGACACCGACCGGCCACTGGACCTCGAGGTTGAGTCCACGCCTCTGGACGAACTCAGGGCCGATGTCTTGCAGATGACAGTCGGGGTCACTTCCATGCTGCACGGCGTCGAGGTGTTCGAGCTGCGTCTGCCTCCTGGTGCCAACGTCACCCTGATCGTCCGTGGCGACGAGGGATTCGTACCGTCCCCGCAGACCACCTTGCGCCACGGTGACCAACTGCTGATCGTCGCGACTGCGCAGACCCGGCTGGCAGCCGAGCGGCGGGTACGTCAGGTCAGCAAAGAGGGGCGACTCGCCGGCTGGAACGCCACGTCCGGCGACGCTGCTGAACCTTGATGCGGCGCTCCCGGTGTCGCTAGCATCAGTGTGCCGTTGGGCGATTCCGATGATGCGGAGTAACCAGGTGAGCAGCGCTGCCCTTCAGGACTACCTTTCCGGTATCGACCCCGCTGCGACCCCGACTGTCATCGCCCTCGATGACGCCATCCGTACGGCCCAACCCAACCTCGATGTCGCGATCAAGTACAGAATCCTTACGTACGCACTCCAGGGCGACTGGCATACCTGGGTCTGCGCGGTCCAGGCGACAAAGAAGGGCGTCTGTTTGCGCTTCCTCTACGGAGTCCTGTTGGACGACCCCCGAGGTGTCCTGCGGGCTGGGTCCTCGGTCCTGAAGACCTGGGACCTGGGATTCGATGACGTCGTCGACCTCGCGGCCGTCGGCGCCTATGTCACGGAGGCCGTCAGGCGGTACGGCGAGTACAAGGCGAACGCGCAGGAAGTGCTCGACGCGAGCAGGGCTGCTGCCGGGGGAAGGCGACCGCCGAAGACCAGCTGCTGACCCACCCGACGGCGATCCCGGGAAGGGCCACCGCCGACCCCAGCCAGCCATGCACCCCTTCTTCCGCTTGCCTTCCTTGACCTCGCGGCCCTGTCCACTTCCGCACTGGTAATGGGAGAGGTCTTTGTGGAGTGTGGGACTGCCCACGCGGGGATAACGGGAGGGTACGCCGTCCGCGCCAACGCAGCTGCGCCGACCACTTCGCGGTGACAGGACACCCTGCGGGCAGCCGCACATCGACCAGCGTCTCCGCTACGACCTTCCAGCAGAGCGGGCCGAGTGCTGGACTCGCAATCACGATCTACCCCGCAGGCTCGTACGGCGCCCCGACCGGCTCACCCCTCTACGGCCGCAGGGTACCAGCCTCGTCTATCGGCGGGTCGCCAACGACCTTTGCTGTTCAGCCCAACATCACAGTGACCGCGGGAGCCCGCTGCGCCATCGTCATTGCAGCGGTCAACACGACCGGTTGCCACGGCATTCAATTCAGCGACCAGAACCCCTATGCGGGGGGCGCCGAGCTGTGTCAGGGCGACGGCGGTGCCTGGACGGCCGAGGCCAATCGCGACCTGAAGTCTTCTACGACGGTCAGGTAACACCTGGTTGAGCAACGCCCCGCGGCCGCCCCGTGCGGCTACCGAACCCAGCCACCAGATGCCTGCGGGCGGGACACTGAGGGCCGCCGCCGTTTTCGACAAGCCCCTGCACGTCTCTGCCGTACACTTGGCAGTCACACCCTTAGAGTGCCAACCGGAGGAACCGTGCCAACGTACGCCTACGCGTGTACCGCGTGCGAACACCGCTTTGAGATCGTCCAGTCCTTCACCGAAAACTCGCTGAGCGAATGCCCGCAGTGCCAGGGCCGCCTGCGCAAGCTGTTTAACGCCGTGGGGGTCGTGTTCAAGGGCTCGGGCTTCTATCGCAATGACTCCCGCGATGACTCCCGCCGAAGCTCCGGCAACCACTCAGGCAAGAACTCACAGCACGGATCCGGCACGACGACCACTTCGGCGCCTTCGAGCGAATCGGGCAGCACGTCCTCCGACTCTGCACCCTCAACATCAGAGTCATCGTCGAGCGCCGGTACCACCAAGACGGCCACCAAATCATCCTCGAAGCCCGAAGGCTCCGCGGCCTGAGGCTGCCAGCCTGTCGGCGGCTTCGGCAGATCCGTCAGACGCACCGCGCCACCGTCCACAAGCCTCAAGTGGGGTCTCTGACCACAGTTGGCCCGCGGCTAGTCTCGGCACATGACACCCACCACGGAGACGTCTGTCAGCTCCTCGGCCGGCCCAGACCCGGCTCGCGCCGACATCGGTGTCATCGGCGGCTCGGGGTTGTACACGTTCCTGACCGACACGGAGCGCGTCAGCATAACGACGCCGTTCGGTGAGCCCAGCGACGACGTGGTCATCGGGGATCTCGAGGGTCGGCGCGTGGCCTTCCTGGCCCGGCACGGACAGGGCCATCGTTTCCCTCCGCACCGCGTCAACTACCGCGCCAACCTCTGGGCGCTGCGCTCGGTGGGCGTTCGGCAGGTACTCGCACCCTGCGCCGTCGGTTCGTTGAGACCAGAGCACGGACCAGGCACCATGGTTGTGCCTGACCAGCTGATCGACCGCACCTGGGGCCGTGATCACACGATCTACGACGGCATCGGTCCGGTCGTGCACGTCGGGTTCGCCGACCCGTACTGCTCTCGGGGTCGTCGGGTTGTCCTCAACGCCGGCGGCGCGGCCGGCAGGAAGATGGTCGATGCCGGCACTCTCGTGGTCATCAACGGCCCGCGATTCTCCTCGCGCGCGGAGTCTTTGTGGCACCAGCAGGCCGGGTGGACGGTTGTCGGCATGACCGCCATGCCGGAGGCCGCCATCGCGCGCGAGCTCGCCATGTGCTTCACCACGATCGCCCTGGTCACCGACCGCGACGCCGGAGTCGACGGTGACGAGGCGGTCACACATGAAGAGGTGCTCAAGGTGTTGACCAGCAGCCTTGACGCGTTGAAGTCGGTTCTCCGCTCGGCCATCGGCGCGATGCCGGCCCCTGAGGATGACGCCACGGCCACCTGTTCTTGTCGGCGATCCCTGGATGGTTTGAAGCTGCCGTTCGCCCTGCCGACATAAGGCAGGCTTGGGGGGACGTGCTGCCCGACGAGCGCCCAAGGGACGATCGCCTGGATGACCTCAAACGCATGGTGCCAGCGGGACTGGTCGTACCCCCACCGCGACCATCCTGGCATCGAAACCGACTTCGCCGTCGCCGATCCTGTGGCCCTCGTCGGGCGTTGGGTGTCGGAATATCGCGAGGGGAGCCTTGGCCCGCGCTCGAGGCAAGGGGTTCTTGGCAGGAGTGGAAAAGGGGCTCGTAGCGGCTCACGTCCGGCTGGCTGACCCAACCATGGCGGCCACGACGCCGTCCGGTGACCACGTTGACCTGACCATCTCGGACCATCGCTGCGTCGGGACGGGTGCTCGGAATTCTCATCCGGTGCCAGGTTTTGTCGGCGAAGGGCGCACCAAGGGCGCCGACCCCGAGAGGTTCGACGCCCTTGGTCGGGTCCAGTCAGACTCGCTGCATTGATCCCTCTTGCAGGTATCGCACATGCCACGACAGTGCCTCGCCGAGCAGGTGCGGTGTGTGCTTGCCTGAGCTGGCCGTGGCCCGGTCGAGGTAGTCCTGCAGCGCCGCACGGTAGTCCGGGTGCGCGCAGTGGTCGATGATCTGCTGGGCCCGGCGCCGCGGCGGCAAGCCACGCAGATCGGCCAGGCCCTGTTCGGTGACGATGACATGCGTGTCGTGCTCGGTGTGGTCGACGTGGCTGGCCATCGGCACGATGCACGAGATCGTCCCGCCCTTGGCGGTAGACGGCGAAAGAAACATGGAGATGAACGCATTGCGGGCGAAGTCGCCAGAGCCTCCAATGCCATTGACGATGCTCGAGCCCATCAGATGGGTGGAGTTGACGTTGCCGTACATGTCGGCCTCGATCATGCCGTTCATCGCCAGGCAGCCGAGCCGTCGGATGACTTCGGGATGGTTGCTGATCTCCTGCGGGCGCAGGATGATGCGCTTGCGGTACTCGGCGATGTTCGCGTTCAGATCGGCCATGCCGTCCTGGCTGAGGGAGAACGCCGTTGCCGAGACCATGCTCAGCGTGCCGTTCTTGATCAGGTTAAGCATGCCGTCCTGGATCACCTCGGTGTAGGCGGTCAACGGCCGGAAGGGGCCTTCACCGAGCCCTAGCATCACGGCGTTGGCGATGTTGCCCACCCCAGACTGCAGCGGTAGCAGTGTCGCGGGCAGCCGGCCCTTCTTCACCTCGTGGGCGAGGAAGTCCATGACGTGCCCTGCGATCTGCTTCGAATCGGCGTCTGGAGACTTGAAGGGCGAGTTGCGGTCCGGGCTGTCGGTTGGCACCACGGCGATGATCTTCTCCGGAGGGCAGTGCAGGTAGGGCACCCCGATCCGGTCCGAGGGGTCGGTGATCTGCAGCGGCTGGCGATTCGGGGGCAGCGCGGTGCCGTAGTAGATGTCGTGCATGCCCTCGAGCTCGATGGGCTGCGCCGAGTTGACTTCAAGGATGATCTTGTCAGCCTGGTCAATCCACGTCTTGTTGTTGCCGACCGAGGTGGACGGGATCAGCTCGCCATTCGCGGTGATCCCGGCGACCTCGATCACGGCGACGTCCATGTGCCCGAAGAAGCCTTCCCAGACCATCTGCGCTACGTGAGACAGATGGATATCCATGTACTCCATCAGCCCGGCGTTGATCTTGGCGCGGCTCACCGGGTCGGACTGGTATGGCATACGCAGGTCGATCCCTTCGACCTCCGCCAGGGCACCGTCGAGCTCGGGCGCGGTCGACGCACCCGTCCAGACGCTGACGGCAAAACGGTCACCCTGCGCTTTCGCCTCACTCATCCTGGCGACCAGTGCGGCGGGCACTGCCTTCGGATAGCCGGAACCGGTGAAACCGCTCATCCCCACATTCGAACCCGCCGGAATGAACGCGGCGGCCTCCTCGGCCGACATGATCTTGTCAGCGAAGGCCTTACACCGAAGATACGACTGGTCTGTCATCCCTGAACTCCACCATTTCCCAAGAATCATGCGAAGCGTTGGCTGCTTGCAGCACGGGTGTGCTGGCCGCGACGGCGACAACCTCAAGTGAATATGTTCGACCAAGTGGCCGTTCGCTCACCTATGTCGGCAAAGCAAACGCCTTTGGCCACTCACGGGTCAAACCAAACCGTCCCAAGGACTGCCATCATCAAGGCGTGACCCGGATGTATGACGCGGAAGTGACCTACGTCTCGTGCTGACGTTCTTGGCTAACCCCAGTGCGGCGGACGCTGATCCCGAAGCCACTCGTCCTGTGCGTCCTCACTGGGCCGCTCCCCCCACCCGACGTCCGTGTCATCGCGGGTCTGTTCCAGCGCGGGTCTGGTCATCGCGGTCTGAGGCTTGGCTTCAGCGGGCTGGGAGTCAGTAGGCTCCGTATCGGCCCACTGGGTCTTGGGCGCCCCGGCCGACCTGGCTTCCGAGGCCGAGCGTACTACGGCAATGACTCGCGCCACGTCTCGCGCCGGGTCACGGAACAGGTCAGTGCTCCAGACACGCACATGTTCCCATCCGAGACGGCGAAGCTGCTCGACCCGCAGCCGGTCACGATCTCGGGTGCTCTGCATCTGCGCATACCGCAGTCCGTCGGTCTCAACTGCCACCAGGACCCGACCGTGGTGTTGCGGGTCCTCGACGGCGAGGTCAAGGCGCTGGGCCGACGTGCCATAACCGGTGTGTACGACCAGACCCTCGGACCGCAACCGAAACGCCAGGTTGGCGACAAGCGGGTCCAGATGTGCCCGGGGCACTACAGCGCGCGCCGCACCGTCGAGTGCACCCTGAGATTCGAGCTTCGCGGGAGCCGGCGTCGCCGGCTCAGCTCCGCCTTGTGCGGCATACAGCAAGAAGTCGCGCAACATCAAGGCACCGCGAGCCTTGAGCCGGGCCGGGTCGAGATCAGCCGCGGTGAAGGAGGAGACGACGGTCATCCTGCGCCGAGCGCGAGTGATCGCGACGTTGAGGCGGCGCTCGCCGCCCTCGAGATTGAGAGGCCCGAAGCGGTGCAGCACCCGGCCGTGGGGGGTCTTGCCATAACCGATCGACAGGATTATCGCTTCCCGCTCGTCGCCCTGGACTCGCTCCAGGTTCTTGACGAAGAACCGCTCGGCGCGGTCCTCGTCGAAGAAGTCGCCGACGCCGGCGCCGGCCGCCAGCTCGACGCGCAGGGCGTCTTCGATCCGGCTCGCGTGCTTGACACCCAACGCGATGACCCCCAGCGACTCGCCAGGGCGCGTGCGCGCGTGTGAAAGAACCAGCTGGACGACCCGGCCGACCTCGGCCTGCGTGGACTCGATCGCCTCGAGGCCCGGTTGGACCGGCGCCGAGCCGTTGACGACCTCGAGCCCGACCACAGCCTCATCGCCGGTGCCGGGAAACGTGACGAGCTCTCCGTCATACATCTGGGCGTTGGCGAAGGAGATCAGCCGCTCGTCCAGCGAGCGGTAGTGCCAGGTCAGCCGGCGGATCGGCAATGCGGCCGACAGAACGTCCAGGATCGATTCGGACCCTTCGGTCAGGGAGTCGTCGGCAGGGTCCGCAACGGCGTCCTCGTCGATGGCTGCGGTGAAGAAACTGGTCGGTGGCAGCTGGCGCTCGTCACCAGCGACGACCACCTGGGTCGCGCGCGAGATGGCCGAGACCGCCTGCGCGGGCGGGATCTGTGATGCCTCGTCAAAGATCACCACGTCGAACCAGCGCCCCGCCGGCAGGATCGAGGCGACCACCAGGGGGCTCATCGCCCAGCAGGGTTTGATCGCCATCAACGTCTCACCGGCTCGGGGCAACAGATCGCGCAACGACCGGTGCCGCCGAGACTTGCCCGCCTCCACGCGCACCAACGCCTCCTGCTCGGGATGATCGTCGAGGACCTCACGCAGTCGACGACCGACCGCGGCACGAACCCTGTCAACCGTCCCCGCCAGGTGGGCGTGATCGGCCTCGATGTACTCGGACCCGACGCGACGCAGAAACTCACCGTCGTGGGCACCATAGGCGCTGTCACGGACACTGACGTCATCAAGCAGCGAGGTCCACCAGACAAAGTCCATCTCAGGGCCCACGTCTATCGGCGGGACCCCGCGAGCAGCGAGATCGTCGACCAGCGCCCCCATCCCGGACTCACGCAGTTCATCGATCAGGAAGACCACGCGGGGCAGCACAGCGAGGCGGTCGCGACGCCGCGCCAGCGTCGCAAGGCGATCCGGCAGCTCCACAAGAGGCGTCCCCAACAGATCACCACCGGCGACCGTTGTGGCCAGCCGGTCGCCGAGCCAAGCCAGGTCATCGGCGAAGGCGTCGTAGGTGCGCTCAGCCTCGTCGATCTCGTCTGGCACCCCGGGACGTCCGCCGATCCCGGCCAGCTGAACCCACATGGCGCGCTGTTCCTGGGCGACCTTGAGCGCCGAGTGCAGATCCTCTGGTGGGGTGCCGGGGCGCAGCAGACTACGTGCCTGGCGCCGCAACCGCATCCGTGACAGCAGGCCGAGCCGGAGCCCGTGCTCCTCTCGGTACTCCTTGCCGGCGGTCGCGCCCACCATGTCAGTCAGCGCAAGGTCGAACACCTCCACCCGGAAGATCTCCAGCGTCTGGCGAACCTGCTCCACGATGGCCAACGCACGCCCCCAGTCCGAGGGCGTCTTCGCGTCAGGCAGGCCCGCTTCGCGCATCGCAGTGGCGAGTCGCTGCTGGACGGCATCCATACCCTCGCCGCCAAGACGGTCGGCAATCTCGAGTGCCTGCACCGCCTCATCGGGGGAGGTAACTCTCGCGCCATACCAGGGGTCGCCGGTGGACTCCCCTGCCATCCATGCTCCCAGCGAGGCGGCCTCGGTCAGGGACTGGCTCAGCTCGGTGAGCCGGTCGCGGCTGATGCCCTTGAGGACGTCACCGTGCAGGCGGACCCGCGAGATCGGCGGCGTACGGCGCGCCCACAGCTGGACGAGGGCGACCTGCGCGTCGGATGCGCTGACACCCCAGGGGTCTCGCTTGTCGTGCAGCGCCGCACAGTGGCTCACCAAACGGGCACGCCTCTCGATCACGGTGCGTTCGATGCCGGCGGTGTCCGGGTCCTTGGCGTCCCTCGCCCGGTCCAGGGCTCCACCGAGCTCGTGGGCCAGTCGTCGTTTGTTGACTGCGCCGTCATAGACGTCCAGGACGAGGTCGCCCAGGCCGAGCCGCTCGAGACGCCCGATAACAGCGTCGATCGCCGCACGCTTCTCGGCCACGAACAACGTCCTTTTCCCCTCACTGGCCAGGCAGGCGATCAGGTTGGCAATGGTTTGGCTCTTACCGGTGCCGGGCGGGCCCTTGATGACGAGGTTCGCCCCGCAGCGCACCGCATCGATCACGGCCTGCTGGGATGAGTCGGCGTCCAGGACCAGGTGCTCACGGGCCGGGTCGGCGTCGGGCGGGAACTCCGGGACGGTGGTGCGGACGGCCCTCAGCGCCCCGGGGTCACCCGCCAGAGCGGCGACGACATCATGGTTGGCCAGGGTCCCGAGCTGTGCCGCAAGGTCGGCGACCATCGGGAGCTTGGCGTAGGAGAAGGTGCCCAGCACGAGCCGGGGCGCGATCTGGAACGCGGGAATCCGCTGACACATCCGGCCAAGGGCCGCGTACACCGGCTGCGGGTCGAAGCCCTTGGTGAACGTGGCCATCTCCTCGAGCACCTCGGGGTCGAGCTCGATGCCCTGTTCGGAGCGCAGATAGTGCTCGAGCACCGGGTTGAACTCCACGTCCTCACCGAGGTCGATGTCAAAGTCGAGCTGTGCCGCACCGGTGGGCTTGAACACGCACGAGCGCAGCAGCACCGGCGCGCAGGGAGGACGACTCGCGCCCGGGACCTGCCAGGTCGCCATACCCACAGCGATGTATCCGGCGGTGATTCCGCGCTCTTCGTGCAGCTCCAGAGTCTTGGCGCGAATTGTCCGAACCCGCCGACGGGCCTCCTCCAGAGCCGTCGACTCGCGCACCAGGTCGGAGAGCTTAGTCGGCCGCCCGGCCAGCAGCATGGCCATACCGCCCGGGTGCGCGGTGGTCAGGTCGAGGGTTCCGGAGGGCAGGTCGCGGTACCAGAGCAGCGTGTTGCGACCGCCCAGGTCCACCAGATGCCGCTGCCAGGTCCGGACGGCCGCGGCAACGCGGTCCGCGCGAGGGTCGTCGCCAGCACTCCCGGGCTCCGGCACGGGCGTGGAGGGCGTCAGAGCGGACGAAACGGCGGCCGGCTGCTGGGCGGGATCCTGCTGGCGCTGACTCACTACAGCAGGCTAACTAACCTGTGTCCCAGATGCGTCCCTACCATCACTGCATTACAGCCCATTACCGGCGTTAGGCGACAACCTCATCACGGGCAGCCAGGGACCGGGCTCTGTGCTTGGGACCATTTCCACAGCCTGCTATCAGGGTGCTCCCAGCCAACCGGAGGACCATTCTGTCAACGAGGATCCGACCTCGTCAACGAAAGGAACGCTTGTGCGCCGGGTCTCAGGTTCTCTGAAGGTACGGGTCTGATGCTAAGTCTTGGCACGCGGCCCAAGCATGACCCGGAAGGCCCCCCGGTTCTCGAATCGGGAGTTCCGATGACAGAGCACCGCTCTTCGACACCCCGGGCTGAGCGCGGCCGGCATCTCAGCCGCCGTTGGACCGTGGTCATCGCGGTTGTTGCGCTGTTCGTCGCAGCGGGCGCCACCACCACGTGGGCCATGACCCGTTCTTCGAGCACTGCGGCGACAGGTCCGGCGACCCGGGTGGTGACGGTGGGCAGCGGCACGGTGTCACAGACCGTCTCGGCCTCCGGCACGGTCGAGCCCGCTACTACGTCGAACCTCAGTTTCGGGGCGGCCGGTCAGGTCACCGCCGTGAACGTGACGCAGGGCCAGAAGGTCCAAGCTGGCCAGAAGCTCGCAACGATCTCGTCGGCGTCCTTGGCAAGTCAGGTGGCTCAGGCCAAGGCGAGCGTAGCCTCGGGTCTGGCACGCCTCGCCACGGATCAGACCGCTGCCGCTTCAGCCGCACAGATCACCGCCGACCAGGCGAGCATTACGGTAGCCCAGGCGCAGCTGGCGGACGCCCAGGCCGCTCTTGCGGGGGCCACCCTCACCTCGCCGATCACGGGCACCGTCACGGCAGTCAACCTCACGGTCGGCCAGCAGCTCAGCGCCTCCAGTTCGGGCTCTGGTTCGAGCTCGGGCTCGAGTTCTGGTTCAAGCTCGGGCTCGGGTTCCAGTTCGAGTTCGGGCTCGAGCTCGGGCTCGTTTGCGGGTGGGGGGTCGGGGCAGTCCGGCTCGGGTAGCGGGTCAGGGTCCCCCTCGAGCGGGTCATCGGGGGCGAGTAGCTCGACGAGCTCAACGGGGCAGATTCAGGTGATCAGCACGGGCTCATACATGGTCAACGCCTCGGTCGGTGCCAGCGACGTGGCGAACATCGCCAAAGGCGACCAGGTGAGCATCACCACGGCCGGTTCGGCGGCCCCGGTATTTGGCCTGGTCTCCTCGGTCGGGATCGTCGCCTCGTCCTCTTCTGGGTCCAGCGCCTTCCCGGTCGTAATCACCGTGACCGGCAGCCCGACCGGCCTGTACGCGGGGAGCACCGCGAACGTCTCGATCATCTATCGGCAGCTGAGCAACGTGCTGGTCGTGCCGACCCTGGCGGTCACCCGTACCAACGGGAACGCCTACGTCACGCTCGACAAGAACGGGGTCAAGTCCCAGCACCTGATCACCATCGGGCTCAGCTCGGGCGGATCGACCCAGGTCGTGTCGGGCCTGGCCAGCGGCGACAGCGTCGCCGTGCCTGTTCCGACAGCCAGAAGCGGAGGCACCGGTCGCACTGGCGGCTTCGGTGGTGGTGGTGGTGGCTTCGGTGGTGGTGGCTTCGGTGGTGGTGGCGGCGGCGGCTCTCGTGGCACCGGTGGGGCGCCGGGGGTAAACGGGGGATGACCACCTATCTGACTGGGCCTGGCCAGTTCCATGGCACCGAACCTGTTCTGTCTCTGCGCGATGTGACGAAGGTCTATCGCAGCGGCTCCCTGGAGGTTGCTGCGCTACGCGGGATCACCCTGGATGTGCAGCCCGGAGAGTATGTCGCGGTCATGGGCCCTTCGGGGTCGGGCAAATCGACTCTGATGCACATCATCGGCTGCCTGGACGTCCCTACAGCTGGGAGCTACCGCCTGGCCGGAGAAGATGTCAGCTCGATGTCCGAGAACGATCTGGCCGACGTCCGTAACCGCAGCATCGGATTCGTGTTCCAGCAGTTCAACCTGCTCGCGTCGATGACGGCATGGTCGAACGTCGCACTCCCCCTGGCCTACGCCGGCGTCAGCCGGTCGCAACGGCGCCAGCGGGCCGAGGCAGCACTTGGGCGGGTGGGCCTGGCCGAGCGGGTCGACCACCGACCAGGTGAGCTCTCCGGCGGCCAGCAGCAACGCGTTGCCGTGGCCCGGGCGCTGGTCACCGAACCCGCCTTGATCCTGGCCGACGAGCCCACCGGCAACCTGGACTCAACTTCGACTGCTGATGTGCTGGACCTGTTCGACGAGCTCCACAAAGCCGGCCGCACGGTCGTGCTCATCACCCACGAGAAGGACGTTGCCGACCGAGCAGGGCGCGTCGTGCGGCTACGCGATGGTCTGGTGACCGACGACTCACTCGCGAGTGCGGTTGCCGTTTCGGGGGCGAGGTCGTGACCTGGTTCGACACCTTCCGGACCAGCCTGGAGGCAATGCGTAGCCACCGGATGCGCTCAGCGCTGACCGTCCTGGGGATCCTCATCGGTATCGCGGCCGTGATCCTGACCGTCGGACTGGGCATCGGCGCCCAGCAGCAGGTGACGGCGCAGGTGGAGGCCCTGGGGACCAACCTGTTGATCATTTCCCCCGGCAGCACCACGAGCACCACTGGGCTGCGCGGGGGGTTCGGGTCAGCCTCGACGCTGACCCAGGCCGACGCGCAGGCCCTGGCCTCACCGGTCGTAGCCCCAGACATCGCCGCCGTCGCTCCAAGCACCTCGAGCTCGCAGTCTCTTGTGGCTGGGGCGAGCAACTGGACGACCACGGTGGTGGGTACCACCCCCTCCTGGTTGTCGGTGCGCGCCCGGACCATGTCCAGCGGGGTGTTCCTGTCCAATGCTGACCAGGCCTCAGCAGCGTCGGTGGTCGTCCTGGGTGCTACCACCGCGGCCGAGCTTTTCGGCTCCACCGATGTGGTCGGCCAGAGCGTGACCATCAATGGGACACCGTTCACCGTGTCCGGGGTCCTGGCCCCAAGCGGCTCGACAGGCAGCACCAACAACGACGACACCGCCGTGATCCCCCTGAGCACTGCCCAGCAGCGCGTCTCCAGCGGGTCCAGCCGGACCGCTGTCCAGACGATCTACATCCAGGCGACCTCCCAGACGGCGTTGTCCTCGGCGTATCAGGAGGCCAACAGTGAGCTGCTGGCCCTGCATGGCATCACCAACGCCGCAGGCGCGGACTTCACGATCACCAACCAGGCATCCCTGGTCACGACCGCGGCATCGGTATCCAAGACGTTGACGGTTCTGCTGGCTGGGGTCGCGGCCATCTCGTTGCTCGTAGGAGGGATCGGTGTCATGAACATCATGCTGGTCTCGGTCACCGAAAGGATCCGTGAGATAGGGCTGCGCAAAGCACTCGGCGCCCGTCCCAGCCTGATCCGGCGGCAGTTCCTCATCGAGGCCTCACTGCTCGGCCTGGCCGGTGGTCTGCTCGGCGCCGCCGTCGGAATCGCCGGAGCCAAGGTCCTACCCAGCCTCATCTCCAACCCGGTGGCACTGTCCATGCCCGCCATTTTTGGCTCGATCACCGTCGCACTGGCCATCGGCCTGGTGTTCGGTGTCTACCCCGCCAGCCGGGCCGCCCAACTGGCACCCATCGACGCCCTACGCAGCGAATGAAGCCCCCATGCCCAGCTCAGTGCCCATACCTGCCAACCCCGGAGCCACCACCATGACTTTCAACGTCAACACCCCTTCACGACCACGGGCCTCCCACCGGCACCACATCCAGGCGGGAGCAGCGCTTGCCCTGATCCCGCTGGTCACCCTGCTGGCCGCGTGCGGTGGCAGCGGCACCAGCAGCGCGGCGCCCGCTGCCACGCAGGCGCCGAACCAGGCGCCGAACCAGGGCGCCCAAGGCGGGGCGCCCGCCGTCCCTGGTGCCTCAGGGCTGATCGCTGCCGCGTCACCAGGCACCCTGCAGGTCCAGTCCGCCACCGCACAGAACACCGTGGTGTACACCGCGGCCACCAAGTTCACTTCCATCACCCCAGGCCATCTCGCAGCCGGGGACTGCGTCAGCGTCACCGGCACGCCGGCGGCCGGTTCCACACAGGCCCTGACCGCGACCTCCGCCCGCATCGACGCAAAGGTCAACGGAGCTTGTCCCACGGCGGGCACGAACGGTGGTTTGCCTGGCGGCGGCTCGTTCGGGCAGCGCCCCCAAGGGGCCCCCTCCGGAGCCCCCTCGCCCGGCGCCCGCCCGCGCCGCGCCTTTGCCAGCGCCACCGGCACGGTGAGCTCGGTGTCCGGCTCGACGATCCTGCTCAAAGGCGTTCTGCGCAACGGCCAGCGCGCTACCGGTTCCCCCACCCCGGCAAGCCCGACCACCATCACGATCACCCTCGGCCCGTCCGCGGCAGTGACCCAGACCGTCACGGCGACTAGTGCGGCCGCAGTGGTAGGCCGGTGCGCGAGGGCCATCGGTCCCGCCAATAGCGTCGGGACCATCACCGCGAAATCCATCACGATCAGCACCCCCGGGCCGGGCGGCTGTCGCACCGGCTTCGGTGGCAGGGGCAACTTCAACGGTGCCAACGGGACCGGAGGCACCGGGGCCAATGCCTAAACGCGGACCGAACCGCAAAACCCGGGTAGTAGCCGCGGCCGGGATCAGCGCTGTGGTCCTGGTAGCCGGCGGCGGCGCGGTCGCCTACGCGACGTCGCGAGGTACCGCGCCGACATACGTGACGGCCAGCGTCGGCTCATACCCGGTCGTGCAGACGTTGCAGGCTACCGGGACCACGGAACCCTCCAGCGCCGCCACCGTGTCCTTCGCCACATCGGGAATCGTCGCCACCGTCCCGGTGGCGATGGGCGACAAGGTGACCGCCGGCCAGGTCCTCGCCACCTTGGACACCACCTCCCTGAAGTACGCCCTGGCATCCGCCCAGGGCCAGGTCGCCAACGCCGAACTCACCCTGACCCAAGCAGAGTCCGGCCAGGTCTCGGCCGCCTCCGGCACGGGCACCAAGACCGGCACAAATGGGGCTGCGGGCAATGGCACCACCAGAACGGCAAGCGCCACGAAGGGCAGCACCGCAACCGGCAGCACCGCAACCGGCAGCACAGCAACCGGCAGCACCGCAACCGGCAGCACCGCAACCGGCAGCACCGCAACCGGCAGCACAGCAACGGGCAGCAGATCTCCTGGCTCGTCGCATGCCGGCTCAGGCTCGACGGCCTCCATCACCGCCGCCCAGAAGCTCCTCCTGGCGACCGTGCGCCACGTCGACTCACTTCTGACCACGACCAAGGCGGACCTGGCTCTGGCGACCACAGTGTGTTCGGCCCAGACCAACCCCCCGCCGTCACCGGCCAGCAGCCAGACGACCGCGCCTACCACCACCCGAGCATCCAAGCCGCCTACCACCACGCCGCCTACCACCACGCCGCCTACCACCACGCCGCCTACCACCACGCCGAGCGGCCCTGCGGCCACGTGCCCGCAGGCTCAGCAACTCGTTCTCAGCGATGAGTCAAAACTATTCGCCCTCCAGCAGGGGCTGTTCGGTCAGGAGACCGCGCTCGACAAGCTCCTCACTAGCGCCGCGGCCTCCACCGGAACGACTCCAGCGGGAAAGACCTCCACCGGAACGACTCCAGCGGGAAAGACCTCCACCGGAACGACTCCAGCGGGGGTCGCCAGCGGCACCGCGGGGGGTACTGGCGCCACCACCGTGGCCGTCAGTGCAGCCCAGCTGGCCGCTGACCAGGCCGCGGTGGACGCGGCCAACGCCTCACTCGCGCTCGCCCAGCAGCAACTCAGCCAGGCGATTATCGTCAGCCCGCTCACCGGGGTCGTCAGCTCAGTAGGGCTGACTGTCGGCCAGCAGGCGATCGCCGGGTCCACTACCACTGCGGTCGATGTCATCGACCCGACCGGTCACGGCGTCACCCTGTCCGTCGACGTCACCAAGATCCCTCAGGTGAAGGTGGGGGACAAGGCCACGGTCGTCCCGGACGGCACAGCCATCCCGCTGGAGGCCACCGTCTCCTACGTAGCCGCGGCCCCCATCACCAGCAGCGGCACGGCCTACAACGTACAACTCGAATTCACCTCCAACCCCACCAAGCTGCGTGACGGCATCCAAACTGCGGTCACGATCACCACAGCACAGACATCCAAGGCCCTTGCCGTCCCAACCTCGGCGGTCAACCACCGCGGAGCCCTCGACTACGTGCTGATCCCGGACGGCAGCGCCACCAAACGACAGATCATCACCGTCGGCGCAATCGGCGCAATCTACACCCAGGTCACCCAAGGCCTGACCGGCGGCCAACGAGTCGTCCTGGCCGACCCCAACCAGCCCATACCCACCAACACCATCACAGGCCGGATCGCCCGGATCACCGGCGGTGTGACCGGCACGACGGGCGTGCTCGGTAGCAGCGCCGGGAGCAGTGGGACTCGACCGGGTGGCTGACGCGCCAGACTGGAAGAAGTTGAGGCCCCCGGGGCGCAAGTCGAGGACGACCCGGGTGGTGGTACGCCCACTTCCCCTCGCGTTGGCTGAAACGGCGCCAGACGTCAGGCCAAATACCTCAGTCAGTCTGGCCTAGATCCAGCCCAGCGAGCAACACCGGCCGACCTCCTGCCAGAATGGGCAGCCGCGTCCGGTAACCGCCTGGATCCAGACGCGCCCCGCCCTCGTAGCTCAGGGGATAGAGCAACCGCCTCCTAAGCGGTAGGTCGCAGGTTCAAATCCTGCCGGGGGCACCATGCAGGCCTCGGATGCGCATCTGCTCGGTGATATCTCGGCATTTACCGGGTCACCCCTCGGCGTCTTCGAACGCGCGCAGGGACCGGGCCTCGAGCTCGCTGAGGAGGTCGCGGATCCGGCGGGCGTTGTCGAACCAGGTTTGGTAGCGGCGGGCCTGGTCGGGGGTCAGGCTGCGGGTGACGGTCTTGCCGGCGACGGTGCGGGTCCAGTGCAGGTAGGGCCCGTGAAGGGTCGGCGGGTCGGCCTTGCATCGGCAGTTCGTCTTGCCGCAGCGCATGAAGCGGCGGGCGAGGGTTCCGGGTAGGGCGTAGTCCAGGCCGGTGAGCTGCGCGGTGAACCGCGGCCCGGGCGCCTCTGGTGGTCGGTGGGGCATTGGGGAAGGACTCCTTCAGCGTGTCGCATCTTTCGGTTGTCTACCGAAGGATAGCATTTACTGTGATGCACACAAGCACCCCGTAGCAAGGAGTGTCCTGATGAGCCAGCCGAACCAAGAAGACGACTTCGCCCTGGTCTCCCGCGCCCTGGGCGGGCTGCCGATCATCAACCAGGTGCTGGACCGCCTCGGGCTGCCCGGGTTGCTGGCGGGCGTGCTGCCCGCCGAGGACGCCCGCCAGAAACTGGCTCCGGCGGCCGCCATCCGGCCCGTGGTGACCAACCTGGTACTGGGTCGCGAACCTCTGTATGGCCTGGGCGAGTGGGCCGCCCGCTACGACCCGGGCCTTCTGGGGCTGACCGAATCCGAGGTCGACGTGCTCAACGACGACCGGGTCGGGCGGGCCCTGGAGGCGTTGTTCGACGCCGACCGGGCCAGCCTGCTGACCGCGGTCGTGCTCCGCGCGGTCCACGAGTTCGCGGTGGACACCAGCCAGCTACACAACGACTCCACGTCCATCTCGGTCCACGGTGCTTACCGGGGCGCCGTCGGCACCGTCCGTGGCGGCAAGCCCACCGCAGCGATCACCTTCGGGCACTCCAAGGACCACCGCCCCGACCCCAAACAGCTGGTGTGGATCCTGACCGTCGCCGCCGACGGCGCGGTGCCCCTGGCCCACCGGCTCGCCGACGGCAACACCAGTGACGACCCGACCCACATCCCCACCTAATGGGACGGGCTGGTCGCGCTGTTGGGCCGCGACGACTTTCTGTATTAGGCCCACCTCGGTGTTATGTGCAGTGCGTCGGAGCGAGGCCGGGTAGTTCCCTGCAGCTTGCTGCATCCGGGCCGGGCGCGCC